>WNFM01070144.1_pt1 | contig 23917 bp, 18 predicted proteins | sample 5400271 | NCBI WGS metagenome assembly WNFM01 (sample SAMN13153352, study PRJNA577476) | soil metagenome | isolation source: 60 cm saprolite on Douglas fir-dominated hillslope | place: USA:California | collected 2013-09-17 | reverse complement strand
GCGCGACATCGTCGACTCGACCGCGGCGGCGCTCGAATATCTTGCCAAGCTCTACGACATGCATGGCGACTGGCAGCTCGCTCTGGCCTCGTACAACTGGGGCGAGAACGCGGTGGCGCGGGCGATCGCGAAGAACAAGGCCACCAACCTGCCGACCGATTACGCGCACCTTCACATGCCGGCGGAGACGCGCCAATACATCCCGAAGCTGCAGGCGCTGAAGAACATCATCCGGGACCCGAAACCGTTCGGCATCGATCTCGGCCCGCTTCCCAACCAGCCTTACTTCGCCACCTGGGACGACGTGCGCGACATCGACGTCCAGCTCGCCGCCAAGCTGGCCGAGATGCCGGTCGAGGAGTTCGTGGCGCTCAACCCGGGCTTCAGCCGGCCGCTGATCCGCGCTTCGATGACGCCTCGCATTGTGCTGCCCGCGGACAAGATCGAGGTATTCCGCGCCAACCTCGAGAAGCACGACAAGTCGCTGGTGTCGTGGCAGACCTATCACCCGAAAAAAGGCGACACGCTCGAATCGATCGCCAAGAAGCACGGCATGACGGTCGCCCAGCTGAGGGAAGTCAACGGCATCTCGGCCCGCACGCGCACGGTGCCGAGCCTGCTGGTCGTTCTGGTCAGCGGCGCCGCACCGGGCGAAATGCGCCGCCTGCCGATCATGTACGCGCCGCCGATCCCGATCCGGATGCGGCGCATCTTTCATACGGTGAAGGCCGGCGACAGCTTCGCTTCCGTCGCCAAACGCTACGGCGTCGCCATCGACGACCTGAAGCGCTGGAATCCGGGAAGCGGAATGACTCCGGGCAAGAAGCTGGCGGTCGAAGTCCGCGCCCCGACGAGAGCGAAAGGCAAGCCGCGGTCCAAGGCGAAAGGCAAGCTCTACAAGAAAGCGGACCGCTAGGCGATCCCCGCCTGCACCAGCATGCGGGTGTAGTCGGACTTCGAATTGCCCAGAACTTCTTCCAGGGATCCGCTCTCCACGATCCGGCTGTTCTTCATCACCATGACGCGATGCGCCATGGCGCGCACGACCTCGATGTCGTGCGTGACGAGGATGTAGCTCAGGCCATACTTGCGTTGCAGGCCGGCGAGCAGCTCCAGGACCTGCTTCTGGATGGTCACGTCGAGCGCGCTGGTCGGCTCATCTAGGACCACGACCTTCGGATTCACGATCAGGGCGCGCGCGATGGCGATGCGCTGGCGCTGGCCCCCGGAAAACTCGTGCGGGTAGCGGCCTAGCAGCTGCTCGGCCTGGCCGTTCTCCGTGAGCCCGACATCGAGCAGCGCCTGCAGGATCCGGCTGCGCCGTCCGGCGGCGTCGAGCTGCGGCTCGTGGATCTCCAGTCCCTCGCCGATGATCTGCTCGACGGTCAGCCGCGGCGACAGCGACGAAAGCGGATCCTGGAAGACGACCTGTATCAGCCGCCGCAGGGCACGTTTCTCCGCCTTATCGGAGCTCGCCCATTGCCTTTTGTTGATGGAAATATTTCCTTGAAAACCGATGAGGCCAAGAACCGCCAGCGCGAGGGTGGTCTTGCCCGAGCCCGACTCGCCGATGACGCCGAGCGTCTCGCCGGGCGCGACATCGAAATCGACCGCCTGCACCGCGGCAAAGCGGCCGCTCCTGAACCAGCCCCGGATTCCAGGAAGGCGCGTCGGGTAGCTCACCCCGAGGCCGCGCACCTCCACGATGCGTCCGCTGCCCGGCCGCGAGACGTCCCGATGCGGACGGCTGTTCACGAGCTTTTGCGTATAGGGATGCTGCGGGCGCTCGATCACCTCCGCGGTCGGGCCTTGCTCGACCAAGGTCCCCTTCTCCATCACAACCACCCTGTCGGCGTAGCGGCGCACCAGATTGAGGTCGTGCGTAATGAGGAGCAGGGCCATGCCCGCCTCGGCGCGCAGCTTTTCCAGCAGCTCGAGGATCTGCAGCCGGATCGCGACGTCGAGCGCCGTGGTCGGTTCGTCGGCAATCAGCAGCTTCGGGTTGCAGGCGAGCGCGATCGCGATCATGGCGCGCTGGCGCTGGCCGCCCGAGAGCTGGTGCGGATAGCTGCGCGCGCGGCGCTCGGGCTCGTCGATGCCGACGCGGCGCATCGCCGCGACCGCCTCGGTCCACGCCGCCGCGCCGCGCAGGTTGGTGTGCAGCTCGATCGACTCGACGATCTGGTCGCCGACCGTGTAGATCGGGTTGAGCGCCGTCATCGGCTCCTGGAAGATCACGGCGATGTCGCGCCCGCGCAGATCGTGCAGTTCCCGGGGCGACATCTTCAGCACGTCCTTGCCCTGGAACAGGATTGCGCCGCTCAGGCGCGCGTCATCGATCAGTCGCATGGTGGAGAGCGCGGTGACAGTCTTGCCGGAAGCCGACTCGCCGACCAGCGCCAGCCTCTCGCCGGAGTCGAGCGTGAAGGAGGCGCGCTCCACGACCCGGCGCGCGCCGAAGTCGATGCTCAGGTCTTTGACTTCGAGCAGGCTCACCGCTCTTCCTCCTTCAGCACCTTTCTCGGGTCGAGCGCGTCGCGCAGCGCATCGCCGATCAGGATGAGCAGCAGCAGCGTGACGACCAGCACGCCGAAGGTTGTGAGCGAGATCCACCAGGCGTCGAGGTTTTCCTTGCCCTGTTTGAGGAGCTCGCCGAGGCTCGGCGTGCCCGGCGGCACGCCCAGGCCGAGGAAGTCGAGGCTGGTGAGCGCGCCGATCGCCGAGGCCATCTCGAAAGGCACCAGGGTCACCACCGGCGTCAGGCTGTTCGGCAGGATGTGGCGCCACATGATCCTGCGGTTGCTCTGCCCGAGCGCCCGGGCGGCGCGCACATAGTCCAGCGTGCGATTCTTGAGGAACTCCGCGCGCACGTAGGCGGCGATGCCGAGCCAGCCGAAGACCGAGATCAGCGCCACGAGCAGGCCGAAGCTGGCCGAGAACAGCGACGAGAAGATGATCAGCATGTAGAGCACCGGCATCGCGCCCCAGATTTCCTTGAAGCGCTCCATGCCGATGTCGGTCCAGCCGGCGAGATAGCCCTGGACCGCACCGTAGAAGATGCCGGACGCGGTGCAGATCGCGGTGACGATCAGCGCAAACACCACCGAGAGGCGGAAGCCGTACAGCAGCTGCGCGAGCAGGTCGCGCCCGCGGTCGTCGCTGCCGAGCCAGTTGCCGCGGCTCGGCCGCGCCGGCGCCGGGTCCTTGGCGAAATAGTTGATCGTGCTGTGGTGGTAGCGGTTCGGCGGAAACAGCGCGAAATTACCAGGCTCGGAGAGATTCTCGCGGATCAGCGGATCGAGATAGTCCGTCGGTGTCGGAAAGTCGCCGCCGAAAGTCGTCTCGGGCAGCGTCTGGAACACCGGGAAAAACCATTGGCCGTCGTAGCGCGCGACCAGCGGCTTGTCGTTCGACAACACCTCGGCAACCAGGCTCAGGCCGAAGAGAACCGCGAGGAGCGCGAGGCTCCAATAGCCGAGGCGATTGGCCCGAAACCTGCGCCACGCGCGCCGCGCCGGGCTGTCGCGCAGGACCTTCAATCGAAGAACTTCACGCGCGGATCGACCCAGACGTAGCTCAGGTCGCGGATCAGGTGCGTCAGCAGGCCGATGATCGTGAACACGAAGAGGCTGCCGAACACCACCGGGTAGTCGCGCCGGATCACCGCCTCGTAGGACAGCAGCCCCAGCCCGTCGAGCGAGAACAGCGTCTCGATCAGGAGCGACCCGGTGAAGAACGCGCCCACGAACGCCGCGGGAAAGCCGGTCATGATGGGAATCAGCGCATTGCGGAATACGTGGCGCCAGAGGACGCGGCGCTCGTCCACTCCTTTCGCCCGCGCGGTGAGCACGTAATGCTTGCGGATTTCCTCCAGCACCGAGTTCTTGGTGAGGATCGTAATCACCGCGAAGCCTCCGACCACCATGGCTGCGACCGGCAGCGTGATGTGCCAGAAGTAGTCGACGATCTTTCCGGCGATGCTGAGGCTGTCCCAGTTGGTGGAGACGATGTTGCGCAGCGGGAACCACTGCACGAACGTGCCGCCGGCGAAATACACTAGCAGCACGACGCCGAGGACGAAGCTCGGGATCGAGTAGCCGAGCAGCACGATGAACGTGGTTCCGGTGTCGAAAGGCGTTCCGGCGCGCACCGCCTTGGCGATGCCGAGCGGCACCGAGATCAGGTAGATGAGGAGGAAAGTCCACAGCCCCAGGCTTATCGACACCGGCAGCTTTTCCTTGATCAGCTGCCAGACTTCCTTATTCTGGAAGAAGCTCTTGCCGAGATCGAGGCGCGCGAACTGCGAGACCATCTGCAGGAAGCGCTCGGGCGCCGGTTTGTCGAAACCGTAAAGCTTTTTGATTTCCTCGACCTGCTTCGCGTCGACTCCCTGGCGGCCGCGGTAGGGGCCGGTCCCGGGGGCCGTCGGGCCGGACGGCGCGCCGCCGCCCTCGATGCCGCCTTCGCGGCCCTGCAGCTGGGACACCATCTGCTCGACCGGACCGCCAGGCACGAACTGGATCACGATGAAGGTGATCAGGAGGATGCCGAACAGCGTCGGAATCATCAGCAACAGCCGCTGCAGGACGTAGGTCCACATGGCTAAGGCTTTCTCCACCAGGTCGTGACCACCCGGTCCTCGGCCTGGTAATACAGCGGCCTCACCGCGGGCTGCTCGAACTTGCCGGAGCGATACGAGACGCGGCTGGTGTTGGAAAAGAACTGCGGCACGACGTAATAGCCATGGCGCAGCACTCGATCGAGCGCGCGCAGGCGCGCCACCAGCTCGGGCTTGGTCTTGGAGGAAATCGCCAGGTTGAGAAGGGCGTCCACCGCCGGGTCGCGCACCCCCATCCAGTTGCTGGAGCCTTCGGTGTCGGCCGACTGAGAACCGAAGCGGTCGAGCAGCTCTGCCCCGGGCGCCTCCCTGCCGGGCAGGCGCACGGTAAAGAGGTCGAAATCGAACACGTCCAGCCTTTTCTGGATCAGGGCGAAATCCGCCCGATACTGGCCCTCGATTCCCAGTCGGCCGAGCGCCTGGAAGTACGGTGCGATCATCCGTTCGCCGCCGCCGCTGTCGAGGTATTCCACGGTAAAGGCTTCGCCCTTCGCGTTGCGCAGCGCGCCGTCGCGATAGGTCCAGCCAGCCGCCGCGAGCAGGTCGCGCGCCTTGCGCAGGTTCTCGCGCAGGCTGCCCGGCGGATCGGTCGTCGGCGGTAGCGGCACTTCTTCCGTGAACACTTTCCCGGGCAATTTGCCTCTAAGCGGCTCCAAGACTTTGAGCTCATCCGGTCCCGGCAGCCCCTTGGCCTCGAAATCGCTGTTGTTGAAGAAACCCCGGACGCGCGTGTAGGCGTTGTACGCGAGCTGGCGATTGATCCACTCGAAATCGAAGGCGAGGCCGAGCGCCTGGCGCACCCGCACATCCTTGAACTTCTCGCGCCGCGTGTTGATAAGAAAGCCCTGGAAGTCGCCTGCGTTCTCGTGCGCCCACTCTTCCCTGATCAGCTCGCCGGAGTCGAACTTCTTGCCGACGTAGACCCGCGCCCACTCGCGCGCCGAGAAGCTGCGCAGATAGTCGAACTCGCCGGCCTTGAAAGCTTCGGTCTGTGCGAGGTTGTCCTTGTAGATCTTGTAGGTGATGCTGTCGAAATTGTACGTGCCGCGCCGCACGTTGAGGTTCCAGCCCCAGTAGTCGGGGCGCCGCTCGTACGTAATGTCGCGGCCGAAATTCATGCGGCCAACCTTGTACGGTCCGCTCGCGATCGGCATCTCCATCACCACCTGGTCAAAGGGCTTGCCCTTCCCCCAGGCGCGGCTGAAGATCGGCAAGGCTCCCACCAGCAGCGGCATTTCGGCGTTCGCCCGCGCGAACTCGAAGCGCACGATGCGCGGGCCGATGACGACCGCGCGCTTCACGTCGCCGAACACGACGCGATATTGCGGCGCCGCCTGCTTGCTCATCAGCGTATCGAAGGTGTGCTTGACGTCGGCCGCCATTACCGGCGTGCCGTCGTTGAAGCGCCCCGCCGGATTCAGGCGGAAGGTGACCGACAGCCGGTCGGGAGCGACTTCGACGTCCTCGGCGAGCAGGCCGTAGGCGCTGGTCGGCTCGTCGAAAGTGCCGGTGAGCAGGCTTTCGAACATCAGCGCGCTGAGTCCGGGAGGAGACGTTCCCTTCAGGATGAACGGGTTGAATCGGTCGAAATTCGTGATGCGCAGCGGCGGCGCGAGCTCGAGCTCGCCGCCTTTCGGCGCGTTCGGGTTCACCCAGTCGAAGTAGGCGAATCCCGCAGGGTACTTCAGGTCGCCGAACTGGGAATAGCCGTGCGTGGCCCATGCCGGCACGGAAATCAGAAAAACGAAAACCAGGAACAGTTTTCTCATCAAGCGGGGAGCGACGACAGCAGAAGCTTCGTGTAAGGATGCTGCGGGTTCGTGTAGAGCTCGTCCGAGCCAGCCGTCTCGACGATCTCGCCGTCCTTCATCACTAAGATCTCGTCGGCCATGTACTTCACCACCGCGAGGTCGTGCGAGATGAACACGTAGCTCATCCGGTACTCGTCCTGAAGATCCTGCAGCAAGTTCAGAAGCTGCGCCTGGATGGAGACATCGAGGGCCGATACCGATTCGTCGCAGATGAGGACATCGGGCTTCATGGTAAGGCATCGCGCGATGGCGATTCTTTGCCGCTGCCCCCCGGAAAACTCGTGCGGGTACTTCTGCAGGGAGGATGCCGGCAGGCCCGTCTTGCCGAGGAGCTCGGCGGCGGCCGCGCGCCGCTCGGCATCGCCGACGCCGATGGCGTGGATGCGCATCGGCTCCATCAGGATCTCGCCCACCGTGAAGCGGGGATTGAGCGAGGCGTAGGGATTCTGAAACACAATCTGGATCCTGGGCTTGTAGCGCATGGCGCTCCGCGCCGACAGCGACAGCAGGTCCTTGCCGTCGAACAAGACCTCCCCGCCGGAAGCCTGGTGCAGGCGTACCAGCAGGAGCCCGAGCGTCGTCTTCCCCGAGCCCGACTCCCCGACGATGCCCAGGGTTTTGCCCTTCGCAAGCTTGAACGAGGCGGCCTTGACCGCCTTCAGCTCTCTTTTCCCGAACAGCCCCTCGCGGAAATAGAAGCTCTTCGAGATTTGTCTTGCCTCGAGGACGATTTCATCGTCCTCGCGCCTGCCCCGCACTCGTTGGGTCGTATCTTCGGAAAAGGAAGGCGATCCAAGAAAATCTTCGACTATTGGAAGGCGCATTGGCCTGCGCTCGAGGGACGGCCGGCACGCCAGCAGCGCCTTGGTGTAGGGGTCCTGCGGCGATGCAAACACCTTGCCTACACCGCCCTGCTCGCGGATCTCGCCTTCGCGCATTACGACTACATAGTCCGCGATCTCGCTCACCAGACCCAGGTCGTGCGTGATGAACAGCATCGACATGCGCCGTCGCCGCTGGAGGTCGGCGATCAGCCGGAGGATCTGCTTCTGCACCGTCACGTCGAGCGCGGTGGTCGGCTCGTCGGCGATCAATAGCTTCGGCTCGCAGGCGATCGCCATGGCGATCATGACCCGCTGCTGCTGCCCGCCGGAAAGCTCGAACGGATAGACGTCGAGCCGCGCCTCGGGCTCCTGGATACCTACCTCGCGGAGCAGATCCTCGGCCCGCTGTCGCGCCCGGGCGCGGTCAAGCCGCAGATGCTGCCGCAGGACCTCGCCAAGCTGGAAGCCGACCGTGAACAGCGGATTCAGCGAGCTCATCGGCTCCTGGAACACCATGGAGATCTCTGCGCCGCGCAGGGCGCGCAGCTCGGCCGGCGTGATTTCAAGAAGATTTTTATCTTTGTAAAAAATCCTGCTGTCTGCATGAACGGCCGAGCTCTCTCTCGGCAAAAGCCCCAGAATCGCCAGCGCCGTTACGGATTTCCCGCTGCCGGATTCGCCGACCAGCGCCACCGTGCTGTTTGCCGGAATATCGAAGGAGACGCCCTTGAGCGCCTGGAGAGTCGTACGCTCATCCACCCTGAAGCTGACAGCCAGATCCCTGACGCTGAGCATTATTTCAGCCTCGGATCGAGCGCATCCCGCAACGCATCCGTGAACAGGCTGAACGCCGTCACGAGAACCGCCATCGCGGCGGTCGCCGCCGCGAGTTGCCACCAGTTGCCGAGCAGCAGTTCGCTCTGGGCCTCGGCGAGCATGCTGCCCCAGGAGACCGTGTCGACGCCGACGCCGAAGCCGAGGAAGCTCAGCACGACTTCGGACTTGATGAAAAGCACGACGTGCAGCGAAAGCTGCACGAGAACAACGTGGCTGACGTTGGGGAGAATATGGATAAACATACGGCGCCCGTCCGAGGCGCCGATCGCGTCGGCCGCCTGCACGTATTCTCGAACCTTGTGCTTCAGGTACTCGGCGCGGATGAGCCGGAAGATTCCGGTCCAGCCGGTGAGGCCGAGTATCAGGACTACGGTAACGCTGCCTTTCTGCCCCAGGACCGCGGCAACCGCGAGTATCAGCAGCAGATAAGGGATCGATGTGAATACGTTGTAAACCCAGTTGAGCAAATCATCAATCCATGCGCCGTAGTAGCCCGCCAGCGCGCCCAGCACGGTGCCCAGGAATACCGCGAGCAGCGCGGCGGCGAAACCGACGAACAGCGACGTCTCGCTGCCCTTGATCGTCTTCTGCACAACGTCGCGGCCCCACTTGTCGGCGCCTAGCGGCAGCGTTACGGCTTTCGCCTCCGTCGCCGACGCACCCGAGAGCGCTTTCCGCACCTCGGCAAGATCCTCCGCCAGCGGATCAGGTATTCCGAAGTCGTTTGCGGCTTCTTCTCTCTTCTCTTCCTCTGAGATCTTCTGAGAAATGCCTTTCCCCATGAAAACCGGCGGCGCATAGCTCACGCCGACTTCCTTCTCCCAGCCGCGCGCAACCAGCCCCGTGCCCGATCCCGCCATCAGCGCGAGATAGAGCAACACGACCAGGAAAGACACCAGTCCCACGCGGTCGCGGTAGAAGCGCGCCCAGGCCAGGGTCCAGGGGTTCACTTGAGCTGCACTCGGGGATCGATCGCCTTGTAGAGCAGGTCGGCGATCAGGTTGACGATCATGGTGGCGATGGCGACGTAGATGGTCACCGCCTTGATGACCGGAAAATCGCTGCGTTCGACCGCCAGGATCACCTCGCGACCGATCCCGGGAATCGAGAAAAAGCGCTCGATCAGGAACGCCCCCACAAGCAGCCCCGGCAGCTGCATCATCACGTTGGTGACGATCGGGATCGCGGCGTTGCGCAACACATGGACCCACATCACGCGTGGTTCGCTCATGCCTTTGGCGCGCGCGGTCCTGACATAGTCCTGGTTGATCTCGTCGAGGAAGAAAGTGCGGTAGAGCCGCGTGTCCGGCGCAAGCGAGACCATTACCCCGACGATGACCGGCAGCGCGCTGTAGCGGAACAGATTCTCCGCCAGGCCGCTGCCCCAGCCCTGCACCGGGAACCAGCCGAGCTGGTAGGCGAGCACGTACTGGAACACTATGATGTAGACCAGGATGCTGATCGACTGGCCGACGGTGCAGCTGATCATGACCGCCCGGTCGGTCAGCGATCCGCGCTTGTAGGCGGCCAGCATCGCGGCAGCCATCGACAGCAGCGTGCTGATGAGCAGCAGCGGCACCAGCACGGTGAGCGACGGGCCCAGGCGGCTGGCGAAAATCGCCGACACTTTCTCGTTGGTCGACCAGCTCGCGCCGAAGTCTGCCATGGCGATCTGCTCGACGAATATCCACAGCTGGACGTAGTACGGCCGGTCCACGCCGAGCTGGCGGCGGATGTTCTCGATCTGCTCCGGGTTGGAGATCTTCCCCGCCAGCAGATAGGCCGGATCGCCTCCTACCCAGTTGAACAGCAGGAACACCAGCAGCACCACGCCGAGCAAGGTCGGCACGAACTGCCAGAGGCGCCGGACGAGATAGGCGAGCATCGCCCTAGCGTTCTAGATCGATGTAAAGCCACTCGGTATTCAGGACCGGGTGCTTCTTGTAGCCGACGACGCGCGGCTGCAACAGGACATTGCGGTACCGGCTGTCGCCCAGCATCCAGACCGTGTCCATTTCCATCCCCCGGGTCATTTCGCGGTAGAGCCTGTTGCGCTCGGCGCCGTCGGGCAGCTGGCGCGTTTTTTCATCCCGCCGGTCGAATTCCGCGGACCGGTAGCAGGCGTTGTTGCTCTGCCCGGTGTTCGGCCCGTAGAGCAGCTGCATGAAATTGTCGCCATCCGGGTAATCCGCGATCCATGCAGAAGTCCGCATCATGAGCCGGCACTCGTCCTGGAGCCTGTTCAGCTCCGGAAAGCGATCCTTGTGAATCTCGAGGCGCACGCCGATCGAATCGAGCGAGCGCTTCATCAGCTCGTCGAATTGGCGATCGCGCTCGGTCGGGAGCGAGGAATACCGCACGGCCAGGGGCTTGCCGTCCGGCATCGCGCGGTAGCCGTCGGACCCCCTTCTGTAACCGAACCTGTCCAGCAAGGCATTGGCGGCTCTGGGATCGTACGGGATGCTGCCGGCGTAATGCGGATCGTGCCCAGCGACCCCGGGAGGAATCGGATAGCGCGCGCGGATCGCCTGCCCCTTCCGGATGATGCGGATCTGGTCTTCCAGCCTGTAGGCCATCGCGATAGCGCGGCGCAAGGCGATCCTTTCCTTGCCATATCCGCCGACCGGGTTCGCCTGGTCGCCGATCTTCTCCTGCATGTTGAAGAACGTATAAGTGATCTCGGGCGTTTTGCATACTCGTGCCGCAGCTTGCCGTCCTCGCTCATGAAGACCGGCGCTACATCCCAAAGCTGATACTCGAGATCCGTTTCGCCCCGCTCGAAAGCGAGCCAGCGGCTCTGCGTCTCCTCCATGATGCTGATCTCCACCGCGCCGATGGACGGAATCCTGCGGCCTTCCCAATGCCGCTCGCGGTACGTCGGGTTCGCCAGCAGCTGGATCTTGGAGGATCGCGTGTACTTGCCAAGCACGAAAGGCCCGGTGCCGACCGGATGCGAGTTCGTGTCGTCGCCGTAGGCTTCGATCACCTCGCGCGCAACCGCGCCGGAGAGCGCGATGGCAAGCACGTGGGAAAAATTGAGATCCGCCTGTTTCAGCCGAATGCGCAGCGCATGGCGCTCCGGCGTCTCGAGGCCCGCAACCTTGGTGTCGTAGTCGAAGCGTCCCGTCTTCTTGGCCAGGGCTGCAAGCTCGTCGAGACCGGCGATCTTGCCCTCGAAGAGAAAGGCATATGGCGAGCGATTCCTCGGATCGAGAAAACGCTTGATCGAGTACGCATAGTCGGCGGCGACGAGCTCGCGCTTGGCGCCCTTGAATGCCGGATCGGCGGTGAAATAGATTCCCGGCCTGATCCTGAACGTGTACGTTTTGCCGCCATCGGAGACCACGGGCATGGCTGCCGCGGCGTTGGGAACCAGCTTTGCGGGACGCGCCAGGTAGTCATAGGTAAGCAGTGGGTCGAATATCGCCTCGATCACGCTGCCCGAATAGACGTCCGCCACCTTCACCGGGTCGAAGCCGGTCTCGGCGGCCTGGAAGGTCAGGCGCAGGATCTTGGCCGGATCCGCCGCTTCTGCCGCCAACGGGAAAAGCAATAGGGCAAAAGCGAAATACGCGAGTCTGGCTCGGAGCGTCACCCCGGAAAGTATAATCGGAACGATGGGATTCCTATCTGGCAAGAAGATCCTCGTGACCGGGCTGCTCAGCAACCGGTCGATCGCGTACGGTATCGCGAAGACTGCGCGCCGCGAGGGCGCCGAGCTCGCGTTCACCTACCAGAACGAGCGCTTCAAGGAGCGCGTGGTCGACATGGCGCGCGAGCTCGGCTCCGCGATCGCACTGCCCTGCGAGGTGACCAGCGACGCTGAAATAGACGGTCTGTTCAAGGAATTGAAGAAACAATGGGAAGGTCTCGACGGATTGGTGCACGCGGTCGGATTCGCGCCGCGCGAGGCAATCGCCGGGGACTTCCTCGAGGGAATCTCGCGCGAGGCGTTTCGCATCGCGCACGACATCTCGGCGTACAGCTTCCCGGCGCTCGCCAAGGCGGCGCTGCCGATGATGCGCGGCCGGCGGGCGGCGCTGCTCACGCTGACGTATTTGGGCGCGGCGCGCGTCGTGCCGAACTACAACACCATGGGGCTTGCCAAGGCGAGCCTCGAAGCTTCGGTGCGCTATCTCGCGGCGAGCCTCGGCCCGCAAGGCATACGCGTGAACGGGATTTCAGCCGGCCCCATCAAGACGCTCGCCGCGGCCGGGATCTCGGGTTTCAGCAAGATTCTGAAATTCGTCGAGGAGCACTCGCCCCTGCGACGCAATGTCACGACCGAGGATGTCGGCAACGCCGCGGCGTTCCTGCTCTCCGACCTTGCCGCCGCAATCACGGGGGAGATCCTGTACGTCGATGGCGGCTTCAGCCACGTCGTCGGCGGGATCGGGGTCGGGGCTACTTCTTCTCCAGATTCTCCGGCTTGATCTCGATGTCGGCGCGGCTGCGCAGGCTCGCGAGATAGGCATCGTAGTGCGCGGTGCCGAATAGCTGCCCGACCCGGGCGCCGTCCTCCGCGCTCTGCTCCTTCGGGTCCGCCTCGATCACCTTCGTGATGCGCACCAGCAGATAGCCGGCGTCGGGCACCGGAATGCCTACATACGCCGGCAGCTTCGCGACGTCGGCCGCCACGACCGGCTCCAGCAGCTGGCGCGGCAGACCCTGGGCATCGCGGCGCGAGACCGTGCGCGATGCGCCCCATTTGACGCCGGCGTCGGAGCCCTTGCGCAGCTGCTCGAGCTTGCCCGCGCCGTCCTTCTGCGCCAGCCCAACCGCCTGCTGGCGGCGCAGCTTCTCGCCGATGTCCTTCTTCACCTCGTCGAAACCGCGTTGCGCCGCCGGCTGGTGCTCGACCACCCGCGCCGCGACCAGCGTTCCAGGAGCAACCTCGACCGCATCGGTATTACGCTTGCTCTTGATCGAATCCTGGCTGAACAGCGCTGCCAGCAGTTTGGGGTTGTCGAGCGCTCCCAGCTCCTGGTTCGCCGACTTCGCGATCCAGGAAGTGGCACGCACCGCGAGCTTGAAGCGCTCCGCGGCGGGCTTGAGGCTGTCTGGCTGCTCGTAGACGAGATTGCTGAACGCCTCGGCCGACTCGGCGAACTTGCGCGCCCCTTTTTGCCGGGCAATCTCATCCGCGAGCTCCTTTCTCACCTCTTCGAGCGGCCGCGCCTTGCCCCCCTTGACGCCGGTCAGCCGGATGACGTGAAAGCCGAACTCACTCTGCGCCGGCCCGGCGATCTCGCCTTCTTTCTTCATCGCGAACACCGCGTCCTCGAAGGGCTTGACCATCATGCCCGGGGCGAACCACCCGAGATCGCCGCCTTTCTCGGCCGAGCCGGGATCCTGCGAGCGCTTCTTCGCGAGCTCAGCAAAGCGGCCGGGGGCCTTCTTCAGCTCGAGAAGCAATTTGTCCGCTTCTTCCCTGGTCTTGACCAGAATGTGGCTGGCGCGGCGCTGCTCCTCGACCTTGAACTGCGCGGCGCGCGTCTCGTACGCCGCCCTGATCTCCGCGTCGGTCGCCGGCTCCAGGCGGGCGAGCGCGTCCGCGGACAACATCACGTACTCCGCGCGCACCCGCTCGGGAGTGCGGAACTCGGCGGGGTTGGCATCGTAGTAAGCCTTGACCTTGGCGTCATCGACCTCCGCCTGGCCGACAAACTGCTGACCGGCGATGCGTGCTTCAGAGATCTCGCGCTTCTGTCCCTCGAGCGCCGTCAGGCGCTCGGCGACAGTCCGCGGGGCGATGGCGCTTTCGCCCACCGCCCGCGTGAGCTGCTGCAGGATCATGTCGTAGCGCAGGCGCGACTCGAACTGGGCGCTGGACATGGGCGGGTTCTGCGAGCGCAGGGCAAGCTCGTACTGCGCCTTCGAGAACCGGCCCTCGCTCTGGAAAGCGGGAACCGAATGGATCAGCTCGACCAGCATGTCGTCGGTCACCGCCAGGCGCGACTTTTGCGCCTCCGACGCGAGCAGGCGTTGCGTGACCAGGGAGTCGAGCAGCGCCCGGCGCGCCTCGGGCCGCTCGAGCACCGCGGGATCGAAATTTCCGCCGAGCATGCGGCGCAGCTGCTCCTGCTGCCGGCGCAGCTCGGCCTCGAACTCGCGCTGCGTGATCGTCAGGCCATTCACGGTCGCGATCGTGTCCGCCCCGCCGCGAAAGCGCGTGTACGACTCGATGCCCCAGGTCGCGAACGTGATCGCGATCAGCCCGAGGAAGATCTGCAGCACCAGCTTGTGTTTGTGGACGAAATCAAACATTGATTGGAACTACTCGGAGAGTTGGCGGAGCGGACGGGACTCGAACCCGCGACCCCCGGCGTGACAGGCCGGTATTCTAACCAACTGAACTACCGCTCCTTCCCGATTTCTGGTGGGTGCTGACGGGATCGAACCGCCGACATTCGCCGTGTAAGAGCGACGCTCTACCAGCTGAGCTAAGCACCCCCGCGACGCAAGCTTCGCTCCCGACAAAGGGGCGCTAGTTTATAGCGTCCTTGAGTGCTTTTCCAGCGCGGAACTTGGGCATGCGCGCCGCCGAGATCTTCACTTGCGCCCCGGTGCGCGGATTGCGGCCGATGCGGGCGGCGCGCTGGCCGGCGTAGAAGGTGCCGAAGCCGACCAGCGTCACCATCTCGTCCTTCCTCAGGCTCGACTTCACCGCCCCGACCAGCGCGTCGACTGCGCGTTCGGCCGCCGACTTCGAGATTTCGGCGGCTTGGGCGATCTGTTCTATGAGATCTGCCTTGTTCATGCCTCCTCCCGGCAAACCCTAGTGGGTGGTAACCGCTCCGGTCTCGTCGCCGCCCTTGGGCGGGATCGGCGCCGACTCGTCGGGCTCGGGTAGCGGCTCGGGCTGGCGCTCGAGCGCGATCTCGAGAACCTTGTCGATCCACTTCACCGGGATGATCTCGAGCTTGTTCTTGACGTTGTCCGGGATGTCGACCAGGTCCTTCACGTTCTCGTCGGGGATCAGCACGGTCTTGATGCCGCCGCGGTGCGCCGCGAGCAGCTTCTCCTTCAGCCCGCCGATTTGCAGCACCTCGCCGCGCAGCGTGATCTCGCCGGTCATCGCCACGTCGGCGCGCACCGGAATCCCGCTGAGAATCGACACCATCGAAGTCGCGATGCCGATGCCCGCGCTCGGGCCGTCCTTCGGCGTCGCGCCCTCGGGCAGGTGGATGTGGATGTCGTTCTTCTGGTAGAAGTCTTCCTTCACGCCGAGCTTGCGCGAGCGCGCCCGCACCACCGACAGGGCGGCCTGGATCGACTCCTGCATGACCTCGCCCAGCTTGCCGGTGGTGATGGTCTTGCCCTTGCCGGGCATGGTCGCCGCTTCGATGGTCAGCAGCTCGCCGCCCACCTCGGTCCAGGCGAGGCCGGTGACCTGGCCGACCTGGTTCTGCTTCTCCGCCATGCCGAAGCTGTACTTGCGCACGCCGAGGAACTTGTCGAGGTTCTTCGGCGTCACGGTGATGCGGTGCGGCTTGCTCTCGCCGGCCTGCTTTTCCGTCAGCAGCTGCTTGACCGCCTTGCGGCAGATCTTGGAGAGCTCGCGCTCGAGCGCCCGCACGCCGGCCTCGCGCGTGAAATAGCGCACGATGTCGCGGACCGCCGGATCGGACACCGACAGCTCGCCGTCCTTCAAGCCGTTGTTCTTCATCTGCTTGGGCAGGAGGTAGCGGATGCCGATGTTCATCTTCTCGTCTTCGGTGTAGCCCGAAAGACGGATCACTTCCATGCGGTCGAGCAGCGGCGGCGGGATGTTCAGCGTGTTTGCCGTTGCCACGAACATCACTTCCGAGAGGTCGAACTCGACTTCGACGTAGTGGTCGGTGAAAGTGTGGTTCTGCTCCGGGTCCAGTACTTCGAGCAGCGCCGACGAGGGGTCGCCGCGCCAGTCGCTGCCCATCTTGTCGACTTCATCCAGGAGGAAGAGTGGATTCTTCACCTGCACCTTGGTCATGTTCTGCAGGATCTTGCCAGGCATCGAGCCGATGTAGGTCCTGCGGTGGCCGCGGATCTCGGCCTCGTCGCGCACGCCGCCGAGCGACATGCGGACGAACTTGCGGTTGGTCGCCCGCGCGATCGATTGGCCGAGCGAGGTCTTGCCCACCCCCGGCGCGCCGACCAGGCACAGGATCGGCGCCTTCATCTTGTCGACCCGGGTCTGCACCGCGAGGTACTCGACGATGCGCTCCTTGACCTTCTCCAGCCCGTAGTGATCTTTGTCCAGGATCACCTGGGCGGCGTTGATGTCCTTGGAGATCTTCGACTTCTTTTTCCAGGGCAGGTTGACGATCGTCTCGATGTAGTTGCGCACCACCGTCGCCTCGGCCGACATCGGCGACATCAGCTTCAGCTTCTTCAGCTCCGACTCGGCTTTCTTGCGCGCGTCCTTGTGCATGTGCGCGCGGCGGATCTTCTTCTCCATCTCCTCGAGGTCTGCACCCTCCTCGCCCTCGCCGAGCTCCTTCTGGATCGCCTTCACCTGCTCATTGAGGTAGTACTCGCGCTGGCTCTTCTCCATCTGGCGCTTGACCCGGCCCCGGATCCTCTTCTCAACCTGCAGGATGTCGATCTCGGTCTCGAGCTGCGACAGGAGGTGCTCGAGACGCGACTTGACGTCGAACATCTCCAGAACCTGCTGCTTCTGCTCGAGCTTGAGCGGCAGGTGCGCGGCGACCGTGTCGGCGAGGCGCCCGGCCTCGTCGATGCCGGAAAGCGAAGTCAGGATCTCCGGCGGGATTTTCTTGTTGAGCTTCACGTACTGGTCGAACGCCGAAAGCAGGGCGCGGCGCATGGCCTCGACTTCGGGCGCCGGCGCGCCGTCGAGCGGCACCGCCTCGGCCTCGGCGATCCAGTGCGTGCGCACGTCGACGATCTCCTTGATGCGCGCGCGGGTCCCGCCCTCCACCAGCACCTTCACCGTGCCGTCGGGCAGCTTCAGCATCTGCAGGATGTTCGACACGCAGCCGATGGCGTACATGTCGCCCGGGCCCGGGTCGTCCTTGGCCGCGGATTTCTGCGCGACGAGGAGGATCGATTTCCCGGCTTCCATCGCGGTCTCCATCGCCTTGATGGATTTCGGCCGCCCCACGAACAGCGGGATCACCATGTGCGGGAACACCACCACGTCGCGCAGCGGCAGCAGCGGGTACTGGACGATGTCGGGCGGGAGCGGTTCGGACATTAAGTTAGCCTCGTTAACAGCTTAAAACGATGAACAAAGCGTACACGCATAGCGGTGACGCTGCAATGCAGAAAACGTTACGAGTCGTAGGGTTGTAGCGGGTTCTTGACTTGCTAGGCAGAGCTTCCGCCAGCGACCTTTTGCTGGTCGGAGTAGATGAGCAGCGGCTTGCCATCCGCGGAAATCATCTGCTCGTCGACCACAACCTTGCTCACGTTCTCGAGCGTCGGCAGCTCATACATGGTGTCGAGCAGGACGGTTTCAAGAATGGAGCGCAGCCCGCGGGCGCCGGTCTTGCGCGCGAGAGCCTTCTTCGCCACCGCGCCGAGCGCCGGCGTGCGCACTTCGAGCTCGACGCCTTCCATGAGGAACAGCCGCTGATACTGCTTGATGAGCGCGTTCTTCGGCTCGGTGAGGATCTGGATCAGCGCATGCTCGTCGAGCTCTTCCAGCGTCGCCAGCACCGGCAACCGGCCGACGAACTCGGGAATCAGCCCGTACTTGATGAGGTCTTCGGGCTCCACGCTCTTCAGCAGATCGTAGGTCGCCTTCGAGTTCTTCGGGCTCTTGACCTCGGCGCCGAAGCCGATGCCAGTCTTCTCGGTGCGGTTACGCACGATTTTTTCCAGACCGTCGAACGCGCCGCCGCAGACGAACAGTATGTTCGTCGTGTCGACCTGGACGAAGTCCTGGTTCGGGTGCTTGCGTCCGCCCTGCGGCGGCACCGACGCGATCGTGCCTTCGACCAGCTTGAGCAGCGCCTGCTGCACGCCTTCGCCGGAAACGTCGCGCGTGATCGATGGGTTGTCCGACTTGCGCGAGATCTTGTCGATCTCGTCGATGTAGACGATGCCGCGCTTCGCCTTGTCGACGTCGTAGTCGCAGTTCTGCAACAGCTTCTGGATGATGTTCTCGACGTCCTCGCCGACATAGCCCGCTTCGGTGAGCGTCGTCGCATCGGCGATCACGAACGGCACGTTGAGCAGCCGCGCCAGGGTCTGCGCGAGCAGCGTCTTGCCCGAGCCCGTGGGCCCGATCAGCAGGATGTTCGACTTGGCGAGCTCGACCTCGTCGTTCTTGGAAAGGTGCTTGAGCCGCTTGTAGTGGTTGTAGACCGCGACCGCAAGGATCTTCTTCGCCTGGTCCTGGCCGATGACGTAAGAGTCGAGGATGTTGCGGATCTCGCGCGGGGTCGGCAGGTCGGACTTGGCGCCCTTGCCCCCCTTATCGGAGGCAGTCTCCTCGCGGATGATGTCGTTGCAGAGCTCGATGCACTCGTCGCAGATAAAGACCGAGGGGCCGGCGATGAGCTTTCTGACCTCGTGCTGGCTCTTCCCGCAGAAGGAGCAGTAAAGAAGCTTTTCCCCCGAAGAAGTCTTTTCTGACATGGAGTTACGTGTTTTCCCTGCTCACCAGAACCTTGTCCACGATGCCGTACTTTACCGCTTCTTCGGCTCCCATGAAAAAGTCGCGGTCGGTGTCGTGCTGGATCATCTCCAGGGTCTTGCCGGTATGCTTGACCAGGATCTCGTTCAGCCGGCCGCGCAGGTACAGGATCTCCTTGGCGTGGATTTCGACGTCGGAAGCCTGACCCTGGAAGCCGCCCATGGGCTGGTGGATCATGACGCGCGAGTTCGGGAGGCAGAAACGCTTCTCCTTGTCGCCCGCAGCCAGCAGTAGCGCGCCCATGCTGGCGGCCTGGCCGACGCACAAGGTCGAGACGTCGGGCTTGACGAACTGCATGGTGTCGTAGATGGCGAGCCCCGCCGATACCGACCCGCCGGGCGAGTTGATGTAGAAGAAAATGTCCTTGTCGGGGTTCTCCGATTCCAGAAACAGCAGCTGGGCGACGATCAGATTCGCCGTGATCTCGGTGACCGGCCCCACCAGGAACACCACCCGTTCCTTCAGCAGCCTGGAATAGATGTCGTAGGCGCGCTCGCCGCGCCCGGATTGCTCGATGACCATCGGGATCAACCCGAGGTCCTTTACTTCGGTATTGGTCTTTTCCCAGTTCATGCGTTTACGCCCATCAACTCGTCGAACGGAATTTCCTTGTCGACGACCTTCGCCTTCGAGAGGACCCATTTAACTACATTCGCTTCCAGCGCGGCGCTTTCCATTTCCGACAACCGCTGCGGTTGCATATAAAACCATTTTACTACCTCGGCAGGACTCTCGTAGCTCTGTGCTTCCTGCTCCACCAGCGCGCGCACCTCGGCGGGTTTCGGCTTCAGATTTTCCGTATTTTGCAATTCATTGATAATCAACCCCAGTGCGACGCGCCGCTTTGCGGTCGCCTCGAAGACCGCGGGATTCAGCGGCGCCTCGCCGAGCTTCACGCCGCGCGCCTGCAAATCCGCGGCCGCGCGCTGCACCAGCTCCTGCGATTCCATTTCGATCAGGGATTTCGGCAGCTCAAGCGGCGTCGAGTCGAGCAGCGCCTGCAGCGCCTGGTTCTTGACCCGGGCATCGACGCGCTTCGTTACCTCGCGCTCGACGTTGGCGCGGATCTCGGCGCGCATCTTGCCCAGGTCGCCGTCGGCGACCCCGAGGGCCTTGGCGAATTCGGCGTCGAGCTCCGGAAGCTCGGGTTTTTCTACTTTTCTCAAAGACAATTCAAAGGAAGCGTCCTTGCCGGCGACGTCTTTGCCGTGGTAGTCGGCCGGAAACGTCAACGTGAAACTCTTGCCCTCCCCGGCCGACATGCCTCGCGCGGCCGCCTCGAACTCAGGCAGCATGCGCCCCTGGCCGAGCACGAACGCAAAATTCTCCGCCTTGCCGCCCTGGAACGGCTGGCCGGCGATCCTTCCGTCGAAGTCCGCCATCAGCCGGTCGCCATCCTGCGCCGCGCGCTGCACTTCCACATACCGCGTGCGCTGCTTGCGCAGGATCTCGATCGTCTTGTCGACTTCGGCGTCGCTCACCGCCGCCCGCGGACGCTCGATGGGCCTGGACGAGACGTCGCCGAGCTTCACCTCGGGATAGATCTCGAAGGTCGCGCTGAACTCCAGCGACGTTTCGCTTGAACCGTCCTTCTTCTCTATCTTCGGGTAGCCGGCGACCTTCAGCTTCGCTTCTTTCACTACCTCCGTAAACGTCTTCTGGACGGCTTCGCCCAGCACTTCCGAGCGAACCTGTGGCCCGTAGGTCTGCGTCACCAGCTTCAGGGGTACCTTGCCCGGACGGAATCCGGGCATGCGCACGTTGCGGGCGAGTTTTTTCAGCCGCTCATCGACCTGCTTGTCGATCTCGTTCACCGGCAGCGACATCGACACCCGGCGCTCCAGCGTTCCCAGCGTTTCCACGTTAGCCGCCATTCTTCCTCTACACGACCTTCGGTTCTTGCTCAGTCCAAACTGGTGCGAAGGGAGGGACTCGAACCCACATGCCTCGCGGCGCCAGCTCCTAAGGCTGGTGCGTCTACCAATTCCGCCACCCTCGCCGCCGTTTGCCGATAAAAAACGGGCAAAAAACAACGTATTATACCTTCGCTGCCTTTTCGAATTTAATCCCGATGGCGGTCGGACACTACGAAAACTTCCCGGTCGCGTCGCTGCTGCTGCCCGTGCCGCTGCGCCGGCCCGTCGAGATCATCTACCGCTTCGCCCGCAGCGCGGATGACTTCGCCGACGAAGGCGACGATCCGCCCGAGATGCGCCTGCAAAAACTAAACGACTACCGGGCACAGCTCGAAGCGCCGTCGGACCCGCTGCTCCACGATGTAAGGAAAATAATTCGGGAACATGACCTTCCGGTCCAGCTGTTCCGCGACCTGCTCGACGCCTTCAGCCAGGACGTGACAAAAAAGCGCTATGCGAGCTATGCAGAAGTGCTCGACTACTGCCGCCGCTCGGCGAATCCTGTGGGAAGGCTGCTGCTGCACCTGTTCAAACGGACGACCGATCCAGACCTACGTTCATCGGACGCCATCTGCTCCGCGCTGCAGCTCATCAATTTCTGGCAGGACGTCGACGTCGATTACCGGCACGACAAGCGGATTTACCTGCCGCAGGACGAAATGGCGCGGTTTGGCGTGGCGGAGACGCACCTCCGGGAACGGAAGGCGGACAAGTCGTGGCAGGACCTCATGCGATTCCAGGTTGAACGTTCACGGGAACTGATCTTGTCCGGGCAGCAGCTCGGACGCAAACTGCCCGGCCGCATCGGCCTGGAAATCCGCGCCACGGTCCAGGGAGGATTGCGGATCCTCGAGAAGACCGAGGCCGCGGGGTACGATGTTTTTCGTCGCAGACCGGCTCTACGGGCCTTCGATTGGCCTCTGCTGCTTCTCAAGGCGATATGAATCCCGATCAGTATTGCCAGGAGAAAGCAGCGGCCAGCGGCTCGAGCTTCTACTACTCGTTTCTTTTCCTGCCGCCCGAGCGCCGGCGCGCCATCACGGCGCTGTACGCCTTCTGCCGTGAGGTCGATGACGCCGTCGACGAATCCTCGGACCCGCAACTCGCCGCGGCCAAGCTCGCATGGTGGCGCGTCGAGGTCGGCAACCTTTTCGCCGGCAAGCCGCAACATCCGGTAACGAAGGCTCTTGCGCCTCATATCGAAGGTTTTTCCATTTCTCAAGAAAAACTAAACGAGATTATCGACGGCATGGAGATGGATCTCACGCAGACCCGCTACCTCGACTGGGCCGGGCTCGAGCGTTACTGCCATCGCGTGGCGGGCGTCGTCGGGCTGCTCGCCGCCGGGATCTTCGGCTATCGCGATCCGCGCACGCTCGAGTACGCGAGAAATCTCGGTATCGCCTTCCAGCTGACGAACATCATCCGCGACGTCGGGGAAGACGCGCGCAAGAACCGAATTTACCTGCCGATCGACGATCTGAAGAAATTCGACGTTCCCGCGGCGGATATTCTCAATGCGAACGAAACGGAGGACTTCCGGAAGCTGCTTGCTTTCGAGGTTTCCCGGGCAAAACAGTTCTATGAAAAGGCGTTCCGGTCTCTTCCCCCGGTCGACCGCCGCGCCCAGCGCCCGGGGCTTATCATGGCGGCGATTTACCGCGCGCTGCTCGATGAGATCCAGCGCGACGGGTTTCACGTCCTGAAAACGAAAACATCGCTCACGCCGCTGCGCAAGTTCTGGATCGCCTGGAAAACATGGGTGAGCGCGTAGCGGTCGTGGGGGCGGGTTATGCCGGGATGGCGGCGGCGGTCACGCTCGCCGGGCGCGGCATTCCCGTGACGGTGTTCGAAGCGGGCGCCGTGCCCGGGGGTCGCGCACGCCGCGTCATCTCCCAGGGTAACGAGCTCGACAACGGCCAGCACGTGTTGATCGGCGCCTACTCCGAGCTGTTCCGCCTGATGCGGGTCGTCGGCGTGCCCGACGACGCAGTGTTGCGCGTGCCGCTCGAAATCCGCTACTTCGAAAAATTCCGTTTCCGGGCCCTTTGGCTGCCCTTTCCCTTCGGCCTTCTCGGCGGTTTGCTGCTGGCGCGCGGGCTTCGATTTTCCGAGCGTGTCGCTGCCATTCGCTTCATGGCGGCGATGCGCCATGCCCGTTTTCGCGTTCAACCGGATATTTCCGTGGAAGAGCTATTGAACAGACACGCTCAGGGCGACGGTATCGGGCACTATCTCTGGCGGCCGCTTTGCGTGTCCGCGCTCAATACGCCGACGGCGGACGCCTCGGCGCGGGCGTTTCTCGCCGTCCTGCGCGACACGCTCTTCGGCGAGCCGCACGCCAGCGACCTCGTCCTGCCCTGCGTCGACCTCTCGCGCCTGTTCCCGGAGCCGGCGGCGGAGTTTGTCCGCTCGCATGGCGGCGAGATTCATCTTCGCTCCCCGATTCAAGGCCTCGAGGAGCTGAAAACGCAGTTCCGGACCATCATCGTCGCGGTGGGACCTCACCAGCTGAAGACACTGCTTCCGGATATCGCGACCGAATACTCGTACCAGCCGATCTATACCTGCTACCTCCAATATCCGGAGCACGTGAAGCTCTCATTTCCCATGCTCGGCCTCGCCGACGGCCTGGTGCAGTGGGTTTTCGACCGCGGCAGGCTCACGGGCGAGCGCGGCCTGCTCGCCTGCGTCATCAGCGCCCAGGGCGACCATCAGCAATTGAGCCTCGAAGAGCTCGCCGAGCGCTGCCACCGCGAGCTGGCGCGCGCCCTGCCCGGCCTGCCTCAGCCCGCATGGTCGCGGGTGATCGCAGAGAAGAGAGCCACCGTCGCCTGCGTGCCCGGAGTCAAGCGCCCGGCGAGCGAGACGAATATTGCAAATGTATTTCTTGCGGGCGACTACACCGATCCGGAGTATCCGCCGACGCTCGAAGCCGCGGTGCGCAGCGGCGTGCGCGCGGCTCAGGGAGTCCTCTAGAGATTGCGCAGGACCTGCACGGCCTGGTCGACGCGCTCTACGGCGACCATTTCCACGCCCGCGGTCTTGGCCTTTGGCAAATTGCTTTTGGGAATAATTAATGTGGTGAAGCCGAGCTTGGCCGCTTCCCTGAGGCGGTCCTGGCCGCGCGGCGCGGGCCGCACTTCGCCGGCGAGGCCGATTTCGCCGAAGACTGCGACTTTTGCTGGGATGGGTTTGTCGGTTAAGGAGGAAACCACTGCAAGGCAGACGGCGAGGTCCGCCGCGGGTTCGCCGATGCGCACCCC
>WNFM01252183.1_pt1 | contig 23921 bp, 21 predicted proteins | sample 5400271 | NCBI WGS metagenome assembly WNFM01 (sample SAMN13153352, study PRJNA577476) | soil metagenome | isolation source: 60 cm saprolite on Douglas fir-dominated hillslope | place: USA:California | collected 2013-09-17 | reverse complement strand
TGCAGCGATCGTTCATCGAACACGACGCCTTCCAGTGCGGCTACTGCACGCCGGGGCAGATCTGCTCTGCCGTGGGTATGTTGCGCGAGGTCGAGGCTGGCTGGCCGAGCGCAGTGAGCGCCGATTTGAACGCCGAGCAGGTCGCGCTCAGCGACGACGAGATTCGTGAGCGCATGAGTGGCAATCTCTGCCGGTGCGCTGCCTATGCGAATATTGTCCCAGCCATAGCGGAGGTGAAACGATGAATCCTTTCCGTTACGAACGTGCAAGTGACGCGTCCACCGCCATTGCGATGCTTGCCCAGGCGCCTGTGGGTGCCTTCCTCGGCGGCGGGACGAATCTTGTCGACCTGATGAAGTTAGGTGTCGCGCAGCCGCAGGTACTCATCGATATCTCGCGCCTTCCGTATAACCGCGTCGAATTGCTTTCCGATGGGAGCGTCCGTATCGGCGCCGCTGTGCGCAACAGCGAATTAGCTGCCGATCGCACGATTCGCACGCGCTACCCCATGCTCGCGCAGGCGCTGCTTGCAGGCGCCTCGGGCCAGCTCCGCAACCTGGCCACGACTGGCGGGAATCTGTTGCAGCGCACGCGCTGCGTCTACTTCCAGGACATCTCGAAGCCGTGCAACAAGCGCGAACCGGGCAGTGGTTGTCCGGCGCGCGAGGGCTATCACCGCAACCTGGCCATCCTCGGTGCATCAGAGGCGTGCATTGCAACGCATCCATCGGACATGGCCGTTGCAATGGTCGCCCTGGATGCCGTCGTGCGTGTGCTGGGGCCGAACGGCGAGCGGACCATCCCACTTACCGGCTTCCACCGCCTGCCCGGCGACGAACCTCAGCGTGACACTGTACTTGAGCACGGCGAGTTGATCACAGCCATTGACCTGCCGCCACTCGCATTCGCGGCTCGCTCGCACTACCGCAAGGTGCGCGACCGCGCATCATACGCGTTCGCGCTTGTCTCGGTTGCCGCTGCAATCGATGTCGCCGATGGCCTCGTGCGCGACACGCGTATCGCCTTTGGCGGCATTGCGCACATTCCATGGAGGGCAACGAAAGCAGAGGCCGTGCTGCGCGGCGCACCGGCGACCGAGGAGGTATTTCGTCGGGCTGCCGAGGCCGAACTTGCAGACGCACAACCACTTCGTGAGAATGCCTTCAAGGTTCCGCTTGCGCGCAACACCCTCGTCCGGACGCTGCTCGATCTGACACAGGAGGAGAAGCGATGATAAGCTCCACACAACAACGGGTCGTGGGCAAGCCCTTGGACCGTATCGACGGCCCAAAGAAAGTCACTGGCACTGCGACCTATGCTTTTGAACATGCAGTCGACGATGTGACATACGCGTTCCCGGTTCAAAGTACGGTCGCAAAAGGCCGGATCGTGTCGGTCGATGCCAGTGCAGCGCAGGCTATCCCTGGTGTCATTACCATACTCACACACGAAAATGCACCGCGTCTCAAGACACAGGAGGGCGAACTCGCGGTGTTACAGTCCAATGCGGTCGCGTATCGTGGCCAGTTTGTGGCCCTGGTGGTCGCTGAGACGTTAGAAATGGCGCGCCAGGCGGTGGATGCAGTCGTAGTCCACTACGAGGAGCAGCCCCATGATGTCGGACTACGTGTTGACCGCAATGATCTCTACAAGCCGGAAAAGGTCAGTCCCAACTTTGAGACCGATACAGCGAGTGGCGATGCCGAGGCCGCGCTGGCGTCGGCGGCTGTCGCAATCGACCACACCTATACCACGCCGGCGTACCACAACAATCCGCTCGAACCGCATGCGACGATCGCGAGGTGGAGTAGCGACGGTGTCACCCTGTACGACTCGAACCAGGGCTCGCATATGATTCGAGATACAGTTGCCCAGACGTTCGGACTGGAGCCCGAGCACGTGCGTGTCATTTCGCCCTATGTCGGAGGTGGATTCGGCTCGAAAGGTGGCGCCCATCCACATGTCATTCTCACAGTGATGGCCGCGCAGGTGGTAGGTCGGCCTGTAAAGTTCGCACTCGCACGGCAGCACATGTTTGCGGTGGTCGGCTATCGCACACCGACGATCCAGCGCATTCGTCTGGGCGCAGACAACGACGGTCGGCTGACAGCGATCGCGCATGACGTTGTTGAGCAGACTTCGACCCTTCAGGAATTCGCCGAGCCGACCGCCGTCGTCACACGTATGATGTACGCCGCGCCGAACCGCTCGACCACGCATCGGCTCGCGCGGCTCGATGTGCCGATACCTACGTGGATGCGTGCGCCTGGCGAGTGTCCCGGCATGTTCGCGCTCGAATCAGCGATGGACGAGCTAGCCATCGCGTGCGGGCTGGATCCCATCGAGCTGCGTGTTCGGAATGAACCCAGGGTTGACCCCGAGACCGGGCATCCCTTCAGCAGCCGGGGCCTTGTCGCGTGCCTGCGCGAAGGCGCCCAGCGCTTCGGCTGGGCCCAGCGCTTCGGCCGGGCCCAGCGCGACCAGCGGCCACGCACGCGACGCGACGGTTCCTGGCTCGTCGGGACCGGCGTCGCTGCCTCGACGTTTCCGGCCTACCAGTTTCCCGCGACCGCGCGTGTGGGCGTTGACCAGGCGGGACGCTACCGCGTCAGCATTGCTGCCTCGGACATTGGGACCGGAGCCTGGACAGCCCTCACCCAGATCGCAGCGGATGCGCTCGAGGTGCCGCTCGAGCGCGTGCAGCTCGAGATAGGTGATAGCTCCCTGCCGAAGGCGTTCCTGGCCGGAGGCTCGTCGGGCACCGCCTCGTGGGGGTGGGCGATCGTCAATGCGGCCCACAAGCTCCGCGCACGGCAGCACGAGGAGTACGGCGGTATCGTCCCTGCCCAAGGGCTGGAAGCAACCAGCGCATTCGACATGAACCCCGAAGCGCAGCGGTTCGCCATGCACGCCTTTGGCGCGCAATTTGCAGAGGTGCGCGTGAACCGCGATACCGGCGAGGTGCGCGTTCCGCGCATGCTGGGCGTGTTCGCCGCCGGTCGCATCATGAACGCAAAGCTGGCCCGTTCACAGTTTCTCGGTGGTATGACCATGGGGTTGTCAATGGCGCTCCACGAGGAAAGCGTTCTGGACCCACGCTTCGGCGACTATGTGAACCATGACTTCGCGGAGTACCACATTGCGACCAATGCCGATGTAGGGACGATCGACGTGGCGTGGATCGATGAAGATGATCCGTACGTCAACCCGATGGGCGCGAAAGGCATTGGCGAGATTGGCATTGTCGGGACCGCTGCCGCCATTGCCAACGCCGTCTATCACGCGACCGGCATCCGCGTCCGCGATCTACCGATCACGCTCGACAAGCTCCTGGCATAATGTATATTGTGGGAGAGTGCGTCCTTTGGGTCACGCTCTCCTACAATATACATTCTTTAATAGCGACACGCTTTTTTCTGTGCTATTATTAAACACAAGTAACCATTCAGGTTCCCTCGCCACCAGTGGTGGCTCCCCGCTATATTGTTTTAGTATGCTGGCTGTGGACTGGGCAGCCTGCGGCTGCCCAGTCCACAGCCAGCATACTAAAATATGTGAAGCGACACAGGCGCTGAGGAGTCGAGCTAGGAGGGCGCCTGAAGAGCAACAAGTACAAGTCAGGTGTACAAAAAATAAAGGAGCATAGGAAGCTTTCCTTCATGAGTCTTTGGGATGAGTATGACAACCAGCATGCAGCAGCCACAACGGTAAAACAGAAGCAGGCACGCCGGCTTACGGAACAGCATATCGTGTCAGCTACGCGTGAATGGCTCCTGCAAGATTACGCCTCAGCCTATTGTCGTGCCCTCGGGACGAGCCGCCTCTATCGCCGCTGCTACTGGATTGATGCCTGGGGTATCGACTCTCGAACTACCGCCAACCAGTTACCTATTGACCAGGAGACAGGTGCGGGCAAGGGTCGCAAGGCTGGACGCGCACCATCCCCGCCTGATCTCCATCCCATACTCCAACCTATCGTCTCCCTCTCGCAGGCACTTACGCAGGAAAATAAACCACTTGCCCTCAATGGCCTGATATTGGCAGGCGGCAGCAGTAAGCGCAAAGAGGTTCGAGCCATGCAAAATGGCCAGGCTACGCCAGAGGCAACAACCCATTCACGCACCCCGAAGAGTGAGACGCTTGCCCTACCCAAAGAAAGTGGCATCCTGCGCGCCAGTTGGCTGGAGATCGCTCCAGGCTTGCTCAAGGAAATCGAACATGCGCCCGCCATCTTCTTGCTTAATCCCTTTGGACAGACATTATTTACCTATGACGACCTGGCCCTGCTCTACCAGCGTACCTCCGCGCCCACGGAACTCTGCCTGCTTATCTCGCACAAACAATGCGAGCTGTATGTTACGGCGGCCGCGCGTGCGGCGGCCCATAGCACAACCTTGACCGCCCTGTTACGCACAGATCGTTGGAAAACCCTGCTGCCCACAGATGAGACCTCTGCATTTAAGATTACGGATATGTTGCATTTACTACAAACCTCAATTCGCCAGCACTTTCTGTGGGTGCAACCTATCCCTCTTGCAGTTCAACTGCGCCTGGCTTACGTAGAATCTGCACCCTATACTCTACTTTTCGCCACTCGCCGTAAGGACAGCCTGGTGAGTATGAATGATGCTGTCTGTGCCTATCATCGTCATCTCTATGCGCAGAGCCGCCAGGGTGTGCTGGCAGAGGACTGGTTTGCGACTCAAGAGCATCAACGCCTTGCCGAAAACATCCAGCAACTACGCCAACGCACGCTGCACCTGGGACAGACACAGCGCAGTCGCCGGTGGCCGGACCTGCGCCAGCAGCTCCTGCTGGAGAGCTTTGGCCAGTTCACCCTCTCCGACTACGACCAGGTCATCTGTGAACTCCTCCTCACCGGCAAGGTGCGCTGCGAATGGCGACAAAAAGCACCATCAGCCGATGAAGAGCAGCGTATACCCGGCACTGAGGACACATTATTATGGAGGTAAAAAAGAGATGTTACTAGGGGGAAACGCTGGGCATGGGGAATCCCAACGTTATGGTAACACCTCTCAGTATAGAAACGAAGGGCTTTGGCGTTTGGTGGCACAAAATGACAGAAAAATACTAACCATGAAAAAGAAATATAAAAAAAGCGACACTTTGCAGCTTGATGCTTCTTCTACTCATCATACATTTAACATTTTAAACGTAACAGCAAAAGCCGTTAGACAGCCACCTTTATTAAAATGGGCCGGGGGCAAAGAGCACGAGCTGAAATATATTCTGCCCCTGATTCCCTCATTCAACAATTACTACGAGCCTTTTGTTGGTGGTGGCGCGGTATGCTTTGCCCTACAAGCGCCAGCCAGGTTTATTAACGATAAATCTCCCGATCTTTTCAATTTCTATAGAGCCGTGGCCACGCAAGATACGGAGTTTTTTCAAGCCCTGGCAACTTTACTAGATGGCTGGCAGGGTGTGAGCAAAATCGTTGAGCAACATAAGCCGGATCTTAGCCGCATATATCAAGCCTATGCGCTGGATGCATGCTCCCCAGAGGAAATCAAATATAATCTCTTGGATTTTATTCAGCACCGCCAGCAGGAGTTTGATGCACTATTTGCCAGGTTCTTCTATCCCAACCCTGAAAACTTTACGCGCGAGCTGCAAAGGAATGTTCTGAGCAAAACCAGGCGCATGAAAAAATTAGAGCAGAGCAGAGGACAGCTTCCCGAGTACGACATCCTGGCAAATTTAGAATGTGCCCTAAAAAGTGCCTTTTATATGCATATCCGGCATCTTTATAATAGGATAACTGAGTACGATATGTCGCCAGGCGTGGCTGCGGCAATTTTCTTCTTCGTCAGAGAAAACGCCTATGCATCCATGTTCCGCTATAACCGGCGTGGCGAGTTCAATGTTCCCTATGGCGGCATATCCTATAATCGCAAGGACCTGGCCCGCAAAGTTGCCTACCTGCAATCCCCAACCGTCCAACTACAGTTCAGGAACACCATTATCGAGAATATGGATTTTGAGGCGTTCTTGCTAAAATATCCTCCCCAACCAGAAGATTTTATTTTTCTCGATCCGCCCTACGATAGCCAGTTTAGCACCTATTCACAAAATGAGTTCGACCAAAAAGACCAGGAGCGCCTGGCCCATTACCTTATCAAGCGCTGCCCGGCAAAGTTCATGCTCGTCATTAAAAACACTCCCGCCATCCTCAACCTGTATAGTCACGCGGGCTTCAATATCAGCGCCTTCGATAAAAAATACCTGGTAAGCTTTCAAGACCGCAACAACCGCGCGGCCGAGCACTTAATCATAACGAACTATTGCGAATGAAAAAGATCTTTCTTGTCCCTACCCACATTTACATTCAGAATGATGAACAAGTTTTCCCTGAAATGTTTCCACAAAGGTCTCGATGAACCTGTCATCATAGTCGGAGACCAGGCCATCTTCGTGCAAAGTATAAAAGGTAGTCAGTACAGCAGGCCTGATCTCTGCTAAACTGACGTTTTCAAGGTCCGGTTCTTGACGTACAACTGGACGTCGATACAAAATTGATATCCTCTCATACCAATGTTTGAAGAGAGCAGGTTTTCGGGGGCGTGCACGCTCTGCCAGGCGCACATGCGCGACTAATTCAGCCATCTCGATCTCGCGTTCCAGGTCTGCTCTATGCTGCTTTGCTAGCTCCAGGTTCAATAGTGTATGCATCTTTCTCTCCTTATCAGCTACTTCGCTACCAGCTACTTCGCTATCAGCTACTTCGCTACATAAACTACTTTGCTACACCTTGCCTTTTAAATAGGTTTCCAAAAGGCTAGATACATCGGATAGCATATTACGACGTAGGCTATACTCTTTATCATTCGATGTGATGAGCACCAGTCCAGCCGTACGCAGGGTAGCAAGATGATAATGCATGGTAGTTTTTGCTACGCCAAACTCGTCGGCAAGCTCCTGCAGGCTATAGCTGCGCGCCATCAACATCTTGAGGATACGTAAGCGTCGTTCATCCGCGAGCGCTTTATATAGCCTCACCAGGCGTACTGGCGGGCTATTGCTATCCTCTGTTACATTTTCATCCGCCACCGGGTACCAGAAAATCATCATATCCTGGTATGAAGAGATTTCATTCCATGGGCGATTGACATAGCTGGGAATAAGCAGGACTCTGCGCAACCCCGGCTCGGGTACATATGCAAGACCATTGGTAGCCGTCTCAATCAGGCGTTCAGGTGTCAGGTTTTGCTTCAAAGCCTGTTTAGCAGCGGCATCGCGCTCAAGAATCGGCTGTAATAGTGGCTCATAATATTGAAAGACGCTTTCATACCAGCGTTGCAAGATATCCAGGATGAACGTCTTTGTCTCCTCTGGACCTATAGTAAAGAGACGACGCAGCATCCCTTGCCAATCACCTTCGTCCGGAAACGACATTTTTATAAACTGCTCTTGCGCCTCCACGTTGCCCTCAGCAGCTTGCAGCATAATATCCAATGGTATTTTTTTACGAAAATCCTTGCGGTAATAGCCTAGCAGGTGTAAGCGCAACTCTACCGGATCAATCGCTTCAATAGTAGCGAGCAAAGCCGCGACATCCTTGGGAGCCTCACTTTCATAGACCAGACCCAGCAAATGTTTCCAGCCGTGGTTACAATCCACATAGAACATTTGCATTGCCGCGAGCAGATCCGCCCCTGCTTTCGTACGAACATTATCGAACCACTCGTTCCCCACTTCGAGGTCATGGCTCGTTACTTCATTAACGACAATCATTGTCATTAAGAATTCGGAGGCTAAACCATATTCGATCTCAATCACGGGCGCTTTTCTCGCAGCACTATCGGACGCAGCCATATCTCACCTCGCTATACTTATCTCATGTTCGATAAGTTTCGTCGTTCTATCTTTCTAATAGTTCGATAAAATTCGTACAACACAATTATAGCCAACCCAAGAACCTATGTCAATAGAGAAGAGAAAGATGGAGCAACTCGCGATGCTACTACCATATTAGCTAACTTGCGAGTATAATTACGAAAAATACAGAGAGGGAAACACTCAGGGCAGGGAAAGGCCATGCCCCTATACACCTCGACAGAAAAGAGGGAAAACACTTTGTCACGCAAACATAAATCCTCTATGGACAACAACATAACACCCGAACCTTTTGAAGAGCAGCCGCAAAATGCTGAAATTTTTCAAGACGACAGAGAAGTTGTAGAGACGCTAGACGTTCATCCCATGACACATACAGCAGCAAGTACGATTTTTGAAGATGAAGACAGGCAACATGAAGCAGGCAAACGCGATGTAGAGCTATATATACGCACTTACAATACACTCATGCGTAGCTCAGGCGAAATCAGTCTCAAGGCACTGGTGCAGGCACATTATAATATTGATTCTAGCCTGCATCCCGAGGCTCGCTCTCCCTATCCCGACATGTCCGCCTTCATTTATAGTGTTTTGCGCCTACCGGCCTCGATAGTGCATTGTAACCTGGTCCTGCTGGGCCAATCAGAAGAAGTATTCCAACAACAAGGCTTTCATGTCGATGGCTGGCAATCCGTAACGGCGTCGGCGCGACGGCGCAAGTGGTTCTATGATGGCAAAGACACCCTGGCAGTCTATGTCGCGAGCGTCAGCGATACCGACGATATCGTGCCGATCCTGGTGGCCTTCCAGATTGAATGGAACAAAATGTATTACCTGCTTAACGCTGACCCCACGACCATGCAATTGCTAGAAACGCGCATGGATCGCACCTCGCCGGTCTTTGCCGAGATCACCAAGGTCCTGCGTGAGCGCCTGCACATCCAGGAGGAGGACTGGCGCAGGCTCGACCTCATCTGGGGTGATCGCCTGTGGGGAAACTTCCTGATGATTGGGCGCCACCGTAAGAGTTTCTTGCTGCGCATGCTTGGTGGCTCGCATGTAGGCTATGTACGTGCCACACGCAAATGGTGGGCACCCGTCGAGCAGCTCCTTGCTGACACGTTAGGACTCCAGGATCGGCCCGTTTACTTCGTCTCCAGCAATATACACAGCCTCATGAATCTCATGTCTGGTTCATTACTCAATCGCCAGGAAGAGCTGACGAAGTTTGCCCTCAGCGGGCAAGATCCCTATCTTGCAGATGAATGTCGCAAGCTGCAACAGGGGACCGTGCCGGGCAACTGGCAAAATTTTCTCTACTTTACCGCCCGTGAGTGGATACGCACTCCTGCCGGTAAAGAGTTCGTGCGCAACCGCGGTCGTGAAGAGCAAGAGCGCGGCATCTGGCATGTCGGGGCACGCCACGGCCTGGAAATTGACGCACAGTTGTTTGAACTGGCCAAACTTCACCAGATGGAGATTGATCCCCGCTGCCGCATGCCAGGGATGGATAATCTGGCCCAGAGCCAGGCCATCATCCTGAATATCGATTATCCCCTGGGCATGGCCGCCTATCGCATGTTGCTTGAAATCATGGAGAATCTGACGCATATTCGCGGTATCTATATCCTGGGCAAAGCGGCCACACTCAATGGCAGTATCGGTGACGTGATGATCTCCAACGTTGTCCTGGACGAGCATAGCCAGAACACCTACTGGCTGGATAATTGCTTTATTGCCCAGGATGTCCAGCCCTACCTGATCTATGGTTCAGTGCTTGATAATCAGAAAGCCGTTTCGGCTAAAGGCACCTACCTGCAAAATCGCCAGTACCTGGACTTCTATTATCGCGCCAACTATACCGTGGTCGAGATGGAAAGCGGCCCTTACCTTAACGCTGTCTATGAAGACCAGTACCTGATGCGCTATCCAACGGGCGAAAATATCAACTTTGCGCGTCTGCCCTACGAGCTGGGTATCCTGCACTATGCTTCAGATACCCCCTACACGCGCGGCAAAAATCTGGGAGCAGGCAGCCTCTCCTACTTTGGCATGGATTCAACCTATGCCTCCGCAGTAGCCATCCTGCGCCGCATCTTCGAGAACGAGATACGCGCCCTAAAACAGCACATGGAGCAAACCACCGAGGTTGAAGTCGAACAAAAGGCAGAGACGAAGGTATCATAGAAAATGGGTAAGATTGCACATGTCTAGCACGCGTTTTACCAGTATCCTTCCAGTAGACAGTAACCAGGCCAGCAAGTAAATCCACCGGAACATATGGCCTGGTTGTATGCATAGGCCTTGTGCTAGACAGGCACAAGAGCCCTGGAAGGAGCTACTATGAGACGCTTTGCCTTTACACGTCGTATCATTTTGAGCAGCCTGATTTTAGGCGCGGTTCTGCTGACAAGCACCATCTTCGCACATACGATAGGTGCCTCTTCGAGTGCAAAGCAGATACGCAGTCAGACATTTCAACCCGCAACTCTCCAACATTTAGTGCAAACCCACCAGCTTGCTTCGACGGTACAGGTACTTAGTTCGCAGCCACCCAGCGTCATTATTCAATTTCCGCTCTTCCCGAGCGGACTAAAAAAGGTTTTCCCCAAGGCAACAGGCGTAGTGACCATTGTCCAGGGCAATCCTGCCGTCAGCCTCTTTGATACCGTAACCGTCGACGTTTCCAACATGCCGCCCGACACGACCTTTACCATCTTCTTCATCGAACTTGCCAGCAAGCCCTTTGGCCATGTCCAGTATGTCGCCGACCTGCATACCCTCGCCAATGGCACTGGCGATGTCACCTTCCAGACGATTACCCTGGTAGCCTTCGCGGCAGATGCCAGTGCCCCGGGCACGTCACAAGATCAGAGTGGCACAGCATCCGGCATTCAACTAGAGCACATGGGCATGTGGTTCTCCTCGCTCCAGGATGCCCAGCGCATTCTCAATGACACTACACTCAAAGGCACACCTTTTGATGGTGGCAACCCTGCCCTCCATGCCGGACCACAAGCCATGACCGATGGGCAGACAGCCCCGGTATTCTAAAGCGATAGTACTGGCACAGGGTAAATGTCTTCCTATTCAATTGGCCTGATCCACCTCAAAAGGAGGTTTAATATGCCCATCCAACAGCGTCTGCATACCAGGATGCCTGGACAGAGTATCACCAGGGGTAGTTCGCTCCTCATTGTCTCACTGCTGGTTGTTGCGCTTCAGCTCGCATTATCACCGCTCGCGAGCGCACACAGCGCATCTCAAGCACACGGCCTCGCAGTTAAGGCTGTGCAACATGTCTCATATCATGCAGGCATCCAGCGATCCCGCCACGCGCTGCACAACAACGGTCTTGCTCCCACCGTCCGGGTGCTGAATGCATTGCCGCCAACATTCATCCTTCAGTTTCCGCTGTCTCCCAGCGGTATCAAGGCGCTTTTTCCCCAAGCTACAGCGTTAGTAACCGTTGTACGGGGCGATCGCGATGATAGTACGAGCGATACCGTTACTGTTGATGTCCAGCATATGCCGCCCAATATCACCTTTACCATCTTCTTTATCGAGCTTGCCAACAAGCCCTTTGGCCATGTCGAGTATGTCGCCGACCTCACGACGCGTGGAGATGGCAGTGGCGAGTCGGTCTTCCAGGTCATCACCAACGTGGCCTTTGCGATGGATGCCCGCAACCCGGGAGCATCAGACGATAATCTTGAAGGATTGGCTCCGGGTATTCAACTAGAGCATATGGGCATGTGGTTTGCCTCGCTCCAGGATGCCCAGAGGGTCCTCAACAATACTGCTCTCAAAGGCACAATTTTTGATGGTGGTAATCCACCGCTCCACGCTGGACCACAAGCCATGACCGATGGACAGACCTTACCAGTAATGTAGGCATTCGCAGACACAAGGAGCACAACTCATGTTTAAACATCTAGCATATCACGGCATCCGGCCACTACGGCCCCTGGTCGCCGTCCCTATACTGATCGTCTTGTTGGGACTGCTGCTCAGCGCCTGTGACAGTCCCTTCACTTCACAGGGAACACCGGCGACGCAGGTGTCCCCAACGTCCAGTGTGCCGAAATTTCCGACGGGGGCACCTCCGTTACGTGTGCCTGCTTTTGGAACCTCTGGTCAAGTTGCGCCAACAGTCAAAGTACTCGCCTCGGTCGATCCCACCTTGATTGTGCAATTCCCGCTTGTTCCGGCCAGCATCAAATCACTCTTTCCCAATGCCAGCGGCCTGGTCACCGTTTTTCAAAACCCTGTCACGAACAACTTCGACACGGTAACCGTCAATGTGCAGAACATGCCACCCAACGTCAAGTTTACCGTCTTTTTCATCGAGCTTTCCGCCAAACCCTTTGGTCATGCTGAGTACGTGGGTGATGTCATTACACGCAACGACGGCAGCGGTGAATCTGTTTTTCACCTGATTACCTTCGTAGCCTTTGCCGCCGACAATCGCAATCCTGGCACATCGACAGACCAATCGGGCAGTGCCTCCGGCATTCAATTAGAACATGTAGGGATGTGGTTCGATAACATTGACACTGCCAGAACGACACTACATAATCCCAACCTGACAGGTACGCCCTTCGATGGAGGTCGAGGGCCACTACACGCAGGTCCACAAGCCCTGACCGACGGTCAAACATTGCCCGTGATTTAAATAAAACGTATCACACAAAAATAGCGGAGAAGCGCGTATCTAAAGAGACAGATACGCGCTTCTCCGCTATTCTACTTATGTATCTCTTCTATTCAATTGTAGTATAATTGGGCAAGACGTGGATATGGACATGAAAGGAGCAATGGATGAACTCCCATCTCACATTTAGTCTGCCCGAACGCCGCCTGGCATTACTTGCTGGCCTATTCAACCTGGTCATCGGTCTGGCTTTTTTCTTCTTGCCAGAACTACACCTGCCCTTATGGCCCGTGAACATTTCACCACTCCTGGATCGCTTTATCGGTGCCATCATTATTGGCAATGGGTGTAGCGCGATCTATCTCTCCACACAGCGAGAATGGGCACGTGTACGCCCACTCGCTATCGTCGCTGTTGCCCTGGCCTTGCTTTATCATCTCCTGTGGCTAAACGCTGCCCCTATCTTCTGGCTCTATTTCTTATTCGATGTCCCATTTCTGATCGTCTTTTACGGCCTGTTCATCTACCATGACCTCGCCCCGCGCATGAGAGGGTCAGGCAAAGACTAGAAAGCACAAGCTATGCAAGCGCCACTCGCTGATCCCCTTGTCGGACTAGACAACCTGAATAAAGCGCTTCCACTGGTAGGCCGCTCCACTGAGATGCAGGTCATTAACTTCGTGCTCAATACAATCCAGTTTGATCTACCTGCAGGAGCGCGTGCTTTAACGATCAGCGGTGAGATAGGCGTAGGCAAGTCGCGCTTGCTGGCAGAAATGTATACTGCCGCAGGTAAACTTGGTTTCCGTGTACTGGAAGGGCGCACTTACGCCTCGGGCAATATGTTCCCTTATCTACCCTTTATCGAGGCCCTGCGCCCGCTTCTGCGTTCATCTTCACAAGGCCAATTGCGCCACTACATGGGGCTTATCACTTCCCCTGGTAGCACTTATGGTGGCGAGAGTCAGGCACACGCGTCAACTGTTTCTGACTCATATGTCTCGCAGAACGCCGATGAGCAGTTCGCAGCGGCTCCTCAACGCGAGGAGAACGAGAATATCTCACTGCCTGGTGTGCCTATGGTAGCAGCGCTGGCACGGCTCTTCCCCGACCTGCCCTCCCTGCTTGGGATAACTGTCGTACCAGAAACGCTGACGCCCGACCAGGAAAAGTTCCGCCTACTCGACGCGGTGGCAACATTGCTTGAACACATTGCCATAGAGCAGCCCGTCCTGCTGGGCATTGATGACCTGCAATGGGCCGACAGTGCCAGCCTGGAACTCACTTTATATCTCACTGTGCGCCTGCGCCGCAGCCGCGTTGCGCTTGTTGGCACAACACGTCCAATGCCGATGATCAACGAGTCCACAGCAGGTCTTCAGCCTGCGGAAACAATGGCCGCCAGCGCCGCAGCCACGAAAGCCCTCGCTGAACTCATACGCCAGGGTCTACTTTTCTTGCTGCCACTTGGTCCGCTAGACGCAGATGCTGCCGCCCAGCATCTGCGTGCTCTGCTGCCCGGTATACTTCCTGAAGACGTAGCTCAAACACTACTTAAGCGCGCCGAGGGTAATCCCTTCTTCCTGGAAGAGCTGGTGCGTATGCTCACTCTCAACCATCAACTTGTCCAACACGAGGGCGCCTGGCGGGCAAGCAGAGCCATGAACACAGCGCTGCCTGGCAGTATTACGCTGGCAGTAGGAGAACGCTTGCAGGGATTGGGTCATGCTTGCCACGAATTTTTGCGTATTGCCTCGCTCTTTGGTCGCACCTTCCCCTTACCAGCCCTGCTTGAGGTTCTCGCACAGACCCAGGAAAGCAACATGCTACCTTGCGTTGAAGAAGCAAGCCGGGCAGCGATCATAGCTATCATACCCGCCGGGACTACTAATGCTCCCTGGCACGAGGAGGATACTTCGCTAGAAGACCCGCTAGAGCCACTTGCTGGTGTTCAGTTTACTTCTCCTACCTATATGTTTTGCCAGGGTATTGTACAAGAGGTATTGAACAGCGAAATACCTGCCTACCAGGCGCGCACACTCCATGCAGCTATCGGTAGAGCGCTGGAAATAACATATGCCCAGGCGGCTCCTGCCCACGCGGCTGAGCTGGCTCGCCATTTTCTCCTGGGTGATGCAAAAGCCGCGGCTTTGCATTGGAGCCTGTTAGCGGGAGAGGATGCTGCACGCCAACATGCCCATCGCGAAGCAATAAGCCACTTTCTCCTGGCATTACGACTACTGGAAGCAGGCGAGACATCCGCACATGCTCCTTCTATGGCTCAACTCCACACCACAATTGGCGAACTATGGTTTAAGCTCGGTGAGCTTGAGCAGGCCACGCGCTCGCTGCAACAAGCACTTGTAGGGGCACCTCTTAGTGGTACCCTCAAGTCTGTCCATCCCCAAAAAGGGCATCCGCGAGAGGTGCCCCTACAGGTGGCGCGGACTAATCGTTTGCTGGCGGATGTCTATCGTATGCAGGGTCGCTACGATCAGGCCCTGGCTCACTTGCTGGCCGCGCGTACAGCCCTGGATGCAGGGAGACAGGCCGCAAAAGATCCGGCAGAGGTGACTGTGCCATGGTTTCCAGGCCGCAGCTTTCCTGTTGCGGGACATGCGCTGGCAATTGAACGTTTCCTCGCAACTGAGCACATTCTTTTCCTTCATGCACAGGCTACGCTTGATATTCTGCTAAACCGCCGGCAAGAGGCCGAAACAGCTCTGTGGCAGTCTCATCAACTGGCCATCGAGCTAGGTGACAGGGAGAGCCAGGCTTTTGCCCTCCACCTGTTGAGTTGGCTGCACGGCTGGGGCGAGCACATTCGCGATGCTATCCGCTTGCAGGAACAGGCCCACGCCATCTATATCGCCATAGGCGATCCCTTCCATGCGGCCCTCGGCGATCAGGGTTTGGGTATCATTTACCTGGCTCTTGGCGAGACAGAGCGTGCCTCTCTCTATACTTTGCGCGGGCTGGAGCGCGCACGACGTTATGGGGCACGCTTTAGTCTTGGCTGGTTGTACTGGAATCATGGGGTTATCGCCCTCTCCCGTGGCGACTGGACTGGGAGTGCCTCCCACTTACAAGAGTCCATGCACGAGGCGGAGACAACCAATAATGGACGCCTCAAACCCCTTGTACTCCAGGCGCAAGCCGAACTCGCTTTCCGCCAGGGCGACTGGCAACAGGCCGAAAGTCTCTTCCAGGAAAGCATCCAGACGGGCATGAATACCGAATGGTATCCCAGCGCATTGGCTCTCTACGGTCATTTTCTCGCGGTCACTGGACGCCGTGCCGCGGCACGCGCGCAACTTGACCAGGCCGCAGTGCAAACTGAACCTCCAGGCTATGGCGGTGATTTTTACATTCCCTTCCTCGCGGAGGGCTATACTCACCTGGAGGCACATGCTCAAGCCGCTGCCTATATTGAACGTATTCGTGCCCTGCGTGGCTTTATGTACTATGGTAGTTCAGTTGACCGTATCCTGGGTGAAGTGGCGGCCCAGACCCACGATTGGGAATTGGCCGAACAGGCCTTTGAAAACGGCCTGGCCCTCTGCCGCCGCTCCGCCAATCAGCCTGAAGAGGCCGCTATCCTCTATGAACAGGCACGCACTTTGTTGATGCAAAGCGAGACCCAGGCTGGCGAGCAGCAGCAGGAGAGCCTCCGGCGCGTACACAACCTGTGTGAGCAGGCACGCACACTCTTTCTCCAATACCAGATGCAGCGTGCCGTGGTCCTTGTGGATACATTACGGGAGGGCGTACATCAACTCGAACGGCACGCTGTTAGTATTGGCACGCCCCGCCAGCCTCCGCAAAGACACGAAAGAGAAAAGGAAAAGGTCCATTCTGAATACCATCTTGAGCTCAACCTGACCAGACGCGAACAAGAGGTCCTACGCCTGGTAGCCGAAGGCCACACCGACCGCGAAGTGGCCGAGATCCTGGTCCTCAGCCCTCGTACCGTCAACCGTCACCTGAGTAACATCTTCGTCAAGCTGGATGTGCCGGGAAGAGCTGCCGCCGTGGCTTACGCTATTCGGCAGGGATTGGTGTAGGCTTCTCGCTCCACCTCGGTCACTATTCAATCATGAATAATCCCCGCCATTTCATTCTTGAGGTCACGCATCATCAGTTCGGGCACCGCCTTGCGCGGATCCAGGCCCTCAAATAAAACCAGGCTGAGTTGCCTGGTAATCGGCATCTCCACGTTATAACGTGCCGCCAGTTGCAAGGCCGCCTTCGTCGTGTAAATTCCTTCGGCCACGCTATGCGTAGAAGCCAGAATTTCTTCGAGCTTCTCACCCGCCGCCAGGCGCCTGCCTAACTGCTGGTTGCGACTCAAAGGACTGGCGCAGGTAACAATCAGGTCACCGATGCCAGCTAAGCCAGCAAAAGTCAGCGGATTGGCTCCCGCAGCGATACCCAGCCGCGAGATTTCAGCTAAGCCACGAGTCATAAAAGCGGCTTTGGCATTCTCACCATAGCCCATCCCGTCGTTAAAACCTGCGCCAATGGCGATGATATTTTTCAGTGCTCCACCCAGTTCAATGCCTACGATATCATTGGCGGTATAGACACGAAAGTAAGAGGTATTGAGAAGCGTACGAGCCTGTACGGCAACATCTTCATCATAAGCAGCCACCACAGCGGCGGTCGGCTTTTCTTCAGCTACCTCGCGTGAGATATTCGGTCCACTCAGGGCAGCGATGCGCTTGTGTGCCTGGGGCAACTCGTCGTTGATCACCTCGGTCATACGCTTGAGGCTGTCAACCTCAATACCCTTGCTGGCGCTAACCAGCAGCGTCTGATTGCCAACATATGGCGCGAGCAAGCGCACATTCTCGCGCATACGCTGCGAGGGAGTCACCAGTAAAAGCATATCCTGTTCCCTGACTGCTTCAGCGATCAAAGAGGTAATCTGCAATGCATCAGGAAAAGATATACCGGGCAAAAATAATCTATTCTCGCGTTCTTGCTGCATCTCTATAGCGCGCTCGGGGCGATGTTCCCACAAAGTCGTCTTTATGCCTTTTTTAGCCAGCAGCAAAGCCAGTGTAGTACCCCAGGCACCGCTGCCAATGACACCAACCGATACCATTCTCTCTTAGCTCCTAAAATGCGTTAAATGCGCCAGGTTACCGCTTACATATTCGCCTCTATTGTAGCATAATTAGGAAGAGACACCGGCTTGCTTGTTCATTCAGGCTAATGGATAGGGGAGGTTCCTGTTCTCGCAAGGCACCTCCCCTCCGCGCAAAACAGAGGCATGGATTAGTTTCACATATTAAAAGCGGATAAAACTCACACCGCGACCCGGCACGAATCCCACGTATGTCACCCTGCCCGGGTGCGCACCCCAGTTCATGGTGCTGGCAATCACATGCCCATTCCCCAACACACTTTCCACTACAGCCACGTGCCCCAGCCCATACGCGCCCTGAACCCACGGCTGCAGGTCTATAATATCCCCTGGCATGGGATAACTGGAGACATTCCAGTGGAAGTCACGAGCACGATTCGACCAGGCCCAGGCATTTGAATTGGTTGTCCATGGTACATAGATGCCGTGCAACTGGTGATAACGCTGATTTGCCCACCACGTGCACTGTGCATAGGGGAAAAAGTTGCCTCTCCCCATGACGGGCCTTGGACCGCCAGGCGATGGCGAGCCACGGCCCGGAATACATACAGTCTGGTTGACGTAGATAATGTTAGGATGCGCGATCCGATTATACGCGGCAAGATGTTGCCAGGAAGTATTGTTACGGCTGGCGATACCACTCAGAGTATCACCGCCATGAACGATATACGTGTGATCACTACTGGAACAAGGGGCATAGGCAAGAGCTCCAAATATCTGTGAGCCCAGCGTATTACCTAGCAAGAGCAGCACAAGTACTGCCACCACGCTTACATGCCCCACGACTATGCTTGCTACTCGATGTTGTTTAAAGTACTGCCAGATTCGTTGGTATGTGTGCATGTGCACGTTAACCTCTTTCTCCTCTGCTATACAAAACAAATACAAATCTCAAGCAGGCAAGCTTTTACCTGCCTTTAAAATAAATGTATATGAGGGACATATTAGCGTATCACTATGATAAAATTTATTGATGCAATTAGTGCGTAGAAGAAAAGGACTACATAGCGGCGGAGAGAAAAGAATGAGCTACATTTGGCTGTCTCAGTATACTAGAAGTAGGAGGATGTGACATTTAGGAGCATCCCTACTTTTTATGGCGAGGGTTAAATGTGCGAAAACGTGTACTTATTGTAGATGATGATCCATGTTTACAAAGTCTGTTGCAAGTAATTTTAGAGCTCGAAGACTATGAAGTAATCCTGGCGGAAAATGGCCTTGTTGCCCTGGAGAAACTAGAAATCATCACCCCAGACCTCATTTTGCTCGATCTTTCAATGCCGCATATGGATGGTCTCACCTTCGCCCAAGCAGTGCAGCAACGCAGTAGCCACGCATCCCCCCCCATCCTTATCCTCACCGCGGACGTGAATGCCAAAGCCCAGGCTCAACAGATGGGCTGCAACAATTTCTGCACAAAACCCTTTGAACTCCGCCAATTCCTGCGCGAAGTAGCAAAGCTGATATACCCCCTGGGAATACTGTGAATCCGCCCTACAGCCTGACCAAAAAACCTAAAACTAGGTATTGACGGATGAAAAGAGACATGTTATAGTGTGCCACGTAGCAAACAAGCCAAGGTAGCTCAGTTGGTAGAGCACAGCACTGAAAATGCTGGTGTCATCAGTTCGATTCTGATCCTTGGCACTTTTTATGTGTTAAACAACGTGTCAAGGCACATGAGAAGCATCTTGACACGTTGTTTTTGTTTGAGTTTATGTATATATGTAGCAACCATACTCTTCACTCTTGAAAAGCTTTGTTAAGCTTCTCCATTCTACTCGGCCTAATCTCCATTGCGGGACTTGCGGAACTAAAAATTCTTCGCAAGCATCATTTTGCTCGAAGTGCGGCAATCGTTCGAGTACCCCAACCTACCCCAAACCAACTAAGGATTTCACAAAGTATGTGCCGAAGATAAGGACGAGAGATGCGCTTGCCACTTTCCCATTGATTCACCGTCTTAGTGTCAATCCCAATCATTGATGCCAGGTCTGCCTGTGACCAGTTGCGCAGTTCACGTTTTAGTTGCTGAGAACAAGGCAAACGCCTCGCCATTAAGACCTCGTTTGTCTTCAAACCTCTGAAAAGGTGCTAGTGTTGAAAAAATCTGGGAGAAATGTCCCATTTTTGTCCTGCAAGTGTCCCTGCAATGCGGTTTTCATCGGATCCGCCTTGTGCTACATTTAAATGGAGGTGAAGAAACGCGAAGTCCTTGTTCGAGCAATAATGGAAATCTCATTTCCGCTTTAAGCGCATGGCAATCACCATTGCATGTAATTACTGCAAAGACATAAAACGGCGCGATCGCAGATTTATACGCCTAATGGCAAATACGTCTATAGTAGCAGAGGAGAGTGATCTGGAACACAGGAATATATTTCAGTGGCCTGAAAACCAAATGCAGGATAGTAGTGCCGTGTATTGCTATGAACGAAAGTGAGTAAATATATGTTATACAATCAATTCTTGTGATATAATAGATTTACTGTGGACGGATAGAATGCATATTTTTTTACCACATTTTTAGAGCAATAGAAAGGTGAATTATTAGTATAGATGTTCTAATTCGTGATAGCATCCTTCGCTGACGTATTACTCGATCCTCCTCACTTCATAGGAGAGAACTCAATGCCAGACCGTAGGCACAATCAACGTCGAGTTGTCATACTCACTGCCATTCGCATTGAGTCAGAGGCGGTATGTGCTCATCTTCATGACATGAGAGAGGAAATACACAAGGGGACCATTTATCGACGAGGGACTTTCTCTGGCGGAATCTATTCATGGGATGTCGTAGTCGCTTTGACAGGGCGTGGTGGATATGGCGCTGCTACAGAGACAGAGCGTGCAATTGAATTCTATAAGCCGGATCTTGTACTCTTTGTTGGTGTGGCGGGTGGGCGCAAGGATGTGAAACATGGTGATGTTGTGGCTGCGACAAAGGTATATGCCTATGAGTCGGGAAAGGCAGATATAATATTTCAGACCAGGCCAGAAGTTGGTAGACCATCCTATCGATTAGAGCAGAGAGCTGAGGCTGAGGCAGCCAAGAAAGACTGGCTGAGGCATCTAAGAGGCAAACTGCCCAATCCTCCGCCAAGCGTTTATGTAGGACCTATTGCTGCGGGTGAAAGTGTCATCACCTCGCTCGATTCCGCTACTGAGAAACTCCTGCAAACAAGCTACAATGATACTCTGGCTGTAGAGATGGAGGGACATGGTTTTCTCGAGGCTGTACATCGTACTGATCGACAGATAGAGGCTCTTATTATTCGTGGCATCTCTGATCTCATGAAAGATAAGGCCGAGACTAATGCTCTGCACTGGCAAGAGATCGCCTCGCGCCATGCAAGTGCCTTTGCATTCGAAATACTTGCAAAGCTCGAACCCGTGGATTTACAACAGGATAAACCCCTTGAATCTGTCGAACGTATTGCACCATCACAGCAACCAATTGCTACTCACGAGCAGCAAGCAGTGGAATCAGATCCCAAAGAGCAACCCATAGAGCCGCAAGCAATTCCTGCCACGCTATTGTCAGCGCCCACGGCAAATAGTATCCAGATGCAAGAAGCATCCCTTTCGCTCGAGGACTATTATGAAAAATTCGAAAGAGAATGCGATCTTTTCAAGAGAGACCGTGTAAAATATCCCGACCAATGCACCCGTATTATTGATCTGCTAACCTCTCTCGAAGACTTATTTAAAGTAAGCCCAAAAAATACTTTCGACATGAGTAAAAGGAAGCAATTGAGCGATATTCGTGGACAGATAACCGTGTTAAAAACCCATTTGCAAACCTTCCGAGAAATGTGTGAGTTACCTAAACCCATTCACCAGCACCATCACATCCGTCAAACAATTCGGGATAACTTTGATCTACTCCTTAGTGACCTCGAACGAATCCTCGATGAGAAGTAGCTGAATAATGTTGCTCTATGTCCTGATTGATTCTGTACTGTCTGTATGGTACACTTTTTTATATCAATGCATTCCATTGAATGTCTCTGTATCTGTATTAAAACTCATCGGTATTGTGGTAATGTATGGAAGCAATGAACTTTTTACAAGGTGGGTTTAGTGATCCTGGTGGTTCGCAAGAAGCATACATTTTGCGGAGATATAAAAGTCAAATTGAAGATATATGCAATTTGATCGACTATGGTGCGAATCTGCAACGGGTAAAATCGAATGATATTGATGAGTGGGATAGAGAACTACGTGCTATTCTCCAGGCAATAAAACGATTACGAAATACCTCTTCTATCAGTTCTCTCCTGGAATCGTCAGATGCAGTACAGAAGTGTATCGCAAATGCTCTTGACCATTTCTATTTAGCATCGGATATCTTGCAGAAGAGTGGCACAATAACACTAAGAGAGCGAGAGAAGTTCTATGAGAAGCTGAGATCGGGTTCTTATTGCCTTGCCAAGGCACTCGAATATTTTTTAGTTTGAATTCTTGACAAATGATACGTTTCCTGTTATTTTATTATTATTGATTCAAAAGTTATAAGCAATATTTTATTAAATGTACTGCTCATCGTCTAAGTAGTGTATTGACGTATTATGAACCCAGAGCAGTCCCGGACGGAGTGAAAAATATGCCAGGAGAGAGAGCCGTCTCCGGATCACGATCCATGACTATATCACTTACTACGTTTCAATTTGAGGTAAAACGTTGCTGGAAAATTCTGAAGGAAGAGGAGTCGACATTAGCGTGTACTTACTCCTTATTTGCGGAGAAGAAAGAGATTTGGCCCGACCAGTGCAGAAACGTACTAACCTTCCTGCATAGGATCGAGCATCCAATACAGGAACTTGGTACTTTGACTTGGTACTTTGTTAGAAAATCCTACAAATTTGCCAGATTCCGTTGTTCAGTGTCGACATCTACTTCTCATGGCTATACAGCATGTTGATGAACAAATAAGAGTGCTGATCGAACTCATCTCAGAGTTCCGTACGCTCTGTCAAATCCAATCAAAACAAACTCTTAAACTGCAACAAGAGATCGAAGCGGGGTTAGAAATACTTGTACGAGAATGTGATGAGGTAGTCAATAACATTACAGCACTCTTAGATCAGACTCGGTTTCAAGAGAGAAAGCTCCTAGGTTTTCGGGGGGGGAGAGCTTACACAAAATGAATATTTCTATGAAAACAGCGAGTCTGTCAAGTGATTTGTGGATATAGTTTGTGATTATGATATATCTCTGTTATCACGTCCCTCTCACGCATTTTCTGTGAGTGGCTCATGGAACAGAGAGCACAGGACATGGAGAGCGAATCCCCGTCATACCCATCGATATGCAGTGTTGATGCTCTTTCACATGTCCCTCCGCCTCAACTCGAGATGTTTACCCATCGGTGAATTTTGCCTTTCGATGACGCCAAATTGCTCTCTTGAGCAGGAAGAAACGAGTACCTTGAATTAGACGAGTTAGCCAGCTTGAGCGAGGAACTCAACCACCTCGCGCGTGAATATCTCTGGTGCTGTATTTATGGCTGCATGTTGTTGTCCAGGCATGATACGCGCCTGGCTCACTGGCAACGCTGCGTGGACAGCCTCTATTGCTGTTTTAAAATAGGCTGGACTATCACCTCCCAAAAGCAAGAGTGTCGGAATCCGTAGGTCCCGAAAGCGTGTCGGCTCAAAGACATACTCATTTGACCCGCGCAGTTCTCGAAGAATGGTATGTGCCGCTGCTACGCGCGCCGACCAATTGGGCGCAGAGCGCAGGATCTCCATCTCAGGAGGAGGCACATGCACGATGTCCTGCATAAAGGTGGTGAGCGCTCCCTCTCGATCTCCCCCATCGAGCAATGCTTGGATCTTGCTCACCACCTCGGGCGGGTAGATCTCGGTACCCATGTGAATGGGAGGTTCATACAGCACGAGTTTCCTCACGTGTGTCGTGCGTCGCACCGCCTCAAGGGAACAGATTGCCCCATAGGAGTGCCCCAGGAGGAAGACGGGTTCAGCTATCGAGTTAACCACAGCAACAATGTCTTCGAACTCCCGCTCGATGACATACTGTTCAGCATCCCCACTTCCCCCCCGTCCTCGCCGATCAACTGCATACACGGTGAAGGACTGTTCAAACATGGGAAGAACGGGCGCCCATCGCGTGTGGTCTGCCGTTGTACCATGAACCAAAACCAAAGGGGCCCCTTGCCCGCTGCGTTGATAGGCAATGGGTGCCCCATCGCTTGATCGAATTGTTTCCATCTGCTCCTCCTGTTTCTGTGATTGTTGT
>WNFM01025475.1_pt1 | contig 23921 bp, 25 predicted proteins | sample 5400271 | NCBI WGS metagenome assembly WNFM01 (sample SAMN13153352, study PRJNA577476) | soil metagenome | isolation source: 60 cm saprolite on Douglas fir-dominated hillslope | place: USA:California | collected 2013-09-17 | reverse complement strand
GCGATGCCCATGCTCGTCTTGAGCTCACCGCTGAAGGTGACGGCCAGGTCCGGGATGTCGGCGGCATTCAGCTGTTTGGCCTTCTGGCGGATTGCAAGCAGCACCTGCTGCTGCCGCTGCGAGCGGCCGAAATCGCCGGCGAGGTCGCCGTGCCGCGACCGCACGTACTCGAGAGCGGTCGGCCCGTCGAGGTGCTGTGGACCGGAGAGGACCGCCACCCTCTTGTATCCGTAGGGGTTGCTGGTGCTGATGTCGTTGGGGTAGTAGTCGTCGATGACCGGGTTGCTGGCGACGATGTCAACCCCGCCCAGGGAGTCGATCAGCTTGATGAGGCCCTTCAAGCCGACCCACACGTACTCGTCGATGCGGACCTGGAAGTTTTCCTGGACGGTGGCGATCGCCGCTGCCGCGCCCCCGTATGAGTAGGCGCCGTCGATCTTGGCGGTCCCACCGGTGGAGAGCGGCACCCAGAGGTCGCGCGGAATCGAGAGCATCGTCACCGCCTTCGCCATCGGGTCGATCCGGACCAGGATCATCGACTGGGTCAGGACGTGCTTGGGGTCGAACTTGTCGTCGTCGTCGGAGCCGAGCAGCAGCACCGTGAAGGCGCCCTGGGCGGCCGGCGCGGCCGGCGAGGACGTCAGGGAGACATGGGAGGGATTCGGGGTGGCAACCGATTGGCCGGTGGCCTGGACCCCGGTGATGACGGCCGGGAGAAAGTAGGCGAACCCCCCTGCGAGCGAGGAGAGCACGATCCCGGCGGCGAGGATCGCGATGCTCGGAAAGACCCTTATCCGCCAGCTTGCCGCGCTGGCACGGCGGTAGGCCGATCTTCTCTTACGAGGCATCCGGTGACGAATCCTAGACGTCCCGCCTTTGTGGACCCTGGGATTTTTATAGCGACGGTGTGACGTAACGGGTGAGCGGTGAGTGCCCGGCGGCCGAGCTCGGCCTTACCGGCTGAAGACTCCCTCCCGATTCAATCGGAGGAGCAGGGATGGGGCGTCGGTATGCGACGCACGCCCGACGCCTGGCGCAACGATCTAGGCCGACCCGTCTCGCCCGTGGCCAGCGATTTGCCGACTGCCACATGTATGCGGGAACTTGGGCCTAGTCGCCGCCCCCCGATCCCTGGTTGGCCTTGTAGACCGTCGCCAGGTCGGCAACCGTCGCATCTCGTGAGCTGAGCGGCGCCAGCCCGAAGCGATGCTCGATGGTCGCCAGGATCGACGTCGTGTCGTGCTGCGCATGGTCGACCAGGAAGTCACCGGGCAGATGCGGCGAAAGGATCAGCGCCGGGACCCGGGTACCCGGGCCGAAGGCGTCGTGGGCGCCGGCGGCGCCGCCCTGTCCGGGGGGCGTCACGTGGTCCCACTGGCCGCCGAACTCGTCGTAGGTCACCACGACCATGGTGTCCCTCCGGCAGCTGCTGTTCTCGATCGACTGGAGGAGCGCCACCAGGTGGTTGCTGCCGGCCGTCTCGCTGGTGTAGCCCGGGTGCTCGTTGTCAGACCCGATCGGCTTGACAAAGCTGACGGGCTTGAGGTTGCAGTCATCCCGAGTGGAGGATGTGGCCAGGGACTGGAACTCGGCCTCGTCGCGGAGGTGGGCCGCCCGGGCGGGCGTGCCGGGGGCGTATGCGGCGTAGTAGTTGAAGGCCTGGTGGTGGTACTGGAACAGCTTGTCCGGACAGTTGGGATAGACCGCCTTGGAGTTGGCGGCGGAACCGCAGGTCGGGCCGGTACCGTTGGTCCAGCCCGGCGCGCCGATGTCGCCGTTCGCGTTCGACCAGCCGCCCGAGTACCAGGCCCAGTCGACGTTCGCGGAGCTTAGGCGGTCGCCGATGGTCGGGGCCGTCAGGGGCGGCAGCCTTCTCGCTGGGGACGTCCCCGGCGCGTAGGGCTGATAAGCGGGCTGGATCGTGTTGACCGCGTAGTCGCCACAGAGCACTCCCGGCGGCGTCGGCCCGCGACCGGGGCCGGGAGCGCAGGACGCCGTGAGCGCCTGGTCCTTGACGGTCCCGCCGGCGGGCGACGCATAGAGCTGGTAGTTGTTGGGCATCCCGTTCACGTCGGCGACGGAGGGGAGGTCGTTCGCGCCGCCGGTGTTGTCGGCCCCGGTCCAGACCGGCGTGGCCGCCGCGACCAGCCACTGGTGGTTCAGGAAGGAACCGCCGAAGGCGGCCTCGAAGAAGTCGTCGGCGATCGCGTAGGACGGATGGTCGTCCCGGTGCAGATAGCTGTAGATCGGCAGCTTGGCTGTGTCGTAGTAGCCCTGGGTCAGGCCGACGGCGTCGCTGCCGGTGGTGTAGCGGTTCATCTGACCGCCGTTGAGCTGGTACTGCTCCTGGTAGAAGCGGTGGACGATGTCCTCCGTGCAGCCGCCCGGCAGGCCCCTGCCGTTGGCGACACCGTGGGGGTAGAAGGCCCCTGGCGCCGGGCAGGTGGTGGCGCTGGCCGGGATGTAGTGGTCGATCGCAAAAGGAGCGTTGGGGAACGCGGATGAGAATGGGGAAGCGGTCGTCGAGTCGGTGCAGGTGGCCGCCAGGGGCGGGGACGTGAGGTTCACGTCGTTCTGCAGCAGGCAGTTGTAGGCAGCCCCTTTCTGGCTCACCTGGAGGGTGTTGGCGGCGTTGGCGGCCGCCCGGCCGTTGACGCCTTCCCAGCTGCCGAACAGGTTGTCGAAGCTGTGGTTCTCCTGGTAGATCACCACGATGTGGTTGATCTTCTCGAGCTGGTTCGCGCCGGTCTGGCCGTCGTCCGACCGGGCGAAGACGGGGGCCACCTGGGCCGACCCGATCAAAGCGGCTGAGGCGACCAGCGCCGCCAAGCGCAAATACATCTCTCCACACCCTCCTGGCCAGTTGGCCCGACTATCGGTCCGTTGCGTTCACAGCAACGATGGCATCAGCCTTGGTTAAGGGTCAAGGGATCCCTTGAGCTGATTCGAGGGCGTTGACGCGGGAGCGCGGGTCGATCAGCGTCGCGACTTCTTTGCCGCAGATGGCGGGTAGGATAGGAGGAGAGGGGTTCGCACGAACTCCAACACGTGGGGGTGTCATCCATGGCAATGGAAATGAAGGCTCCGCCAATCGCCAATCCCGCCGCGCTCGGCCTCGGCGGCTTCGCTCTGACCACGTTCGTGCTCAGCACGCACAACGCGGGTTGGGCGCCCGACCTGACCTGGGTCGGTCTGGCCTTTTTCTACGGAGGTCTGGCCCAGTTCGCGGCCGGGATGTGGGAGTTCAAGACCGGCAACACCTTCGGCGCGACCGCGTTCTCGACCTACGGAGCCTTCTGGATGTCGCTGGCGACCTTTGTGTTGCTCCTCCTGGCCGGCAAGGTCCCGGAGAAGGATGCGCTCAGCGACCTCGGCTGGTTCGTCCTCGCCTTCGCCATCTTCAACACCTACATGATGTTCTGGAGCATGCGTGTCAGCATGGCCGTCTTCCTGGTCTTCCTGACCCTGGAGATCACTGAGATCCTGCTCTTTCTTGGCTACTTCGGCGGGAGCGGGGCGGGTCAGGGCCTGGTCACGATCGGGGGCTACGTCGGCGTCCTGACCGCCCTCGTCGCGTGGTACGCGTCGGCCGCGACGGTCGCCAACAGCATGCGGGCAAAGCCGATCCTGCCGGTCGGGAATCCGATCTGGTCAGAGACTGTGGCGATGGCTCCGGGGGCTCCGACCCATCAGGCGCACGCCGGCTGATGGCTGTCGGTATCACAAGAGGGCTAGCCACATGACGGTTGAGAGCGACGTCCAGGTCTCGGAGTCGGAAATCGCTGTTCACTGGCGCGAGGAGGAGTACGTCGCACCGACAGCCAAATTCATCGGCCAGGCCAATGCCAGTGATCCAGACATATTCGAGCGCTTCAGCGAGAAGAACTTCCCCGAATGCTTCAAGGAATACGCAGACCTCCTGACCTGGGACAAGTACTGGCACACCACCCTCGACACCAGCAACCCGCCCTTCTGGAAGTGGTTCGTCGGCGGCCGTCTCAACGCCTCCTACAACTGCGTCGACCGCCACCTGGCGAAGTACCGGAACAAGGCCGCCTTCATCTGGGTGCCAGAGCCGGAGGACCAGATGACGCAGGCGATCACCTACCAGGAGCTCTACCAGCGCGTCAACGAGGTCGCCGCGCTGCTCCGCGACCACTGTGGGCTGAAGGAGGGCGACCGCGTCACCCTCCACATGCCGATGGTCCCCGAACTCCCCATCACGATGCTGGCTTGCGCCCGGCTCGGGGTCATCCACAACCAGGTCTTCGGCGGCTTCAGCGGCGCGGCCTGCGGCGGCCGGATCGCCGACTCCGGCAGCAGCATCTTGATCACCATGGATGCCTACTACCGGAACGGTGATCTGCTCGACCACAAGGTGAAGGCCGAGGAGGCGGTGGCGGTCGCAAAGAAGGAGNNNGGCACGCAGGCCAGTACTCATCCAAGACCGCGATGGTCGAAGGCCGCGACTTGTTCGTCGACGACCTGCTCGCCGACTTCACCGGCAGGATCGTCGAACCGGTCTCGATGCCCGCCGAGGCGCCTCTTTTCCTGATGTACACGAGCGGCACCACCGCCCGGCCCAAGGGCTGCCAGCACAGCACCGGCGGCTACCTGTCATACGTGGCGGGAACCTCCAGGTACTACCAGGACATCCACCCCGAGGACACCTACTGGTGCTTCGCCGACATCGGCTGGATCACCGGCCACTCCTACATCGTCTACGGCCCGCTGTCGCTGGCCGCGACCAGCGTCATGTACGAGGGCGTCCCCACCTACCCCGACCCCGGCCGCCCGTGGCGGATCGCGGAGCGGCTGGGGGTCAACATCTTCCACACCGCTCCGACCACCATCCGCATGCTGCGCAAGCTGGGCCCGGACGAGCCCAAGAAGTACAACTACCACTTCAAGCACATGACCACGGTCGGCGAGCCGATCGAACCCGATGTCTGGCGCTGGTACTACCACTCGGTCGGGAAAGACGAGGCAGTCATCGTCGATACCTGGTGGCAGACCGAGAACGGCGGCTTCCTTGGCAGCACGCTGCCTGCGCTGCAGCCGATGAAGCCGGGAAGCTGCGGTCCCGGCGTGCTGGGCATCTACCCGGTCATCAACGACGAGCAGGGAAACCCGGTTCCGAAGGGTAGCGTCCGGGCCGGCAACATCTGCATCCGAAACCCCTGGCCGGGTATCTTCCAGACCATCTACGGCCAGCCTGAGAAGTTCGTCGAGACCTACTACAAGAAATACAACAAGGACCCGAATAGCAAGGACTGGCACGACTGGCCGTACTTCGCAGGCGACGGTGCGCTGCAGGCCGAGGACGGCTACTTCCGCATCTTGGGGCGCGTCGACGACGTCATCAACGTGGCCGGCCACCGGCTGGGCACCAAGGAATTGGAATCGGCCTCTCTCACCGTCGAGGAGGTCGCTGAGGCGGCCGCCGTACCCGTGATCGACGACACGCGGGGCCGCGCAGTTGAGATGTACGTGGCGTTGAAGCCCGGGTACAAGCCGAGCAAGGAGATCGAGGCGAAGGTATCGGCCGCGATCGACAACCTGATCGGCAAGATCGCGCGCCCGAAAAACGTCTGGATCGTCCCCGACATGCCCAAGACTCGCTCGGGCAAGATCATGCGCCGCGTCATCGCCGGCATCTCGAACTTCACCAGCCCGGGCGACATCACAACCCTGGCCAACCCAGAGATCGTCGAGACCATCCTGCACCACGTGCAGTCGGCGAAGGTCGAGCGGGGCGAGACGCCGCGCGAGCTCAGCAAAGAGGAGCTGGAGGAGATCAAGGCCTTCGGGAGGGCCGAGTAGGGACCTCAGGTCGAATCCGGGACACTCTCGAGGGGCCGGCGCAAGGCCCGGCCCCTCTCGCCGCCGCCCTCACCTGACTCCCAGCGCCGCCAGGTTGCGGCGGCTGATGGCCAGGCTCTCGAACGGGTCGCGGCGGCAGACGTCCTGCTCGACCACCAGGACCTCCGCCCCCGCCTCCCGGCAGGCGAGCAGCAGCTCGGCCCAATCGAGGTTGCCCTCTCCGATCTCGGCCATCGCCGGCTCGCCGTCGACGATGACCATGTCCTTGAGGTGGACGGTCGGCACCCGTCCTCGAAGCCGCCGGATCCAGCCCGCCGGGCTGCCGCCGCCATGCTGGATCCAGTAGGTGTCGAGCTGCGCGCCGAGGGCTGGGCCACCGGCCCGCAAGAGGATTTCCAGGCCACTCTCCGAACCGAAGCGCTCCAGCTCGAAGCTGTGGTTGTGGTATGAGAGGCGGACGCCGGCCGCGCCCAACTTTGCCGCCAGGCCGGCGGCCTCGGCGCCGAAGCGCGCGTAGCCGGCTGCGTCGCGGTATCCCGAGGGCGGCGAGGGTACCGCGACGTGGTCGCAGGCCCAGGTGGCGCAGTCCTCGAGAACCGCGTCGGTCTCGTCGCGCAGGCGCTCCCAGCCGACGTGGGCCGAGCTGGCGGCCAGCCCGGTGTCGCGCAGCAGCCGGGCCAGGTGCGCCGGTTCGATGGGCCCAAGGCCGGCCAACTCGACCCCCTGGTAGCCGATCTCGCGCACCCGCTGGAGCGCAGCGGCGATCGCCTCGGCGTTCCGGAGGTGGTCGCGGAGGGTGTAGAGCTCGACGGCGATCAAGCTTGGCTACCCAGCGGAAGAGGCCCCTTCGGCAGGGGAGTCGGGCGCCGGCAGGTGCTCGCCACCTCAACGTGGCGGCCGCCGGTGGTCGACTCGGCCACCGACTGGAGCACGTCCACCACGTGGAGGGCGAGCTCGCCCGACGCGCGGGGTGGGCGACCGTCGGCAACCGAGCGGACCAGGTCGATCACACCGATTCCGCGCCGGTTGCGGTTGGCCTCGCCGTCATCGCCGTCGAGATCGAGGCCTCGCCAGCCGAGCTCGTCGCCGTGGAGGTTTGCTCTGAGGGGGCCACCGAAGGTGTTCGGGTCGGGCGCGTTGAGAACTCCGCCAGACCCGTAGAGCTGGAGCGTGGGCAGGTCTGCGCCCCAGACGCCGAAGGACGCCACCAGGTTGGCCAGAACGCCTGAGGAGAACTCCAGGACGCAGCTCACGTAGGTATCGGTGCCCACCGTGAAGCTCTCCCCGGCGCGCGTGCCCGACCCGATCACGCGCTCGGCGAACAGCTTCCGTCCCAGGGCGGTGACCCGGTGGACCGGTCCGAGCAGGTTGACCAGGGCGGTGAGGTGGTAGATCCCCACGTCCCAGAGGGGACCGGCGCCGGGTTGGTAAAGGAACGCCGGGTCGGCGTGCCAGCGCTCCGGGCCCTGGTTGAAGAAGAAGGCCGAGGCTGCCAGCGGCTCCCCGATCAGCCCCTCGTCGAGCACCCGCCGGCAGGTCTGCAGGCCGGCGCCCAGCACGGTGTCCGGGGCGCAGCCGAGCAGCAGCCCGCGCTCCGCCGCCTCGCGGACCAGGGCGGCGCCATGCTCGCGGTCGACCGCCAGCGGCTTCTCCGACCAGACATGCTTTCCCGCCTGGAGCGCCGCGAGGTTGATCTCGAAATGGGCGCTCGGCACGGTCAGGTTGACGACCAGGTCGATCTCGCTGTCCGCCAGCAGCGCAGCCGGGCTGCAGGCCCGGGCGACGCCGAACTCGGCAGCCCGGGCGGCCGCCCGCTCCGGGACGACGTCCGCGCAGGCCGCGATCTCGACCTCCGGCGACGCCGCCAGGTTGCGCAGGTACACCTGGCTGATCGTCCCGCAGCCGATGACACCCAATCTCACCTCAGAGGCCTGCCTGGTTGTGGAGCGTATAGGTGATGTCGGAGAAGAGGTTGCGGACCTGGCCGCCGGTGGTGATCAGCATGACGACCACGACCAGGGTGATCAGGACCAGGATGAAGGCGTACTCGACCACCCCCTGACCGTGCTCCGGCCGACGCTTGCCGACCGGCCTTCGGGACACGGGGCACAATGTTGCCCCATGGGACGCCTGCGCTGTTGGGCAGGCGCACGTGCCGCCCTGGCTCCGGGATGAAGCCACCGGCGCGGGAGCACCGATCGAGCGCAGGCAGAGCCCGGCGCCTGGCGGTGGTGGGAGCGGTTTGGGGAACGCTGCTCCTCGGCGTCGGGCAGCTCCTCCTCTGGATCCGAGTCTTCATCGACCATCCGCTGGACCAGGACTTCACTCTCTGGTACGCCGCCGCCCGGATCGGGCTGGACGACGGCTGGGCCCATCTCTACGACCTCGATCGCCAGCAGCTGCTGATCCGGCAGCTCCAGCACATCCAGGTGATCAGCCCGCTCTCGGTCTACATCAGCCCTCCACCGCTCGCCTGGCTCGCAGTTCCGTTCACGCTGCTGCCGCCGGTGCCCGCCTACCTGCTCTGGACGGGCCTGTCGATCGCGGCGCTCTGGGCTGGTTGGCGGCTCTCGGCACCAGCGGTTGAAAGGCGATGGCTCTATGCGCTGCCTTTGGTGGCGTGGTTCCCGGTCTTCGCCGGCCTGGTCCTCGGCCAGCCGGTCGCCTTCGTGATCTTCGCGATCGCGCTCGCCGTCTGGCTGGCAGGGCGCGGGCGGACGTTCGCCGGTGGGCTCGTTCTCTCGCTGGCGCTGCTCAAGCCCCAGCTGGCACTCCTGGTCGGCCCCGCACTTCTGGTCGGGGGCGAGCTCGGCCTCGGCCTCGCCTGGCTGACCGGCAGCGCGATCTTGGTGGCCCTGTCGATCGGGTTGGTCGGCATCCCCGGCCTGGAGCGCGGCCTGGAACTGGTCCGCGGCGTCCAGGTCTATCCCTACAACAGCTACCTGACGCTCGGCTACCTCGTCGACCCGCTGGTCCGCTCCGGCTACCTGTCGCCGACAACTCGCCTGGCGGGGCTCAATCCCCTGACGCTCGGCCTCCAGGCCGCGGTCGCGCTCGCCACCCTGGCGATCGCCTACCGCCACCGCGGGCACGGCCCCCGCGCGCTGGTGCCGATCGGGCTGATCGGCAGCATCCTGGTAGCGCCCCACCTGCACCAGGACGACCTGGCCGTCCTGGTCCTGGCGGCCTGGCTCCTCGCCGGCAACAATCAGGGCCGGCTGCTGCGCTGGTGGCCCCTGGTCGTGCTCGCTGCGGGGGAGGCGCCCCAGCTGATCACTCCGGTACCTCTGCTGCTCTCCCTGCTCGTCTGGCTGCTCCTACTCTGGAAGCCCGCCGAACGCTCCCGGCGCGAGCCGTCAGCTCTCCCATCTCTCCTACCGCCGGTCGAAGAGCCAGCCGCTCGACCCGGCCACTCAGCTCTCGCTGGCGATGAAGTTCATTCAGGGCGTCGAACGACTCGGCGACGAGGTGCAGTAGATCACAATCGAAATACGAAGTTGCCCTCGCGGGCCGGCTTGCGAGCCTACTCGTCCTCGATCTGGTTGAACATCAGGCTGTCCTGGATGTCGTACAGGACGTCCATCGCGTCCGGGACCGTCGCGACGCTCCGAGCGCCACGGATCTCGGCGGCGCGCGTCTCGACGATGAGCTCGTCGACGGCGACGTGGAGCCGATCGGGCATCTTGGCCTGGTCGGCGAGGTTCAGCATCTCCAGCTCGTTGAGCAGCTGGTCGATATAGCGCATCCGGTTCCGGCGGGCGTACTTGTGCGCCCGCTCCTGGCGGTCCTTCTCGGTCAGGACTTCAATCTCTACACAGGCATCTTCAAGCATTGTTACAGTGTCTCAACCCCCTTTTTTCCCATTCTATTTAGCATTCCCGGCTTGTCAACAACCGACTTGCAACAGCCGGCGGGAGCCTTCTATTCCGGTTCCAACTGGAATGGTTCCCCTGACCGCAGAATTTCATGCGGACCTGAATGAATCCTGAAGCCACCCCGATTCCGACCCTCAGCAGCGCCCAGGTCGCCGAGCTGGACCGCCTAGTCGCCTCCCGTTTCGCGCTCTCGGTGGAGTGGCTGATGGACGCGGCCGGGTGGCAGGCGGCGCGCCACTGCAGGGGAAATACGGCGGTCCTCTGCGGCAGGGGCTCGAACGGAGGTGACGGCCTGGCAGCGGCGAGGCATCTCCACCGCTGGGGGCGCCTCCACTCGGTCGCGGCCGTCGATCGCGGCGCCTTCCGGGGCGCGGCGGCGATGATGGCGACCGCCCTCGAGGCTGCCGGCGTCGAGATCGAGGACCGGCCGCGGCTGGACGGCTCGACGGAGATCCTGGACGCGATCTTCGGAACCGGCCTGAACCGTCCTCCGGAGGGCAGGACGGCGGAGTGGATCGATGCAATCAACAGGTCGGCAACCAGGGTGCTTGCCGTCGATCTGCCTTCGGGCCTGGAAGCGGACAATGGACACGCTCTGCACCCGACCGTTCGCGCCGACCTGACCATCACCCTCGGGCTCCCCAAGGCCGGGCTGCTGATGGGTGACGGCCCCGGGCTGGCGGGCGAGGTCTGGCTGGCCGACATCGGCATTCCGCCGCAGGCCTATGCGATGGTCGGCGTGACGATGCCCGCCCGCCTCTTCGCCGTCCACGACCAGGTCCAGCTGGCGGGGGCCCGGCCGTGACCCGGAACGTCACCTGGGACCGCGGCGTGTCCCTGCCCGAGCACGCGATCTGGTTCGACCCCGAGGTCACCCGCGCGCTGGCGGTCGTCACCCACGCCCACACCGACCACTCGCGCCGGCACCGGGAGACCTACCTAACGGCGGAGACGCTCGCCCTCACGGCTCCCCAACGGAAGCCGAAGTGGGCGCGGGTGGTCCCCCTGGAGAGCGAGCTGGCGGTCGGCGGCGCGACCCTCACGCTGATCAGCGCGGGCCACATGCTGGGTTCGGCCCAGGTACTCTTCGAGGCCCCTGGCGGGCGCCTGCTCTACACCGGCGACCTGAAGCTCCGCGGGCCGCGCCCGGTCCGCATGCCGAAGGCGAACGTGCTGGTGATCGAAAGCACCTACGGCCGCCCCCACTTCCTCTTCCCGGACCATGCCACGGTCGTCGAGGCGATCGCCGGCTGGTGCCACAAGGTGCTCGACGAGGGCGTGACGCCAGTCCTCCTCTGCCACGCCATCGGGAAGGCCCAGGAGGTAATGCTCGCGCTCGCCCCCTACGGCATCCGCTTCGCCCTGGAGAGCCGCTGCCTGGCCGGCACGGCCGCCTACCAGGCGGCCGGTGAAGCGATACCCGACTACGTCGAGCTGGTTCCCGGCGAGGATTACTCGGGCCGGGTCGTGATCGCGCCACCGGCGGGCAAGGCGGTGATCCGGCAGCTTCACCGCTACCGGTGCGCCCTCGTCTCCGGCTGGGCGCAGGACCGACGCTTCCGCTCCCTCTTCGGGGCCGACGTCGCCTTCCCGCTCTCCGACCACTGCGACTTCCAGGAGCTCCTCGACGCGGTCGAGCTTGTGGCGCCCGAGCAGGTCTACACCGTCCACGGCTTCACCGACGACCTCGCCAAGCACCTACGCCGCCGCGGCGTGCGCGCGTCGGCCCTGCGCGGCGTCGAGCAGCTCGCCCTCGCCTTCGCCTGATCCCCGGCAGGTGGCCGATGGCCTGCCGATTGGCGCTCAGGACAGCCAGAGGTGAAACGTGCTCGTCGCGCTGTCGGGGCTGAGCCCGGCTGCCACCCACGACCGCTGTGCGGGGATGTTCCCGGCCTGGGTGATGGCCAGGATCCATTCCAGGCCATTCTCACGCGCCCACGCCATGCCTGCAATCGTCAGCTGGGTGTACAGGTGCTGGCCCCGGGCGGCGGGATCGACGGCTCCCAGCACCAGCTGCACGCCATCGCTGCCGGCGCGCGCGAAGGAGCTGAATCCGAGGATCTTGCCCGCGCTGCGGGCGACGAGGGTTATCTCGGCAGCCTTCTTGTCGAGGCAGTTCTCCGCCCAGTTGCCGTAGATTGCCTCGACCCTTTCCGGGTCAAGCCGAGTTGCCATCCGATAGTGCGATGGATAGGCCGCGAACGCCGCGGTGGCGAGCTCGATCACCGCCGCTCGTTCGCCCTCGACCACCGGCGCGATCTCGCAGGTCGAGGCGAGCTGGGGTGGATCCAGGGTGCCCTTGTACGCGATCTCGGAAGTGACACACTGCGCGGAAACCGCCATCAATGCCAGCGCCGCCTCGGCATCAGCCGCGGCGATGCGAGCGACCAGGAACTCGACCGAATGCCGGCGAGCCCACTCCACCAGGCCCGGGACGTCTCCCGCTTTCACGCCCTCGGCTCGGCCCACCCGAACGCCCAGCCGTTCGGCTTCCAGGGTCGAGACTCGCGATTCCACGGGGGCGTTCAGTCGGGGTCGGTCACGATCGACTCGCGGATCGTGAAAGGCGGCCGGGAAAGGCTCTTGCTGTGCACCCGCGCCAGGTACTCGCCCATGATGCCGAGCGCGAAGAGCTGGGCTCCCGAGAAGATGGCGACGATCGAGGCCAGGAAGGGGAATCCGGCAACCGGGCTGCCCGCAACCAGGTAGCGGCCCACGACATAGGCGAGCGTTGCCAGCCCGACCAGGGTGAACCCGAAGCCGACCAGGCTGGCGATCTGGAGCGGCCAGCTGCTGAAGGTCGTGATCAGATTCAAGGCGTGGAGCGCCAGCTTCGGCCAGTTGTAGTTCGAGCGGCCGCGTGGCCGGGGCTCATGGCGGACGGGGACGGCGCTGAAGCGCTGTGTGCCCCAGGCGAGCATGGGGTCGATCGACACGTAGCTGCCGTCGTAGCTGGCGAACGCGTCCCGGAGCTGTGTGCGGAAGACGCGGAAGGCGGACACCTCGGTGGCGATCCCGGCTCCCATCGCCGCTCTGAGCGCGATCTTGGTCAGCCGCGAGGCGGTGTTGCGGGCGGCGCCGTGCTGCTCGGCCTGGGGGCGGCCGTAGACGACGTCCGAGCCCGCAAGGGCGGCGAGAAGCTTGGGCAGCTCCTCGGGCGGGTGCTGGAGGTCGTCGTCGATCGTGACGATCACGTCGTAGCGGGCGAGCCGGATGCCGCAGAGCAGCGCGTTGTGTTGGCCGTAGTTCCGCATCAGGGTGATCCCGCGCACCCGGTGATGCTTGCGGGCGATCCTCTCGATCGTCGGCCAGGTCCTGTCACGACTGCCGTCGTCGACGATGATCACCTCCCGCTTCGGCGTCTCCGCGAGAACCGCCTCCAGCCGGTCGACCAACTCTTCCAGGGTCAGCTCGGAGTTGTAGGCGGGGATGACCACCGAGATGCCCTGCTCGAGGTCTTTCATCCGCATCGCCCGGCCGCGCCCGGATAATGCGCTCCGTGGCCGACTACGACATCCCCTTCAACCGCCCCAGCTTCGTGGGCCGGGAGCGCGAGTACATGGCCGCGGCGCTCGACGCCGGCCACATCTCCGGCAACGGCACCTTCACGAAACAGGCGGAGGCCTGCCTGGAGCAGGTGCTCGGTGCGGCCAAGGTCCTCCTCACGACCTCCTGCACCGACGCCCTCGAGCTGGCTGCGCTGCTTCTCGACCTCGAGGCGGGCGACGAGGTGGTGATTCCCTCCTTCACCTTCGTGTCGACCGCCAACGCGTTCGCGCTGCGCGGAGCCCGGCCGGTCTTCGCCGACATCCGCGAGGACACCCTGAACCTCGACGAACGCCTCCTTCCAGAGCTGGTCGGCGAGCGCACCCGTGCGATCGTGCCCATTCACTACGCCGGTGTCGGCTGCGAGATGGACGAGGTGCTCCGAATCGGCGACGCGGCAGGTGCGGCGGTCGTCGAGGACAACGCCCACGGCCTTTTCGGCCGTTACCGAGGCCGGATGCTGGGGACCTTCGGCCGGCTGGCGACGCAGAGCTTCCACGAAACCAAGAACATTACCTGCGGCGAGGGAGGTGCGCTCGTCGTCAACGACCCCGACCTCGCCAACCGGGCCGAGATCGTGCGGGAGAAGGGCACCAACCGCGCGCTGTTTCTTCGCGGCCAGGTCGACAAGTACACGTGGACCGAACTCGGTTCCAGCTTCCTCCCGTCCGACCTGCTGGCCGCCGTCCTCTGCGGTCAGCTCGAGGAGAGAGGCAGCATCCAGGAGCGACGGGAGGCGATCTGGAACCGCTACTGGGCCGCGCTCCAGGCCTGGTCGGGAGAGCACGGCGTCCGGCTGCCGCTCGTCCCCGCTCATACCGAGCAGACCTTCCACATGTTCTACCTGCTGCTGCCGTCGGGCGCGGCGCGTGACCGGCTGATCGCCCACCTCCGGGTGCGCCGGATCCTGGCGGTCTTCCACTACGTCCCGCTTCACCTTTCTCCGATGGGCGCCCGCTACGGTGGCCGGGCGGGCGACTGCCCGGTGGCCGAGCGGGTCAGCACGAGCCTGCTCCGGCTCCCCTTCTACAACCAGCTCTCGACCGCCGACCAGGACCGGGTGATCGAGGCGGTCATCGAGTTCGACGAGTTCTAGCGGGGTGATGAAAAAGGTCGGCGAAAGACCGAAGGCCAGCCCGGCGCGAAGCGACGCGACCGTTTGGCGTCCAGGCGTTCGAGGCGAAGGAAGCGCCGAGAAGCACAGCGTGCGCAGCAGAGCTGCGTAAGCGAGCACCGCAGAAGCTGACGCGCGCATCGAGCGCCTGGGCGCCAAAGATTCGGCGCCCTTTTTCATCAGCCTGCTAGGCAGGCCTACGACTGGGGTTTCCGAGACTCCTCCTCGGCACGGCCTCCTGGGCGGAGCTTCCAGCCGGCCCGGCTCAGGCGGGCCCGGAGGTCGGCGTCGCCGGCGGCTTCGGCGGAGAGAGCCGCCAGCAGCCGGTCGACCCAGCGGGCCGGCGCCAGCTCCGGTAGCAGCCGCAGTCGCCCCTTCACGATCTTGGCGCCGAAGGCGGTGGCGCCGACGGTGAGGGTGAGCTCGCGGACGGGGCCGCGGCGACGAAGGCCGAACCGCTTCACCTTGGCGGCGGGGAGGCGCGCGGCGAGGTAGTCGAGGAGGTCGGCCGGGGCGTGGCTGTCGGCGACCGGCGTCCGGCAGAAGACGCAGGCGTTCGCGAGCAGGACGGCCGGCGCTCCGCAGGTCTCGCAGCGCATCGGAAAAGCTAGCGGGAGGGCCCGACGATGGCAGTGTCAGCGATCGCGGTCACGGCAAGGAAGAGCTTGAAGATCTCCGACGGTGCGCGAGCCGCGCCGCTCGATCCCTGGGATCCATTCGCAGACGTCCGCCATGGCGGTATGAAAGAGGTCGACCTCGATTTCGATCCTGCCTTCCTGGACCAGCGGGGGGATGTTCTCGAGCCGCTCGATCGCTCGCTTCGCGCCCTCCCGAATGCGGGCCCGGGCGACGCTGGGATGGAGAGAGCGGGCCGAGTAGCGGCTGACCCCCTCCTTGACGACGATGCCCTCAACCGGGAGCACGTACTCGTGCATCTGGGAGACCGCGGCAGCGTCGCCGCTGAAGAGCGCGACCGGGCAGCCGAAGTAGCCCGCCACGGCTCCGTTGAGGGAGCCCTCCGACTGCGGCCTCCCGTTGACCCGGACCTCGGCGATGACCCGGCTGTGGTAGGTGTGGTCGAGCACCGCGTCGCGGGTGCCGGCGGCGCCGTGGTAGCCGACGAAGAAGGCGGCGTCGAAGCCGGGCCCCAGCCCGGTGCACATCGAGAGGGGGTTGGGCTGGCCGCTCACCAGCTCGGCGGCCGGGTGAAGGTCGGTGGGGATCAGGTTTCGGCCCTCGGCGTGGGAGTCGTTGACGACGAACTCCTGGACGCCCGCCTCGAGCGCTCCCTCGATGGCCGCGTTGCACTCGAGCGTCATCAGCCGGCAGGCGTCCCGGTACTCGGGCGAGCCGGGTGTGCCCTGGTGGGGGTGGACGACCCCGGCGACACCCTCGATGTCGACGGAGATGAAGACCTTCAGAGTGCTGAGAATGTAACGGTCTTGCCCGCCTGACCTCTTAAGGCTCTCTAATCCGTGTAGCGGGAGATGATCCCGTCCTCGCGCCGCTTCTCGGCCTGGTAGAGCTTGCAGTCCTCGAAGTTGCGGACGCAGATCGGCGGGCTGTCGCTGAGCCGCCGCTGGACGTGCGAGCGGCCGTCGACGTGGCAGTCGAAGTGGTAGCTGCGAAGGGGTCCGACCTTCTCTCGGTAGTACTCCTCGAGGTAGGGACAGCGGCGGCTCATGGGGAATCTCCTACCTACGATAGTCCAGCAAATGCTGGAATTCGCCGGAACCGCGGACGCGATCGCGGCAACCTCCTCCAAGCTCGAGAAGACGCGGATCCTCGCCGCCTATCTGCGGCAGCTCGAGGCAGCCGACCTGCGGCTCGCAACGACCTGGATGACCGGGCGCCCGTTCAGCCTCAACGATCCGCGAACCCTGCAGCTGGGTGGCTCCTCGATGTGGAAGGCGGTCCAGGCGCTCAGCAGTGCCGACCCCGAGGAGCTGAGCCGCGTCTACCTCAAGCACTCCGACCCGGGTGACTGGGCGGAGGAGGTGCTCGCCGGGCACACCCAGCCTCGGCCGACGTCGCTGCAGGAGGTTGGCGCCGCCTTCGCCGAGATGGAAGCGGCGGCTAGTGCCGCGGCCAAGCTCGAGCGGTTGACCGCCCTCCTCCAGCGGCTCGAACCGCAGGCGGCCAAGTACGTCGTCAAGACGATGGCGAACGACCTCCGGATCGGCCTCCAGGAAGGCCTCGTCGAGGAGGCGATAGCGGAGGCCTTCGAGCTTCCCCTGGCGACCGTCAAGCGCGTCCATATGCTCACCGGCGACCTCGGCGAGGCGGCGGTTCGCGCCCAGGCCGGCGAGACGGCCGCCACCTCGATCGAGCTGTTCAAGCCGATCCGCTTCATGCTCGCCGCCGCCGTCGCCGACGCGGCGGAGGCCATGCAGCGCGTCGGTGGCAAGGCCTGGACGGAGGAGAAGTACGACGGCGTGCGCTGCCAGCTGCACAAGGCGGGCGCGCGGACCGCGCTTTACTCGCGCGACCTTCGGGAGACGACGGCGGCCTTCCCCGAGGTGGCCGAGGCGGCGGGCCGGATCGAGCACGACATCCTGGTCGACGGCGAGATCCTCGCCCACCGGGACGGCAAGGTGCTCCGCTTCTTCGAGCTTCAGCGGCGCCTCGGCCGCAAGGTCGTCGCGCCCAAGCTGCGGGAAGAGGTCCCAGTGGTTTTGGTCGCCTTCGACCTCCTCTACCTGGACGGCGAGCCGCTCCTCGACCGGCCGCTCCGGGAGCGCCGGCAGCTCCTCGAGGGCCTCCACTTGGAGCACCCCTTCCTGCTCGCCCGATTCGAGACTGCCACCGGCGCCGAGGAGCTGGACCGGATCTTCGCCGAGACACGCGAGCGCGGCAACGAGGGCCTGATGCTGAAGAACCCGGAGAGCGCCTACACACCGGGGCGGCGTGGCCTCTCCTGGCTCAAGCTGAAGCGGCCGCTGGCGACGCTGGACTGCGTGGTGACCGCGGTCGAGTGGGGCCACGGCAAGCGCCGCGGGGTGCTCTCCGACTACACCTTCGCTGTCCGCGATGAAGAGGGCGACCGGCTGGTCAACGTCGGCAAGGCTTACACCGGCCTGACCGACGCCGAGATCGCGACCATGACCGACTACTTCATCGAGCACACCGTCGTCGACCACGGCCGGGTGCGCCTGGTCGAGCCGGACACGGTGGTCGAGGTCGCCTTCGACTCGATTCAGCGCTCGGCGCGCCACAAGAGCGGCTTCGCCCTCCGCTTTCCCCGGATCGTTCGCCTCCGGGAGGACAAGACGCCGAAGGACATCGACAGCCTGGCCACGGTGGAGGGCCTCTACCAGCGCTTTTTCGGTGGCGAGTCGCAGACGGCGCTGGCCGAAGTCGCCGAGTGAAGCTCACCTTCATGGGCACGGCGGGCGCCCGCTTCATGGTCGCCAAGCAGCTGGTGGCGTCGGGCGGCCTCTACCTGGAGGACGGCGCGACCCGCCTCGCGCTCGATCCCGGGCCGGGAGCGATCGTCCAGTACGCCAAGCGGAAGGTCGACGCCGCCCGGCTGAACGGGATCGTCCTCAGTCACCGCCACCTCGACCACTCCGGCGACGTCAACGTGATGATCGAGGCGATGACCGGGGGCGGTTTCAAGAAGCGCGGCCGTCTCTTCTGCCCCTCCGCCGCGCTCGACCCCGACCCGGTGGTCCTCAACTACCTGCGTGCCTTCCCGGAGGAGGTGGTCCGGCTCCAGCCGGTGACGGAGTACCGGGTCGGCTCGATCGACTTCACCACCAGCCCCGCCCATCCGCACGGGTCGGAGACCTACGGCTTCCGTTTCGGCGACCGCCTCGGCTGGGTCACCGACTCCGCCTACTACGACGGGATCGCCGAGCAGCACCGGGCGGAGGTGATGGTCATCCACACCGTCCTCCTCGAACGACGGCCCCTGCCCCACCTCTGCCTCGAGGACGCGGAGGCGATCATCCGGGATGCCCGGCCGCGGCTGGCGATCCTCACCCATTTCGGGATGACGATGTGGCGCGCCCACCCCTGGGAGCTGGCCGCGCGGCTCACCGAGTCCACTGGGATCGAGGTCAAGGCGGCCCGGGACGGGATGACGATCGAGCTCTGACCCGCCGAAATAGNNCTCGCCCTCGAATGCGCGCAGCCGCCTGCCGGTATAGGGCGCACTCGCCCTCGAATGCGCCCAGCCGCCTGCCGGTTAAGGCGCACTCGCCCTCGAATGCGCGGACGGGTTTACCCGACCTTGGCTCCCACGGGGACCGGCGGTGCCGTGATGACGCCATCGATGAGGCCGTACTCGATGGCCTCCTCGGGCGAGAGGTAGAAGTCGCGGTCGGTGTCCTTCTCGATCTTCTCCAGCGTCTGCCCGGAGTGGGTGGCGATGAGCTGGTTGAGCTCCTTCTTCACCCGGATGATCTCGTTGGCGTGGATCTCGAGGTCGCTCGCCTGGCCGGACAGGCCGCGGCCTCCGATCAGGGGCTGGTGGAGGTGGATGCGGGAATTGGGGAGGGCAAACCGGTGGCCCTTGGTCCCCGACATCAGGATCACGGTCGCGAAGCTCGCCGCCATCCCCATCGCGACGGTGGTGATGGGGGCGGGGACGTACTGCATGGTGTCGTAGATCGCAAAGCCGGCGGAGACCGACCCGCCCGGCGAGTTGATGTAGATCTGGATCTCCTTCTCCGGGTCGTCGGCGGAGAGGAAGATCAGCTGGGCGACGATCAGGTTGGCCATCGTGTCGTCGATCGGGCGGCCGAGGATGATCACCCGGTCGCGGAGAAGCCGGGAGTAGATGTCGAAAGCTCGCTCGCGGTTGCCGCCCTCGTTCTCGATGACGGTCGGGATGTAGGCCATTCCGGAACGATCCTAGCAGGCGGTTATATTCGTCCCGTGCCCGTGCGCTCTGGCCGCCGTACTCCCAGCGCGCCGTTCTACCAAGCACTCCCTTCGCAGGTTGCCGGCGCCCTGCCGATCGAGCTGCGCGGCTTCGAGCACCGCCGGGTCAGCGGCGTCATGAAGTTCCACTACGGCAGACCCGAAACCCACTACGAGGCCTGGTACCACAGCGCCCAGGGACGGGTCGAGGTCGGCCTCCATTTCGAGGGTGGCCGCGAGCTCAACCAGGCCTGCCTGGAGTTCTTCCGCGCCCATATGGTGGAGGTCAAGGGCAGCCTCCCCAACGCCGAGCTGGAGCCCTGGGACCGGGGCTGGGCCCGGCTTTACGAAACCTTCCCGGCGGCCTCCCTCGACCACGTGGCGCTGGCCGCGACGGCCCGCCTCATCGCCGACTACGTGATCACGCTGCAGCCCCTTCTCGACCAGTTCTGGAGTGACCAGGTGTCCCTCCCCCGAAATTCGTTGCAAAATCGCCGTCAGGGACGTCGAGATCAAGGAAGCGAACGAGCAACGGAGGGAGCGGGCCCTGAGGCCCGCGAGCGAGTAGCGCAGAAGCTGACGCCGAGATCGGCGTCCCTGGCGGATGAGCCCGTAGGGTCAGCCGGCCGTCGCCCGCGACGGCCCAGCCATTTGCGACGACTTTCGGGGGAGGGGCACTAAATGGATCTCGCTGAAGCACGCGCCCTCTTCCCGATCTGCGACGAGCACATCCATTTCAACCACGCCGGCGTCTCCCCGATGTCGGTCCGGGTGCGCGCCGCCGTCGAGCACGTGGCGCAGGTGATGAGCGAGGAGGGCTTCAACCACGACGACCACGCCGAGACGCTCGGCCAGCTCAGGTCCAACCTGGCCGGACTGGTCGGTGTCAGCCCGGACCTGGTCGCGATCAGCCGGGGCACCGCCCACGGCATCTCGCTGCTGGCGCGCGGCCTCGATTGGAAGGAGGGCGATAACGTGGTAGGCGCCCGGCTCGAGTACCCGGCCAACCTGTACCCGTGGATGGCGAGCCGGGACCGGGGCGTCGAGATGCGCCTGGTCGAGCCCGCCGGCGGCCGGGTCACGCCCGAGGCCGTGCTGTCTCATGTCGACGCCCGGACCCGGGTGGTCGCCCTGAGCTTCGTCCAGTTCTGGAATGGCTACCGGGTCGACCTGGCCGAGATCGGGGCCGAATGTCGCAAGCGAGGCGTCATCCTCGCCGTCGACGGGATCCAGGGTCTCGGTGTGCTGCCCTTCGACCTCGAATCGATGAACGCCGACTTCGTCGCCGCCGGGGCCGGCAAGTGGCTGACGGGCCCTCCCGGCGTCGGCTTCAGCGCCTGGCGGCCGGAGCTGTTGGAGCGGATCGACCCCCTGCTCGTGGGCACCGGCTCGATGGAGGACCCGATGAACTACTTCGAGCCCACCCTCGAGTACGCGCGAACCGCTCGCAAGTTCGAGGAGTCGGCCCTCAGCTGGCTCGACATCGCCGCCTTCGGGGCCGCGGTCGGCCTCCTCCTCGAGGTCGGCATCGAGGTCATCGAGAAGCACGTCCTCGGCCTGACGAAACGGCTTGCCGACGGGCTCGTGGAGCGCGGCTACGACATCATCGAGCCGTGGCCCCGCGAGCCGGAGGAGGCATCCGGCATCGTCTCTTTCCGCCGCCCCGGGATGACCGAGGTGGAACTGCTTCGCGACCTGACCGCGGCCGGCGTCATCTGCCGGACCCACCGCGACTTCGTCCGCCTCTCGCCGCACTTCTACAACACCGAGGCGGAGGTGGATCGGGTCCTCGACGTGCTCACGCCGCAGCCGCTCCCGAGCTGATGCGTCAGTCCTGGGCACAGGTGTGACTTTCGGTGGTCCGCTCTGTGACTTGCGTGCGTTAGAGTCGCAGGGGGCATGAACCGGTTCTCCCGCAAGGCGTGGTTCGTCTGCGGCCTGGGGCTGCTGGTGATGCTGGTCGCGGAGATCCTCGAGACGACCCGGATGGCCCTCTACCTGTGGGGCTCCCTCTGGGTGGTCGGCTGGGTCGCGGTGACGGTCGGCATCGGGATGGCGATCCGAAGCACGGTCGGCTGGATCGCAACCGGCGTCTCGATCGTCTTCACCATCCTCGGTCTCTACTTCGCATCCGCCGGGGAAAACATCGCCTTCATGGTGATGTCGAGCGTCTCTGTGATCGCGGTAGCCTGCACCGTCAGCATGGTCATCCAGGTCGTGGTCGGCCAGCAGGACGGCCTGCGCTCACCGCCGCCCCCGTCCTCGATCACGATGTCGCTGGCCGGCGTCGGGGTGATCCTGCTGGCGGGCGCCTTCGCGCTGCTGGCCAACGGCATGGCGCTCGGCTTCCTCGCCTTCGGCCTCTCCCTCGGAGTGGTCGGCACGGCGGTGGGCTTCGGAGCGATCGCGCTCATCCGGCGGCCGGCTTCCGGCTCGAGCGACCCGGCAGTCGACTAACTCCCCAGCTGAACCCGGTGCCGATGCACCACAAAGGCACCAAGACGCACGAAGGGATCCCGTGTCGACCACGCGGCTGTCGATTCCGTCCTCGAGGGCTGACGAGCTCTAGTTCTAAATTAATTCGTCACCTACCGACTCGGATGGTCGCCAGAGATGGGGAATGGCCAACGATCCCTTCGTGTCCTTCGTGCCTTTGTGGTTTCGGGCCGTTGCTGGCGTCGCACGATTTGTCAAGGCCAGTTGAGCAACGCTCACGAGGGGCTGGCTTCGTCGCCTTCGATCCAGACCTCGCCGCCGGCGAAGAACTCCTTCTTCCAGACCGGGACCGTCTCCTTGAGCCGGTCGATCCCCCACCTGCAGGCGGCGATGGCATCGCCCCGGTGAGGGCAGGAGACGGAGACCACCACCGACGCCTCGCCGATCTCGAGGACCCCGGTGCGGTGGGCCATGGCGACCCGCGCCTCGGGCCAGCGCTCGGCGATCTCGGCGGCGATCGCCCGCATCCGCGCCTCCGCCATCCCCGGATAGGCCTCGTATTCGAGCCGGATCGTCTCCCGGCCGCGTGAGTTGTCCCGCACGACCCCCGTGAAGGTGCAGATCGCGCCGGCGCCGGCGCGCGCGACGGCGGCCTCGAGACGGCGGGCGTCGAGCGGCTGGTCGGTCAGCTCGAAGAGGACGCCGTCGTCAGTGCCACCGCTCACTGGGGGGATGAAGGCGACCTCGTCGCCTTCGGCGAGGCTGTCATCCCAGCCCGCGAACTCCTGGTTGAGGGCGACCCGGACGCTCTCCCGGCCGGCTTCCAGCCCGGGGTGCAGCCGGCGCAGCTCGGCGTAGGCGTCGGCCGCCGTCGAGCCGGCGGGCAGCTCGAGCGGGAAGCGGTCGCCGCCGGCCTGCTCGCGGAGGCGGGCGAAGAGGAGGGCGGTGACCCTGACGACGACCCTCACAGTGGCTTCCTGTCGACGAAGACGTGCACCTCTTTGCCGGAGTCGAGGGCGCGGTCGATGGTCCCCCGGGTGCCCTGCGAGGCGCCGTCCCAGAAGGCGGCGACGACGTCCGCCTTGTCGATCAGGGCCTGGTTGCGCTGGGCCGCCGCATGGGGATCGCGCGCCTCCTCGAAGGAAGCCGCCAGGCGGATCACGGCGAGATCGCGCTCCCGGGCCGCCCTGGCCGCCGCGGCGTCAACGCCGCTGGCGCTGCCGGTGACGATGGTGGAGCCATGGGGGAGGCCGCCGACGTACTCCGCGACCCGCTCGAGGGCGGGATAGTGGCGGCTGCCGACGATCGCGAAGCGGCTCAGCCGGCTGCCGCTCCCTTTTCGCGGAAGGTCCGGTAGTAGTCCTCGAACATCCCCTTCAGGCGCGCCGCCTGGCGGTCGTAGTCCTCGGGACTCTTCCAGGCGCCGCGGGGATCGAGGATCCGGCGCGGCACGTCGGGCACGGTGTCCGGGATCTGGAGGCCGAAGACCGGGTCGAGGTGGCGGGCCACCCCGTCGAGGCGGCCCTCGACGATCGCCCGCACGATGGCCCGGGTGTGGGCGATCGAGATCCGCTCGCCGACGCCGTACGGCCCTCCGGTCCAGCCGGTGTTCAACATCCACACCGTCGCACCGTGCCGGCCGACGCGCTCCAGCAGCAGGTCGGCGTAGCTGTCGGGCGGGTGGACCAGGAAGGGCGCTGCGAAGCAGGTGCTGAAGGTCGGCTCCGGCTCGGTCACGCCACGCTCGGTGCCCGCGACCTTGGCGGTGTAGCCGCAGAGGAAGAAGTACTTGATCTGGTCGCCCTCGAGGCGCGCCACCGGCGGCAGGACGCCGAACGCGTCGGCGCTCAGGAAGAGCACCTCGGTCGGGTGGTCGGCACGGCCGGAGAGGTCGACCGAAGGGATGAAATCGATCGGGTAGGCGGCGCGGGTGTTCTCGGTCCTCTCGTCGGAATCGAAGTCGGGGATCCGGGTGTCGGGGTCGAAGACGACGTTCTCGAGCACGGTGCCGAAGCGGTTGGTCGCCTGGTAGATCTCCGGCTCGGCCTCCTTCGAGATGCGGATCGTCTTGGCATAGCAGCCGCCCTCGAAGTTGAAGATGCCGTCATCGCCCCAGCCGTGCTCGTCGTCGCCGACCAGGGTGCGGGTGGAGTCCGACGAGAGCGTCGTCTTGCCAGTTCCGCTGAGCCCGAAGAAGAGGGCGGAGTCACCGTTCGCCTTGGAGTAGTTGGCCGAGCAGTGCATAGGCATCACACCGGCCT
>WNFM01190796.1_pt1 | contig 23928 bp, 21 predicted proteins | sample 5400271 | NCBI WGS metagenome assembly WNFM01 (sample SAMN13153352, study PRJNA577476) | soil metagenome | isolation source: 60 cm saprolite on Douglas fir-dominated hillslope | place: USA:California | collected 2013-09-17 | reverse complement strand
CAGCGACAGCACCTCTCGCTCGCGCTCGGTGAGCTCCGCCAGGCCGGGGGGCGTTCTGGTCGGCAATCGGGCGCGGTCGGTGAAATGCGCGATGAGCCGGCGGGTCACGCTCGGAGCCAGGAGCGCCTCACCGGCGGCGACCGTGCGGATCGCGCTCAGGACCCTGGTGGGCTTCCCGTCCGCGCCCACGCTGTCGCCGATAAACCAGCCCGCCGCCAGCGGCAGGAACCCTTGGACGGCCTCGGCCGGGAGCGGAGCGGCGCTGAGGGTCAGCCCGGCGTACGCGAGCGCCCCGCCGAGGGCCCCCGCCGCGGCCAGCACCGCGCGGATTGACAATCGCCGCGGGACGCCGGCGCCCACCGTGTACCCAGCCAGGCCGAGCACCAGGATCATCAGCAGGGACGCACCGCCCGACGTCATTTGCGCGGCAGCGGCGGCGATGGCCAGCCCGAGGACGGAAAGCGGCCAGCGCTTGCCGAGTGAGATGACCGGGATGCACATCAGGATCGCCAGAACGAGCCTCGGCCCACGCGCATGCATCGGCAGCGTGAGCACCAGTGCGATCGCGGCCAGGCAGGCGACTGCGGTCAGGGCCGCGGCGAGTCCGAGTCGCTGACGCTCGGTGACGGCCGGCATGACCGGCGGTCGCGGCGACCCCGCGACCGAAGAATTTGTCGACACGTAACCGACCGTAGCGACCGCGCCCTGCTACCGCATCACTCTCGAGAATGACCGGTCGCCCAGCGGCCGTCCGAGGCCGTGCGCCTAGTAGGCGAGGGCGGGGGCGGACCGTGGCCAGCCGTCCCCGGTCAGCGCGGCGGCGATGAAGTGGGCCACGTCGGCCCGGGAGATCTTCCCCCCGCCGCGCGGCGGGTAGTACGGGCTGACCCGGTACTGCCCGGTGCGGGGCCCGTTGACGAGCCTGGTCGCCCGTACCAGGGTCCAGTCGAGACCGGACTCCCGGATCACGTCCTCCATCCGGCGCACGTCCGCGAACGGCTTGGCGAAGACCCGCGGCAGGATCTGCCTGACCAGCCAGCTCATGTCCGGGTCCCCGGTGATGAACGCGCCCGCGGCCGACACGCAGATCAGCCGCCGGGCCCCGGTCTGCTGCATCGCGCTGACGATGTTCGACGCCGCCCCGGCCAGCAGCCCGGACGTCTTCGCGCCGCGCGGGCCGAGCGCGGAGATCACGGCGTCGGCGCCGGCGATCACCTCGGCCACCGCGGTCTGGTCGAGCGCGTCGCCGCGGACGACGGTCAGCCCGGCCGCCGGGCTGAGCGCCGCGGCCACCAGCGCATCCGCGCCCCGCGCTTCCCGGCCCGGCGCTTCATGGTCCCGTGCCGCCTGGCCCCGTTCCTCCTGGCGCCGCCCGCCCTGGGCCAGTGCGGCCTGCCGCAGCGCTTCCGGCCTGCGGGCCAGCGCGGTGACCGGGTACCCGGCATCCAGCGCCCAGTTCAGCACGTGGCCGCCGATGCGTCCGGTTCCGCCCAGGATCGCGATTCGCATGTCAGTCTCCTTCCGCCTTGGCTCGCGGAGCTTGCTCCGCGGCGGGGGGTTGAAGGGGGGTCGTCCCCCTAGGGCAGACTCGGTGACCAGAGTGACCGGGTTCTCGTTATGGATCTTGTTCCCCGGTCGCAGGACGCGCCGATCACGCTCAGCAGCGCGACGGCCGCCGCGGCCGCGCTCACGGGCTGCAGGTCAGACATGGACGATCCCCTCGTCTCCCACCGCGGCCGGGTCGGCCTCAGGCTCGGAGGCGCTGGCCTCGGCGTGACGCCCCGCCCCCGCCGGCAGGGCCAGCATGAGCAGGAAGGCGAGCAGGAACACGCCGACCTGGAACCACAGCGTGCGCTGCACCGAGGCCGCGAAGTCGCGGCGCACCGCGCTGCCGCCGGCTCCCGCGATCACCCGCTTGGCAGCGGCCGGAAGGGCCCGCTCCGCGGTGCCGGGCTGGCAGGACGGCGGCGTCACCGTCGGGTCGGCGGCGACCAGCCGGTCATGCAGGCAGGTGCGGAACTGGGTCTCGATCCGTCCGGCGAACTGCGCCGGGACGCTCGCCGCGGCCAGCCCGGCCCGCAGCTGGGGCGCGGCCGCGGTAGCCGCGGGCCCGGACTGGCTGCCGAGCATCCCGAAGAAGATCACGCCGATCACCGCGATGCCGATCGAGTTGCCCAGCTGCAGGCCGGTGTTAAAGATGCCGGACGCCGAGCCGGCCTCCTGCTTCGGCACCCTGGCCAGCACGATGTCGGCCAGCGGCGCGATCACCGCGCCCAGGCCGAGGCCCGCGGCGACGAGGCCAGGGGCGAGCTCCCAGGTGGTCACGCCGACCCCGTAGTGGTGCACGATCGCGATCAGTCCCGCCATCCCGGCCGCGATGATGAGCGCGCCGGTCATGGTGACCCCGCGCCCGAACCGCGGCGCCAGCCTCGCGGCCGCGCCCGAGGACAGGAGTATGCCGACCGAGAACGGCAGGAACGTCAGCCCGGCGTGCAGCGGCGTGAAGCCCAGCCCGAGCTGCAGGAACAGCGTCAGCACCAGGCCGAACGAGGCGATACCGAGAAAGAACGCGATCGCGATGGCCATCCCGGCGCTGAAACCGCGCTCGCGGAACAGGCCAAGATGCACCAGCGGGGAGCCGTCCCTGCGGGCCTTGACCCGCTCGTAGCCGATGAACACCGCGAGCATCGGGGCGGCGGCCGCCATCGAGACGAACGTCCAGACCGGCCAGCCCAGCTGACGGCCCTCGACCAGGGGGTAGAGCAGGAGCAGCAGTGCGGCGCTGACCAGGCCGACGCCGACCGGGTCCAGCTTCGGCGGGCGCGGTGCCCGCGACTCGCGGACGAGCACCGCGGACGCCGCCACGGCGATGATCCCGACCGGGACGTTGATGAGGAAGATCGGGCGCCAGCCGAGGCCGAGCAGGTTGTGCTGGATGAGCAGCCCGCCGATCAGCGGCCCGCTGACCGTGCCGAGGCCCGCCGTCACCCCGAAGCCGGCCAGCGCCTTGATCCGCTCCCTGGGCGGGAACATGACCTGGATGACGGCCAGCACCTGCGGCACCATGATCGCGCCCATCGCGCCCTGCACGACACGGCAGGCGATCAGCATGCCCGGCCCCTGCGCGGCCCCGCACAGCGCCGACATGATCGTGAAGCCGGTCACGCCGATCAGGAACAGCCGCTTGCGCCCGAAAGTGTCGCCGAGCCTGCCGCCGGTGATCAGCACCAGCGCGTAGGCCAGGGTGTACCCGGCCAGGGCCCATTGCACGTCGGCGTAGGTGGCGTGCAGGTCCCGCTGGATGGAGGGGATCGCGATGTTGACGATCGAGACATCGAGCAGGTTCATGAACGCGGCCAGCAGCAGGATGATCAGGGTAAGCCAGCGCCGCGGGTCGGCACCCTCGCCCGCGTCCGCGGGAGGTGCCAGGATCTGAGCGTCGGACGTCATGTCGATCTCCGCTCGTGGAGGTATCTAGGACTTCGTTAGGGAAGTTAGCATTCTTGGCCTACTATTGTCTAGGCAGTTTAACTAATAAGGAGCTGAAGCATGTCGGAGGAGGCGCCCAGGCCATCAGGCGGCGCGGGTCAGCAAGGCTGGGACCTGCCGTGGGCCGAGCCGTTCGGCACCGGCCGACCCGAGCGCGCGAAGCTCGCGGAGGAGTTCGGCGCCGGCACGCGCAGGACAGGCTCCCTGTTCCAGCTCCTGGGCCAGGCCGCCGCCGACCGGATCGGCATCAACGCGACGGACCTGAACTGCCTGAACATCCTCAGCTTCAGCGGCGAGACGACGGCCGGCGAGCTGGCCCGGGCCACCGGCCTCACCACGGCGTCGATCACCGGGGTGGCGGACCGGCTGGAGGAGGCCGGCTTCGTGCGCCGGGAGCGTGATCCGCGAGACCGCCGCCGCGTGGTCATCCGCCTGGTGCTCGAGCGGGCGCTCAGCGACGTCGCGCCGGTCTTCCTGCCGATGGTCCGCGACTGGCAGCAGATGGCCGACCGCTACACCGACGACGAGTTGCGGCTGATCGTGGAGTTCTACGGCCGGATGGAGCAGGTTCTCCGGACGCACCTGGCCCGCCTGCGCGGCCCCGCCGAGGCGGGTGCGACAGCCGAGGCAGGCGGGACATCCGTGGTCGGCGGGACGGCCCAGCCAGGCGCACCAGCCGAGCCGGGCAGGAACCCGGATTAGGCGCGGATCTGCTCGCGGACGGCGGCGGTGACCTTCTCGGCGTTGGCGATGATGTCCTCGGCCTTGTCGGTCTCGGCGATCATCTCCAGGCTGGCCTGCTCATCCGTAATGCCGGCGAGGTTGATCTCGACGTTCATCCGGGCCGTGGCCGCCGCGGCGCGGGCCGACTCGGCAGCGGCGCCCACGTCGCTGAGCACGTTGCGGTTACCGATCTCGGCCATCACGCTAGCCAGATCCACCACCATCCCGGCGACGCCGATGACCTTGGCGGGCGGCCAGGCCGCGTCGACCAGGGCCCGGGCGATGGCCTCGGAGCGGACGGCCCGGTCCGCCTCGGTGGATTTAGGCAGCCGGTAGGCGTAGGCCACGGCGGTGAACGCCGCGGCATCGGCCTCGGCGAGGCGGAGCGCGATGTCACGCAGGTCGTCCGCCTCGGCCGTGATCCGGCCGATCGTCACCTGATGCTCGGCGTACTGCTCGCCGTTGCTGTAGCGGGCGACCATGCCGAGCAGGGCCGCGCCCAGGGCGGCGTGCATGGCCGCCGCAGCGCCCCCTCCCGGCGTCGGAACGCGGTCGGCGAGGCGGCCGAGGAAGTCGCCGATCTTCTCATCGTGCATGGGCGCTCGTAGTCCTCCGGATCAGGGCAGTCGGCCGGTCGCGGCACGCGCGAAGATCCTCCCATAGGCCGGCCGGGGCCGAGCGGGTCGGTCAGGCCCCGCCGCCGCAGGACTGGCGCCTGACAGGCGGCGGCGCCTCACAGGCGGGCGCCTCACGGGCGGGCGCCTCACGGGCGGCGCTTCAGGTCGGCGAGGGCCGTGCGGGCCGCCCAGGCGCCGCACATCCCGTGCACCCCGCCGCCGGGCGGAGTGGAGGACGAGCACAGGTACACGCCGGGCAGCGCGGTCCGGTACTGGTTCCAACGGACGACCGGCCGGAACAGCGTCTGCCGCAAGGTCCCCGCCCCGCCGGTGATGTCGCCGCCGACGTAGTTCGGGTTGTGCCGCTCGACCTCGGCGGCCGTCCGGGTGGACCGGGCGATGACCAGGTCGCCGAACCCGGGAGCGAAGCGCTCGATCTGGGCCTCGATCCGGGCGGTCATGTCCACGGTCGAGCCGGCCGGGACGTGGCAGTAGCCCCAGAGCGTGTGCTTCCCGTCCGGCGCGCGCGACGGGTCGACCACGCCGGGCTGGGCCACGAGACAGAACGGGCGCTGCGGATGCCGGCCCGCCGCCACGTCGGCCTCGCTGCGGGCGACCTCGGCGAACGTGCCTCCTAGGTGCAGGGTTCCGGCCTGCCGGGCGACTTCAGCGGCCCAGGGCACCGGCCCGTCCATCGCCCAGTCGACCTTGCAGATGCCCGGCCCGTACCGGAACCTGTCGAGCGCCCGGGCATAACGCGGGGGAAGCCGGTCGCCGGCGAGCCGGGTGAACTGGCGCGGCGTGATGTCCAGCAGGGTGAGCCGGGCGGGCGGCAGGTCCGCGAGCCCGCTGACCCACTGGCCGGTGATCACCTGGCCGCCGAGGGCCTCCAGCTCCCCGACGAGGGCCTCGATGAGCCTGGCGCTGCCGCCCTCAACCAGGGGCCAGCCGACCGAGTGCGCGATGATCGTGAACATCAGCCCGTACGCGCCGGTCAGGGCCGCGTCCAGCGGCAGGCAGGCATGAGCGCTGGCGCCGGCGAAGATGGCCCTGGCCTCGTCGGTGGTGAACTTGCGGACCAGCAGGGTGGCGGACTGCAGCCCTTCGAGGCCGAACCGCCCGACGGAGACCGGATGCGCGGGAACGGATCGCAGCGGGCCCAGCAAGGCCGGCAGGATGCGGTCCGCGTGCCGCACCATCGGCTCGAGCAGCCGCCGGTAGGCACCGGAGTCCGCACCGAGACGGCTCGCGGTCTCGAGGACCGAGCCGCCCACCGCCCCCGCCCGGCCGCCATCGAGCGGGTGGGCGAACGCCACCGCGGGCGTCAGCAGCTTGACGCCCCCCGCGGCCAGGTTGATGCCGGTGAAGAACGGCGAGGCGGCGGCGAGCGGATGGACCGCCGAGCAGACGTCGTGCCGGAACCCGGGCAGGGTCAGCTCCTCCGTCCGGCAGCCGCCCCCGGGCGTCCCCGCTCCTTCCAGGACCTGAACGGTGAGACCGGCGCGGGCCAGGGTGAGCGCGGCGGCCAGCCCGTTGGGCCCGGAGCCCACGACGATCGCGTCGGCCACCCCGGACCTGGCGCTAGCCACCGGGCCACCGCCGTGGCGGGCGGGCGCTACACCGCCGGCTCCTCGTCATTGATCTCAGCTCCCTGCCTCGTAACGTGACGGGCCGGACGTCAAAGTCGGCGCCGCACAGCATCGCCAGCCTCACACACCATTGCCAGCCTCACACACCATGGCCAACCTCGCACAGCATCGCCAACCTCGCACAGCATCGCCAACCTCGCACAGCATCGCCGACCTCGCACAGCATCGCCGACCTCGCACAGCATCGCCGACCTCGCACAGCATCGCCGGCGCGCTGCTGTCGCCAGGGCAGCTTCGCCGGCGCGCTGCTGTCGTTCGCGGCGCGGGCACGTCATAGTCCTAAGCCAGCGCGACCCTGATCACACCCATCGAGCGGTGATGCCAGCGCGGGTCCGTGCCATCCCGCACCCCGGGCGGGCTTCACCTCAGTCAGGGGCTGCCGTAGGACGGACCGGGCGCGGGCGCCGGGGCGAGGCCAGCGAGACGGCACTGAGGGCGCGTGAGCTGCGAGAGCTTGTCGTCGTGGGCGAACGCAGTCTGGCACATGGCCTTGGCGCCCGCGCCGCATTCGTGGAGCAACGCCCCGCCGGTGGAACTCGGGACGGTCACGGTGACACAGCCGTCTCGTGACTGGCCATACCCGCCGGGACGAACCGCCGCCCAGATGCCCAGGCCCGCGGAGACCGCCAGAACCAGGGCACCGACGATGGCGATCCCCCGCTTGTCGCGGCGAGTCAGCGGCTCAGCCGGAGGCTGCTGGGTCTTCCGATACATTACCGTCGGATTCTAGGACGTTCGGCGGGCCTCAGCCGCCGGCCCATCCCGCCGATACCGGCCTACTAGAGATCCCGCGCTTCCCGCATCCAGATCGACGGCCTGCGGGCGCTCCGCTTCGGCGCCGCGACCACCGGCGGCCGGCACACGCTGCTGTTCAGCGTCGGCATCAACGACGAGAAGGACGGCCTCGTCGGCTCGCTACGGCGTCATCCAAGCCGCGCAGCCTCCCGGTAGCTGACGTGGCCAGCCCGGGTGGCGGAGGGATCAAGCGAGAATCCCGAGCTAGCGCTGGCGCACCCCGTCGGCTTCGGTTGGCTCTGCCGGAGGTACGTCCTGGGTGCTATCTCTGTCCGTCGCCACGGCGGCCGAGGCTGGGACCGAGCCGTTGCGGGGCGCCGCGGCGGTGGCATTCCTGAGCGTGTCGAGGATGGACAGGCCTTGCCCGACCAGCCCGGCTACTACCTGGCTGACTCCCTCGGTCCCGTTCAGGATGGTCAGGTTCGAGTTCGCAATACCCTGGGCAGCCGCGGCCACCAGCGAGGGCAGGGCCTCGACAATGCGGCTGGCGGCGATGAGCTCCTGGTTGCCGTCGGCGAGCGAGGCGGCCCGTGATCTGTTGGCGTCGGCCTGGGCCGATGCCGTGGTTCGCTCGGCGTAGGCCGCCGCGTCCGCCTGAATCTTCGCCGCCTCGGCTTCCGCCGCCGCCACCGTCGTCCTGCGGTAAGCGTCGCCCTCCGCGGTGAACTTGGCCTGGTCGCGCTCGGCTTCGGCGAGGGTCCGCTGCTTGTAGGCCTCGGCGTCGGCGGGGCGCCGGACCTCAGCCTCCAGGCGCTGCGCCGCCAGGTCGGCCCGGCGCTGGGCCAGCGCGGTCTGCTGTTCGATGACCTCCTGGGACGCGCGGGCCTCGGCCAGCGGTCCGGCTTGCGCGGCGCGGGCTCTGGCCTCCTCGGTCTCCGCGAGGAATCCGGACTGCTTGATTCTCAGGTCCCGCTCGTACTGGGCCTTCATCGCCGCGGCCTGCTGCTCCTGCTCGGCCGCGGCCTGGTCGGCCTGCGCCCGGGCGATGCGGGCCTGGCTGGCCACGGCCGCCGCGTGCGGGGCGGCCAGGTTGCTGATGTACTCGGAGGAGTCCTCGATCTCCTGGATCTCCAGGGCGTCCACGACGATGCCCAGTTTCTCCATCTCGGCGTGGCTGCCGTCCTTGACCTCCTGGGCCACGCGGTCCCGTTCCCTGATGATCTGCTCGACCGTGAGCCCGCCGATGATGGACCGGAGGTGCCCGGCGAATACCCGGCCGACCAGGACTTCCATCCGGTCCTGTTCAGACAGGAACCGGCGGGCGGCATTGGCGATCGACACCGAGTCATCTCCGACCTTGAATGCTGCGACGGCCCGGACGTTCAGGCGGATGCCCTGGTTCGTGATGCAGTCCTCCACGATTTCCGCTTCCTGCAAGGCCAGGGAGAGCAGCCGGGCCCTCTGCTTGATCGGTATCACGAAGCTGCCGTGGCCGGTCACGATGCGGAACTGGGTGTCCTGTCGGCGATGCTTCGAGCCCGAGATCAGGAGTGCCTCGTTGGGAGCCGGTATGCGCCAGAACAACATGGGAATCTCCAGGTCTGATCGTTTAGGGGAGCCGCGTGACGAAAACAGAACGCGCGGACATGCACTCGACGACCACGACGCGGCTGTGCCTAGGCACCGGCTCGTCCGACCAGGCCGCGAACGCCTCGGTCCCGCCCCGGACTGAAAGCAGCACCTCGCCCGGCCCACCGGCTGGTATGGAGACGGTCACCCGTCCGATCGATCCGAGAAGATCTTGTGCAGCGTCAGCCAAGGCCGCCAGCCAGCTTTCTCAATCCTGCGTCGCATCGCGACCGCAAGCGCACTCGCCTACCGGTCATTATGACGCTTTCGCGGCACGCGGCCGCAAGGTGTGCGCGTGCCAGTGCCCATCAGGCAAGCTTTGCGCGGATTGAACTGGCATGAAGTTCAGGGTTGGAACGTGACGACGCGGGCGCTGATGGCCAAGGGCTCCCCGGGCGGCCGACGTTCCCACTCGGCCGTCCGGAGCTGGTAGTTCATCCGGATTATGCCGGCACCGCGCTGGGTAGCAAGGTCGGTGGAAGCCGCACGAGGGTGGGGGCCTTCGAGTCAGTAGCAGCGCGGCGCAGCGGGCTGTGGCACGTCAGGCCGATCGACGCCGGGTTCCGCAAGCAGCGGTTCGCCGTCCAGCGCCACGCTGAGGCCAGGCTGCTCAACGGGGGAGACAATGCGCAAGTACGTGACCGAGTTCATCGGCACTCTCGGGCTTGTCTTTACTGTCGGGTGTGCCGTCCTGGGCAAGGCACCCCTGGCCCCGCTGGCGATCGGCGCGGCGCTCATGGTGTTCATCTACGCGGGCGGGCACATTTCCGGCGGGCACTACAACCCGGCGGTGAGCCTGGGTGTCTTCCTGCGCGGCAGGCTCAGGTCCATTGACCTCGGCCTGTACTTGCTGGCGCAGGCCGTGGGAGCAGTTGTCGGGGCGGAAGCGGCCAAGTTCGTGGTGAATCCGCCGCCGTCTGCGGCGCTGAACCTGACTGGGCGAGCGATCGGGGCCGCGCTGTTGGCTACGAGCAAGGATCACCCGGGGAACTCGTTCTACGGGCTCGCGATTGGCTTCACGGTCTTCGTCGGCGCCGCGTCGGTCGGAAAGATCTCCGGCGGAGCTCTCAACCCCGCTGTCGCGCTTGGCGCCTCGGTGATAGGCATGTTCACGTGGTCGAACTTCTGGATCTACCTGGTGGCCGAGTTCGTCGGCGGCGCGATAGCCGCGCTGGCATTCCGCTTCCTGAACCCCGGTGACCTGAAGCCCGTGTAGCCCCTGCCGCCGGAGTTGGCCACGGCGCCGCATCGGCGGCAGACGAAGTGGGGAGGGAAGCGGCGCTTCCTCCCCAGCATGAACGCTGGAATGTCAGCGCCGCGACCTTGATGAGCCGGTCCCCCGTTTCATCATGTGGGTCCCCCAGATAGATGATCGCATGCCCGGCATCGGGGATGATGCACCGGGTGCCCGGATCCGCGGCGTGTCGCGCGGGACCCTCACGCTGGCGCGCGCGACGTGGCCAGCGCGGCGCGGTCCGGCGACGGGAGGGCGAAGCGGTAGCCCGAGCGCGGCTCGGTGATGAACAGCGGCTCGCCGTCCGCGGACTCGAGCTTCGCGCGGAGCCTGGCCACGTACACCCGTGTGTACTCGGTCTGCGTCTCGTAGCCGGGGCCCCAGACCCGCCGCAGCAGCGTCGCATGCGTCAGCAGAACGCCGGGGCTGGTCGCGAACTGCCGCAGCAGCGCGAACTCGGTCTGGGTGAGATGCACCAGTCGCCCGCCCTTGGTGACCCGCCGCCGCGCGAGGTCGATCTCGACGTCTCCCACCGTGACCACGCTCGGCTCCGGCGGGCCCGCGGGCGCGGCCCTGCTCCGGCGCAGCGTCGCGTTGATCCTGGCCAGCAGTTCGTCGATGCCGAAGGGCTTGGTCATGTAGTCGTCGGCACCCAGGTTGAGCGCGCGGACCTTGTCGGTCTCGGCCCGGCGGGCCGACAGCACGATGATGCCGACCTCGGACAGTTCGCGGATCTCCCGGCACAGCTCGAACCCGTCGGCGTCCGGCAGCATCAGGTCCAGGAGCACGACGTCGGGGACGCGCAGCTCCAGGGTCCGCGCGACGGAGTCGCCGCCCTTCGAGACGATCACGTCGTGCCCGCGGACCGAGAGGTTCGAGCGGACGAGGTCGACGATGTTCTGGTCGTCCTCCACGATCAAGACGACGGTCTTGTCAGTCAACCCGGTACCTCCTGTTCCTCGACGACGCCACGATCTCCGCCTGGCCGAGGTCCAAGCTGACGTCGCGCAGTACCGTCAGTGACCCGAAGCGCTCGGTAATCCTCGTGATCTCGAGTAGCTGCTCCCGCTTCCGGGCGGGTGCCGTCGGCGGACCCAGCCGAGCCACCAGCATCTCCGTCGTTGCCGCAGTGCCCGACGCCGTGGCCGCGACGGCCCGGCCGCAGAGGCATCCGCCATCAGGCCGCGTGCGCCATCAGCCAGCCAGGCGATGACCCGGTCAGGATAGCTGGCCGGCAAACGTTTACGAAACCCCGCGAACGCCGCGGTTAAGCCGGCCCGATCCGGCGGCGCGGTCAGCGCGCGGTCGCCGCTCATCGCCGACGGCGGCGCCTGATCCAATGGGCGGCATGGAACGCCTCGATCAGCAGATTCGGTTCATTACCGAGATCGACCGTCTCAAGGGCGTGCTCCGGCAGACCATGCTCACCGAGCCCGCGCGCCGGGAGAACTCGGCCGAGCACTCCTGGCACCTCGCGGTGATGGCGCTCGCGCTCGCCGATCACGCGCCGCCCGGCACCGATGTCGGCCGGGTGGTCGCAATGCTGCTGGTCCATGACCTCGTCGAGATCGACGCCGGAGACCTGTTCGCCTACGCCAGCGAGGCGGCGCACGCCCGGCAGCAGGAAGCCGAGAGCGCGGCCGCCGAGCGGATCTTCGCGCTGCTGCCGCCGGACCAGGCCGCCGCCTTCCGCGGCCTGTGGGATGAGTTCGAGGAGCGGCGGACGCAGGAGGCCAGGTTTGCGCGCGGCCTGGACCGGCTGCAGCCCATGCTCGCCAACCTCAAGGTCGGCGGCGGCACCTGGCAGGAGCATGGCATAACGGCCGACCAGGTGCTGGTCAAGGTGAAGCTGATCGAGGACGGCTCGCCGGGCCTGGGCCGTTACGCCAGGGATCTCGTGGCCCGTGCCGTCCGGGACGGCCTCCTCGCCCCCGCTCCCGGCGGTAGCGGCGAGGCCTGATGCTCAGGATGCTGCGCTCCGGCGCGCCGCCCCGGTGCCCCCGCGCCGCGGCGCCGGGTGCTCGACCAGGGCAATCACCCGGCTGGCCATGAAGCGGGCGGTCCTGACCGCGGCGCCGCCCCGGGTCAGCTCGGTCACCTCCACCAGCCCTCGCCGGTTGACCACCTCGACCCGCCGCCCGGCGCGCGTGGCCACCACCTCGTAGGTCTTCGACCCGTCGCCCGCGTCGACCACAACCTCGACCCTGTCACCCTTCATCGCTGGTCTATGTACCCGCAATACGGCCGTCAGAAAAAGAGCAGCTTGATTGCGGCGATCACGCCGATCACCACCACGAACAGCCTGAGCACCGTCGGCGGCAGGCGGCGCCCGTAGCGCGCCCCGAGCAGCCCGCCGACCGTGGACCCGGCGGCGATCAGCGCCACGGCCGCCCATGAGACGTGCGCGAACACGAGGAACAGGGCGGCGGCCGTGCCGTTCACGATCGTGACCAGGACGTTCTTCGCGCCGTTGACGCGCTGCAGGGTCTCGTCGAGGAAGGTGCCGAGCAGGCCGATCACCAGGAGGCCCTGGGCGGCGCCGAAATAGCCGCCGTAGGCGCCGGACAGGAAGATGCCGGCCGACAGCACCGGGCTGGCCCGTTCTCGCTCGTCATCCCGGCGCGCGCTGATCCACGCGCTCAGCCAGGGCTGCACCACCACCAGCACGCAGGCGATCAGGATCAGGACCGGCACGATGAGCCTGAAGGCGCTGGCAGGCAAGGACAGCAGCGCGATGGCTCCGCCCAGCGCGCCCGCCCCGGCTGCCACGCCCAGCCGGACCAGGCGGCCGCGCTGCCCCGCCAGCTCGCGCCGGTAGCCGAACCCGCTGCTCAGGTTGCCGGGCACGAGCCCGACGCTGTTCGACACGTTGGCGACGACCGGCGAGAAGCCGAACGCCAGCAGCGCGGGGAAGGTGATCAGTGAGCCGGACCCGACCACGGCGTTGACGGCGCCCGCGGCAGTTCCCGCGGCGAGGATCGCGAGTGCCTCACCCGGGCCCAAATGACCCTCGCATGGTCCAAATGGTAGGCAGGCCGGTCAGCCCCGCCCCACCGCGGGCCTGTGTGATACGTCACTGTCTCTGATGCGCGCTCATCCCCGCATGTGTTATATAGGTCACAGAATTTCACGTGTGCGAAGGTCGGCGGGGTCGTATGCCAGGACCGACGGCGGAGCCAGGTGGCCCCGACGAGTTCGAGCGCCGCATCCGCGAGATCACCGGAGATATCTCTGGGCCGGGGGTGATCAGGGAACCGTCGGCGGCCGAGCGGACCCGCAAGGCGGCTCGGAAAAGCGGCTGGCGCAACGCCCGCAAGGCCAGGAAGCTGCGAGAGCCGGTGCCGGAGCCTCGGCGGGGGCCGCGGCCGCCGCGCGGGCCGCAGCCGCCGCGAGGCCCCCGCCCGTCGAAGCGGGGCCGCATCTGGTCAATGGTGCTCGCGGTGGTCGTCCTCGCCTGTGTTGCGGGCGTCGTCGTCGCGATCATCAAGGTGGCCAAGCACTCCCCGAACGCCGCATCCGGTGACAACACGCCGGTAACGAAGGGGGCGACGCCTGCCCACCCCACGCCCGCCGCCGCATCGTCCCTGCCCACACCAACTGTGGCCGCCCCGTTCCTGGGCACGCCTGCGCAGTCCTACGCCAGCGGCGCGGCGGGCATCGTCATCCCGCCCGTGCGCGCGGTCGGCAGCTACTCCGCCGCCGAGGTGGCGGCCGCGTACCGCGAGACCAGAGGGCTGCTCATCGCGGCGAATCTCAATCCGCCGACGCTGGCCGGAGGTGCCCCGAACGCCTTCGCCAGCATGCTCATCCGGCAGCAGCGATCCTTCTTCGTCAACCGCCTGAACCACATCGGGCTCTCCCATGGCATCCAGAAGAGCACCCGAACCTGGGTCACCTCCTTCGCTCCCGGCATGACGCAGCTCGTCGGCGACGTGATCAAGGTTCATGGCACCATGCGGGCCACTGCAGGCAAGAATGGTAGCTACAGCGTCCTGCAGATCACCGGTGATTACCTGTTCGTCTATGCCGTGGAACGTCCGGACCAGCCCTCGACGCTTATGCGGGTAGTGGTGCGTTACACGGTGGATGATGATTTTGCCGCGTACGACGATCCGGGCGGCGCGCTGGAGCCCTGGTGGGCGTCGGAAGGCGCCGTCTCGGGTGAGCTATGCGGCATCAACGATGGCTTCGTGCATCCGGACTTCCCGAACGCGTCGGAGAAGGTCCGGCCGACCGGCGCGGCGGTCAACCCGTACGACCAGAGCACGCCAGTTCAGGTTCATGGGGGCTGCCGGCCAAGTACGGGGACCTGAGGCATCGGTCAGGACAGCCGGGACGCCCGGGCGGTCCACCGGGCGGCGCGGCGCTCGATGACCAGCGGGACCCCGAAGCACTTGGACAGGTTCCGCTCGGTGAAGACCTCAAGCACCGGGCCGGCCGCGAGAACCATGCCCTTGCGCAGCAGCATGGCGTGCGTGAAGCCCTCGGGCACCTCCTCGACGTGATGGGTGACCAGCACGATCACGGGCGCCTGGGTATCGGCGGCCAGCATGGCGATGCGCCGGAGCAGGTCCTCGCGCCCGCCCAGGTCCAGTCCGGCCGCCGGCTCGTCGAGCAGCAGCAGTTCCGGGTCCGCCATCAGCGAGCGGGCAATCTGGACCCGCTTACGCTCACCCTCGGACAGGGTGACGAACCTGCGCCTGATCAGGTGCGCGCAGCCGAGCGCGTCGAGCAGTTCCACCGCGCGGGTGACGTCGAACGAGTCGTAGTCCTCGGCGTTGCGGCCCAGGATCCCGTATGAGGCGGTCAGCACCAGGTCGATGACCTTCTCGGACGGCGGCACCCGGTCGGCGACCGCGGCGCTGGCGAACCCGATCCTGGTCCTGAGGTCCAGGAGGTCGGCCCCGTCGAGGCGCTCGCCGAGTATCTCGGCCGTGCCCTCGGTCGGCACCAGCAGCGCCGCCGCGATCTGCAGCAGGGTGGTCTTCCCGGCCCCGTTCGGCCCGATGACCACCCAGCTCTCGTCGCTGCGGACCGTCCAGTCGATGTCCCTGAGCAGCATCGACTTCTCGTACCGGACTCCCACGCCGCGAAGCCGCAGGACCTCATCTGACATGCGGCTCCCTCCAAGCACACCGCCATGGTCAGCTCGAACCTACGGCATCCGGCCGGCGAGTTGCCGCACCATCCCGGCTCCGTCAGCTATCTGTCCGGCTGCCGCACGGCCAGGAGCGCCGCCTGCGTCCGGTCGGCCACGCCGAGCTTGGCGAGGACCGAGCTGACGTGCGTCTTGACGGTTTTCTCGGATACCTGCAGCAGCCTGGCGATCTCCCGGTTGGAGCGGCCGTCGGCGATCTGCGCCAGGACCTCGCGCTCGCGGCCGGTGAGCGCGCCGATGCCGCGCACGGCAGGCGCGGCGCTGGAGCGGAGCAGCGAGCCGGCCGCCTCGGGCGCGAGCAGCGTCTGCCCGTCGTGCACCGATCGCAGGGCCCGGACGAGAGCGTCGGGATCGATGTCCTTGTACAGGAAACCCGCCGCGCCCGCGTGCACCGCCCGCGTCACCAGCTCCCGGTCGGCCGCGCTGGTCAGCACCAGGGCCCGGGTCCTGAGCCCGGCGTCCCGCAGCTCCCGCAGCACGGCGATGCCGTCCATGACCGGTAGCTTGAGGTCGAGCAGGATCACGTCCGGGTCGAGCTCGGCGGTCATCACCAACGCCTGGGGTCCGTCGGCCGCCTCGCCGACGACCTCGATGTCGTCCTGGACACTGAGCAGGACCTGCAGCCCCTGCCGGACGACCGGATGGTCGTCGGCGATCAGCACGCTGATCCGCCCACTCACGAGCGCCCTCCCTGCCTCGTCCTGCCTGCCCCGGCCGGAAGCTCCAGCCGCACCAGCGTCCCGGATCCCGGCCCAGAACGCACCGTCAGCGTTCCGCCCGCCGACGCCGCCCGCTCTCGCATCGAGGCCAGGCCCAGGCCGCCGGACGGGCCGTCGGCCGCGAACCCGCGCCCGTGGTCGGCGACCTCCAGGACGACCCGGCGCCGCCGGACGGAGAGCGTCATGCAGATCACGGCCGCGCCGGAGTGGCGCAGCGCGTTGTGCAGCGCCTCCTGGGCCACGCGGTAGACGGCGGTCTCCTGCTGTGGCCCGAGCACCGGAAGCTCCGCGGCCGCGTCGAACCGCACCTCGACGCCGTGTGTTTTGCCTGCGAGCACCGCGTAACTGCGCAGCGACCCGGCGAGCCCGCCCGCCGCCAGGTCCGGCGGCGCCAGCCCGTCGATCACCGCCCTGAGCTCGGCGTGCGCCTGGCCGCCGAGGGCGGCGACGCTCTCCATCTCGGCGATCGCCCGGCCGGGATCCCGCCGGACGAGCACCTCCGCGGCGCGGGCCTTGGCCCTGATGCTGAACAGCTTCTGCGACACTGCGTCGTGCAGCTCCCGCGCCAGCCGGGCGCGCTCCTCGAGGACCGAGAGCTCCCGGCCGCGCTCATACAGCCGGGCGTTGGTCAGCGCAATGGCCGCGTGCGACGCGAACAGAGCGAGCAGCTGCTCGTCGCGTTCGGTGAAACTGTTTGCGGGGCGTGCCGCGCGGCGGGGGGTTGAAGGGGGGTCGTCCCGCCTAGGGTGAATGCCGCCCGGCGTGTGCTTGCAGGCCGCGAAGATGATGCCGAGAATGTCGTTGCCGTCCCTGATCGGGACGCCCAGGAAGTCGGACATATCCGGGTGGGCCTGCGGCCAGCCCTCGAACCGGGGATCGGCGCGGATATCGTCGACCCGCACCGGCTGTCCCTCGCGCAGCAGCACGCCGAGCATGCCATGCTGCCGCGGCAGCGGGCCGATCGCCTGGCGCTGGCTTTCCGGTATGCCGTCGACGATGAACTCGGCGAACGACCCGTGGTCGTCGGGCACGCCGAGCGCCGCGTACCTGGCACTGACGAGGGAGCGGGCCGACCTGACGATCATCTGCAGCACGTCGCGGGTCGACAGCTGCCGGGCCACGGCGAGCACCACCTGGCTCACCCGCTGCAGCACGTCGTCCTGGCTGCCGGCCGCCGCCCGGCCGGGCCCGCCGTCCCCGGGGTCGTAACCACCGCGCCGCAGCCGCGCATCGCTCACACCTCGCACGCTACCGGCGTTCTGGCCCGGCCGGATCGGCCGCCGGTCCTAGGACCATAGAACCAGGCCATCCCGGCCGCGCGCCCGATGTGCCGCCGCCACCGGCTGCCTAGCGTGACGACCATGAGCAACACGAAGAACGCAGTGATCACCGGCGCGTCCCGCGGCCTCGGCCTCGCGCTGGCCCGGGGCCTGGCGGCCGACGGCTGGTCACTCGTGATTGACGCCAGAGACGCCGATGCGCTCCGCTACGCGGCGCTGTGCCTGCCGACGGGGGCGGCCGTCACCGCGCTGCCCGGCGACGTCGCCGATCCCGCGCACCGCGACGCGCTCCGCCGGGCCGCCGATGATCTCGGCGGGCCGGACCTGCTGATCAACAACGCGGGCACGCTGGGCGCCAGCCCTCTCCCCGCGATCGCCGACTATCCCGTCGAGGAGCTCAGGGCCGCTTTCGAGGTCAACGTGCTGGCGCCGATCGCGCTCACCCAGTTGCTGCTGCCCGCGCTGCGCCGCCGCGGCGGCGCGGTGCTCAACATCACCTCGGACGCCGCCGTGGAGGCCTACGCGGGCTGGGGCGGCTACGGCGCGGCCAAGGCCGCGCTCGAGCAGGCCAGCAACGTCCTGGCCGCTGAGGAGAACGTGGTCCGGGTCTGGTGGGTCGACCCGGGGGACCTGCGGACCCGCATGCACCAGCAGGCCTTCCCGGGCGAGGACATCTCCGACCGCCCGCTGCCTGACACCGTGATCCCCGCGTTCGTGAGACTCATCACGCAGCGCATGCCCAGTGGCCGGTACCGCGCCGCCGAGCTGATGCCGTCCGGGGCCCGGTCATGACCCTTGCCCCGGGGCGGGACCTCTCCTGGGCGGCGGCAGCCGAGTCCGGCCTCGCCGACGAAACCGACCCGCCCGCCGTACCTGCGCCGACCGCCGAACCCCGTGCCACCCTGGACTTCGTCCTTCCTCCCGAGTATGAGGCCCACGAGCCGCCCGAGGCCAGGGGAGTCGCCCGGGACGGCGTGGCGCTGATGGTCAGCCGCCGGGCGACCGGCGAGATCAGCCATCACGCGTTCGCCGACCTGCCGGCGCTGCTGCTGCCCGGCGACCTGATCGTGGTCAACACCTCAGCCACCTTGCCCGCGGCGGTGGCCGTCACCGGGGGACCGGTCACGGGGGGGCCGCTGCGCCCGGGGCTGGCCGTGCACTTCTCCACGCCGCTGCCCGACGGGGACTGGCTGGTCGAGTTGCGCGCCGCGGGCGAAGTGAGTTATGACACCGCGACGGCGCCTTATCACGGGGGGGCTGCTGGCCAGGAATTCGGGCTGCCCGGCGGAGCGGTCCTGACGCTCGGCTCGCGGTTCACCGGGCGGCTCTGGCGGGCCAGGCTGTCCACCGCGGTCGTGCCCTACCTGCTCCGCCACGGGGAGCCGATCCGTTACTCGTACGTGCGGCGGCCGTGGCCGATCGAGGCGTACCAGACGGTTTTCGGCACCAGGCCCGGAAGCGCGGAGATGCCGAGCGCGAGCCGCCCGTTCAGTCCTGAGATCGTCGCCCGGCTGGTGGCGCGCGGCATCACGTTCGCGCCGCTCACGCTGCATACCGGCGTCTCGTCGCTGGAGGGTGACGAGGATCCCTACCCGGAGCCCTACGACGTCCCGCCGGCCACGGCCCGGCTGGTCAACCTGACCAGGCGGCACGGCGGCCGGGTGATCGCCCTGGGCACCACCGTGGTGCGCGCGCTCGAGACCGCGGCCCGGGTCCCTGGCCCCGCCGCCGGCCCCATGGTCTCCCCCTCAGCCGGGTGGACCGAGCACATCGTCACCCCTGAACCGGGCCGCCGGCTGCTGGCCGTCGACGGGCTGATCACCGGCCTGCACGAGCCCCGCTCGTCGCATCTGCGGATGCTGGCGGCGTTCGCCGGGCGGGACCTGCTCGGCCGCTGCTACGCGGCCGCGATCGACCACGGATACCTCTGGCACGAGTTCGGCGACCTGCACCTGCTCCTGCCCTGATGACCTGGTGCCGTGGTCCCGGCGGCCCGCGGCCCTCCTAGTGGTCAGCTGTGGGTAGCGTGGGCACCGCCATGTCCAGTCCGCAGATGACGTTGCTTGTTACCGTGACCGGCCGGGACCGGCCTGGTGTCACCTCTCGCCTGTTCTCCGTCCTCGCCGCGCACGAGCTCAGCGTGCTCGACGTCGAGCAGGTGGTGATCCGCGGCCGCCTGGTGCTGGGGGTGCTGCTGTCCTGCGGCAGCTCCCCCGACCTGACGGTGATCCACCGCCAGGTGACCGCAGTCGCCGCCGACCTGGGCCTGGACGCCGAGATCACGGCCGGCTCGGCCGAGCCGGACCGCCGCCGCGGCAGCCTGCATGTCACGGTGCTGGGCCGCCTGCTGGCCCCGGCCGCGATCGCGGCCATCGCCGGACGGATCGCCGCCAACGGCGCGAACATCGACCGGATCTCCCGGCTGGCGCACCGGCCGGTGACCTGCATCGAGTTCGACATTTCCGGGGCCGACCCCGCGTCGCTGCGCGCGGCCCTGGCCCGCGAGTCCGTCGAGCAGGGCGTCGACGTCGCGGTGCAGCGCGGCGGCCTGCACCGGCGTGCCATGCGCCTGGTCGTGATGGACGTCGACTCCACACTGGTCAGCGGCGAGGCCATCGACCTGCTCGCCGCCCGGGCCGGGTGCGCGGCGAAGGTCGCCGAGCTGACCGCGGCCACGATGCGCGGCGAGCTGGACTTCGCCGCCGCGCTGCGGGAGCGCGTGGCCCTGCTCGCCGGGCTTGACGCCTCGGTTCTCGACGAGGTCCGCGCAGAGCTGCAGCTGGCTCCCGGCGCCCGCACCCTGGTCCGCACACTGCGGCGGCTCGGGTACCGGTGCGGAATCGTGAGCGGCGGCTTCACGCAGTTCACCGACGTGCTCGCCGCCGGTCTCGGCCTGGACTACGCGGCCATTATCGACCGGGCCGGCAAGGCCACGGCCCTACGCGACTTCGCCGCCTCCTGCGGGGTTCCGCTCAGCCAGACGGTGGCGGTCGGCGACGGGGCGAACGACCTCGACATGATCGCAGAGGCCGGCCTGGGCATCGCCTTCAACGCCAAGCCCGCGGTCAGGGACGCAGCGGACGCCTCACTCAGCGTTCCGCACCTCGACGCGATCCTGCACCTGCTCGGCATCTCGCGCGACGACGTCGAGGCCGCCGACGCCGAGGACGTACCTCTGAACGGCAGCGCTCGCGCCGGCTGATCGCCACTGACGCCGTCCAGCCGCATCGCCGGCGCGTTGGTGTCGCTGCGGCAGCATCGCCGGCGCGTTGCTGTCGTCGCCTGCAGCATCGGTGTCGCTGCAGCCGCATCGCCGGCGCGTTGGTGTCGCTGCGGCCGCATCGGTGTCGCTGCGGCAGCATCGCCGGCGCGTTGCTGTCGCTGCGGCAGCATCGGTGTCGCTGCAGCCGCATCGCCGGCGCGTTGGTGTCGCTGCGGCAGCATCGGTGTCGCTGCAGCCGCATCGCCGGCGCGTTGGTGTCGCTGGGGCAGCATCGCCGGCGCGTTGCTGTCGCTGCGTGCCACCTAGTGGCCCGGCCCGCGAACGTCTCCCGGTCCGCCCGGTCGCCGGCAGGCCTCGTGGCTGGCCGGGCTCAGCCGCGGCCCGGGGGCAGGTCAGTGGCGGTCGTCCCGGCGGCCTTCTTCCCGTCCTCGCCCGTGACCGCCGTGCCGTTGGCGCTGTTGGCGCTGTCGGCGCCGGCGGTGACGCTCGCGCCGGCCTCACCGGCCTCGCCCGGCGCGATGCTGGTCGAGCGGCGCTTGGAGATGACCACGGCCGCCACGACGATGATCACCGCGCCGATCGCCACGCCCGCGCGCAGCCCGTCGTTGTGGGCGTACTTGACCACGCTCGTCGCGATCAGCAGTGAGACCAGGTTCATGACCTTGATCAGCGGGTTGATCGCGGGCCCGGCGGTGTCCTTGAACGGGTCACCCACGGTGTCGCCGATGATGGTCGCCTCGTGCGCCTCGGAGCCCTTGCCGCCGTGATGGCCGTCCTCGACCAGCTTCTTGGCGTTGTCCCAGGCCCCGCCGGAGTTGGCCAGGAACACCGCCATCAGCACGCCGACCCCGATGGCACCAGCCAGGAAGGACCCGAGCGGCGCGTACCCGAGCGCGAAGCCGACCGCGATCGGGGTGAGCACGGCGAGCAGGCCCGGGGTGGCCAGCTCGCGCAGCGAGTCGCGCGTGCAGATGTCCACCACCGCGCCGTAGTCCGGCTTCTCGGTGAAGTCCATGATCCCCGGATGGATGCGGAACTGCTTGCGCACCTCCATGACTACCCGGCCCGCCGCCCGGCCGACCGCCCTGATCAGCAGGCTGGCGAACAGGAACACGACGGCCGCGCCGATCATCAGGCCGACCAGGTCGTTGGGCCGGTCGATGGACAGGCTGAACGAGCCGGCCGCCGAGCCGAGCGCCGACTCGACTTGGGTCCGGAACGCGCCGAACAGCGCGGTCGCGGCCAGCACCGCGGTCGCGATCGCGATGCCCTTGGTGATGGCCTTGGTCGTGTTGCCGACCGCGTCCAGGTGCGTCAGGATCTCGGCGGGCTCGCCCTCGAACTCGCCGGACATCTCGGCGATGCCCTGCGCGTTGTCGGTGACCGGGCCGAAGGAGTCCATCGACACGATCACACCGACCGTGGTCAGCAGGCCGGTGCCGGCCAGCGCGACGGCGAACAGCGCGATGGTGGCGTTGCCGGTGCCGAGCAGGAACGCGCCGTACACGGCCGCTCCGATCAGCAGCGCGGAGTAGACGGCGGACTCCAGCCCGATCGAGATGCCCGCCAGGATCACCGTGGCCGCGCCGGTCTCCGAGCTGTCGCCGATCTCGCGGACGGGCTTGCGGTTGGTCTCGGTGAAGTACCCCGTGAGCAACTGGATCGCGCTGGCCAGCACCAGCCCGATCACGACCGCGCCGATGGCCAGCCAGCGCGGGTCCCCGGCGTGACGCAGGATGCCTGCGTCGGTCACGCCCGTGAGCTGGCTGAAGTGCGCCGGCAGGTACCAGAACGCGGCGCCGACGACCAGGAGCAGCGAGATCACAGCCGATATGAAGAAGCCGCGGTTGATCGCGCTCATGCCGCTGCGGTCGCCCCGGCGCGGCGCGACCGCGAAGATGCCGATGACCGCGGTGATCACGCCGATCATCGGGACGATCAGCGGGAAGACCAGGCCGGCGTTGCCGAAGGCGACCTTGCCCAGGATCAGCGAGGCCACCAGCATTACCGCGTAGGACTCGAACAGGTCGGCGGCCATGCCGGCGCAGTCGCCGACATTGTCGCCGACATTGTCGGCGATCGTCGCCGCGTTCCGCGGGTCGTCCTCGGGGATGCCCTTCTCGACCTTGCCGACCAGGTCCGCCCCGACGTCGGCCGCCTTCGTGTAGATGCCCCCGCCGACGCGCATGAACATGGCGAGCAGCGCCGCGCCGAAGCCGAATCCCTCGAGCACGCTCGGCGCGTTGGCCTTGTAGATGAGCACCACGGCCGCCGCGCCGAACAGCCCGAGGCCGACCGTGAACATGCCCGCGACGCCGCCGGTGCGGAACGCGATCCGCATCGCCGAGTGCTCGCCGGACTCCTTCGCGGCCGCGGCGACGCGCACGTTGCCGCGCACCGTCAGCGACATGCCTGTGAACCCGGTCAGCGCCGAGAACAGCGCGCCCACCAGGAAGAACGCCGAACGGCCCCAGCGCACCCCGGTGCCGTCCGCCGGCAGCAGCAGCAGCACGAAGAAGATCACCACGACAAACACGCCGAGCGTGCGGAACTGGCGCCTCAGGTAGGCCGCCGCGCCCTCCTGGACCGCGCGGGCGATCTCGCGCATCTTCGGCGTGCCCTGGCTGGCCGCGAGCACCTCGCGGACCAGCAAGGCGGCCACGCCGAGGGCGCACAGGGCGATCACCGCGACCACGATCACCCAGGTGAGATTGGAGCCGGCTACGGTGGCCGGCCCGCCCGCCAGGGCGAAGTTGAGCCTAGACATCTGTCCTCCTTGACAGGCATGCCTGCCTTCGCGCGATGCCGCCGCCCAGCGCAGAGCCGCGGCCACCGGGCGTGGGCATGTCGAACTTGGCCGAGGAGTGCCACCACGGCAGTGCCGGGGAGTCTACGCATCTGGGTCGGTGAATCGTAATGCGCCCCCGGTTATCATGCTGCCGCGACCCCGTAAATAAACGCAGCGGTAACCGGTCAGGGCCGCAGCCCCACGGAGGGCCAGCTCATCTTGATGCTGGTCCCGGCGGAGGTCTCGCTGATCTGAACATCGTCGGCGAGCTCGGCGATGACAGCGAGTCCGAAGCCCTGCGGCCTGCCCGTGTCGGTGACCTCGACCTCGAAGCGCCCGGCCTGGTCGGTCAGCGCGATCCTGACCGGCTCGGCCGGGCAGTGCTGCCGGTGCGCCTCCACCGCCCGCGAGCACGCCTCGCCAACGGCCAGCCGTACCTCGTCCAGCAGCGCCTCCGCGACACCGCTGCGCCTGGCCACCGCAGTGGCCACCAGGCGCGCGGTGCGCACGTGCGCGGGCAGGGCCGTAAAGCTGACCTCAACCGTGGGCATCTCGGGGTCAGCCGACGGCTACTTCTCGGATTTCCTGGCCTTGATGGCCTCGTCCACCGTGTCGTGGATGCCGAACACCTTGGTCAGGCCCGTGATCCTGAAGATCTTGAGAATCCGCTCCTGCGTGCAGACC
>WNFM01254636.1_pt1 | contig 23946 bp, 25 predicted proteins | sample 5400271 | NCBI WGS metagenome assembly WNFM01 (sample SAMN13153352, study PRJNA577476) | soil metagenome | isolation source: 60 cm saprolite on Douglas fir-dominated hillslope | place: USA:California | collected 2013-09-17 | reverse complement strand
TCGCCGGTGTTGCGGCCGACGGAGTCGACACCTGGGTCGGCTTCGAGAAGCTCTGACCACGGTCACGCGAGACCGCGACCATGATCTTCCCGTTCCCGCCGGCGCCGTTGAAGTCCGTCCACATCGCGTACACGTGGTCGGCGTACTTCGACGCGGCGTAGTGGTTGACGGCGATCCACTGCTTGTCCTCCACGTGACCGAAGGTGGTCGATACCGAGTTCGACAACTGGTCGAGGTATTGCCCACCGTTTCCCTGCGACCACGTCTTGCCGTTGTCGTCGGAGTAGGTGAGCGCGATCGCACCGTTGGGGTGCAGTCCTCCGCTCCAGTATGCGTTGAACGGCAGGTTGAGCTCGTAGACGCGGCCCTGGGTGTCCCAGTCGTTGTTCGGATCGGTGTTGTTCGTCCAATCGGGCGGCATCGCCTGCGTGCCACCGTTCGAGAGGCAGTCGAAGCCCGGCATCTGCACATTGCCCGCCGGCGATCCGTTCGGCATCGAGTACGCCCCGAGATAGAAGTCGTACCAGGTCGAATATCGGTCGACGAAGAACTTCGACGATCCGACGAGCGTCTCGCTGCCGGGCTTCACGGCGAGCCACGACTCAGAGTGGTTCGAGTTGAGCGAGATCGGGCCGCAGGTGCCGGGCGTCGGCAGGCTCGAACCGGCCGGGACCGGGTAGCCGCCGCCGTTCAGCGGCGAGCTGGCGACGACGTTCTTCACGATCGGCGGCGTGCCGGACGCGGCCGCCTGGACGACGAGCGCGAGTGCCGCGACCAGCACGAGCGCCGCTTGGAGCTTCTTCACAGTTCGCCTCCCCTGATGATTTGCAGGCGAGTGAATCACACCTCTTCAGTCTTTGCGTAGCATCGCGAAGGTGCTCGATCCCGAGGTTTTCAAGGCGTACGACGTGCGCGGGCTCTACAAGACGGAGCTCGACGAGGAGGGCGCGTACGCGATCGGCCGCGCGTACGTCGAGCAGTTCGAGCCGCGGCAGATCGCCGTCGGCCACGACATGCGGCTGTCGTCGCCGACAATGGCGCGCGCGGTGATCGAGGGCGCGGCGGACGCCGGCGCCGATGTGCTGGACATCGGCCTCGTCGGGACGGAGATGGTCTATTTCACGGTCGGTGCGCTCGAGCTCGACGGCGTGATCATGGTCACCGCCTCGCACAACCCGAAGGAGTACACGGGGATGAAGATCGTCCGGCGCGGCGCATTGCCCGTCGGCGGCGACTCGGGGTTGCTCGATGTGCGCGACCGTGCGCTCGAAGCGCAGTGGCGCGAAGCGCAGCGCGGCGAGATCCGCGACGAGGACATCTGGGACCGCTTCGTCGACCGCGTGCTGTCGTTCATCGATGTGAGCGCACTCAAGCCATTGAAGGTGGTGATCGACGCGGCGAACGGCATGGCCGGGGTGATGCTGCCGCCCGTGCTCGACCGGCTGCCGATGGTCGAGGTCGTCCGCTGCTACTTCGAGCCGGACGGATCGTTCCCGAACCACGAGCCGAACCCGCTGCTGCCGGAGAACCGCGAGTTCATCATCCGCAAGACGACGGAGGAGGGCGCCGACTTCGGCGTCGCGTTCGACGGGGACGCCGACCGCTGCTTCTTCGTCGACGACACGGGAGACTTCGTGCCGGGGGACTTCACGACGGCGCTGTTCGCGGAGCTGATGCTCGGCCGCGAGCCCGGCGGCAAGGTGATCTACGACGTGCGCGCGTCGTGGGCAGTGCCGGAGGCGATCCTCGCGGCCGGCGGCGTGCCGCTCGTCAACCGCGTCGGGCATGCGTTCATCAAGCAGCGGATGCGCGAGGACGACGCCGTCTTCGGCGGCGAGGTCTCGGCTCACTACTACTTCCGCGACTTCTCGCAGGCCGACTCGGGCACGGTGCCGTTCCTGCTCATGTGCGAGCTCGTCTCGCGGCACGGCAAGCTGAGCACGGCGCTCGACCGGTTCCGCGACCGCTACTTCCTGACCGGCGAGATCAACACGCCGGTCGCCGACGTGCCGTCGAAGCTGCAGGAGTTGGAGGACCACTTCGGACCGGCGGGCCGCATCTCGCACTTGGACGGGCTTTCGGTGGAGGCGGACGACTGGCATTTCAACGTCCGCCCGTCGAACACGGAGCCGCTGCTCCGCCTGAACCTCGAAGCGCGCTCCCTGGAGCAGATGGAAGCAAAGCGCGACGAGGTCTTGAACGTCATCCGCTCATAGGCGACTCAGTTCGGAACCTTTACTTCGGTGCCTGGCACCGTCAAGGGGCGCGCGATGCCCTCGAGTAGGAATTTGTAGAAACGGGCCCGCGCTCGCTCCGGCGTGGCTCCGAAGTAGCCGAGGACGAATTCGACGTCGAGCCACGCCGGAGCCGGATCCAGCCCCAGCGTCGCCCGAGCGCTGCTGCACCGCCAAAGCTCGGGCCTCGTTACGCCGGCCGACCGGACCGGATTCAGAAGCACGTACCTCACCGACTCGAGGAGGTATGCGTCGTCCTCGATCAGGTGGCTCGTGAACCGCTGACCGAACAAGTGATTCTTCCGCTTGTTCACCCAGTTCGAGGTCGTGGCGAATCGGCCGTTGAGCTCGCACATCCCGGCTGAGAGCCTCTCGTCGATCTGGAGGACCACGTGGTAGTGATTCGTCATCAGGCAGTACGCGAGGATCCGCGAACCGTGGCGCCGGGTCGCCCGCACGAGCTCGCGGACGAAGAGCCTCCCGCTCCAGTTCCCGAAGGTGATGGCCTGCTGATCGTTACCGCGCGCGTGCACGTGGTAGAAGCCGCCAGGCACCTGAATCCTTGGTGGTCTGCCCATCGAGAGCGACGGTAGGCGCAGCTCCATCGGCCAACCAGTGTCCGTTTTACTTTTGGCGCGAAGTTGGCCCACTTCCGACGGTGCCTGGCACCGAACAAAGGCTGGCTAGGATCGGCCGATGATTGAGCTCGGGAACCTGACTGACCGCAAGCCGCCGTTCAAATACTCCGCCTTCGTGCGCGTGGGGTTTTCGGACACCGATGCGCAAGGGGTCGTCTACTACGGCCGCTACATGCCGTACTTCGATCTCGCCCGCACGGAGTACCACCGGCACCTCGGCCGTGTGCACCTCGGTGACGTCGACTTCGCGATGCGCGCGGTGACCGTCGAGTACGTCGCCGGTGCGCGGTTCGACGACCTGCTCGAGGTGTTCGTGCGCGTCGAGCGCATCGGGACGACGAGCATCACCTACGACCACGCGGCCTACCGCATCGACGACGACATGCTGATGGCGACCGCCAAGGCGACGCTCGTCTGCATCGCACTCCACGAGCGCAAGGCCGTCCCCGTTCCGCAGGCATTCCGCGAGCAGATCGAGGCGTTCCAGTCGTCAGACATCTAGCGTGGCGCTCCGTCCGCTCGAGCCCTCTCCAGGTCGAGCGGACGGCGCTGCCAACGTCCTCTCCCCCTCTGTTCTTGTTGTAGGAGAGCCGAACGCGTACCGCTATCCCTGGATCGAGGTACCCCGCTCATTTTCGTCTCGATCACTCGAACGAGGGATCACATGAACCTCGGTCTTGTAGGGGAACGGGAAGGGCTCGGCGACGCCGTGCGTCAGCGCCCGGACCCGGACCAGCAGCTCCTCGCGATCGACCGCCGGCAGCGCCGCGACGAACGACGTCGACACGACGCGGTCGCAGAGATCGTCGGTCGTGAACCGCTGCTCGTACCTGAACGCGCCAACGGTCGCAGGACCGAACAGCGTCGACCGGGCAAGCGGCTCGCGCCACGCCCCGATGATCTGCCCCGGAACCTCCTTGCGCATCGGCCCCAGCAGCTCCTCCACACCGCGCTGCACCGGGTCGTCGAGATCGCGCATGTTCCACACAATCACGAGCGTCCCGTCAGGCCGCAGCACGCGATGGATCTCCGGGAGCGCGCGAACGTGGTCGAACCAATGAAACGCCTGCGCGACCGTGACGACATCGGCCGACGCGTCGGGCAGTGGAATCGCCTCTGCGGTTCCGTCCAGCACCTCGCCCCCGTCGATGTGCGCACGCATCTCGGCGATCGGTTCGACCGCAACGACGCGCGCTCCCGTCGGGAACAGCAGCTTCGTCAGCTTCCCCGTCCCGGCTCCGAGGTCGACGACCGTGCGCCCCGGACGGAGCCCGGTCTGCGCAACGAGCCAGTCGATCGCATCCTGTGGATACGACGGCCGCGCGCGTTCGTAGACATCGGCCGCATTCGCGAAACCGATCGCTGCGCTCGGATGAATCCTCAACGCCGAGTTGCCATTAACTCGGTGTCATGCGGTACGCATCGAACACGGCATCGAGATTACGCAGCGCCGTGAGGAGCGTGCGCAGGCCCTTCACGTCGCCGACCTCGACCGTGTACCAGTTCTTCGCGAGCTGATCCTCCACTGTGCCGCCGTAGCTGACGATGTTCGCGCCGTGCTCGGCAAACGTCCGCGCCACGTCTTCCAGGAGGCGCGGGCGATCCCAGGAGTCGACCGCGATCTGGACGCGGAAGCTCGTCGACGTCGCCGCGCCGTCCCACGAGACCGGCGTGAACCGCTCGGGGCTGCGCTTGAGCGCCTTCACGTTCGGACAGTCCTCGCGGTGGATCGTGATCCCGCGGCCCAGCGAGATGTAGCCGAGGATCGGATCGCCCGGCACCGGCGTGCAGCACTTCGCGAGCCGGACGAGCACGTCGGTGACGCCGGGGACGATGATCCCCATGTCGGAGCCCGAGACCGGCTGCGTCTTCGCGGCCTTCGTGATCACTGGCGCCTCTTCGGCGACCTGCTCCGTCTTCAGGCGCTGGACGACCTTGTTTACGACGCCGCCCGCCTGCAACTTCCCGGAGCCAAGCGCCAGGTAGAAGTCCTCCGCCTTCTTGAAGCCGGTCTCGCGGATCACCTGCGCGAGCGTCGCTGAGCCGCGCAACTTCGCATACGGCAGGTTCTGCGCCTTGAGGGCGTTCTCGAGCGCCTCGCGTCCCTTCGCTTCGGCGTCCTCGCGCGTCTCGCGTGAGAACCACTGGCGGATCTTGTTGCGCGCGCGAGAGCTCTTCGCCAGCGACATCCAGTCGCGCGACGGCCCGCGGCCCTGCTTCGACGTGAGGATCTCGACGAAGTCGCCGTTCTTCAGCTGGTAGTGCAGGGGGACGATGCGGCCGTTGATCTTCGCGCCGACGGTGCGATGTCCGACATCGGTGTGCACGGCGTAGGCGAAGTCGATCGGCGTCGCACCGGCGGGCAGCGTCTTGACCTGGCCCTTCGGCGTGAAGACGTGCACCTCGTCCTCGAAGAGGTCGGTGCGGAACGTCTTCATGAACTCGCGCGGGTCGGCCTCGTCGGTCGTCCCCTCGTCCATCAGCTGCTTGACCCACGCGACCCACTCCGCGTCGCGATCCTTTTCCTTCTTCCCCTTCTTGTACAACCAGTGCGCCGCGACGCCGTACTCGGCGGTCTCGTGCATGTCGCGCGTACGCACCTGGATTTCGAGAGGACGACCTTGCGGCCCGATCACCGTCGTGTGCAGCGCGCGGTAGCCGTTGAACTTCGGCATCGCGACGTAGTCCTTGAAGCGGCCGGGCATCGGCTTCCACAGCGAGTGGATCAGGCCGAGCGCGCCGTAGCAGTCACGCGTTCCCTCGTCGCCGGTGCGCTCCGCGATCACGCGCATCGCGGTCAGGTCGTAGATCTCGTTGAACTCGCGGCCCTTCTTGGCCATCTTGTCGTAGATCGAGAAGAAGTGCTTCGCACGGCCGGAGATGTCCGCGGGGACGTCGACCTTGTCGAGCTCCTTCTGCAGCACCATCGCCGCTTCGCGCACGAGCTCCTCACGGTCGGTCCGCCGTTCGGCGACCATCTGCTTGATCTCCTCGTACTTGCGCGGGTGCAGCGTCTGGAAGGCGAGGTCCTCGAGCTCCCACTTGAGCGCGTGGATGCCGAGGCGATGCGCGAGCGGCGCATAGACCTCGAGCGTCTCGCGTGCCTTCTGCAGCTGCTTCTGCTTGCCGAGGTACTCGATCGTGCGCAGGTTGTGCAGCCGGTCGGCGAGCTTGATCAGGATCACGCGCAGGTCCTCCGCCATCGCGACGATCAGCTTCCGGTAGTTCTCCGCCTCTGCATGCTCGCGGCTCTGGAACTTGACGCGCGTCAGCTTCGTCACGCCCTCGACGAGGTTCGCGACCTCGTCGCCGAATTCCGCGCGGATCTCCTCGATGTCGGTCGCCGTGTCCTCGACGACGTCATGCAGCAGCGCCGCCGCAAGCGTCGCTTCGTCGAGCTGCAGCCCGGCGAGGATCTTCGCGACGCCCCAGGGGTGGTAGATGAACTCCTGCCCCGACTGGCGCAACTGCCCGGAATGGGCCTGTGCGGCGTAATCGAACGCCCGGGTCAGAAGCTCCCGGTCGACGTCCGGCTTGTACGCCTCGACCTCGGCGAGCAGCTCGTCGACGAGATCTTGGTGTCGTTCGAGTACTGCCACGACCTCATTGTACCGCCCGGGTTTGAGGCTCCCTCCCCCGTTCGAGCGCACCCTCTCAGGAGGAACTCACGTTGTGCCGATGAATGTCAGGAGCCCGATGTTTGCCCGTCGCAGACAGACCAAGAAGCGGCTCCAGGTCGCGCGCTTGATGCGCGAGCTCGACGCGGTCGCGCCGCGGCCCGCCCGCCGACGCCGCAGCCGCGCAGTGCTCGCCCGGCTTTAAGCGGTCGTCCCGATGAGCTGATCGAACCGGGCCTCGCCGCGCAACGCGTCGAGGTCGCTGTCGTCACGCGCGAGGTCGCTCAGCGACGACCGCACGGCCAGCGCTTCCTCCAGGTGACCGAGCGCGGGCTCGATCTCCCCGAGCCGTGCCTCGGCGCACGCCAGGTTGTAGAGCAGCGCCGCGCGATTCTCGAAGCGATCGAGCGCCGCGGTCACCATCTCCTTGGCCTCTTCGATCTGGTCGTGCGCAAACAGCTCGAAGACCTGGGCGTTCACCTCCCAGACGAGCGGCTCATACGCCTCCCCGGGCTTGCCGCCGACGCTGACGATCGTCGTTCCGTCCGCCGCGGCCACCGCCTTGCGCTTCGACACGGGATCGCGCACGAACACGACCGTTCCCGTCGGCGCGTCCGTGTCCTCGCCGTCGACGGTGAAGAGCGCGCTGCCGGTGAAGACGATGTAGAGCTCCTCGTGCCCGCTCGCCTCCTCGTCGTGCTCGCCGACGAGCGTCGCGCCGTCGTCGCCGCTCCACGCGTTGATGCCGAACGCCTGCACGTCGAGCTCGCGGCGGATCGGCGACCAGCCGTTCCCCTGCCTGATGGTTGCGATGTCGATGGTCTCAGTCATGACGCGATCCTAAATCGCGGCGGGCAATTGACCAGTTCGAGATCTCAGATCAAGCGGCAGCTGCGCGCCGTCGGCCAGCTCGAGCTCGGCGAAGATCTCGCGCGCCTCTGACGTCCACGCCGCTTCGCCTGCCTTCCACTGTCCGGCGAGCCACGTGCGCAGTTCCTCGAAGCCGTCGACTGCGTCGAAGACACGCCGCACAACGAGCTGCGGCGAGACGACGCCGTTCCAGCGGTTCTCCTGCAGGCGGAACGCGACGTCGTAGCGCGCCTCGCGGCGGAAGCGGTCGAGCTGCGCGCCGAGGTTGAACGCGATCGCCTGGCCCGAGTCGCGGCCGTGCTGACGCACGCGGAAACGCAGGTGCTTGCCGTCGCCGACTGTCGATGCGTCGGCGATCTCGCACCCGTCGACGAGCAGCGTGACGCCGGGGTTGCCGATGCCGAAGGGCGCAAGACGCCCGAGCTCCGAACAGAGGTCGAGATTGAGCTTTGCGCCGGGCACGATCGCGTCGACGCGCGTCACCGGCCGGAGGTCGTCCTCGGTCAGCACCTCGTCAGCATGCGCCGCGAATGCGGCGGCGAACGTCTCGACGCGCTCCGGCGCGATCGTCAGGCCGGCCGCAGCGCGGTGGCCGCCGAAGCGCTCGAGGTGCGCTGCACACGCACCGAGACCGCCGTGCAGGTCGAACGCCGGCACCGAGCGCCCCGAGCCCTTCCACTCGGCGTCGGTCCCCGCGATCATCACGACCGGCCGGTTGTATTTCTCGACGAGCCGCGAGGCAACGATGCCGATCACGCCCTCGTGCCAGCCCTCGCCCGCGACGACGTAACCACGGCGGCGGCGCCGTGACTCGGGCCACGACTCAACCTGATCCACCGCCTCGCGCAGGATGCGCTCCTCGACCATCTGACGCTCGCGGTTCAGCGTCTCGAGCTCCTCCGCGAGCAACTGCGCCTCGCGGTCGTCCTCGGTCAGCAGCAGCCTGAGCGCAGCCTCGGGACGACACAGCCGGCCCGACGCATTGATCCGCGGCGCCAGCCTGAAGCCGATGGACTGCTCGTCGATCGCAGCCGGATCGACGCCACCGACCCGCATCAGCGCGCGCAGCCCCGGCTTTTGCGTCTGCGCGAGGCGGCGCAGCCCAAGCAGCGCGAGCGCGCGGTTCTCGTCGACGAGCGGCACGACGTCGGCGACGGTTGCGAGCGCGACGACGTCGAGGTGCCGCTCGAGGAACGGATGATCAAGCCCGAGCAGCGCTTGCGCGAGCTTCCAGACGACAGCGGTGCCGCAGAGCCCCTTGAACGGATAGTCGCCCTTCAGCGGCGCGACGACGGGACACGCTGGGAACGACTCGGCGGGCCGGTGGTGGTCGGTGACCACAACCTCGAGCCCGAGCGAGCGCGCGTGCTCGACCTCGGCGACCGCGGTGATGCCGCAGTCGACGGTGAGCACGAGCTCGAAGCCTTCCTCGGCGAGCCGCGTCAGCGTGCCCGCGTTCAGGCCGTAGCCCTCCTCGAAGCGCGAGGGCAAATGCCACGCAACGTCTGCGCCCACCTCCTGCAGCAACAGCACGGCGAGCGCGGTCGCGCAGATGCCGTCGGCGTCGTAGTCGCCGTGGACGCAGATGCGCGCGCCGGCCTCGACCGCAGCGGTGATCGTCTCGACCGCCTCGCGCATGTCGCCGAGCGCGAACGGATCGTGGCCCGGCAGCGCGCCGTCCAGGAAGCGGCGCGCGTCTTCGGCCGCGCCGTACCCGCGGCGCACCAGCACCGACGCGGTCACCTCGTCGACGGACAGCTCGGCTGCGAGAGCGCGCACGTCGCCATAGACACACGGTTCGAGCTGCCAAGTTCCGGACGCCACAGGGCTGGTCACGGTACGGAGCGCGTCGGACGGAATCCCCCAAAAATCCCTGGAACCTGCTTGAATTCCGCTCCCGTGCTGAGAACGCTCGCCGCGCTCGTGCTCGCCGCAGGTCTTGCCTGCGCAGCCACGCCCGCGGCCGCTCCCACCCGTGTGATCCCGGCCGGTGTCTCGGTCGGCGGGGTCCGGGTCGGTGGGCTGAGCGCCGAGCCCGCACGCCTCCGCGTCCAGGCCGCCTTCGCGCGTCCCGTCTCTGTCGCCTATCGCGGAAAAGTGCTGACCGTGACCCCGCGGGAGCTCGCCGCAGCGATCAGCGTCGACGCCGCTGTCAGCTCGGCGCTGGCCGCGACACCGCACAGCAACATCGCGCTCCCCGTCAGCTACTCGCACGAGAAGCTCGACAAGCTGGTCGCGTTCCTCGCGCGCCGCTACAGCCGTCCGGCTCAGGCGGCGCGCGTGACGGGCGCCACCGCTGCAGGACCCCTGTTCGCGCCCGCGAAGCCCGGTCTCGCGGTAAGCATGAAGACGATGCACGCCGCACTCGTGCAACTCCTCGAAGACGGGACACGCGCGCCGCTGCAGCTGCTGACCGAGCCGGTGCCCGCGAAGCGCATACCTGCGAACTTCGGGCCGGCGATCGTGATCACGCGCGGCGTGAACACCTTGAAGCTCTACGACGGCCGCCGGCTCGTGCGCACGTTCCACGTCGCGACCGGGCAGCCGGCCTACCCCACGCCGGGAGGCGTGTGGCGGATCGTCGACATGCAACGCAACCCGTGGTGGCGCCCGCCGACGTCGGCCTGGGCGCGCGGGCTGCAGCCCATCCCGCCCGGGCCTGGCAACCCGCTCGGCACGCGCTGGATGGGGCTGAACGCGTCAGGTGTCGGCATTCACGGCACGAACGCGCCGGCGTCGATCGGCTACAGCCTGTCGCACGGCTGCATTCGCATGCAGGTTCCCGAGGCGGAGTGGCTATTCCAACACGTCAGCGTTGGAACGCCCGTCGTGATTCTCTAGCCCTCCTTCGGGAGCGAGACGCCGAGATAGGTCAGCAGCACGATCAGCGCCGCCAGCGCGACGAGCCCGCCGATGATCACGCGCGGATGGCCGGACTCGCGCACGCTCGCCGCAAACGCCCGGCCGAGCAGGATGAACACCGCCCCGACGAGACCGGCGCCGACGACAAAGGCGGGCAGCCAGAGCACGAGATGCTCCCAGCGGGTGGCGGCGAGAACGTTCACTACCATGGGATCGTGCCTGATTCGTTGCCTTCGCCCGACGCGAACTACAGCTCCGGGAACGACTACATCGTCGAGTTCCTTGGCTACCGGTTCTCCTTCGGCGCCGCGGACTTCGAGGGGCGCGTCGTCGCGGCAGCGGTGAAGCTCGGTGTCGTCGAGACTGCGGCGCTCGACGACGACGAGACCGAAGACCTCGTCTCGCTTGCGGCCCAGGGCACGATCGAGGAGCCCACTTCGCGACTCGGCCGCTACCTCGTGCGCAACTGGGAGCGCGTGTCGCTCGTCGAGGGCGAGTCGCTCGTCTACTGGTTGCGCAAGCTGATCTTCCGCGGCGCGTGGCTCGACCACCAGGTGAAGCGCAGTGCGCTCGAGGTTGTGTGGGACGACAGCGAAGCGGAGTTCGCCTACCAGCATCCGGGCGGCGGCGGTCGTCCGTTGCTCGAGCTCGCACCGGTGCCGTCGTGGCACGAGCTTCAGTACAAACCTTAGGCGGAGCCGCCTACCTGGCGGTTTTGCTCGCGCTCGACCACTACGCCACGTATCCGGAGCAGCTCGCACTCGGTGCGCTCACGTGGGTCGTGCTGGCCGCAGCGCTCACGCGCGTTGCACCAGCGCAGCGCGCGCAGGCGCTCGGCGTCGTCGTCTTCGCGACGATCGGCGAAGTAACGGGATCGCTGATCTGGGGCGTCTACACCTACCGCCTGCACAACCTGCCGCTGTTCGTGCCGCCCGCGCATGGCCTCGTCTACCTGACCGGCCTCGCGCTCGCGACCGCGCTGTCGCGCCACACGCGCGCGCTCGTGATCATCGCCGCTACCGCAGCTGCAACCTGGGGCCTCCTCGGACTGTTCGTGCTGCCGCGGCGCGATGTCGCCGGCGCGTTGCTCGTGCCGACGCTCCTGCTCTTCCTGTGGCGCGGCCGTAACCGCGAGATCTACGCAGGCGTCTTCGTCGTCGTCGCTGCGCTCGAGCTGTACGGCACGGCAATCGGCACGTGGCGCTGGGCACGCGAGCTGCCCGGTCTCGGCATTCCCGACGGCAATCCGCCGAGCGGCGTCGCGTCGGGGTACGTGTGGTTCGACGTGATGGCGCTGCTGGTCGCGCCGTACATCGTTGTCCTCACGCGACGACTGAAGTCCCGCCCAGAACGGACCACCTACACCGCGAGCGAAGGAGCACCGTGAAGTTTCTTCTCCCCTCGGCTGGCATCAAGAACCCGAGCATCAATGCTGCGCTGCTCGAGCTGCTCGGCAAGCCGATCGCCGATTGCGACGCCCTCTGCATTCCCACCGCTTCGTACGGACACGCCCCGGGCGGCATTCGCGGCGCGTACCGGTTCATCACCGGACAAGCGACGACACCGATGTGCGAACTGGGGTGGAAATCCCTCGGAGTGCTCGAGCTCGCGGCACTCCCCACGCTCGAACGCGATCGTTGGGTCCCTGTGGTTGAGGAGACGGACGTCCTGCTCGTGAATGGCGGAGACGCCCTGTACCTGGCCCACCACATGCGGGAGTCGGGCCTGGCCGACCTCTTGCCATCGCTGAGCGCGGTCTGGGTCGGGTTGAGCGCCGGGAGCATGGTGATGACCCCTCGGATCGGTGAGGACTTCAAGGTCTGGAACCCGCCCGACGGTGGAGACAGAGCTCTAGGGATCGTCGACTTCTCGATCTTCCCGCATGTTGATCATCCGGATCTGCCGGAGAACACCATGGCAGCCGCGGAACAGTGGGCCGCCGGCCTGTCGAATCCGGCGTATGCGATCGACGACGACACGGCCATCAAAGTGGTCGACAACACCGTCGAGGTCATCTCCGAGGGGCACTGGAGGCTGTTCGCCTCACAAAACGACGAGGCCTGACGTCACGCGTCGAGCTTCCCGAACGCCGCGTGAAGACGAGCAGCCTCTGCAGAGCACCACTCCCGCGTGAGCGCGGCACCGAGGCCGACCGACGCGACGCCGGCGAGCCGCAGGCCGAGCCGGCGGCAGAGGATCGTGAAGCCTCGGGGCGCAGCATCGGTGTGCGTGACGAGCAGGACACCCCTGCTCAAGCCCGTGAGCTCGAGCAGGTAGTACGAGCGAATTCCCCGCTCGCGGTCGAGCGGCGCGGGCAGCGGTACGACGCTCGCGTCCTGGACGCAGTAGGGGAAGCGGTTCTCGGCAAGCACCGCCTTGAGCGCCACTGCGACGCGCGCCGCTGGCTCGCGGAGCTCCCAGCCGCGGTCGACGACCTCGATGCGCTCACCGTCCTCGAGATAGATCGCCGCAGCTTCACACGAGAGCGCTTCCGCGGCGACGAGTGCGAGCGCGCGCATCGTCTCCTCGACGGTGCCCGCCGGCACCGCGACGGCCGCCCGAACGGCGTCGAGCTCCTCGAGCTCGTCGGCGATCTGCTTCGCCGGCGTGACCGATCCAACCGCATCCGCGGCGAGCGTCGCGGCGGACTGAAGCGCTTCGTCGGTGGCAGTCCCAAGCGCTTCGTTCTCGCCGCCGAAGACGACAACGACATCGGCTGTGACGGGAACGAACGCGGCGGCCCGCGCGTAGTACGGACCGAACACGAGCTCCTTGCCGCCGTGCGCGAGGCGAACGGGCTTGCGCGTCGAGAGCGCACCGTCGAGCGAGCCTTCCTCGTCCGTCGAGACCTCGATCAGCCCGGCCCAGCCCGCGCCGCGGCCACTGCCGCCGAAGTGCACGAAGCGGTTGCCGGAGACGCGGCGAAGCACGAAGAGATCGCTCGCGCCGACCGACGCGGCCGCAGCGTCGGAACGGGGCGCGGTGGTGGACATGGGTTGCATTATCGGCCAACGGTCGGCCGTGCCCGCCGCTACTCCCTCAAAAGAGGGTGCTCGGGTCGGGCGTGGCGCCCATGTGGGCCCGTCCGAGGTCGGTGATCATGCGGCCCCGTGGCGTCCGCTGGAGGAAGCCGAGCTGCAGCAGATACGGCTCGTAGACGTCCTCGATCGTCTCCGGCTCCTCGCCGAGCGAGACCGCGAGCGTGGAGAGCCCGACCGGGCCGCCGCCGAACTTCTCGACCACGCAGCGCAGGAGCGCGCGGTCGAAGCGCTCGAGCCCGGCGCCGTCAACCTCGAGCAGCGTGAGCGCCTCCTCGGCGATCGCCGTCGTCACGACGCCTTCGTGGCGCACCTCGGCCACGTCGCGGACGCGCCGCAGGATGCGGTTCGCGATCCGGGGGGTGCCGCGCGACCGGCCCGCGACAAGCTGAGCGGCGTCCTCGTCGATCTCGACGCCGAGGATGCTCGCCGAGCGCCGGACGATCTGCGCGAGCTCGACCGCGTTGTAGTGGTCGAGCCGGAATGTGAGGCCGAACCGGTCGCGCAACGGCGTCGTCAGCAAGCCTGTGCGCGTCGTCGCACCGATCAACGTGAACGGCGGCAGATCGAGCGTCAGCGTGCGCGCCGCCGGCCCTTGACCGACGATGATGTCGAGGCGAAAGTCCTCGAGCGCCGGATAGAGGATCTCCTCGGCCGCTCGGTTCAAGCGATGGATCTCGTCGACGAAGAGCACGTCGCGCGGTTCGAGCGTCGTGAGGATCGCGGCGATGTCGCCCTTCCGCTCGAGCGCGGGGCCTGCCACCTGGCGAATGCCGACGCCGAGCTCGTTGCGCACGATCTGCGCGAGCGAGGTTTTGCCGAGCCCGGGCGGGCCGGCGAGCAGCACATGGTCGAGCGCCTCACCGCGCGCCTTCGCGGCCTCGAGCGCGATCGAGAGCTGCTCCTTGACGCGCTCCTGGCCGACGAAGTCGCTGAGCGTGCGCGGGCGCAGCGAACGCTCGAGCTCCTCCTCCGCGTCGGCAAGCACGGGCGCAAGGAACTGGGTCATGCCGCCGCCCTCAACGCGTGGCGCACCTGCTCCTCGATCGGCAGGTCGGCGTCGACGTCTGCCAGCGCGCGCTCGGCGTCGACAAGCGACCAGCCGAGCTCGACGAGCGCGTCGCGCGCCGTCAGGTCGCCGGTGTCCGGGCCGCCGATGTCGAGCCCGACGAGCTTGGCCTTCAACTCGAGGACAACCCGCTGCGCGGTCTTGAGACCGATGCCGGGGATCGCCTGAAAGCGCTTCACGTCGTCGCGTGCGATCGCGCGGCGCAGCTCGACCGGAGTCGAGCCCGAGACGATCGCGAGCGCGACCTTCGGGCCGACGCCGTTGACGCCGAGCAGCAACTCGAACAGCTCGCGTTCGTCGGCGGTCGCGAACCCGTACAGCTGCAGCGCGTCTTCGCGCACGACCGTGTGCACCTCGATCGTCAGTTCGCCATCGCCGAGACGGTGCACGGACGGGGTCGCGTTGACGAGGTAGCCGACGCCATTCACGTCGACGATCAGCCCCGAACCTGCGCGCCCGGTGACGCGGCCACGGAGGCGCGCGATCACGACGCGACCAGCTTCATCAGCGGCGGCGCGAGCGCGTGGCAGATCGCAACCGCGAGTGCGTCGGCGGCGTGGGTCGGCGTCGGCACCTCCTCGAGCGCGAGGATCGCCTTCACCATCTTCCCCACCTGCTCCTTGTCGGCGCGGCCGTAGCCGCAGACCGCCTGCTTGACCGTCGCCGGCGAATACTCAGTGCACGCGACGCCGACGGACGCTGCGGCGACGAGCACGGCTCCCCGGGCTTGTCCGACGGAGAGTGCGATGCGGGCGTCTGCGCCGACGTACGACTCCTCCAGGGCGACGGCATCCGGGGCGTGCTGGGCGATCAGCTCCTGCACGCCCGTGAAGATCGTGAGCAGTCGAGCCTCCGGACGCTCTCTGGCCGACGTTCGCCACCACCCGTGGGATCGATGCCGAGAACCTTCACGAGGACACGTTAGGCGTACCTCCGGACGTTCCTCCGGCGTTGGGCTTTCGTGGGAATACCAGCCGCAATCGAAATGCGCCGTGCGGCGCAGAGCGACTGGCTCGAGCGGCTCGGCCGGGCCGGGCTCGCGGCGCAGGGCGTCTCGTACGGCCTCGTCGGCGTGCTCGCTCTGAAGCTCGCCTTCGGCTCAGGCGGCAAGGCGACGAGCCGCCAAGGCGCGTTCCAGACACTTGCCCAGGATCCGTTCGGCAAGGCCGTGCTGATCGGGCTCGCGACCGGATTCGTGGGCTATGCCGCGTGGCGCTTCGCAAACGCGTTCCTCGACCGCAGGAGGCGTGGCGACGATGCGCCGGGGCTCGCGAAGCGCGCAGGGGAGCTCGCAAAGGGGCTGATCTACGCGGGGCTGACCTGGAGCGTGCTCCAGGTGCTGCTCACGTCGCATTCGAGCGGCGAGAGCCAGCAGAAGCAGACCGCGGGCGCCTTCGGCTGGCCGGCCGGCCGCTGGCTCGTGCTCGCTGCGGGGGCCGTGATCCTCGGCTACGCGGGCTGGAACGTCTATCGCGGCGTGACGTGCAGGTTCGAGAAGCAGCTCGAACGGACGCCTGACTGGGTGAAGCCGCTCGGCGTGATCGGGCTGTGCGCGCGCGGCGTCGTCTTCTCCGTGATCGGCTGGTTCATGATCAAGGCGGCGCTCGACTTCAACGCCAAGCAAGCGGTCGGCATCGGCGGCGCGCTCGCCAAACTTGCGCAAGCGCCGTATGGCGATGCCGTGCTCGGCGTGACGGCAGCCGGCCTGCTCGTCTTCGCGCTGTTCGGCCTCGCGCAGGCGCGTTACCGCGACGTCTAGCGCCTGCCGCCCCGGTAGAGGTGTCAGACACCTTTTGCGGTCTGTGACCTAACTGAGCTTCGAAGGGGTGTCTGACACCGGTTCGGAGCTAGCCGGCGACGGCCTCGAGCACGCGCTCGGGGATGTCGAAGTTCGCGTAGACGTCCTGGACGTCGTCGTTGTCCTCGAGCGCGTCGATCAGGCGCATCACCTGCCGCGCCTTAGCCTCATCCTCGATCGCGACGGTCGTCTTCGGGACGAGCATCAGCTCCGCCGACTCGACCGGGAAGCCCGCCGTCTCGATCGCACCTCGGACCGCCGACAGCGACTCCGGCGCCGAGGTGACCTGGAAGACGTCGCCGTCCTGGGAAATGTCCTCGGCTCCGCCGTCGGCGGCGGCGAGCAGCAGCTCCTCCTCGTCGACGCCCTCGGAAGGAACGACGACAACGCCCCGGCGGTCGAACTGCCAGGCAACCGCGCCCGTCGCGCCGAGGTTGCCTCCGTGCTTCGAGAACATGTGACGTACGTCGGCGGCGGTCCGGTTCTTGTTGTCGGTCAGCGCCTCGACGATCACTGCGACGCCTTCGGGACCGTAGCCCTCGTAGACGATCGTCTCGAACGCGTCGGCGTCCGCGTCGGCGCCCGAGCCTTTCGCGATCGCGCGATCGATGTTGTCCTTCGGCATCGAGTAGGAGCGCGCCTTCTCGATCGCGTTCTGCAGCGAAAGGTTGTTCGCGGGGTCGCCGCCGCCCTCCTTCGCCGCGATGATGATCGCGCGCGAGAGCTTCGAGAACAGCTTGCCGCGCTTCGCGTCGGTGGCGCCCTTCTTGTGCTTGATCGACGACCACTTGCTATGCCCGGACACCCTGCTCCTCCCTGACGAGATCCAAGAACTGTTCGTGCAGACGCGTGTCGTCGGTCAGCTCCGGATGAAACGCAGCGACGAGGAACCGTCCCTCGCGCGCGAGCACCGGCCGCCCGTCGACCTCGGCGAGCACCTCCACACCGGGCCCGACCTCCTCCACCCACGGCGCGCGGATGAAGACTGCGCGCACGGGTGAGTCGATGCCCGTGACGTCGAGGTCCGTCTCGAACGATGCGACCTGCCGGCCGAACGCGTTGCGGCGCACCGAGACGTCGACGAGCCCGAGATGGTTCCGGTCGAGCACGATCATCCCGGCGCACGTGCCGAAGACGGGCGCTGTGAACTCCGCGAGCGCCGTATCGAGGCCGTAGAGCCGCATCAGCCGCATGAACGTCGTCGACTCACCGCCCGGGATCACGAGGCCGTCGAGCCCCTCGAGCTGCTCCGGCTTGCGAATCTCGGCCACGTCGACGCCGAGCGCGCGCAGCATTTGCGCATGCTCGCGAAAGTTCCCCTGCACGGCGAGAACGCCGATCCGAAGCGGCTTCACGCCTTACATGGTATCGGCGCTGACGTACCGGAGCCCGTCGCGGGCCGCCCGTCCCTCGCGCACGAGCCGCTCCAGGTGCGCGAGCGACTCGGCGGTCGCGAAGCGGCGCAGCCTCGGCGCCAGGTCGCCGGGCCAGAGCGCGAGCGAGACGTCGTAGCCCGAGAGCGGCTCACCGTTGAGCGCATCCTGGGCATACGTCAGCCGCTCGAGGTGGTGGCCGCGAATCTCGCGGGCGCGCCCGGCAGGGTCGAGCACCGCCTCGCGGTGCCCGGTATAGGCGACGCGCGGGGCGAGCTCCTCGATCCGGTCCAGCGTCTGAAGGTAATCGCCCAGCGGGTCGGGACGCGAGTTCGGGTAGAGGCCGATCGCGGGTGTGATCCCGCCGAGGATCGTGTCGCCGGCGATCATCACACCGTCGCGAAGGAGCACGATGTGGCCGTCGGCGTGGCCGCGGAGCACCTCGACGCGCCAGCCGTCGATCTGGTCCCCCGCGTCGACCAGCTGCGGGCCTTCGACCCAGTGCACCGCCGCCATCAGCCGCTCGGACTCCCGCGCGATCCCGTCGATCGTCAGGCCCGGCATGCCGTGCGAGGACCAGTAGGCGACGAACCGCTCGGGGTCGCGGCGGCCCCAGGCGGCAACGCACTGGTCGTAGTCCTCACGTCCTTGCAGCACCGGCGCGCCGGTCAGCTCCTGGATGTCGCGAGCCCCGCCGACATGGTCGGGATGCATGTGCGTGACCACGATCTGCTCGATCGGCGCATCGAGCTCGTCGAGCACCGGCCGCCACTTCGCCTCCGGATCGCGGGAGCCGAGGCCGGTGTCCACGAGGATCCAGCCGCCGGTCGACGAGCGTAGGAGATAGCAGTGGACGTGGTCGATCCCGAACGGCAGCGAAAACGTGATCCGACGCACTCCCTGTTCGACAACCTCCACGCATGAGAAGGTATCGCCCGCCATGGCTCCGCTGCTCGAACTGAAGGACGTCTCCGCGCGCTACGGCCAGGTGGCTGCGCTGCACGGCGTGTCCCTCACTGTGAACGAGGGCGAGATCGTCGCGTTGCTCGGCGCGAACGGCGCCGGGAAGACGACCACCCTCCGCGCCGTCTCGGGAACCGTGCGCCGCGCCGGCGACGTGGTGTTCGCCGGCAAGCGGCTCGGCCGGGCCGGGCCGGAGGTGACGGCGCGCGCCGGGATCGCGCACGTGCCCGAGGGACGCGGGATCTTCGCCGAGCTCACTGTCTGGGACAACCTCCGCATGGGCGCCTACATGCGGCGCGGGCGCCCCGACTTCCGGATGGTGCTCGAGTACTTCCCGTGGCTCGACGCGCGGCGCAACCAACAGGCTGGAACCCTCTCCGGCGGCGAGCAGCAGATGCTCGCGCTCGCGCGCGCCTTTCTCCAGCGGCCGCGGCTGCTGATGCTCGACGAGCCGTCGCTCGGGCTCGCCCCGCTCGTCACGCGCGAAGTGTTCCGGGTGGTGGGAGACCTGAACCAGAAGGAAGGGCTCGCCGTGCTCGTCGTCGAGCAGAACGCCGCGATCGCGCTCAGCACGGCGGGACGCGCGTACGTGCTCGAGACGGGGAACATCGCCATCTCCGGGACATCCGACGCCTTGAAATCCGACGACGCCGTCCGCTCGGCGTACCTGGGGTATTAGATGCAGCAGTTCTTCCAGGCGTTGATGAGCGGGCTCGCCGACGGTTCGATCTACGCGTCGCTCGCGCTCGCGCTGGTGCTGATCTACAAGGCAACCGAGGTGATCAACTTCGCGCAGGGCGAGATGGCGATGTTCACGACGTACATCGCCTACGCGCTGCTCACGCACCCGCACTTCGGGCACACGCTGTCCTACTGGCCGGCGTTCTTCGTGACGCTCGTGATCGCGTTCGTGTTCGGGGTCGGCCTGCAACGCGTCGTGATCAAGCCGCTCGAGCACGCGAGCGTGCTGACGGTGGTGATGGCAACGATCGCGCTGCTCGTGATCCTGAATGGCCTCGCGGCATGGATCTGGTCGCCGGAGCTGAAGTTCTTCCCGAGCCCGTTCCCGACGAGCACCTGGGTCGTCGGCGGCGTGCACATCTCGAAGCAGGACGTCGGGACGTTCGGCGTCACCATCGCGTGCGTCGTCGTACTGTGGCTGTTCTTCCGCTTCACGAAGCTCGGGCTCGCGATGCGCGCCGGCGCGGTCAACCCCGTGGCCGCGCGGCTCCTCGGCGTCCGCACCTCGTGGCTGCTCGCGCTCGGCTGGGGCTTCGCGGCCGTGCTCGGCGCGGTCAGCGGGATGATGAGCGCACCGACGAACTTTCTCTCGCCGAGCATGATGCAGGCCGTCCTGATCTTCGCGTTCGCAGGGGCGATCCTCGGCGGGCTCGAGAGCCCGGTCGGCGCCGTCGTCGGCGGCCTCGGGCTCGGTGTGCTGCTGAGCATGCTGGGGACCTACGTGCACCCGGTGACGCCGGAGCTCCGCCTACCGGTCGCCCTCCTCATCCTGCTCGTCGTGCTCTTGATCAGGCCGGCCGGGATCTTCGGCCGTGTGGTGGTGCGACGCGTATGAGAGGGCGCTGGGGATACACCGGCTTCGGCGTACTCGTGATCGCGGTGGTGATCGCGCCGCTCGTGTCGACGCACTACCGGACGTTCCAGCTCGCATTCGTCGGCATCTACCTGATCGCGCTGCTCGGGCTGAACATCCTCACCGGCTTCACGGGGCAGATCTCGCTCGGCCACGGTGCCTTCATGGGAATCGGCGCGTACGCGACGACGATCCTCGTCGTCGACCACGGCTGGAACAACCTTCTGCCGCTGCCGGTCGCCGGCGTCGTCGCCGGCCTCGCTGGGCTCGCGTTCGGACTGCCGGCGACGCGCTTTGCCGGGCCGTATCTCGCGCTCGCGACGTTCGCGATCCCGCTCTCGTTCATCGGCCTGCTCAAGCGATTCACGCACTTCACCGGCGGTACGCTCGGGAAGCAGCTGCCGTCCGTGCACTCGCAGTTCGGGATCCACGCGAACCCGTCGGTCTGGATCTACTGGGGTTCATGGATCGTCGCGCTCTTCATGCTGGTCGTCGCGTGGTTGATCGTGCGCGGGCGCTTGGGGCGCGCGCTCCGGGCCGTGCGCGATACCGAAATCGCTGCGACGGCGAGCGGCGTCTCGACCGCCGGCGTCAAGACGGTCGCGTTCGGGATCTCCGCGTTCTTCTGCGGGGTCGCCGGCGGGCTCTTCGCGATCGCCGTCACCTACGTCAATCCCGACACGTTCCCGATCGACCTCTCGATCCTGCTGCTCGTCGGGATCGTGCTCGGCGGGGCCGGCTCGCTGAGCGGGATGATCTTCGGCGCGCTCTTCGTCGAGTTCATCAGGATCACCTGGGGCCCGGCGCTCCTCGACCTGTTCAGCCAGGTCCACCACATCAACACCCGCGCGCCGGGCTCGTCGCTCGTCGTCTACGGGGTGGTGCTGCTGCTCGTGCTCTACGTCGCCCCGGCGGGTGCGGCCGGCCTGTTGCGGCAACTGGTGACTGGCAGGGCCGCGGTCGCTGCCTGGGCAAAGCAGGGCCGAACGCCAGCCGAAGACCAAACCTAACGGCTTCTTTTTCCGTAGGTACCACCGTATAGTCCGCGGGTAGACCATCCCCCCAGGTCACTCCCCCAAAGGAGACAGAAGCGCATGAAAAGAACGTTCTTGCTCCTCGCCGCGGCTTTGGTTGCCTCGGCCGCCGTCGTCGTGACGGCCGGCGCCACGCCGCAGTCAACGCCCGGCGTGACAGCCAAGTCGATCCTGCTGGAGGGCACCTTTCCGCTGAGCGGCCCAGCATCGGGCTATGCCCCGATTCCCAGCGGTATGAAGGCGTACTTCGACTACGTGAACTCGAAGGGCGGCGTCAACGGACGGAAGATCGACTTCCGCTTCGACGACGACGGGTACAACCCCGCGAACACGGTCCAGATCACCCACAAGTACGTGGAACAGGATCACGCGTTCGCGCTCGTGGGCGGCCTTGGCACCGAGCCCCAGTTGGCGGTGCGCCAGTACCTGAACGACAACAAGGTCCCGCAGCTGTTCGTGTCGACTGGCGCGACCACGTTCGATCGTGACTGGGGCGTCTACCCCTGGACGATCGGCTGGCAGCCCGACTACGAGGCCGAAGGTGCGATCTACGGGAAGTACATCGTCAAGAACTTCCCGACGGCCAAGCTGGGCGTGCTCTACCAGAACGACGACTACGGCAACGACTACCTGCGCGGGCTGAAGGCCGGCCTCACGCAGCAGCACACGAACATGATCGCCGCGGCGGCTCCGTATGACCTGGGCAGCGGCGCTCCCGTGGCTCAGATGGCGGCGCTGAAAGCGTCAGGCGCCGACACGCTCGTCCTCTTCGCGACGCCGACGCCGACGATCCAGGCGTACGTCGTCGCGACGAAGCTCGGCTGGACGCCGACGCACGTGATCACGAACTCCGTGTCCGCGACCGACGCGTTCTTGACGATCGCGACGAAGAGCGGCTCGACGATCACGAACGGGACGCTGACGGTGAGCTACCTGCTCGATCCGTCGAACCCGATCTACAACAAGCAGCCGGGCATGAAGCTCTACCGCCAGATCATGGCCAAGTTCGATCCGAAGGGGAATGCAAACGACGGCCTCAACCTCTACGGCGTCGCCAAGGCGTGGACGACCGTGCAGGTTCTGCAGGCCGCGGGCAAGAACCTGACGCGGGCCGGCCTGATGAAGGCTGCGCGGAGCATGAACTACACCAACGCGCTGAAGAAGGCGAATCCGTTCGCATTGCCGGGCGTGGACATCCACACCAAGGGCGGGTACCAGTACCCGATCTCCCAGGTGAACCTCGTCCAGTACACGAACAACGTCTTCCAGCCGCTGGGCAAGCTGATCAACGGCCGCGGCGCCTGACGCGAGCCATCTGCTGTGACGGAAGGGGCCGGCCTACGCCGGCCCTTTTCGTTACGGCAAGATGCAGCCATGCCAGAAGCCGTGATCGTCTCAACTGCGCGCACGCCGATCGGCCGTGCCGCCAAGGGCTCGCTCGTCGACGCCCGCCCCGATGACCTCGCCGCCTTTGCGATCCGCGCGGCGCTCGACAAGGTGCCGGAGCTGCCGCCCGAGGAGATCGTCGACGTGATGATCGGCTGCGGGTTCCCGCAGGAGCGCCAGGGCATGAACCTCGGCCGCCGCGCGGCGCTCCTCGCGCAGCTGCCCGAGAGCGTGCCGGGCACAACGGTCAACCGCTTCTGCGCGTCGTCGCTGCAGACGATCCGCATGGCGTTCCACGCGATCCGCGCCGGCGAAGGCGAGGCGTTCGTCGCTGGCGGCGTCGAGTCGACGTCCCAGGTGAGCGGTTATCCGAAGTCGGAAGAGGAGCTCCACCCCGCGCTTTTCGGCGACAACGCGCCGATCGCGAACGTCTACATCCCGATGGGCCTGACCGCGGAGAACGTCGCCGAGCAGTGGGTCGTCTCGCGGGAGGACATGGATCTCTTCGCGCAGCAGTCGCAGGAGCGCGCGGTCGCCGCGCAGGACTCCGGGTTCTTCGCGCGCGAGATCTCGGCGTGGAACGGCGTCGACGTCGACGACGGGCCCCGGCGCTCGTCGACGCTCGAGAAGCTGCAGGCGCTCGAGCCGGCGTTCAAGCCGGGCGGACGCGTCACCGCGGGGAACGCGTGCCCGCTGAATGACGGCGCCGCCGCCGTCGTCGTGATGTCGGCCGACCGCGCCAGCGAGCTCGGGCTCAAGCCGCGGGCGCGGATCCTCGCGTCGAGCGTGTCGGGCGTCGCGCCGGAGATCATGGGCGTCGGCCCGATCGAAGCGGTGCGCAAGGTGCTCGCGCAAGCAGGCATGACGATCGACGATGTCGATGTGATGGAGCTGAACGAGGCGTTCGCCGCGCAGGTGATCGCGGTCTGCCGTGACCTCGGTGTCGATCCATTCAGCGACAAGCTCAATCCGCACGGCGGCGCGATCGCGGTCGGCCACCCCTACGGGATGACAGGGGCGCGGATCATGGGCACGCTGCTCAACGACCTCGAGACGATGGATCGCACGATCGGGCTCGAGACGATGTGCGTCGGCGGCGGCCAGGGGATGGCCATGCTCGTCGAACGGCTCTAACCGCTGAACGCGCTCGCACTCGTCCTCGCGCTCGGCTCGTCGCTCGTCTGGGGAACGGCGGACTTCGCGGGCGGCTCGCTGACCAAGCGCCTGCCGACGTTCGCGGTCACGCTCGTCTCGCAGTCGGCGGGGTTCGTCGTGCTGCTGGTCGCGGTCGGTGTGCGCGGCGAGCTCGGCGGCCGGTCGTTCGCGCTCGGGCTCCTCTCCGGCGTCGGCGGCGGGATCGGCCTCGCCGCGTTCTACCGGGCGCTGTCGCTCGGCACGATGAGCGTGGTCTCGCCGATCGCGGCGTGCGGCGCGGTCGTCCCGTTCGCAATCGCGCTCGCGACCGGCGAG
>WNFM01068480.1_pt1 | contig 23946 bp, 21 predicted proteins | sample 5400271 | NCBI WGS metagenome assembly WNFM01 (sample SAMN13153352, study PRJNA577476) | soil metagenome | isolation source: 60 cm saprolite on Douglas fir-dominated hillslope | place: USA:California | collected 2013-09-17 | reverse complement strand
GCGCGCTGACCGGCTCCGCCATCACCTCGCGAAGCCGGCGCAACAGCACGCGCGGACCGCCGAGCGCGCCACGCATTGTTGAGGTCCTCTTGCAACGGCAAGCCGCAGCCTCATCTACGGCCAAATCATGTACGAATGGCGACCGCGGGATCCTGCATCCGCGACCGCTGACGAGTCAGGCTATAGCCATGGCTTATGCAAGGGGCAAGCCAAGCTTAGGCAAGGGGCAAGCCAAGCTTAGGCAAGGGGCAAGCCAAAGCGCTGCTGTCGTCCCCGCGAAAGCGGGGACCCATACGCCACGGTCCATCGACAGGCTGCGGAGTATGGGTCCCGGGTCTCCTTCGCGGAGCCTGTCATCGGGCCGCGCTTTGCGCGGGGCCGTTGGCTCAGTCGCCCGGGACGACAGAAACCCTACGCCTTATCCAGCCCGTACAAGGTGTGCAGGGTCCGTACCGCCAGATCGGTCTGCGCCGCCTTGATCAGGACCGAGAACTTAATCTCGGACGTCGTAATGGCGAGGATATTGATTTTTTGCTCGGACAAAGCCTTGAAAGCCTGTGCCGCGACGCCCGCGTGGCTCCGCATGCCAATGCCGATGACCGAGACCTTGGCAACGTCGGTCGCACCATCGAGCCGCTCAAAACCGATGGCACCCTTGGCCTTGTCGAGGGTGACGCGCGCGCGCTCATAATCGGCTGACGGCACTGTAAAGGTCAGGTCGGTGGTTGCGCCGTCCCCCGATACGTTCTGCACGATCATATCAACGTTGATATTGCTGTCGGCGAGCGGGCCGAAGATTGCGGCGGCGACGCCGGGCTTGTCTTGCACCCGGCGAATCGAGATCTGCGCCTCGTCCTTGGAAAAGGCGATGCCGGTGACAACTTGCTGTTCCACGATGTCTCCTTCGTCGCATATTAGTGTGCCGGATGGCGGCTTTGAGGAATCGATGTCCTCCGGCTTATCGAAGCTCGAGCGCACGAAGATGCGCACGTTGTGCACCATGCCGAGTTCAACTGAACGAACCTGCATGACCTTGGCGCCGAGTGACGCGAGTTCGAGCATTTCTTCGTAGGCGATCTTGTCCATGCGGTGCGCCTTCGGCACCACACGCGGATCGGTGGTGTAGACGCCGTCGACGTCGGTGTAGATATCGCAACGTTCGGCGCCGATCGCGGCGGCAATCGCGACCGCCGAAGTATCGGAGCCGCCGCGGCCAAGCGTCGTGATGCGGCCGGTTTCCTTATGCATGCCCTGGAAACCGGCGATCACCGCGACCTGACCGTGCTCCTTGAATCGCTTGACCAGTTCCGCACCGTTGACCTCGAGGATGCGCGCCGATGCGTGCGCATTGTCGGTCAGGATCGGCAATTGCCAGCCCTGCCATGACCTTGCGTTGACGCCCATGCCCTCCAGCATAATCGCGAGCAGCCCGGCGCTCACTTGCTCGCCGGTCGCCACGACGGCGTCGTACTCGCGCGCATCGTGAAGCATGGCGGACTGCCGGGACCATTCGACCAACTGGTTGGTGATGCCGGCCATGGCGGAGACCACGACGGCCACATCGTAGCCGGCGTCGACCTCGCGCTTGACGTGGCGCGCCACATTGCGGATGCGGTCAAGATCGGCGACCGACGTTCCGCCGAATTTCATTACCAGTCGAGCCATAACGTTATTGAACCTGACGTTCCCGCAAGCGCCGAAAGGCGTTAACAAGCGGCCGGCGCAAACCTGTTAAAGCCCCGAGCGCCGGCCCGAAAAGGTGCGTATACATACCGGCGGGGTGCGGCGACCGCAACATTGCCTTCAGCGGCGCAATTAGTCGCGAAAGTTCAAGGTTCGACGATGCGGTATATCGATCATATCCTGCAGCCCGGCGAGACGGTGGCCTATACAACGACTTTGCACTGGATTGCCTATATGCCGGCGTTCGGCCTCTGGCTGCTCGCCGCCATGGCACTCACCACCGGCGGCGCCGCCGGGCCAATGTCGCTGATGGTAGCGCTCGTCTGTGCCGCGGTCGGCTTGGTGTTGGGCTGTCGGGCCTGGTTACGACGCTGGACGACAGAGATCGACGTCACTGATCGTCGTATTGTGTACAAACGTGGCTTCATCCGGCGTCATACCGTCGAGATGAATATGGACAAAGTCGAGAGCGTCGATGTCGACCAGTCGATTTTGGGACGCATGTTGGATTACGGCGACATCACCATTCGCGGTACTGGTGTCGGGATCGAACCACTCCACAAGATCGGTGGGCCGCTCGAATTCCGAAATCGAGTGACCGCCCGCTGATTGACGTGATGGCAGGAACAGGCATGGCATCCAAAAGTCACGCATCGTCGGTCGATCAAGCTGAGATTGATCGTTTTTCGCGTCATGCCGCCGATTGGTGGAATCCGCATGGGCCCATGGCCGCGCTGCACAAGTTCAATCCCGTGCGGCTCGGCTATATCCGCGATCAGGCGGCGGCACATTTTCAGCGCGATGCGAAAAAACTCGACTGCCTGAAGGGCCTGCGTGTGCTCGATATCGGTTGCGGCGGCGGAATCCTGTCGGAGCCATTGGCGCGGTTGGGTGCAGAGATGATTGGCGCCGATCCGTCGGAAGACAACATTGCGGTTGCGCACACGCATGCGGAGAAGATGGGCGTCGCCGTCGACTATCGTGCCACTACCGCTGAGGACCTGGCTACGGCAAAAGAGCGCTTCGACGTCGTGCTGGCTATGGAAGTGGTCGAGCATGTAACGGACGTAAGCGCGTTCGTATCGACCTGTGCCACGATGGTGAAGCCTGGCGGGTTGATGATCGTGGCCACTCTCAACCGCACCCTGAAAAGCTTTGCGCTCGCAATTGTTGGTGCGGAGTATGTGCTGCGCTGGCTGCCGCGCGGCACGCATCAATGGGAAAAATTCGTCACGCCTCACGAGCTGGAGGCAGCGATCGAGCGGGGCGGCCTGCAAGTGAGCGGAGAGCGCGGCGTGGTTTACAATCCATTTGCCGACCGTTGGCAACTATCATCGGATATGGACGTCAACTACATGCTGGTGGCACAGCTTTCGAAGAAAAAAGGAGAGACCGCATGATCCTCGAGCTGGTCGAGTTTAATTCGCCGAAGGGCTGGAGCCGTCAGCAGGTTGCTGAAGAGGCGCGCAATGTGATTCCGAAGTGGCGCGCCAACAAGGAGCTGCTGCGCAAGCACTTCCTGCTCGAACTCAATGGCAAAACGGGCGCGGGCGTTTATGTCTGGCCTTCGGTCGAGGCAGCCCAGAAGGCGCATGATGAGGCTTGGCGGCAATCGGTGATCAAGCGTACGGGCGGCGCGCCGACCATTCGCTATTTCGATCTGTTTCTGCTGATCGATAACGAGAAGGGCGCGGTGACCGAATTTCCGGAAGCGGCCGAAATCCGCTCCGCCGCGGCGTAACGCATAGGTTCTCCCGTCATGGCCGGGCTTGTCCCGGCCATCCACGCCTTAGTAAGGAAAGCAAGACGACCGACGATGCTCTGGGCCGTCTTTACGTTGATCGCCGCGGCGGCACAGACCGCTCGTAACGCCATGCAACGCGAGCTGACCGCAACCCTCGGGACGGTCGGCGCCACCCATGTGCGATTTCTGTTCGGATTTCCTTTTGCTCTGCTTTTCCTTGCTGGCGTGCTCACCATGACGGGGTCCGGACTGCCCGACACGCCGCCGAGGTTTTGGCCGTGGGTGCTCGCCGGCGCATTCACCCAGATCGCGGCTACGGCGACCATGCTCTCTGTCATGGGGCAACGCTCGTTTGTCGTGGCCTATGCCTATATCAAGACCGAGCCGGTGCACGTCGCGTTGTTCGGGCTGATCTTTCTGGGGGACAGGGTCACCCTGCTATCGGCGGTCGCCATCTTTATCGCGACGGCTGGTGTCATTGTTATCTCTCTCAAGGCGGAGGCGAGCAAGGACCGCAGCACGCGCTCGACCATTGTCGGCTTGTTCTCCGGCGCACTGTTTGGCCTTTCCGCGATCGGCTATCGCGGCGCCATCCTGTCACTGCATTTGCCGGACTTTGTGGTGGCCGCGACATTCACCGTGACGGTGGGATTGCTGATCCAGGCGGCGGTCTTGTCGGCGTATCTGGCGATACGCGACGCCCAGGTTTTGCGCGCGATCATGAAGGCCTGGAAGCCGTCGCTTCTCGCAGGCTTTATGGGCGCCTTCGCTTCGGAGTTCTGGTTTCTCGCATTCGCAATCACGAGCGCAGCCAATGTGCGCACATTGGCCTTGGTCGAAGTGCTATTCGCACAAGGAGTGACACACTTCGTGTTCAAGCAGCCGACCACGATGCGCGAGAGCATCGGCATCGTGATGGTCGTCATCGGCGTGGCGCTGCTGGTGTGGGCGTACTAGCCGATCAGAACCTGTAGTTCATCCCAGCGCGAACAATGTGAAAGGCAAGGTCGGCGGGGAAGCTGTCGGTCGTGTGTGGAGCGGGCGGCACGATGATAACGATTGAACCCGTATAGTGGTAGTCCGCCGACCCTAAATCGACGTAAAGGTATTCAACTTTGAAGGAAAAGCTGGGCGAGAACATCCATTCGACGCCGCCGCCTGCCGTCCATCCGATGTGATTTTCACTGGCTGATGCAATCGCAGTGACCTGCCCCGTAACGGGAAACCCCTGCCCTTCGAAGCCCGTTACAACCTCGTTGCCCTTGGTTTGGCCAAAGGCAACACCACCCGTGCCGTAGACCAGAAATCTGTCGGCGGCGATACCCGCACGGCCGCGAACGGTTCCGAACCAATCCAATCGGTTGCTGATCGTCCAGCTGAAGTTGTTCAATCCGATCGTTCTAAAGGCATTTTCACCCTTGAGGTTCGTCCACGAGACGTCGGCTTCAGGGCCAAAAACAAAAGAGCCAAGCTGATAGTTGAACCCGACTTGGCCCCCCGCGAGCCAGCCGGTGGCGTCGATTGTGTGGCTGGACGGGTCGAAGACCTGTACTGGCCCGGTGCCAGGGTCGAAAGTCAGGGCGCCATCCCAACGCCCCCAGGAATAGCCGGCATGAATGCCGACGTAGAAGCCTGTCCAACTCAGCGCGGGTGGCGCGGCTGGCGCGATTTCGGGCGCTTTGCGGGGAAGGTCGGCAGCGCAAGCGTCGCGCCCCGCCAGAATTGCGAGAATGCCTGCAACCGCCACGCGCGTGGAAAGCATGGACGCCTCCGATGCGATTCGGATGCGTCCAGACTACGATGAACAACCTAGAGCCAGAGGTAAACCGATAGTGTGCTCCGTTTTTGCCAGAGGTCTGTCGGTTAAACCGACATATCGGCGGCCATGAAAAGAAACGCAGTGCCTGAAAAAATTAATTCCGTTCGTCCGGCAACGGCGGCAGCGAGTGGAACTCGACGCCTTCCTCGGACAGCTCTTTTGCTTCTTCGGGCGAAGCCACGCCGTAAATCGAGCGGTGCTCGATTTCCCCATAATGCATCTTACGCGCTTCCTCGGGGAATTTCGGACCAACATTGTCGGCGTTCTTGGTGAGGTGGTCGCGCAGTTCTTTGAGCTTGGCGCGGAGCTCCTGCTCCTGCGGCGAGATCATTGCGACCGGAGCGGGCGCTGCCGTTGCCGTGTGCGATTCGGTTGTGGGCGTCGCCGCCGCAACGGGCGCGCGCTTTTTCTTTGCAGTCGTCGACAGGCGGGGCGCCATAATGGCCTTCTCGACCTTGGCCGAGCCGTAGGCGGCCGAATCTTGAAACCAGCTCTCAAAATCGTGGCCCCGTTCGCAGGTGAGTGCGTAGCGAATCATTCCGCGCTCCGTACGACGTGCAGGTGCGCCGGCTCGGCCATTGGTTCGACGATTTCGAAGCGTCGCCCATGTTGCAGCGAGGGAATGCGCGCGCGTGCATTGGTCACTTGCGCGGGATCGATCTCGGCCATGACTACCCCAGGCTCAGTGCCGCCTTCCGCAATGATGCGCCCCCATGGGTCAACGATGAGTGAATGGCCGAACGTCTCGCGGCCATTCTCATGTTTCCCGCCTTGGGCCGCGGCAAACACGAAGCAGCCATTTTCGATGGCGCGGGCACGCATGAGGACATGCCAATGCGCTTCGCCGGTTTGTTGGGTGAATGCCGAGGGAATTGCCAGCATGGTGGCGCCCGCTTCGGCCAGCGCGCGATAGAGCGCGGGGAAACGCAGATCATAACAAACGGTCAATCCAAGGCGGCCCCAGGGCAGGTCCGCCAGCACGGCCAGCTCGCCCGGCCGGTAATTGCGCGACTCGCGATAGCTTTCGCCGTCTGCGAGATCGACATCGAACATGTGGATCTTGTCATAGCGGGCAGCGATATCCCCCTTGGGGTCGATCAGGAACGAACGATTGGCGGCCCTGTCATGCGAGAGCTTGATCGCGAGCGAGCCTACGTGAACGTATATGCCAAGCTTGCGCGCGAGTTCGCGCATGGCCGCGAGCGAGGCATCCGCCTCTTCTTCGACGACTGCGGCGAAGAGCTGCTCTCGCTTGGCCGCCAGAATATTTGTCATCTCGGGAGTCAGGACGTATTCCGCGCCGGCTGATTTCGCCTCGCCGATCATGCGCGCGGCGTCATCGATATTGGCGGCCGGCTTGAGGCCCGAGCGCATCTGAATCATTGCGGCCTTGAAAATATTGGTGTTCATGCAGAAGTCTCGCCGTTCGCGAGCAGTGGATCGAGCTTGCCGGCGCGCTCAAGCGCGTAGAGCTCATCGCTGCCGCCGACATGGACCGCGCCGATAAAAATCTGCGGCACGGTTACGCGTCCTTTCGCACGTTGAACCATTTCCTCGCGGCGCTCCCAGTCGCGTCCGACGTCGATTTCGCTGTAATTCACACCCTTACGCTTCAGCAGGGCCTTGGCGGCGTGGCAATAAGGGCAATAACGGGTCGTATAGATTTCGACGGGTGGCATATCGTTTCTGCGTCTTTTATATGGGAGTGCGCGCCGGCGCCACAACCCGCGCGAATACCAGCACATCGATATGGGCGGCCCCCGCCCGTAGCAGCGCTCGGGCGCAGGCATCGACCGTGGCACCGGAGGTGAGCACATCGTCGATCAAAATCACGCGCCGGCCGGTGATATCGGCTTTGCGCTCGGCCGGTACCCGAAAGGCTCCCTGCACATTGTCGGCGCGCTCGACTTTCGACCGGCCAACCTGCTGGGGCGTGGCGCGCACGCGCTTAAGTGCCTCATGCGCAATTGGGACATTGGCCAGCGCCGAGATGGTGCCGGCGAGAGCCGCCGATTGATTGAAGCGCCGCGACCACAGCCTTCGCCAATGCAAGGGGACCGGAATGAGCGCGTCGGCACCGTCCAACAGTTCGCGGCCGGCGCGGGTCATCCATCGCCCCATGATAGGCGCGAGGTCGAGCCGGTCGCCATATTTAAAGCTTTGGACCAATAGGCGGGCGACGTCGTCGTAGCGCACGGCCGCGCGTGCTCGGTCGTAGGCTGGTGGATTGGCGATCGCTTCCATCGACAACAGGCCAGGCCCGGGATCGTACAAAAAGGGGATGCCGAGCCGCGCGCAGTAGGGTGGCTCGATCAGCGATAGTTTCGACCAGCACGGCGCGCATAGGCCTGCGCCTTCAGCAAGCGGCTCGCGGCAGGACGGGCATAGGGGCGGAAGCGCGAAGTCGAGCGCCAATCTTGCGGCGCGGCGCAATGCCGCGGCGGCGCGCACGACGGGTGTTCGAAAAGTGGTGATAGCCGCATCCACAGGCATAGTTCCAAGATATCCGCGCCGCGCGTTTTCCTCAACGATCCATTCTTGCTGCGTAGCCGCAACGATTGGTCTTGCCATGGGTGAAGTCGGCACGCGATAAATTTGTCGTAGAAATGGGAGGGGCGAATGATTGGTAATCAAACAAACTCGCGCAATTCTCTAGTCAGCCGTCGGCGCGTGCTCAAAACCGGCACGGCGGTCGCCGTCATGGCCATGGCGCCAACGATACTGCGCGCGCAAGGCCGCGCGATCAAAATCGGACTGGTCACGCCGACAACCGGACCTCTGGCGATCTTCGCCGAGCCCGACGCATTTGTGCTGACGGAATTCAAGAAAGCGATCGGCACGGGCATCAAGATCGGAAATCAGACACATGCGGTCGAGGTCATCGTCAAGGACAGTCAATCCAATCCCAACCGCGCTGCTGAAGTTGCCAACGAGCTGATCCTTTCCAACAAAATCGACCTTATGGTGGTCGCGCACACGCCGGACACCGTTAATCCGGTCGCCGACCAATGCGAGATTAACGAGGTGCCTTGCATTTCGACCGACGCGCCGTGGCAGCCTTACTTTTTCGGCAGGAAGGGTGATCCGGCCAAGGGCTTCAAGTGGACCTATCACTTCTTCTGGGGCGCCGAAGCATTGATTTCAACCTTCATCAATCTCTACGACGATCTTGCGACCAATCGTATCGTTGGCGCGTTGTGGCCGAATGATTCTGACGGAAATGCTTTCAGCGATCCGCAGCGCGGCATGCCGCCGGTCCTGATGAAGCGCGGTTACAAAGTGGTGAATACCGGCAGCTTCGATCCCTTTGCCGAGAATTTCACGTCACAGATCACCGCGTTCAAATCCCAAGGCGTCGAGATTGTCACTTCAGTTCTGCCGCCGCCGACATTTGCCAATTTCTGGACGCAAGCCGCACAGCAAGGTTTCAAGCCGAAGATCGTGACGCCGGGAAAATCGGCGGAATTCCCGGCCGCGGTGAAGGCGCTAGGGCAGCTCGGAAAGAACATCGGGATTGAGGTCTGGTGGTCACCCTATCATCCATTTTCCTCGCATTTGACCGGGCAATCCTCTGCTGAGCTGGCCGCGGCCTATTCGGCAACCACCAAAAAGACCTGGACGATGCCCCTCGGCTTCAAACACGCGCTGTTCGAAGTCGCCGCCGATGTGCTCAAGCGCTCAAAGGCGTTGGAACCGGAAGCGATTCGGCAATCAGTCGCCGAGACGTCTTACGAGTCGATCGTCGGGCAAGTGCAGTGGAAGAACGGCCCCGTTCCCAATATTTCGACCACCCCGTTGGTCGGCGGCCAGTGGCAGGAGGCCACCGGCGGCGAACTCGAGCTCAAGATCGTAAACAACAAGGATGCGCCGGAGATCAAGACGAACGGCAAGATGCTGCCGCTCTGATTGCAGGCGTAAAAAGGGGCAGCGTTGCCGGCGCTACCGGCGTATAAGCGCCCGCGATGACGCCACTGTTCGACCATTCATTACTCCGCGTACGGCAGGCGCGCGCTCGCTCGCTCGGCCCGGCAACCTTTCTTCTCGATCATGTCGCCTCTGAACTGGGCGAGCGCTTGTCGGCTGTCTTGCGTCAGTTCGATATCGCCGCCGACCTTGGCACGCCAACCAATACGGTACGCAGGGCACTCGCCGCGAGCGGGAAAGTCGGAACGATTGTCGCTGCCTTTCCAGATGCGCCTGACCTCGACAATTCGTTTTTGCGTGTCGCTGCCGACGAGGAAGCGCTGCCATTTGCCGACGGCGCGCTTGACCTGGTGGTTTCGGGGCTGGCACTGCAATTCGTCAATGATTTACCTGGCGTCCTGATACAAATTCGCCGTGCGCTGAAGCCGGACGGTTTATTGCTGGCGGCGTTGATCGGCGGTGAAAGCCTGAGTGAACTGCGTGACGCTTTCGCTGCCGCTGAAAGCGACGTCGAAGGCGGCATCTCGCCGCGCGTTGCGCCATTCGCCGATGTGCGCGAGCTCGGTGCACTCTTGCAACGCGCAGGCTTCGCGCTGCCGGTCGTCGACAGCGAGCGACTGGTCGTGCGCTACGATTCGGCGTTGGCCTTGATGCACGACCTGCGCCGGATGGCCGCGACGAACGTACTGAGCGAGCGCCGACGCTCGCCGCTCAGGCGCGCAACGCTGGAACGCGTGGGGGCGATCTACGCCGAACGATTTGCCGACTCGGATGGCCGCATCCGCGCCACATTCGAGATCGTGTGGTTATCCGGCTGGGCGCCGCACGACAGCCAGCAGAAACCGCTCAAACCCGGCTCCGCCACGCGACGGCTCGCCGACGCGCTTGGCACCAAGGAGATGCCAACGGGGGAAAAGCCCGAGCCCTAGCCACCCGTTCCCGATCGAACCCAGGCTCTGCCGAGCCGTTAGTTCTCAGCGATCCGATACCCAATCCCCGGCTCGGTCAGAATGATACGGGGGTCGTCGGCGTGGGCTTCGACCTTCTGTCTTAGCTGACCAACATAGACCCGAAGATATTGCGTATCCTCGGTATGCGCCGGTCCCCAGACTGCCGCGAGTATCTGCTTATGGGTGATCACGCGGCCGGCGTGCTTGGCGAGGAACGACAATAGTTCAAATTCCTTAGGCGTGAGCTTGATTTCCACGTCCGCGCGCGTGGCACGGTGGCGCACGGAATCGACCTCGATCCCGCCGACCTTCAGCAACGGGACTTCGGCCTTGCGCTGCATCCGATGCCGCAGTGCGGTGCGCATCCGCGCCAGCAACTCGCCGACATTGAAAGGCTTGTTGACGTAGTCGTCCGCGCCCAGATCGAGGGCCTCGATCTTCTCCGTTTCACGGTCGCGCGCCGACAAGACGATGATCGGCACGTCGGACCATTCGCGCGCGCGCCGAAGCACATCCTTGCCGTCGCCGTCGGGCAGGCCAAGATCGAGCAGCACGATATCCGGGGATTCAGCGGCGATACGTTTGGTCGCCTCGGCCATGCCGCCGGCGCTGTTCATTTCATAGCCGTTGGCTTCAAGGGCCGGCTTGAGAAAGCGCAGTATGGCCGCCTCGTCATCGACCACTAGGACCTTGATTTTCCCGCTCATGCCGGTGTGTCCTGACGCGGAAAGGTCAATGCAATACGTGTCCCACGGCCTCCGGCATGCGGGCTTTCAGCGGCGATTGAGCCACCGTGCGCCTCCATGATGCCCCTGGCGATGGCTAGACCAAGGCCGGTTCCCTGTCCGCCATCGGCCTGCGTTGCATCAGCCTTGACGAATCTATCGAATATCTGCGGCAACGCTTGCGACGAAATACCAGGACCGTCATCGGCCACATGCAGCGTAACCTCTTTCAGCCCGACAAGGGCGTCCACTTTCACCCGCGTTTCCGCCGGGGTATGGACGACCACGTTGCCGATCACATTGCCGATGGCCTGCTCAACCAACGTGGCGTCCGCGCGTACCAAGGGTAAATCCGCGGGCAGCGCTACCTCGATGCGCTGCTTTGCGCCGCGCCGCCGGGCCGCGCTGGCGACGCGATCGGCGATCTCGCGCAGATCGATCCAGTCCTCCCGCAATTCCAAAGCGCCCGCATCGATTCGCGTGATGGCCAGCAGATTGCGCACCATCTCGTCGAGGCCCTCGGTCTCCTGCTTGATCTGGGTCAGCAGGTCCTTTTTCGAGGCCGCGTCGAGTTTGTCGCCATAGTCGATCAGACTGGTGGCTGAGCCGAGGATCGAGGATAACGGCGTGCGGAAATCGTGCGAGATCGAGGCCAGCAATGTGTTGCGGACCCGTTCGGTCTCGGTCGCGGTTTTTGCGCTGACCATCTCGCGCGCCAGCGAGGCACGGTCCAGCGCCGCCACGGTCTGCTCGGATAACGTTTCGAGCAGCGCCCGCGCTTCCGAATCGAGCGGGCCCATCCCGTCCGGCTTGGCGAGGCCGATGACCCCGAGCGTCTTGTTGCCGATCTGCAGCGGCACGAAATACCACGGGATGATAGGCAAAGTGCCGGTATCGGCGCCCGCGGGCTCGACGTGAGTGTAGGCCCATCGCGCCGCCGTCATGGCGGCGGCGTCGAGCGCATCTTCCGGCGGCCAGGCTGCCACCAGATCGAGTTCGTCGTCTTGCGCCAGCAGGACGACGACCCCGCGCCCCAGGCTCGCATAAATCTCGCCGGCCGCACCCTCGGCCACAGCGTCAAGCGTCGCGAGCCCCGACAGTCTGCGGGTGAATTCGTAGAGCCGTCGCGTCGTCCGCATTCGGCTGGCCGATATTTTGGCTTGCTCGCGCACCCGGCCGGCCAATGTGGAGGTGATCACCGCGACTACCAAAAAGATTACCAGCGCCAGCAATTCATAGGGTTCAGCGACGGTGAAAGTGTAAATCGGCTCGATGAAGAAAAAATTGTAAGCCAAGAACGACAGGACCGAGGCATAGATCGCCGGCCAGATGCCGAAGCTCACGCCGGTCAATAGCACGGCCAGCAGGAACACCATCGAGAGATTGGGGATCGGCGTGAGCTTTGTCAGAAGTTCGCCGATACCCAGTGCCACGGCCACTGCCACCGTCGCGTATAGAAACGACAACGGTTCGAGCGCAAAACCAACCCATCGTTGTATCAACGGAACACGTGGCGCCGGCTCGGCCTCGCGCGTCACCAGATGGATGGCAATGTCTTGCGTACGCCGCACCAGTTCGTGCGGCAGCGAACGGCGCAACAGCTCGTTGAGAAATCCGCCGCGCGAACGGCCGACGACGATTTGCGTGACGTTTTCGAACTTCGAAAACCGAAGCAGCTCCGCAGGTAGATCGCTACCGGTCAAAGTCTGGGTCTCTGCGCCAAGGCTGGTCGCAAGTTTCATCGCCTCATCCAGCCGTTGACGCGCGGAGTCATCGAGATTCGCGCTCGGCCGTTCCACCGTGACAGCAATCCAGGGCGCATCCATCAGGTCGGCCAAGCGCTTGGCCGTGCGTATGACCGTCGGTGAAATCGGGTCGGGTCCGATGCAGGCCAGAATGCGCTCGCCAGCCGCCCACGGCCCCTCGATTGCGAGCGCCTGCATACGCGAGACCAGATCAACATCAATGCGCTCGGCGGCGCGCCGCAATGCCAGCTCGCGCAACGCGGTCAGGTTCTGCGGCTTGAAGAAATTCTCGACGGCACGCGCGGCGGTGTCCTGAACGTAGACCTTTCCTTCCGCGAGCCGCTTAAGCAGTTCGTCGGGCGGGAAATCGACCAGAATAATCTCGTCGGCTTTGTCGAATACCGTATCGGGCACGGTCTCACGCACGCGGACCTTGGTGATTTTCTGCACTACGTCGTTGAGGCTTTCGAGGTGCTGAATGTTGAGCGTGGTCCACACATCGATGCCGGCCGCCAGCAGTTCGTCGATATCTTGCCAGCGCTTGGGGTGGCGGCTGCCGGGGACATTGGTGTGGGCATATTCGTCCACCAGCAACAGGCTCGGCCGGCGCGCGAGCGCCGCGTCGAGATCGAATTCCTTCATAATCTGGTTGTGGTAGACGATCGGCTTTCGTGGCAGAGCCTCGAAACCTTCAGTCAACTGCTCGGTCTCGCGGCGGCCGTGGGTTTCGATCAGGCCCGCGACGACGTCACGCCCGTCCGATTTCTCGGTGCGGGCGGAAGTGAGCATGGCGTAGGTCTTGCCGACACCCGGCGCGGCGCCGAGAAAAATCTTCAGATGCCCTCGGCCCTCTTTCTTGACGAGAGCCAGCAGGGCGTCAGGCGAAGCTCGCTGAGCTAGGTCACCGGCCATTCAGAGGACAATTTACGACTTCAACTCGTCAAGCGCGAGGTTAAGCTTGAGCACGTTTACGCGCGGCTCGCCCAGCAGACCGAAGGTGCGGCCCTCGATCTGGCTATCCACGAAGGCTCGCAAACGTTCCTCGGCCAGACCACGGGCCTTGGCGATCCGCGGCACCTGAAACAGTGCCGCCGCAGGCGAGATGTCCGGGTCTAGGCCGCTGCCCGAGGTCGTCACCAGATCGACCGGCACCGTCGCTGACGGGTTCTCTTTCTTGAGCGTCTCGACATCGGCTTTGACACGGTCGGCAAGCGCCTTGCTGGTGGGCCCAAGATTCGAACCCATGGAGTTGGCCGCATTGTAGGGCGCGTCAACGGTTTTGGTCGCGTCCTTCGGGTCGGGCGTGTTCGTCGCCGATGGCCGGCCATGGAAATATTTGTCGTTGGCGAACACCTGTCCGATCAGCGCCGAGCCAATGATCTTGCCGTCTTTCTCGATCAGGCTGCCTTGCGCCTGATTGGGGAAGATCGCTCCCGCGATGCCGGTCATCGCGAGCGGATAGGCCAAACCCGTGATCAGCGTCAGCGCGACGAGCAGGATAATGGCGGGACGGATTTCTTTGAGCATGACACTTTCTCCTCAAACCAGATGCAAAGCGTTGACCACAAGGTCGATCGCCTTGATGCCGATGAACGGCAATACGATGCCGCCAAGCCCATAGATCAGCAGGTTACGCCGCAGCAGCGGGCCGGCGCCGATCGGACGGTAGGCGACGCCCTTCAGCGCCAGCGGAATGAGCGCGATGATAATCAATGCGTTGAAGATGATCGCCGACAGGATCGCGCTCTGCGGCGTGGCCAACCGCATGACGTTGAGCACGGCCAGTTGCGGATAGAAGGCGAGGAAGATCGCCGGGATGATGGCGAAATATTTCGCCACGTCGTTAGCGATCGAGAACGTCGTCAGCGCGCCGCGTGTCATCAGCAACTGCTTGCCGATTTCCACCACCTCGATCAGTTTGGTCGGGTCGGAATCGAGATCAACCATGTTCCCGGCTTCGCGCGCGGCCTGCGTACCAGTCTGCATGGCGACACCGACATCGGCTTGCGCCAGCGCAGGCGCGTCGTTGGTGCCGTCGCCGCACATGGCGATCAGCCGTCCATTCGTCTGTTCGTTGCGGATGTAGTGCAGCTTGTCCTCTGGCGTCGCTTGCGCGATGAAATCGTCAACGCCAGCTTCTGACGCAATCGCCGCCGCCGTCACCGGATTGTCGCCGGTGATCATGACGGTCTTGATGCCCATGCGTCGCAGCGCGGCAAAGCGGTCCTTGACGTCCGGCTTCACCACGTCCTTCAGGTGGATGACGCCGAGAATGCGGCTGCCCTCGACCAGACCGAGCGGCGTGCCGCCGGAGCGTGCGATCTTGTCGACGGCGGCGCGGAAGGCCGGCGGCTCAGAAACATTCTCGCCAGACTGCTTGCGCGCATATTCAAGCACGGAATCGATCGCGCCCTTGCGCAGCCTGCGGTCGCCAATATCGACGCCGGACAGCCGCGTCATGGCCGAAAATTCGATGAACTTGGCGCCGGTCGGGGCGGCCTTGCGCTTCACATTATATATTTCCTGCATCAGCGTGACGATCGAGCGGCCTTCCGCGGTCTCGTCGGCATCGCTGGCGAGCAAAGCTGCCTCGGCCGCCTCGCGCTCGATCACGCCCGGCACCACGATGATCTCGGTCGCCAGCCGGTTGCCGAACGTGACGGTGCCGGTCTTGTCGAGCAGCAGCGTATCGACGTCGCCGGCGGCTTCGACCGCGCGGCCCGACATCGACAACACGTTGAAGCGCACCAGCCGGTCCATACCGGCAATGCCGATGGCCGACAGCAACGCGCCGATGGTGGTCGGGATCAGCGTCACGAACAACGCCACCAGAATGATGACGGAAACCGCGCCGCCGGCGTAAGTGGCGTAGCTCGGAATGGTCGTGGTCGCGAACACAAAGATGATGGTCAGGCCGACCAGCAGGATGTTCAACGCGATCTCGTTCGGCGTCTTCTGCCGCTCGGCGCCTTCGACCAGCTTGATCATGCGGTCGAGGAACGAGGTGCCGGGCGACGATGTGATACGGATCACGATGCGATCGGAAAGGACGGTCGTGCCGCCGGTCACCGCCGAGCGGTCGCCGCCGGCTTCGCGGATCACTGGCGCGGATTCGCCCGTAATGGCGGCCTCGTTGACCGAGGCGATGCCTTCGATGACATCGCCGTCGCCGGGAATGATATCGCCGAGCTCGCACACGACCAGATCGCCGGCTTCCAGTTCTTCGGCCGAAACGCCTTCGTAGACCTCGTGGTTGTCGGGCATCACGACACGTTTGGCACGTGTCTGCGTGCGGGTTGCGCGCAAAGCGTCGGCCTGCGCCTTGCCGCGGCCTTCCGCCACCGCTTCCGCGAAATTCGCGAACAGCACGGTGAACCACAGCCACAGCACGATCTGGAAGGTAAATCCGTTGTCAGCGTGGTGCTGGACCAGATCGCGCGCGAACAACACGGTCGTCAGCGCCGTGACGATCTCAAGCACGAAGATCACCGGGTTCTTGATCAGCGTGGTGGGATTAAGCTTGATGAAGGCCTGGCCGATCGCCGGCAGCACGATCTTTGGGTCGAACAGCGTGGAGACAGGCATCCGTTTGCGCAGTTTGGTCGTATCCATGGCCGTAACTCCGAATGAATTCTGATCAGAAAACCGTGTTCGCCTGCATCGCGAGATGCTCAACGATGGGCCCGAGCGCGAGCGCGGGGAAAAACGTGAGACCGCCGACGACAAGAATGACGCCGACGGTGAGGCCGACGAACAGCCCGCCGGTGGTCGGGAACGTGCCAGCGGTCGCGGCAACGCTCTTTTTCTCCACGAGTGAGCCGGCAATCGCCATGGCTGGGATAATCATGAAGAAACGGCCGACGAACATCGCGACCGCGCCGGTGATGTTGAAAAACACCGTATTGGCCGTAATGCCGCCGAACGCCGAACCGTTATTGCCGGTGCTCGACGTGTACAGGTAGAGCATCTCCGAGAAGCCGTGCGGTCCCGCATTGCCGAGTTGGGTCAGCGCGTCTGGATTGACCGCGGCGACCGCCGTCCAGCCGAGATACATCAGCGGCAGGACCAGGATGGCCAACATAGCCATCTTGACCTCTTTGGCTTCGATCTTCTTGCCGACATATTCCGGCGTGCGGCCGACCATCAGTCCAGCAATGAAGATCGAAAGGATGACGAACAGCAGCATGCCGTACATGCCGGCGCCGACGCCGCCGATAATGATCTCGCCGAGTTGGATGTTGATCAGCGGGATCATGCCGCCGAGCGCGGTGAAGGAGTCGTGCATGGCATTGACGGCACCGCAGGACGCCGCGGTGGTGATCACCGCGAAAAGTGCCGAAGCCACGATACCGAAGCGGACTTCCTTGCCTTCCATGTTGCCGCCGGTGAGACCGAGCGCATTGAGCGTGGCCGTACCGTTGGCTTCGGCCCAGTAGCAAACGATGACGCCGGCGATGAACAGCACGCCCATGATGGCGAGGATGGCCCAGCCCTGGCGCTGGTTGCCGACCATGCGGCCGAACACATTGGTGAGCGCCGCGCCGAGCGCGAAGATCGAGATGATCTGCATGAAATTCGACAGCGCCGTCGGGTTCTCGAACGGGTGAGCGGCATTGGCGTTGAAGAAGCCGCCGCCATTGGTGCCGAGCATCTTGATCGCAACCTGCGAGGCCACAGGCCCGACCGCGATGGTCTGCTTGGCGCCTTCGAGTGTCGTCGCATCGATGTAGGCACCGAGCGTCTGCGGCATACCCTGCCAGACCAGGAAAATGGTGTAGACGATGCAGATCGGCAGCAGGATGTAGAGCGTGCAGCGGGTGATATCGACCCAGAAATTTCCGACCGTCTTAGTGGACGCGCGGGCGAAGCCACGAATGAGCGCGACCGCCAGCACGATGCCGGTCGCCGCCGACAGAAAATTCTGGTGCGTGAGGCCGAGCATCTGCGTGAGGTACGACATCGTGCCCTCGCCGCCGTAGTTCTGCCAGTTGGTGTTGGTGATGAAGCTGATCGCGGTATTGAATGCGAGATCCGGCGCTACGGCCGATTGCTCCGCCGGGTTGAACGGCAGCAAGGCCTGCAAACGCATCAGCGCGTAAAGAATGAGAAAGCCGCCGACATGGAAGAACAGCATAGCGACCGTGTAGGTCAGCCAATGTTGCTCGCGTTTCTCGTCAACCCCGCCCGCCCAATAAAGTGCTGCTTCCAGAGGCCGCAGCACCGGCGACAGAAGCGTGCGCTCGCCAGTGAAGACGCGCGTCATATAGGCGCCGAGCACCGGCGTCAGCGCGACGATGATCGCGCAATACAGCAGAATTTGAATCCAGCCAATCATTGTCATGGCACGCTTCCTTAAAAGCGCTCGGGGCGCAGCAGTGCGTAAGTCAGGTAGATCAGCAGCCCCGCTGTCACGAGGGCGGCGAGCGAATAATCAAAGATCATGGCAACACCCTTCAAAGCCGGTCGCAGGCGACGGCGTAGCCGAGCGCCAGTGCGAACATGCCAGTTCCGATTGCCAGCAGGACGAGGTCGAACATCGTTGCTCCCTTTTTCAAATGCGTCGGGGCAACGCTTCAACTAGGCGTCGGGCGATAAGGAAGCGATATGAATTGCGGTTGCGAAATATCAAGAAGAAATAAAGATCGGCGAATGTAATGTGCGTACTGCCATCCCGACCACTCAGTCGAAATCCAACCAGTCTCCGCGATCGTTCTCCAGAATTTGGGAATAATTCAATTTGCGGTCGGAGATTTTCGGAAAATATCTCGGTCTCGGATTCAAATTCGGTGCAGAGACTTCTAGCGACACGTCGGAATCAAACGGGAATGACAACTTTTGCGTCCAATGGCACCCTAGGGAGACGATTTAGAGCAGGGCGATCAGGTGCGACACGAGCGGCACGTCCGCTGGTGGCATTTCATAGTCGCGTAGCCGGTTTGGCTTCACCCAGGCGAGTTGCTGGCCTTCTGTGGCGGTGACCGTTCCCTCCCAACGACGGCAGACGTAAAGCGGCATGAGGAGATGAAACTCGGGATAGCTATGGCTTGCGAAAGTGAGCGGGGCCAGGCAGGCCTCGCTCACAATAATTGCCAGCTCTTCCCGAAGTTCGCGTATCAGCGTTTCCTCTGGCCGTTCGCCATTTTCAACCTTGCCGCCAGGAAACTCCCACAGGCCGGCCATCGGTTTGCCCGCCGGGCGTTGCGCGATGAGCACGCGGCCGTCAGCGTCAAGGAGCGCGCAGGCGGCGACGAGAACGATTTTGGCGGCCACAGGCCTCAGCCTCGATGATGCTTATGATCGGTAGTCGCCGTTGATGGCGATATATTCCTTGGTCAAATCGCAAGTCAGCACGCGATCATGGCCTTTGCCCAGCCCGAGCGCTACTTTCAAGCTGATCTCCGGCTTTTTCATCGCCGCGCTGACGGTCGCCTCGTCATAACCGGGATCGCGCGCGCCTCTGTGTGCGACACGAATACCCCCGAACCAGATCGAAAGCTTGTCGCGGTCGGCGGGTTCGCCGGCTTTGCCGACGGCCATCACGACGCGTCCCCAATTTGCGTCTTCGCCGGCAATTGCCGTCTTCACGAGAGGCGAATTGGCAATCGACATGGCGATTCGGCGTGCAGACGCTTTCGACACGGCGCCTTCCACGACGATTTCGACCAGCTTGCGTGCTCCTTCGCCGTCGCGTGCAATTTGTTCGGAAAGATTTGCCAGCACGCCAAGCAACGCCTTCTTGAAATCTTTCAGGCGCGGATCAGCGGCGCGGGCGATGCGCGGAGCATCCGTCTGTCCGGTCGCAAACACCAACAGCGTGTCGGATGTGGATGTGTCGCCGTCGATCGTCACGGCGTTAAAGGTGTCGACAACGCTTTCTTTCAGGAGGTTTTGCAATGCGGGCGCGGAAATCGCCGCATCGGTGAAAATAAAGGAAAGCATCGTTGCCATATCGGGTGCGATCATGCCGGCACCTTTGGCAATTCCATTGATCGTAACGGTGGCTTTGCCGATCTTCGCGACAGCTGTTGCCACTTTTGGAAATGTGTCGGTCGTCATGATTGCACGTGCCGCAGAGAGGAAATCTCCTTCCTGTGCGCGGGCGACCATGCCCTCCATCACGCCATCGAAGACTTCCGCTTTTAATGGTTCGCCGATCACACCGGTCGAAGCAAGAAAGACGTCGTCCGGCTTGCAACCAATCGCACGCGCTGCGATCTGTGCGGTGAATTTACAGGCATCTCGTCCACTCTTTCCGGTGAAGGCATTCGCGTTTCCGGAATTGACGACCAGCGCGCGCGGCTTGGCTGCTTTCAATCGCGCTTGGCACCACTCGACGGGGGCCGACGCACACTTCGAACGCGTGAATACTCCGGCGATGGTCGATCCGGGCTCAAATATCGCGAGCAGAACATCGGTGCGTTCGGCATAGCGGATGCCGGCGGCAGCAGTCGCGAGCCGCATGCCGGGAATTGTGGGCATGTCCGGTACATGAAGGGGGGCGAGGGGGGAGATGGCGGTTGTCACGGCGTTCACGGTGTCGTCTTGGCCGGGCTCGTCCCGGCCATCCACGTCTTTGCAGTGCGACGATGTTTAGAAGACGTGGATGCCCGGCACAAGGCCGGGCATGACGCGGCGTGTGTGGTGCCGACGATGGCGAAAACTACTTCTTAGCCGGTGCAGGAGCGGGGTCGATGGCCGGCTTTTCTTCGGTCTTTGCCGGCTTGTCCATGCGCTCGATTTTGGCGTCCGCGCGCAATTTGGTAACCAGATCGGCCTGCGCTTTGCGCACCACGAAATTCTCGATTTGCGGCTTCACATCCTCGAATTTCGGCGGTTCTTTTACGCGCTTGTCCTCGATCTTGATCACGTGCCAGCCGAACTGAGTTTTCACCGGCTCCGAGATTTGTCCCTTATCCAGCTTAAACGCGACCTCGGAAAATTCCGGCACCATCTGGTCCTTGCTGAAATAGCCGAGATCCCCGCCATTGGCCTTGCCGGACGGATCTTCGGTCACTTCGGTCGCCACTTTCGCGAAGTCCTCGCCTTTCTTCAGCCGGACGATCACGGCCTTGAGCTTGTCTTCGGCTTCCTTGCTCGCCTTTTCATCGCCGGCGGGTGTGCGGAACAGAATGTGGCGAGCGTGCACTTCTTTCTCTTCGCCGATCTGCTTGACGGCCTCGTCATAGACCTTGCGCATGGCCGCGTCGGAGAGGGCTTCCTTGCCGACCGATTGCAGCAGCCCTTCCATCAGCAGTTTTTTGCGGGCGAAATCGACCTTGCGCTTGAACTCGGTGGAGTCTCCGAATTTCTTGTCTTCTGCCGCCTTCGAAACAAGGATCATGTCGGCCACAAACTGCACAAGATAGTCTTGCTTGGCTTCGGGCGACATCGGCGGAATTTGCCCGGCTTCTTCCTCGGCGACGGCGAGATCGCTTTGATGGACTTCTACTCCGCTGACCTTGGCGACAAGCGGATCCTTGTCCTGGGCATTGAGCGGCCCGGCTGACACGATGAGCAGTGCCAGGGCTGCGGTTAAAACCGCGCGCGAATGGCCCTTAGGGCCTGCGGGAATTGAAATCGTCATGACGCTGTCCTTGGAAATGTGGTTCCGCCGGTCCCGAGGGGCGGCGGGTGGACTATTCGCCCAACAACCGTGGCATTGCAATGGCCGACTGGTGCGCGGCATTTAACGTCCGCGTGACCGTTAGCCGTTAAGATGACGGCAGCCCAGCAATTGACAACAATCCGACCCCCTCATATCTCTCGCTCAGCTTTAGCTGATCCGCTATTTGCCGGCGCGTTTCGCGTCGAATTTGCCCGAAAAGTGCCGCATTCCGGAGCGCCGGAAGCAAATCCGGCCGCGGCGGCATGATATAAGCGCCCCGGCGCAAGTCTTGGAGCTCCCCGTATGTTTGATGGCTTTTTCCGCAAGCTGTTCGGCTCGGCCAACGAGCGGCGGATTCGCAGCTATCTGCCCCGGGTTAGCGAGATTAATGAACTGGAGAAAGAGCTCGAAGCGCTTTCCAACGATGCGCTGAAGGCGCGCACCGACGAGTTCAAGAAAAAAGTCGCCGAAGGCACCTCGCTCGACGATATCCTGGTTCCTGCATTTGCCACGGTGCGGGAAGCCGCCAAACGCACACTCGGACAGCGCCATTTCGACGTGCAGCTGATCGGCGGCATGATCCTGCACGAAGGCAAGATTGCCGAGATGAAGACCGGCGAAGGCAAGACGCTGGTGGCAACTCTTCCCGTCTATCTCAATGCGATTTCCGGCCGCGGGGTGCATGTCGTTACCGTCAACGACTATTTGGCCAAGCGCGATGCCGAGTGGATGGGCCAGATTTACAGTTTCCTCGGGCTTTCCGTCGGCGTCATCGTGCATGGAATCGACGACGAGCAGCGCAAGAAATCTTACGACTGCGATATCACTTACGGCACCAATAACGAGCTCGGCTTCGACTATCTGCGCGACAATATGAAGTACCGCATGGAAGATATGGTCCAGCGCGGGCATGTCTACGCCATCGTCGACGAGGTCGACTCGATCCTGGTCGACGAAGCGCGCACGCCACTGATCATTTCCGGTCCGCTCGACGACCGTTCCGAATTCTACAACACGATCGACAGCTATATTCCGGCGCTCGACAAGGCCGACTACGAAGTCGACGAAAAGCAACGCACGGTGACGTTGACCGAAGTTGGCATGGAAAAGCTCGAGCAGCGGCTGCGCGCGGCCGGCCAGCTCAAAGGAGAGTCGCTCTACGACGTGGAGAACGTTTCCGTCGTTCACCATGTCAATCAGGCGCTCCGCGCGCACAAGCTGTTTCAGCGCGACAAAGATTACATCGTGCGCAATGGCGAGGTCGTCATCATCGACGAGTTCACCGGCCGCATGATGCCGGGCCGTCGTTATTCGGAAGGTCTGCACCAGGCGCTGGAAGCCAAAGAACATCAACCCATTCAGCCCGAGAACCAGACGCTCGCCTCGATCACCTTCCAGAATTACTTTCGCATGTACGAGAAGCTCGCCGGCATGACCGGTACGGCGCTCACGGAAGCCGAAGAATTTATGGATATTTACAACCTCGAAGTGCTCGAGGTACCAACCAATATGCCGCTCGTTCGCCTCGACGACGACGATGAGGTCTATCGCACGGCTGTTGAAAAATACCGTGCAATCCTGACGCTGATCGAGGATTGCAAACAGCGCGGCCAGCCGGTGCTGGTCGGCACCACGTCGATTGAGAAATCCGAACAGCTTGCCGAGATGCTGCGCAAGGCTGGATGGGAACAGCACGACTTTTCCGACCCGAATGCGTTCGCGGCGCTTTATTCGGGCGATGACGGCGCTACCAAGACCAAGGTATTTGCCATTCTCAACGCCCGCTACCACGAGCAGGAAGCTTACATTGTCTCGCAGGCCGGTGTGCCGGGTGCAATTACGATCGCGACCAACATGGCCGGACGCGGCACCGATATTCAACTCGGCGGAAATGCCGACATGCGCATCCGCCAGGAAATCACCGACATTACCGATTGGGCCGAGCGCGATAAGGATCCGCGCGCCGTGCAAATCCGCGAGCAGGTGGCCCGCCTCAAGCAAAAGGCGCTCGCTGCCGGAGGGCTCTACGTGTTGGGCACCGAGCGGCACGAGAGCCGCCGCATCGATAATCAGCTGCGCGGCCGTTCCGGCCGCCAGGGCGACCCGGGCCATTCGAAGTTTTTCCTGTCGCTCGAAGACGACCTGATGCGCATCTTCGGCTCCGACAAGCTCGACGGAATGTTGCAGAAGCTAGGCCTGAAGGAGGACGAGGCGATCGTTCACCCTTGGATCAACAAGGCGTTGGAAAAAGCGCAACAGAAGGTCGAAGCGCGCAATTTCGACATTCGCAAAAACCTGCTCAAGTTCGACAATGTTATGAATGACCAGCGCAAGGTCATCTTTGAGCAGCGGCTCGAGCTGATGCGAGATGAGACGGTTGATGAAACCATCGGCGATATGCGCCACGCCATGATCGAAGATCTGGTCGCCAAGCACATCCCTGAGAATGCTTATCCGGAGCAGTGGGACGTGACGGGTCTCGACAGCGACCTGCGTAGCATCCTGACCCAGGAGTTGCCGGTTCGGGACTGGGCGAAAGAGGAAGGTATTACTGTCGAAGACGTGCGGGAACGCATCACGCGGCGCGCGGACGAGTGGATGGCGGGCAAGGTGGCCAAATGGGGCCCCGACGTCATGCGCTACGTCGAGAAATCAATTTTGTTGCAGACGCTCGATCATCTTTGGCGCGAGCATCTCGTCATGCTCGAGCACTTGCGGCAAGTCATTGGCCTGCGCGGCTATGGCCAGCGG
>WNFM01248674.1_pt1 | contig 23951 bp, 20 predicted proteins | sample 5400271 | NCBI WGS metagenome assembly WNFM01 (sample SAMN13153352, study PRJNA577476) | soil metagenome | isolation source: 60 cm saprolite on Douglas fir-dominated hillslope | place: USA:California | collected 2013-09-17 | reverse complement strand
CGGCGGCCGAGGTCGAACACCAGGGCGGGCGCGAACAGGTACTGCTGCTGCTTGACCTTGTGCGCGTCGTCGGAGGGCAGGCGCAACGTCTCGTTGCCGAGGCCGTAGAAGCGCAGGATCTCGATGCCGGACGCGCGCGCGAAGATCGAGGTGCGCGTGCCGGAGTTCTCGTGGCGGAAATCACCCTGGTAGTCGAAGCGCACGGCCTGCGCCGTGGTCGCATAGCCGCCGCGCAGCCGCTGATGGGAGGCATACGGATCCTTGCGGAAGCCGTAGCTCTCCCGCGTCACGGCCGCGCCCAGGAAGAGCCCGAGATCGGGGCCGTAGCTGAGCCAGGGCAGGCTGGTCGTGAGGCTTCCCCAGTCGCGCGGGGGAATCCACGGCGCGCGCGGGTTCGCGGGGGGCGGGACGTACGTGCGCCGGTCGAGGGAAGCAGCGCCGGTCACCTTGGTGCAGGACTCGGCGTCGGAGACGCGCACGTGGACACCGCCGGTCACGTCCACGGCTTCGCAGCCGGCGTCGCCGATGACGCGCACGGTGATCGGGCTGGACGCTCCCTGCGCGATCACGCGGGCACTTCTTCCGTGTCGCCGGGAAGCAGCGTGCGGTGGTAGTAGGGCGTGCTGCCGGCAGCGGCCTCGGACAGCTTCACCTCGAGCGCGCCGCCGGAGAGTCCGGTCAGCTCGACGCGATCGGCACGGTCGGTCGCGTAAACGTCCACCTTGGCCGCGAGGTGGCGGTAGTAGCGGACCGCTTCCTCGGTCATCGCATCCCGCCGGGCCTTGAGGCCGGCGAGCAGCCGCGCCCCATCGCTCGCCCGGTACTCCGCCGGCAGCCGCGCGACCGCCGCCTGCAGGACGGAGTCGGTCAGACGGCCGCGCAGGTCGCGCGCCACCTCGTCCCACGCGCTCCGGTCCAGCTCCGTGAGGAGCCGCCGGTCCACTTCCCAGCCGTTGAACGTCACGCCCGCGATGGGGGAGTACCTCGGCCCGAACACCACCAGGCGCGGCTGGCCCTTGCGGAACATCGAGAGGAAGAGCCCCTCGAAGCGCACGAAGGCCTGATCGCGGTCCTCGGGGATGGGCTGCCACAGTGGCGACGACGGGAGCTTGGCCCAGCGCCACTGGCCGCGGTGCCGGTCCCAATCGCCGATGAAGACGTCGAAGAGCCGCGCCTTGAGGAAGGCGCGCGCGTCGATGCGGTCGGCGGGCGAGGCCTGCATCCGTTTCCAGAGCTCGTCGCCGTAGATGACCTCGGTCGCGCCTTCGAACCCCGGATTGCCGCCGCCGACCGGACGCGGGTACAGCTCGATGGTGCCCACCAGGTTCGCGAACACCGGGCGGAACTCGCCCAGGGCGGGATCGTCGGGCATCACGACCAGCTCCGACGGGGAGTGCAGCACGCCCGCCGCCTCGAGCAGCGACGCGACGACGACCGACCCCGCCGGATGGCTCGAGGCGATCTGGTCCTGGACGATGCTGCGGGCCACGCTCTCGCGCAGCTCCGGGGGCAGGACCTCGCTCGGGTCCTTGTCGAGGCCACGGAACGTGTAGTCGCGGCCGTCGGCGCCCTTGAGCGCGAGACCCTTGGTCTCCTGACCCCCGACGCGGCGAACGGGGCGAAGCCCGCCCGCATAGTGCTGCAGGTCGAGCACGGACACTTCCACGGGCATGGCCCACAGGTCGCGATAGTCCGCCCCGAACAGGGCGCGGTGGATCGCGCCTGCTTGATAGTGCTTGCCGGCCACGACGCGTCGCTTCGGCGGATCCTCGCCGCGCGCGGCGGGGACGCCGACGGTCACGATTCCCAGGATCGCCAAGGACCACAACACACGCTGCATGAGATCTCCTCCGCCCGAACGGCCAGCGCTCTCGTTTCTATCGCGTTCGGAGGGGCGCGTCCAGTTATTCCCCGGGGACCACGACGAATTCGCCGCCTTCGGCATGGACGCGGTAGACCGCGTCGAACCCTTCGCCTGCGGCCGGCGGCTGCAGCCGCTTGGAGGTGACGAACACCGCGACGTTTGGCACGCGATCTTTCCCCACGCGCGACCGGTTGCGGGCGGCGGACTCCCGTGGCGTCGTGTCCAGCAGATAGGCGACGACGCGCGCACCCATCTCGCGGCCGAGAGCGAGGATCGGAGCGCGGTCGGCCACGGTCGGATTCGTGTTGTCGACCGCCGCCGAGCGTCCCGCCCGAAGCGCTTTTCGGACCTCGTCGAGCTGGCGGCGGCTCGCCTCACGCCCGTGGCCGATGACGTCCTTGCTGATGTGCACGTGGGTGGGGGCCAGTCGTGCCTGGAAGAAGCTCGTCTTCCCGGCGCCGGGCAGTCCGATCAGGATGGCGACCTCGGTCATGATCCTCCTTCCATCTTCCCCCGAGCGAGCGCCGCCACTGCGGCGACCAGCGCGGTGTGTGGCTGCGCGTGATTTGACCTGGACCGGCCACGCGGTGTACCACGCGCGACATGAAAGCGATCCTCTTCGTCATGCTGGCCGGGCTCACCGCCTCCTACCTGGCCGTGTGGGTGCGCAGCGTGTGGCGGGCGGGAGGACGCGGCCCGGCCGGAGAGGGCGCCCGTCCCGGGCCAGCGAACCTGCTCATCGGGTTCGTGACGAACTTCTTCGACACGCTCGGCATCGGGTCCTTCGCCACCACGACGTCGCTCTTCCGCGTGCTGGGGGCCGTGCCCGACGAGCTGATCCCGGGCACCCTCAACGTCGGCCATACCGTGCCTTCGGTGACCCAGGCCTTCATCTACATCGCGATCGTCGCCGTCGCCATGCCGACGCTCGGCGCGATGATCGCGGCCGCCGTGGCCGGAGCCTGGCTGGGCGCGGGCGTCGTGTCGCGCTGGAGCCGCGCGCGCGTCCAGCGCGGCATGGGCTCGGCGCTGCTGGCGGCGGCCGGCCTCATGCTGATGACGCAGCTCGGGCTGGTCCCTCTGGGCGGAGAGGCGGTCGGGCTGTCCGGCGTCCGCCTGGCGGTGGCGGTCGGCGTCAACTTCGTCCTCGGCGCGCTCATGACGCTCGGCATCGGCCTCTACGCGCCGTGCATGATCCTGGTGTCGCTGCTCGGAATGGATCCCAAGGTGGCATTCCCGATCATGATGGGCTCGTGCGCGTTCCTCATGCCCGTCGGCTCCGTGCGGTTCATCCGCGAAGGGCGCTACGCCCTTTCCGCGGCCGTCGGCCTGGCCCTGGGTGGACTGCCCGCCGTCCTGCTGGCCGCGTACGGCGTGTGGGCTCTGCCGCTGGGGGCCGTGCGCTGGCTGGTCATCGTGGTCGTGGTCTACACCGCGGTCGCCCTGCTCCGCGCCGCGCAGCGTGAGCGGGGCGGGGCCGGCCAATCCGCCGCCCCCGCTCCCGGCCCCTGAGGCCGGCGAGCAATCCGCGGTCGTTTCCGCCCGCGTCCGAGAAACCTGACTACGATCGAAGAAGGGATATGCGCGGCGCGCCGCCGCGGGCCTCCCGCGAGGACAACGCCATGAAACGACGATTCCTGATTCCCCTTCTCCTGCTGCCCGCGGCCTGCGGCGGCTCGAACGAACCGCCGGCCTCCACCGCCTCCGTCCCCCCGCCCACCACGGTGGCAGCGGCGCCGTCCCCCGCCGGTCCCTCGATCGTGGTGGAGGTCGTGACGATCGACACCGCGGCTCCGAGCATCACGCTCCGCGAGGGCGACGTGCCGGCGGGGGCGGCGAAGGCGAGCAACCTCAAGACGGGGGACCGCACGCTCCGCGTGGAGCCGTCCGCGGCGGCCAGCCTGAGCGGCGTCAAGCCCGGCATGCGCGTGCGCGTGACCTGCTCCGCGCCGGTGCCCGTGGCGACCGAGGCCCCGGCCGCGGTGGGCGCGGCGTCGCCCGGAAAGGCGTCGCCGGCCGTGACCATGGCGGCCAGGCCTGCGGCTCCAGAGGGTCCGCTGGCGCGCTGCGACTCGATCGTGGCCATCACGCCGCAAGAAACGATGGCTCCGTAGCCATCGTTGTCCGTCAGCTTTTCTTCGCCGTGCGCTGGTTCGCGAACTCCTGAAGGACGTCCCAGACGTGGGGATGCGTCTGGGTGATGGCGTCCAGCGTCGGCCGGTCCAGCTCCAGGAGCTCGGAGTGCTCGGTGGCGACGATGGTCGCCGTGCGCGGCTTGCCGGTGAGCATCGAGCCCTCACCGAAGAACGCGCCCTCCTCCAGCTCGGCGATCGGGACCTGCTTGCCGTCGCGCTTGACGAAGGCCTTCACCGCTCCCGACGTGAGCATGTAGAGGCTGTTGCCGGGCTCGCCTTCGCGCAGGATGACCTTGCCGCGCTCGAAGGTCAGGAGCTTGAGACCGGCGATCACGGCCACCAGCTCTTCGACCGAGAAGTCCTTGAACAGCGGGCTCACCACGATCTGCGCGCCCCCGCTGGGCGCGGCCCCGGCGCCGTCCGGCACCTGCTCGCTCGGACCCGGGAACGCGTTCTCGAGGACCGAGAACAGCTCGTCCGCGAACCGGCTGTCGGACATCGGATCCGACACCGGTTCCTCCTCCGCCGTGGGCTCGGCTTCGACGACGGTCTCCACGGACTCGAACTCGCCCGTGAACAGGTCCTGGTCCACGACCGGTTCCGCGAGCTCCGGAATGGCAGCGGGAGCGACGGGAGCTGTGGGGACGGGTTCCACCTCGACCAGCGGCACGGCCTCCGGCTCGAGCGCGAGGTCCAAGGGCCCCTCTTCGACCACGGGCGTGGCATCGACGCCGAGGTCGAACTCGACGACCGGCTCGACGGGCGCGGGCGGCGGCGTCGCCTCGAGGATCGGGCTCACCGAGCCCGAGAAGTCCAGCTCGGGAGCGGCCTCCAGCTCGAGCTCCGGCTCGGCGGCAACGGGAGGAGGCGCGGATGCGACGCGCGCCGGTGGAGGAGCGGGTGCGCGTACGGGCGCGGGCGGCGGAGCGGCGCGTGGGGGCGGCTGGGGCGCGACCATGCGGGGGGCGGGGACGGGAACGGGGACGGACTCCCTTGCGCTCGGCGACGACTCGAAGCCGATTTCCTCCATGCCCAGCTCGAGCGCGCCTCCCGAGGGCGGGGTCCCGACCACGGTGGCCAGCCGCTGCTTGTCCTGGATGAGGGTCGCGAGGCGGGAATCGATGTCGCGCCGGCCGGGGTCGATCCTCTGGACCTTCTTGAGGATGGAGATGGCCTTGGCCGCGAAGCCGTCCTTGGCGAACTCGTCCGCGAGGGGGAGGAGGATGGTGACCGCCTCCTTGCTCTTGCCCGTGGACACGAGGACGTCCGCGAGCTGCAGCCGCAGGCGCGGATCGTTGCGCTGGGTCTGGAGCTGTTGGCGGATGACCTCGATGGCCCGGGTGTAGTTCTTCTTGGCGATGAGGGCCCCGACGTCCTCGTCTTTGCCCGACCGCCCCAGCGCCATCTGTCCTCAACCCTCCCCGCGCCCGGGCGCGTCGCGCCAAGGTCAGGCGAGATTACGGTCCCGGGTCACCGCTGTCAAAAAGAGGCGGGATGACCGTAACGGCGCAGCACCTCGACCACGCGACCGATGGGCAGGGCCTCGGCGGTGCCGAGGGCGCTGGTCACGGGTGTGGCGCGCAGGAGCGAGTTGTAGACCGCCTCCTCGGTGGCTTCGAGCGCGGCCTGGAACAGGGGCGAGGCGGCCTCGGAGGGGAGGAGGGCGCGTCCGCGGGCCGGGGTGGAGAACGCGATCGCGTAATCCCCGCTGCCGTTGTCGTACGAGGATCCGGTCCGGGCCAGTCCGAAGATGGCGCGCGCGGCCAGGCGCTCGAGGTCGCGCGGCGAGAGGGGGGCGTCGGTGGCGACCACGATCATGCAGGAGCCGCCGGCGAGGTTGGCGGCCCCTCCTCTACCGTCCGCGACGTCGGGACCGAAGGCGTAGCGGCCGAGGGCGCGGCCCACCGGCGCTCCGTCCATGGTCAGCACGCCGCCAAAGTTCGTCTGCACGAGGACGCCCAGCGTGTGCGCGCCGTAGCGCGCGGGCAGGACGCGCGAGGCCGTCCCGATGCCGCCCTTCCATCCGAAACACCGCGTCCCCGTGCCCGCGCCCACCGAGCCCTCGGCCACCGCGCCCTCGGTGGCGGCACGGATGGCGGCGCGCACGTCGTTGGGCCGCACCCGGAGCGCCCGGATGTCGCTGAGCCCCCCGTCGTTGGTCTCGCCCACGACGGCGTTGACGCTGCGCACGTCCTCGTTGCCGTTCCAGGAGAGCACCTCCGCCACCACGCCCTCGATGGCCGCGCCGACCCCCAGCGTGTTGGTGAGCACGATCGGCGTCTCGATGGTGCCGAGCTCGTGGACCTGGGTCGCCCCCGCGAGCTTGCCGAAGGCGTTGCCGACGAAGACGCCGCCCGCGACCTTGTCGCGGAAGACGTTGCCGGGGTGAGGAAGGATGGCGGTCACGCCCGTGCGGATGCGGTCGCCCTCGACGATCGTGAGGTGGCCGACACGGACCCCGGCGACGTCGGTGATCGCGTCGAGGGCGCCGGGCGGAAAGACGCCCGGGGCCAGGCCGATGTCACGGGCCCGGGGGCGGGCCTCCGGCCCGGCGGCGGTGATCACGGGCAGTGTGGTCACCGTGGCCACCGCGAGGGTGACGGCGGCCGCGGCTCCGACCAGCGTGCGTGTCATGGCCGACCTCCTTCCGGCTAGAGCCCGAGGCGGCGCCGCACCGCGGCCGTGATCCGCTGGCGGACCGTCCCGTAGCCCTTCCAGGGATCGGCCTTCAGCGACTCGAGCCGCGCGCGGATGTTGCCCACGTGGAACTGGTCCGGTTTGATCCCGCGCTGGAGCTCCTCCCAGGTGATGGGAGCGGACACGGGCGCACAGGGCCGCGCCCGCGTCGAATAGGCCGCGACCGAGGTGTTGCCGCGGTTGTTGCGCAGGTAGTCGATCAGGATCCGGCCCCGGCGCTGCGCCTTGGGCATGGACGTCGTGTAGGCCTGGGGCTTTTCGCGCTCCATCTCCTCGGAGAGCGCGCGCGAGAAGGAGAACGACTCGTCCCAGGTCGACGCCGGACGCAAGGGCACCACGACGTGCAGGCCCTTTCCGCCCGTCGTCTTGACGAAGCACTCGAGGGAGAGGGCGTGCAGCCGCTCGCGCAGGGCGAGGGCGGCCACGGTCACGCGGTCCCAGCCCACGGAAGGATCGGGGTCGAGGTCGAACACGACGCGGTCCGGCCGCTCGATGTCGTCGGCGAGGGCGTTCCAGGTGTGGATCTCCAGGATGCCCATCTGCACGAGCGAGACCAGACCCTGCAGGTCGTCCACCACGAGGTACTCGCCGACCTTCGTCTTTTCCTGGATCTTCACGCGGCGCAGCGCCTCCGGCGCCCACACGCCGCTGTGCTTCATGTAGAAGCAGCCCTTCTCCGCGCCCTCCGGGCAGCGCACGAGCGTGAGCGGCCGTCCCTTCACGTGCGGGAGGATCCAGTCCGCGATCGTCTCGTACAGGCGCGCGAGGTCCCGCTTGGTGATCCCTTGCGGCGGATAGAGCACGCGGTCGGCGTGGGTCAGCCGCACGCCGGCCACGACCTCCTCGCCGCCCGCCTTCGGCCCACGCTTTGCGCTCAGCTCTTGCCCCTCGCGCGACCGTGCGCGCGCGGGCCGCTTGGCCGGGGGGGCCGCCACCTCCGGCGCGTCCGCCACGTCTTTCACGGGCCGCGGCCGCTCGTGCGTCACGTCCTTCGGGTTCTTGTCCTCGCGCAGGCCCTGGAACGACGGGTGGCGGAGCCGTCCGTCCGAGGTCCACTCCGTGAAGGCCACCTCCGCCACGAGCTCCGGCCGCACCCAGTGCGCGCGGGCGATGCCCGCAGTCCGCGCCTGCTTGAAGGGCGAGGTCGGCTGCGCGCGCGCGGTCAGCTTCTTGCCCAGGTCGTCGAGGACCTTCGAGGTGAAGCCGGTGCCCACCTTCCCCGCGAACTCCAGATCGCCGCCGGCGTCGTAGACGCCCAGCAGCAAAGCGCCCAGGCCGACGCGTGAGCCTTCCGCGTCGGTGTAGCCGCCGATGACGAATTCCTGGCGGTGCAGGCACTTCACCTTGAGCCAGGAGCGCGATCGGCCCGGCTCGTACCGTGCATCGCGGCGCTTCGACACGATGCCTTCCACTCCCAGCGCGCAGGCCTGCATGAAGAACTCCGCGCCCGATCCGGCCACGTGATCGCTGTAGCGCAGCGGAGAGCCCGTCCGCGGCGTCCCGAGCATGTCCCGAAGCATCGTCTTGCGCGCCTCGAGCGGCGCCCCGACGAGGGAGAGGCCCTCGAGGTGGATGAGGTCGAACAGGAAGTAGGCGAGCTGGCCCGGACCGTGATCGGGGCCGGTGAGCGCGTTCTGCAGGGCCTGGAAGCTGGTCATCCCGCTGGGCAGCACCACCGCGACCTCGCCGTCGAGGATCGCGGCTTTCGCCGGCAGCTCTTCGACCGCCGCGGCCACGGTGGGGAAGTGCGCGGTCCAATCCTTTCCGTTGCGGCTGAGGAGCCGTGCGCGTCCGTCCTGGAGGCGGGCGAGGATCCGGTAGCCGTCGAACTTCATCTCGTGCAGCCACTCCGCGCCCTTCGGTGGCTCGTCGACGAGGGTGGCGAGCTGGGCCGCGATCTTGGCCGGCAGCGGTGCCTTGCGCGTGCCGGGCACGGCGGCGGCGGCCGCGGTCGTCTTCATTGTCGTTCTCGCGACGCGGGCGGCGCGGGGCGATCGCGCACGCGCCTCCGCCGCCATCCCGCGATTCGAGTTCCAGACGCGGTCGCGGTCGGCCGCGATCTCCTCGAGCGTACGCCCGGTGGCCACGCTCTGCGGCCGGTCCTCGGTGATGCTGTACACCTTCGACGAGCGCACCCGATCGTCGCGCTCCTTGATCAGGAGCCAGGTCCTGCCCTCCTCCCGGGGATCGCGGCCCTTGATCCGGACCAGCGTCCACTTGCCCTCGAGCTTCTCGCCGTCGAGGCGGAACTTGAGCGCGCCCTTCCGAAGCCCCTGATGCGCATCCTCCAGGGGCTCCCACGTCCCGCGGTCCCAGAGCAGGACGGTGCCCCCACCGTACTGGCCCTCGGGGATGATCCCCTCGAAGTCGCCGTAATCGATGGGGTGGTCCTCGGTCATCATGGCCAGCCGCTTGTCCGCGGGGTCGAGGCTGGGCCCTTTGGGCACCGCCCAGCTCTTGAGGACCCCTTCCATCTCGAGGCGGAAGTCGTAATGGAGCCGCGAGGCCGCGTGCTTCTGGATCACGAAGGACCGTCCCGCACGCTTGGACTCCTCACCCTTCGGCTCGGGCGTGATCGCGAAGTCCCGCTTGCGGTGGTACTCGCGCAGTCCCATCGACGCCTCCTCTGATGATGGTAGCGCGGCGTCTTGACATCTGCCGCGGCCCGACCCTACGCTCCGCTTTCTTCGGGAGGCCCGCGTGCTCGATTGGTTCGGGGGAGAGGCGACCGTCCCCGAGCTCATCCAGCGCAAGAAGTACGGCAAGGCGGAGCGGCTGCTGCGGAAGGAGTTCGAGACCGGCCGGCGCGATGTCGAGCTGCGGTTGCAGCTCGCCGACGTGATCGCGCTGGCCGGACGAGGCGGAGAAGCCGTCCCGATCTACATCGGCCTCGCCGACGAGCTCGCGCGGAGCGGCCACGCGCCGAAGGCGATTGCCGTCCTCAAGAAGCTCGAGCGCATCGTGCCCGGCCGGGGCGACGTGGCCGACCGGATGGCCGCGCTCATCGGCGACCACGGCGCGGGTGCGGCCACCCAGGCGCCCCCGGTCCCGGAGCTGGCACCGGACGCGGCCGCCGCCGCCACCGACACCGCGCCTGCCGCCACCGAGACCGTGCCCGCGGCGCCGGCCGCAATCGATCCGGCCTTCTCGAGCCCGCTGTTCGGAGACTTCTCGCGAGAGGACCTGCGGGCGGTGATCCGCGGCCTCCGCTTCCTGACCTTCGAGCCCGGCGACATCATCGTCGGCGACGCCGAGCCCGGCGACAGCCTGTTCGTGATCAGCAGCGGCCGCGTCAAGGCGTTCGTGAAGGGGGCGGAGGGCCGCTATCACGAGGCGCGCGAGATGCGGGAGGGGGACTTCTTCGGCGAGATCGCGCTCCTCCAGGGCAAGCCGCGCACGGCCACGGTCACGGCGGCGGAGAGCTGTGAGCTGCTCGAGCTCGAGCGCGAGATGGTGGAGTCGCTGGCCGCGACGCGTCCGCACGTGCGCGAAGTGCTGGAGACCTTCTGCAACGCGAGGAATGTGTCCGAATCACCAGACGTCGGGTCTCGGACACATTCCTGAAGACATGGAGGCAACGGCCAGGCCGCTCACGTCTTGCGGCGCGCCTTGAGCTCGTGGCGACGCTCGGCCTCTTCGATGGAGTGGGACTCCTTCGTGTCCGCCATCTGCTTGGCCCTCTCCGCCAGCAGCTGATAGTGCGCCCGCAGGACTCGTAGCTCTTCGCTGGTCAGATCCTCGACGCTGATCAGTCGGTTGCTGGCGCCCTCCAGCGCGGCCACCAGCTCGTTGAGCTTGAGCTGGATGGCCAGGCCGTCCTTGTTCTGCGTCTGCTGGATCAAGAACACCATGAGGAACGTGACGATGGTCGTCCCGGTGTTGATCACCAGCTGCCACGTGTCCGAGAAGTGGAACAGGGGGCCCGAGATCGCCCACACGAGGAGCGTGCCGAGCGCGAGCGCGAAGGCAGGGACGCTCCCCGTGAAGCGCGTCGCGCCGGAGGCAAAGCGCTCGAAGACACGAGCGGGGGACTTGTCATGATGTGCCATGGACCTCCTCGCCTTTGGATCATCGTTACACGACGGTGTCCCATGGACACGGCGGCACAGCGGTTTACGTGCTGGCCTGGGACTTGCACAAGCCAGTCGCCGTGGCGAAGGGGCTCCGTCTGGACGGCGTCCGGGTGTTGCTCGTCGAGGACGACGAAGACACGCGCGAAGTCCTCACCCTGGGCCTGGAGTTGCAGGGAGCGACGGTGCGGGCCGTGGGGTCGGCAAGGGACGCTCTCCTGGCCGTGGACGGTTTCGTGCCCCACGTCATCCTCAGCGACATCGGGCTTCCGGACGAGGATGGGCTGTCCCTGATTCGGAAGCTGCGCAAGCTCCCCGCCTCGCGCGGCCGCATTCCCGCCGCCGCCGTCACGGCCTTCACCCTGAGCGACGACGGCCAGGAGCCGATCCGCGCCGGTTTCCAGCGTCATTTCCGCAAGCCCGTGGAGACGCGAACGCTGTTCGACGCCGTCGCCGAGCTGGCCGCCCTGGGGATCGTCGAGCGCCGCGCGCGCGACCGCGAGCCCGCCCCCCCCATGGATCGTCGCGACAGTCTCGGCCGCTAGGACAATCCGGCGGCCCAGGCGGGGCGGACAGGGACGGCGCGGCGCGCGAACAGCCGGAGGAACTCCTCGTCCGTCAGTCCATCGGCACCGGACAGGTGTCGCTCGATCGCGGAGGCGAGGTCGAGCGGCTTGCGCGGCGAGGGTGGGCAGGGATTGCTCCACGCGAGCCTCAGATGCGAGGGCCGAGGCGTGTCCGACACGTACTCCGAGGTCTCGCCGCTCATCCGGGAGTACCGTAGCATCCGGCCCCGTCCTCGCAGGTCCACTCGAATCCATCGCTTGGCTGGGGCGCCGCCCTGGGCGCGCGGCGTTCCCGGCCCACCGCCTTGGCATTGGTCTTGCTAAATGATGGCCAGACGCCAGGGGCGCCGTGGGGTCCGACCCCGGTGAGGAGGTCAACGATGAGCAGTCAGACCCGGTCCGACGGCCGGCCGGTCCCTCGCTCCACCGAGCTTGTTGGCTCGCTCCGCGATGCCGTCGAGGACTTCGCCCGGCACTCCCGCAAGAATTCCGAGGCGATCGAAGTGATCGTCCACGCTTTGAAAGCCGTGCACCAGGATCTGCAGGAAGAGAAGGAACGCTCGCAGCTCCTCGAAGCGCGCGTCAGGAAGGCGGAGGACGGGCTCGTGGACCTGGCCCGGGTCGTGGCCGCCTGGCGGCGCCAAGGGTGGGTTCAGTAACCTACCAGAGCTCTCCGAGCGAGTCGTACAGCAGCTTCACCGACGACGTGATGATCGCCCAGGCGGCCAGGATGGCGCTCGGCTCGCGGGCCCCCGCCAGGGTGAGGCCCAGGACCGCCGCCGCCGAGAGAGCCAGCATCGTCCGCGCCACGGAGTCGGCGCGCAGCACCTTCAGCGACGGCCACGGCGTGAGGTGGGCCACGTACCCGAGGAGGAGAAGGGCGCTCCACGCCACTGCCCACGAATCCACGAAGATGCGGATCTGTTCGCTCCCCACTCACTCCTCCGCCGGTCGTCGCCGCCGGAGCGGCGGCATACCCTACCACAGGTTGCGCGTCGTGCTCACGATCGGTGTCTGCCGCGCGGGGTAGTGCGCTTTTGACTAGTATTGAAATGGTGATGATGAAGAGAGCGCCCGGTCTGGTGAGGGCCATCGGTGGCGTGGGCGCGACGGTGGCGCGGCACGCGGGCGGGATGGGCATCCTGGCCTGGCGCACGCTGGCCGCCCTCGTCCAGGGACAGGTCTCGCTGCGCGACTTCACCGGACAGCTCTTCGCGATGGGGGCCCAGAGCCTGCCCCTCGTCCTCGTGACGTCGGTCCTTTCCGGCATCGTCACGTCACAGCAGGGCGGCTACCAGTTCACCGGCTCCATTCCGCTCTACGTGCTCGGCAGCGTCGTGACCTCGAGCGTCGTCCTCGAGCTTGGTCCCGTCCTGACCGCGGTCGTCGTGATCGGCCGCGTCGGGGCCCGCATCACGGCCGAGCTCGGCACCATGCAGGTCTCGGAGCAGATCGACGCGCTGTACTCGCTGGGACGCGATCCCGTGAAGGTGCTGGCCGCGCCGCGCATCCTGGCCGGGATGCCGGCCATGATCCTCCTCGTCGGGATCTCCAACCTCGTCGGCGTGCTGGCGGGAATGCTGGCCGCACGCCTGACCGTCGGCCTCGGCCATGCGACCTTCCTCTACGGTGCGCGCCTGTTCTGGCACAGCTACGACTTCTTCTACTCCGAGATGAAGGCCTGGGCCTTCGGCCTGCTCATCCCGCTCATCTCCGTCCACATGGGACTGCTGACCCGGGGCGGCGCGGAAGGCGTGGGCCGGTCCACCACCAGCTCCGTGGTCTTCATGATCATCGCGGTATTGGTGTGCGACGCCCTCTTCCCGCCGCTCTTCTTGAACTAGCGATGATCGAATACCGCGACGTCTACAAGGCGTTCGACGTGCCCGTGCTCTCCGGAGTGAGCTTCACCGTGGAATCGGGCGAGACCCTGGCCATCCTCGGACCGTCCGGCACGGGCAAGAGCGTCCTCCTGAAAACGACGATCGGCCTCATCGTCCCGGACGCGGGCGGCGTCTTCATCGACGGGCAGTCGGTATTCGCCGCGGATGCGGACCAGCTCCAGACCATCCGCCGCAAGGCCGGCTACGTGTTCCAGAACGCCGCTCTCTTCGATTCCATGAACGTGTTCGAGAACGTGGCCTACGGGTTGCCGGAGGGGGCCCTCAAGAAGCTGGGCCGCCGCGAGGTGACGCGCCGGGTCGTGCGCTCGCTGGAAGAGGTCAACCTCGATCCTTCCGTCGTGCTGACCAAGCTGCCCGCGGAGCTCTCGGGCGGCATGCGCAAGCGCGTCGGCCTGGCGCGCGCCATCGTGGGCGAGCCTCAGATCCTGCTCTACGACGAGCCGGTGACCGGCCTCGATCCCGTCAACGCGGTGGCAGTGGACCGGCTGATCACGGACATCGCGGAACGCACGCACGTCACGTCGATCGTGGTGACCCACGACGTCGAGGGGGCGCTGTCCATCTCCGACCGCGTGTCCCTGCTCGAAGGGGGCAAGCTGCGCTTCCTCGGCACCCCGGACGAGTTCCGCCGCAGCGCCGATCCCCTGGTGCGTGCCTTCGCGGACCGGCAGGCCGCGGTGGAAGCGGCGCTGGCCGGCTCCGCTCGGTCCAGTCGCATGGCCGACGCCAAGACGCCCGTCCTCCCGTGAGCCCGATGTCCTTCGACGTGCAACCTGGAGGCACCCCCGATGGCCGAACCTGAAGACCAGCTCGAGCGGCGAGACGACGAGGAGGAGCCGCCCGTCGCGCCACCTTCGCGCGGCGCCGACCAGGCGGTGTGGGTGGGCTTCTTCCTGGTGGTCGGGATCATCGCGATCTTCGCCGCGCTCTTCATCCTGACCGACGCCGCGCTCTTCCGCGGGCGCTACATCGTGAGCACCGTCGTCACCGACGCCGGCGGCATCCGCCGCGGCGACCCCGTGCAGATGCGCGGCGTCAACATCGGGCGTGTGCAGCGGTTCAAGATCGCGAAGGACAACGTGGAGATCCGGCTGGAGCTGGAAGGCGAGTACAACGTGCCCAAGGACTCCCACGTGGAGCTCAAGTCCGGAGGCCTGCTCGGGGGCACGGTCGCGGACATCGTCCCCGGCGACTCCACGGAGTACCTCCGCAACGGCGACCATCTCGACGGGCGCACGGTGCCCGGCCTGTTCGACGCCGCCAACCGCGTGGCCGGCCAGGTCGAGAAGGTGATGGGCCAGGTCGAGAAGCTCATGACCGACGCCACGGTCCGGAACTTCTCGGCCACGGCGGAGAACGCGCAGGTGGCCAGCCGCGACATGCGGAAGCTCATCCTGGACGTCTCGACGGCGGTGGGGGAGCAGCGCAAGACGCTGGCCACGCTGGAAGGCAGCCTCCAGCGCTCGGCGGGCGGCCTCGAAAAGGTCGCGAACGGGCCCGAGCTGGACCGCGCCCTCAAGCGCCTCGATACGCTCGGGGAGCGCATGGACACGGTGACGGCGTCCCTCCAACGGTCCGCGCAGTCCGTGGAGACGATGAGCTCGCGCACGGCGAAGGGCGAGGGCAGCCTCGGCAAGCTGATGACGGACGACGAGCTCTACCGGCGGCTCAACGAGGCCGTGAACAACATGAACCAGGCGACGCTGGGGATGAACCGCCTGGTCGAGGACATCCAGAAGAACCCGAGGAAATACATCAACCTGAAGGTGTTCTAGTCGATCGTTCTCCCCAGCCAGTCCACGATCCTCGCGAGCACGTCCTCGCGGCCGATGTCGTTGAGCATCTCGTGGAAGAAGCCGTCCCACCACACGAACTCGACGATGCCGGGCGCGGCCGCGCCCGCGAACTGCCGGGCGGCCTCCGGGTCGACCAGCCGATCGTCGCCCGAGGCCATGAGCAGCGTGGGCACGCGTAGCCGCGCCGCGCTTGCCCGCACTTCGCGCTGGGCCCGCCCGATGGCCCGCAGCCATCCCGGGGAGGCGGCGTGGCTCACGAGCGGATCGCCCGCGTAGGCCTCGCCTACGGCCGGATCGCGCGAGAGTAGGCGTACGTCGATGCGCGTGGGCATCGGGACGCGAGGGGCGACTCGGAACATCACGCCGGCCAGCGCGCGGACGAAGGCCGACGGGCGCGAGGAAGGGTGGACGGCCAGGAACGGGGACGTGACCACGAGGCCGTCGAGCAGGCCGGGGTCCTCGAGGGCGAGCTTCAGCGCCACGAGCCCTCCTTGCGAATGGCCCAGGATGAACAACGGGCGCGACGGCGGGCGGCGGCGCACTTCTTCGAGCGCGGCACGGACGTCCGCGACGTAGTCCTCGATACGGTCGACGTGCACGCGTCCGCCTTCGCTCTTGCCGTGCCCCCGGTAATCGACGGCATGCACGGCGAAGCCGGCGTCGGCGAGCGCGGCGGCGGTGGCCGCGTATCGCTCGGAGTGCTCGGCCAGGCCGTGCACGATGAGAATGGCCGCGCGCGGCGTCCGCGGCCGCCACGACTGACCGAAGAGGGCCGGACCTCCGGGTGCGCGCACCGCCCATTCGCTCCGAACGAGATCGGCGGCCATCGCGCGCGGTAGTCTAGTGACGCGCTCCACCGATGTCGACGACGGCGGGCAAGTGCCCTGTCCGCTTTCGTCAGGGATTGGCTGGCCTGCCACTGGTACCTACCGGCGCCTGCTGGTCAGGTGGCCGCGCTCGATCATCCGACTGAGCACTGGTTCCGGGACGAGTTCCGGGGAGCTTCACGCACTCGTAGATGGCCCGACCGTTGCCCACGACGTCCCCGCGCATCCGGCGCTTGCCCGGCCCATAGAACAGATCGGCCTCGTAGCCGTTGTGGGCCCGACACCGCAACTCATGAGCAGTTGATATCACGGGGACGTGCCAACCAAGGACCAAGTGGAAGCGAACTATCAATGTATTCGTGTCGCACTCGTTCCGGAACCAGTTGAAGCGCGTTCAGAGACTCGATGTGATTCTGAGAAGTGGCAACGAGCACTCAAGTCGCCGTAAGCCTCATCGGCGGTCCGGCCTGGCCGCAACGCTGCATCCGACCACCTGACGTGGCCGACTCCATTCCTCGGACCGCGGCCATGACGACGGAGCCTCCGCGACGGCCGCGACACCGCTGACGTTGACGCCTGCGCGCCGCGGCCGTAGTGTTCGCGGCCATGACGCCGAGGCGGGCGCGCGAAACCGTCGTCGCCGTCGCGCTCTACGCCGTGCTCGCCTTCCTCAGCTTCCTGCCCCAATCGCTGAGGCCGCGCGACACCATCGCGTACGTCGGCGACTCGCTGGAGAGCGTCTACATCGTGGCCTGGAACGTGCACCAGTTCTTCCGCTCGCCCGCGCACCTCTTCGACGCCAACGTCCTCTTCCCGCACGCGCGCGCGCTGGCCTTCACCGACCATCGGCTGCTCCCCTCGCTCGCCGTCGCGCCCGTGCTGTGGGCGACGGGGGACCCGGTCCTGGCCACGAACGTGGCCCTGGGTCTGGTCTGCCTCCTCGCGGCCATGGGCGGGCGACGGCTGGCCATGGTTCTGGGGCTGCCGCCGGTGGCGGCCTGGGCCGCGGGCGCCCTCTACGCGTTCCACACCTATCAAGTGAACGAGGGGCCGCGGCTCAACATCGTGGCGCACGGCTTCGTGGCCTTCGCCCTGGCCGAGCTGGTCCTCTACCTCGAGACGGGCCAGCGGCGGCGCGCCTGGAGCACCGCCGGCTTCATGCTGCTGCAGGGCCTGAGCTCGAACTACCACCTTCTCTATGGCGCGCTCGTGATCGCGCTCGTCGTGCTGGGCGCGCTGGCCCTGCGCCCGCGCGTCGTGGCCCCGCGCCTCCCGGTACTCGGGGCGGCCACGCTGGCCGCCGCGTTGCTCTTCGCGCCCATCGCCGTGCCGTACCTCCGCACTGCGCGCGAGCAGGGCTACGTGCGCGAGCTGGGACCGGGCATCGGCCTCGAGCACTACCTTTCGACCTCGCCGACCAACCTCTTCTATGGCGCGATGGGGACGGAGGTGCGCCTGCAGCAACGGGGCCCGCATTTCGTCGGGTTCCTCTCCCTGGGGCTCGCGCTGCTGGCGCTGGCGGAGTGGGCGCTTCGTCGTCCGCGTCACGCCGAAGAAGGCGCCGTTCCGCCTTCGGCATGGGTGCCGGCCGCGGGCGCGCTGGCCCTCGTGCTGGTGCTCCTCTCCCTTGGCCCCGACGTGACCGCATGGGGCCATCGCCTGGGGCCCGGTCCCTATCGCCTCCTCTACCGATGGGTGCCCGGCTTCCAGCTCGTGCGCATTCCGGAGCGCCTCGGACTCCTGGCCATGCTGTTCGTCGGCCTGCTCGCCGGACGCGGGCTGTGCCTCCTGGAGACGCGGGGCGCGCGTTTGGGCGCCGTGCTCCTGGCCGCGCTCATCCCCCTCGAGCACGTCGGTCCCCTGCCCGTCAGCGAGCGCGTTCCCGTCGGACGGCGGGTCCCCGAATACGTGCGCTGGCTTGCCGCCAACCCCGCCCACGCGATCGCCGAGGTCCCGATCCACGGCGAGGGGCTGGTGCGCGAGGAGACGGAGGAGATGTATTTCTCCGCCTATCATTTCAAGCCGATCATCCACGGCTACACCGCCTACCCGCCGCTGCTCAGCCGACTGCTGCGGCGCGTCGCCGCCGAGTTCCCCTCGGAGACCGCGCTCCAGACCCTGACCCGTCTGGGGATCGACACGGTCGTCGTGCACCATGGGCGGCCGGTGGGCGGCGACCTCGCCCGGCGGCTACGGGATACCGGCCAGCGCAGCCCGGAGACCTTCCGTCGGCTCCTCCGCCTGGCGGATCTCGATCTCGAGAGTCGCCTTCCGGGCGCGGTCACCACCCGCCGTATCGAGCGGCTCGCGCGCTTCGAGGGTGCCCCCGCCCACCTCTACGAGAGCGCGGCGGACGAGATCTACCGCGTGCTTCCGGCCGCCGCGCACGCGCCCGCGCCCTTCCCGCGCGGCCAGCGCCGGCTCGATCCCGCCTGGCACTACCGCACCAAGATCGGCGATCCCGCTCCGGCCGCGGACGGCGACCTCGCGACCTCGTGGCGGGTGCCGCGCTCCCTGCTCGGCGACGAGTTCTTCGAGATCACGTTCGACCGTCCGCTGCGCGTGGCCGGGGTCGTCCTGCCCCTGCGGCGCGACAGCGCATTCCCGACCCGCTTCCGCGTCGCCGGACGCGTCCCCGGCGGCGGCTGGATCGAGCTGGCGCGCCTGGACGAGGCGCACGTCCTGCAGCTCGTGGACCGCCTCCGTGAGGATCCCGGGCGCGCCGCCCTCGGCTTCGACCTCGGCGGCCGGCCCCTGGAGGGGATCAGTCTCCTGGTGGACGAGGCGGGGACGAGCTTCGACGGCTGGTCGCTTCCGGAGGTGGAGGTGTGGACTCCGGAATGAGGGGGCGGATGGCGAGACGCACGCTCCGTCCGTGCACGCGCCAGGATCCCTCGAGCTGATAGGGCAGCCAGGTGCGCTTGTAGGGCTGGACGACCAGGCAGAGCGCGTGCATGCCCGGCTCCAGCCGCCACCACGCCTCCTGGCCTTCGGGCACCGTTTCCGCGCGGCACACTCCGGGGACCACGAAGACACCCACGTCGGCGGAGCCTTTCGAGACGCGGAAGCCCACATCCGTGTCGCGCCGGACCTCGGCGCAGGTGATCCAGGTCTCGTCCGGGCGCGGCATGCGGTGGAGTGAGAACGCCGTCTCGCCGTCGCTCGACTGCCGCGTGTAGTCCAGCGTCGCGGGGCACACCGTGCCCGCGAAGGGATCCGGCGTCCGCCGCCGCGCGTCGTAGAGGAATCGATTGAAGGTGTCGTCGTCGATCCAGTACCAGAGCCAGGTATGGCCCAGGTGGCCGTCCGGCCGCAGGTGCTCGCGCACCCAGCGGTACTGCTCGAAATCGCCGACGCCGGCGACGAGGTTGAGGTCGATGACGTTGCGGCCGGGCAGGATGTGGACGGGATCGACGCGCGCGGCGCCCCATTCGCGCGCGGCCAGCCAGTCGTCGATCCGCTCGCGGTTCTGGCCCCAGTCGATGTTGGAATCGGCGAGCAGGAGGTAGGCCAGGCGCTTGGGCTGCACCGCCGCATTCGTGAACGAGATCGGGTTGCCGAGATACGCGGCGTTCTCGGCCAGGGCGGTGACGAGGACGGCGGCCGCCAGCGCCGTCCAGACCGGGCGCGGCGGCAGCGTCGCCAGGCCGGCGGCCGCGATCACGTAGGCGAGCGGGACCGCCATCAGCACGTAGCGGTACCCGATCTGGGCGTGGAAGGCCAGGGAGAAATAGGCGAGGGTGAAGACGAGGGTGAAGGCCAGCAAGCGGATCCACGGACGGCGCCACACCTCGGGCTGGGATGCCGCGCGCACCAGTCCCCAGATCTCGGCGGCCAGGAGCAGGAGCGGCGTCTTCAGCAGCCACATGAGGGCGAAGTAGAACCAGACGCCGCGGGCGTACCGGTGGCCGAGGACCACGACGTTCCAGTCGCGACGCTCGGAGGCGAGGGACGCGTCGAAGGCGGTCACGAACGCGGCCGGGAGGGGCAGGCGAAGGCCGGGCACGGCCGCGGCCAGACGCGTGAAGAACCCCGAGCGCAGCTCGATCGCCGCCAGGGGGCGGCCCAGCTCGCGCAGCCCGTAGGCGCCGCACACCACGGCCCAGGCGGCGATCCCGGCGAGAAGGAGCAGGAGGGCGAGGCGTCGCCTCGTGGCCGTGCCCGCTTCCCGTCGAGAGATCACGGGCAGGACGGCCAGGCTGGGCAGGAGCAGCACGGCCGAGACCTTGGCCACGAAGGCCAGCCCGAGCGCGGCCCCGAAGAGCGCGGCGCGCCCGAGGGATGGCGTCGTCCACAGGCGATGCGCGGCCAGGAGAGTGGCCAGCGTCGCGCAGGCGTACGGCAGGTCCGCCGTGGCGAGGCTGGCATGCGCGGCCAGGTTCGGATCGAGCGCGGTGGCGGCCACGGCGAGCGCGCCGACAAGGGGCCCGACCTCCCGGCCGGCGGCGTAGACGAGACCCAGCAGCAGGGCCAGCCAGAGCGCGGACGGGGCGCGGGCAAAGAAGCGCAGCGCGCCGGCATCGGTGACACCGGCGGCGCGGGCCGCCTTTCGCGCGAGCACGGCCGGCACCATGATCGGGGTCTTGGAGTTCAGCCGCTCCTGGCTGGTGCGCTCGCTGACCCCGGTGTCGAGGAAGCGCTCGCTCCACGTCAGGTGGAACGCCTCGTCGTACGTCCACCCTTCGCGCGCCGCGGACCAGAGGGCGTGGCCGACGGCGCCGCTGGCGAGGGCCAGGGCCAGCACGTGCGCGGACCACGGGCGCACGGGGGTCAGCGCGCTCCGGTCCGGCGGCGCCGTGGCGGCACGCCGCGGATTCTACACACGGCGCACGCGTCCCCGTGCCGCTCCTCTCCGTGACACACTGATGGCAGCGACTGACCCACGTTTTCGAGGAGCCCGCCATGCCTCCATCCCGTCTCGCCCTCCGATCGTTCGTGGCCGCGGCCGTCGCCGTGGGCCTGATGCTGGCGCCTTCGCCGGCGGCCGCCCAGTACTTCGGCCAGAACAAGGTCCAGTACAAGGACTTCGACTTCCGGGTCATGAAGACGCGGCACTTCGACATCTACTACTACCCGGAGGAGGAGGCGGCGGTCGCGGACGCGTCGAAGATGGCGGAGCGCTGGTACACGCGCCTGAGCCGCGTGCTCAGTCATCAGTTCGGGCAGCGCCAGCCCATCATCCTGTACGCCAGCCATACGCATTTCGAGCAGACCAACGTCCTGTCCGGCTTCATCGGCGAGGGGACGGGGGGTGTCACCGAGCTGATGAAGCGCCGGGTCGTGCTGCCCATGGCGGGGCCGATCGCGGAGACCGACCACGTGCTGGGCCACGAGCTGGTGCACGCCTTCCAGTTCGACATGACGGGGGGCGCCGGTCCGCTCAGCAGCGGGAACGTGCCTTCCGCGGTGCAGCTTCCCCTCTGGTTCATCGAGGGCATGGCCGAGTACCTCTCGCTGGGCGCCGTCGATCCCCACACCGCGATGTGGATGCGCGACTCCGTGGAGCGCAAGAAGATGCCGCGCGTCGATCAGCTCGACAACCCCGAGTACTTCCCCTATCGCTTCGGCCAGGCCCTGTGGGCCTACGTGGCCGGGCGCTGGGGGGACGAGGTCTGCGCCCGCGCTCTGCGCGCGTCCGTGCGTGGCAACACGGATGCGCAGCGGATCCTGGAAGGCATCACCGGCCTGCCCTCCAAGGAGCTCTCCAAGCAGTGGCACGAGGCCTTGCAGGCCCAGTACCGGCCGCTCATCGAGGCCAAGCGGACACCGCTCACCTACGGCCCGGCCGTGATCACGGAGAAGAACGCGGGAGAGCTCAACGTCGCCCCCGTGCTCAGCCCTGACGGCAACTCCCTGGCCTTCTTCTCGGAGAAGGACCTCTTCTCGATCGATCTCTTCCTGGCCGACGCGCGCACGGGTCAGATCCGCCGCAAGCTCGTGAAGACGGCGACCGACCCTCACTTCCAGAGCCTCCAGTTCATCAACTCCGCGGGCAGCTTCGACGCCAGCGGGCGCCGGTTCGTCTTCGGCGCGGTCGAGGCGGGCAAGGCGGCGCTCAACGTGCGCGACGCCAGCGGCGGGCACGTCCACGACTACAAGATCCCGGAGGTGGACGAGATCTTCGACCCCAGCTTCTCGCCCGACGGCCGGCAGGTCGTGTTCTCCGCCCAGACCGGCGGCCTGACCGACCTCTTCGTCTACGACCTCGAGGCGAGCCGGCTTCGCCGCCTCACCAGTGACGCGTACGCGGACCTGCAGCCGTCGTGGTCATCGGACGGACGGAGCATCGTGTTCTCGACCGACCGCTTCTCCACCAACCTCGAGACCCTCGGCGCCGGCAACTACCGCCTGGGCCTCATCGACCCCGACGGCTCCGGGATCCGTCCTCTGCCCAGCTTCGAGGACGCGAAGAACATCAACCCCAAATGGTCGGCGGACGGGGCCAGCGTCTTCTTCATCTCCGACCGCAACGGGATCAGCAACGTCTACCGCCTCGACGTCGCCAGCGGGCAGACCTCGCAGGTCACGGACCTCCTCACCGGCGCCAGCGGGATCACCGCGCTCAGCCCGGCCCTTTCCGTCGCACGCGATCGTCTCGTCTACAGCGTCTACGAGAAGGGCCAGAACCGGATCTACGCGATCGAGGGAGCGCGCATGGCGGGGACGGCCCTGAGCGACGCCAGCGATCGTACTCGCGCCGCCATGCTGCCCCCGCGCGAGCGGCCGGGGGCGGAAGTGGCGGCCCTTCACCGCGAGCCGACCTTCGGCCTGCCCACGAACCAGAAGGTCGAGACGGAAACCTACAAGCCCAAGCTCTCGCTCGACTACGTGGGACAGACCTCGATCGGCGTCGGGACCGGCCCCACGGGAACCTTCGTGGGCGGCGGCGTATCGTTCCAGTTCAGCGACGTCCTGGGCGAGCACAACGTGGGCGCCGTGCTGCAGGTGAACGGCCGCTTCGAGGACTTCGGCGGCATCGTGGGCTACGAGAACCGGAAGCATCGATGGTCCTGGGGCGCCCAGATCGAGCAGATCCCCTACGTGACCGGCTCCTTCTCCACCGGGCAGGACGCGAGCGGCGCCATCATCGAGCAGTCCGAGCTGTTCCGGGAGACGGACCGGGCGCTGCAGACCTACATCGCCTATCCCTTCAGCCGCGCATCGCGATTCGAGCTGGGGGCATCGGCGCGCCACATCTCGTTCGGCCGCGAGATCGAGACCCTGGCCTTCGACCCCTTCAGCGGCCAGCTCCTCGCGCAGGACCGGCAGAAGCTGGATGCGCCATCCGGCATCGGCTTCGGGGAGGGAAGTGCCGCGCTCGTTTACGACACCGCGCTCTTCGGGCCGACCAGCCCCATCCTGGGCCAGCGCTACCGGTTCGAGGTGTCGCCGACCTTCGGCGGCCTGAAGTACATGGGCGTCCTGGCCGACTATCGCCGGTACGTCATGCCCGTCCGGCCCATCACCCTGGCCGGACGCGTCATCCATTACGCGCGCTACGGCAGTGGCGGCAACGATCCGCGCATCACCCCGCTCTTCATCGGCTATCCCAACCTCGTGCGCGGCTACGACGTCAACTCCTTCAGCGCGAGCGAGTGCGGCAACAACGCGACTACGTCCTGTCCCGTCTTCGATCAGCTCGTGGGGAGCCGCATCGGGGTCGCGAACCTGGAGCTGCGCCTTCCGCTTCTGGGGCTCTTCAACCGGCGCAACCTCTATGGTCCGATCCCCGTCGAGCTGATCGCCTTCTCGGATTGGGGCGTGGCCTGGACGGCCAGCGAGAAGGCGAAGTTCCTGGGCGGCGACGGCACCCGCCGCATCGTGAAGAGCTACGGCGGGGGCGCGCGCATCAACGTCCTCGGCTTCGCGGTGGTCGAGATCGACTACGTGAGGCCCGTGGACCGGCCCCAGAAGGGCTGGAGCTGGGTGTTCAATTTCAGTCCCGGCTTCTGATACCTTTGAGCCTGGTCCCCGGACGGGACGCAAGGTACCCTCGGAGGAACTGGCCATGATCCGGACGTGCGCAAGCTGCGGCACCAAGAACCGCATCCCTCCCGAGCACCTGGCCGACACCGGCCGCTGCGGCTCGTGC
>WNFM01326815.1_pt1 | contig 23952 bp, 27 predicted proteins | sample 5400271 | NCBI WGS metagenome assembly WNFM01 (sample SAMN13153352, study PRJNA577476) | soil metagenome | isolation source: 60 cm saprolite on Douglas fir-dominated hillslope | place: USA:California | collected 2013-09-17 | reverse complement strand
GGAAGAGGCCGCTCGACCAGTTCAAACGCACCACCCGCCTGAGGCACCTGCACCGCTTTCATCGTGGACATATCTCACTCCCTTTTCTAGGGGCGCTCTACGGAACAAAAAACGACGGGGTTATCCTTCATACAAAAGATGAGAGGATTCTCCCCATCATTATATCAGGGTGCTAAAAGTGGCTGGCATCAGGGAATGGTTCCGCAAAGATCTTGCGCTCGCAGGTGCGCTTGTGACAACGAAAGCGACGTACATACAGAACCAGTGAACAGGGGACAGGGCGACCGCAAGGGTCGCCCCTACCATATACGAGGGAGCCTCTCACATCGCGCCGTGTATGGTAGGGGGAGCCCTGGCGGCTCCCCTGGAACGGTGAACACGCTTGAGCGGCCCTTTCATCAGCAATGTCCATCCTTAAGTTGGTGCGAATAGGAAGGTCATGTAAGGTTCGCTTGTATCGGCTGTGTACCCGCTTGGAGAGGGTCCCGCAACTGGAACACGAGGCGGCTGGTGAGGTTGCACGTGGGGTGACAGTGATCTCATCTATGATACCATTTCTTGCTATATCACGGAAAGGGCAACAGAGCCTTATTTCAGGGCCTCTCAAAAGTTGTTCATATGCTTATAGTACGGACCCAAAAAGAGCCCGGTTTTCATCGAGGGCCTGGTATTCTCCACGTGAGATTGCTTGTTGTCTCTCTCGTAGTTTATTTACGACGAAATCAGAAACATTCGTTAAGGAGTTACGTATGCCACGCTTGTCTTCCCTGCGCCTTGCGAGTTTGATTGGCCTCCTGGGATCCGCGCTCGTGATCATTGGCTTCTTCTTGCCATCTCGCTTTGTCACAGTAGCATTTCCCCCAAATCCTGCGTCGTATTCTGCTGATTCATTTTGGAGTATGCTTAGTAATACCATAACCGGCGGCACCATACGTAATTTGTCCTCGGAAATGGCAATCGGATCATTTTTGCTCACGATCCTCATTCCGCTGTTGCCCTCTCTCGCCGGGTTTCTCGGCAAAGGGAAGCGAGTCATCCTCATATTCAGCCTGGGATTTGCCATCCTCGGTTTCCTAGAATTCCTGATCTTTTCCGCTCTTCTCCTGTCCTTCTCTACGTGGGGTGGTCGTGTAACCGAGATTCACACTTCCGGTCCAGGCTTCTGGCTGATGCTCAGCGGGTTTCCTCTCTGCATCGGTAGTAGCATCATCGCCCAACACTTGTTGTCCAAGCCTCGTCCAACTGTCATCAAATCGCCAGACGGTCTGCGAGAACTTGCGAGATTAAACGAATTTCGCCGACCCCCACGGGGCTTTTTTTGAGAAGAAGCCAGAGAAATTGGTGAGTCTCTTGTACAAATCTCATAGACTCATTGGTATGGAAGCAAGGGACTTGTCGAGGGCAAGCAATCTGCTACACTAGTGCATGAGAGCAGGAGAGCCTTTGGGGCGCAAAACAATTTAGGAGAACCTCTAATCGTCTTCTTCTGGAATAACTTCTATCAGATCATTCACATCTGTTTTGAGCGCTCTTGCTATCTTCACAAGGGTGCTGATTGAGATATCCCTGGTCGGATCTCTAAACAGCCTCTGGACAGTTTTAAAGTCGACATCGGCTCTACGTGACAATGTGGACTGATTAAAGCCCTTTTGCTCGGCTATTTCCTTAACCTTTAACCGTATCTTCATCCTGTCCATGCCTTCACTTTTGAGGTTAATTTTACCAGACCCTAGCAGTTGACAATATTGGTATTGCTATGTTAACCTAGTATCTATGTATATATGGTTACCCTTTAAAGGTAATCGACACGCATGGAGGTGAACATGAACAATAGTGAGGTTGCGCGCATACGACAACAAATCGAGCTGGAAAGCGCGGCGATGAAGTTTGCCATGGACGGTTTTGCCACGGTTGCCAAGCACGAATTCATTTCGCATAAGTACGATGCTATCGGCAAATGCCAGGAGCAGCTCGGAACGCTCGTGAGTGAGGAAGAGGCGACAGATATTACGGTCCAAACCTACAACCAGGTCATGGACAGCGACGAGCAATATGTGCAACCTGCCAGGAGCCTTGCGCCAGCTACTCCATTGCACCAACTCAAGACGCCTCCCATGATCGATGAAGCAAAAAAGGTGATACGGGAATACGGCTGCGAAATTGTCGAGTATGCAAACCATTGCATGGTGACGTTTCCAGAGGGAACAAAGCGAGCGGAGATATTTCCGCGTATGTACAATGAGCGCTATACCATCACGTTACCAGATGGTGTGCAGATGAGGGAAATGTACGACAGGTGCCAGGAGAAGAGCCTGCTGTTCTTGCTGGCGTGAATTGGTTGGGGGCGATAGGGGAGGTTTTTTGTGGTATGTATGAAAAAGGCCCTCCACTACTGGGGCTCCGCCTCTGAAACGCATATGGAGAAGAGACTCCCCCGCCAGTTCCCGAACTTTCAGTCCCCTCTGCCGGGGCTCTGCCTATAAATCACCCAGTTTGTTACTCGTTCAATTGACGGGACAAAACAATATGAATAGAGAATGCAGCGCCTCGTAAAGCTCCTCGATGGTTACTGGTTCAGCATTTGAGATAACCGTCTCGAAATCCCAAGATTTTATACTCTGACCAGATGCACTTACCTTCCCTTCGTTTGACGGATATGGAGGAGTGATCTTAATAAGGAATGTGCCTTTTTCTCCTGAGGCGCTCGGTCTTTTGATGGCAATCCATTCAATAAATCCGTTAAAGCCTGTTAGGTCAAAATTTTGCAGGAATTCACAGAAAGTCTTTTTAGAGACCAGTGGCACGCCAAGACACTTTCTCAATTCTTCCAATTTTATCTGATCCGACTCACACGTCCGCAAGAGCATTTGTAGCATTTTTCGCTGCTGAAACTTCACTTTTATCTTTTCGTCAATTTTAACCGCTTGCCCTATGATTCTTATCATATCTTCAAATCGCTGTTGGTAGCCATACATACAAGCAAGGTAAAGCAAGCCGTCCGCATCTGGCATTGTTGTTTCGAGAATGTTCTCCTGTAGATAGTTGATAGCGGTAGCGGCAAACCTTGCAATTTCATTGCGTTCCAGCTTCTTATAACCACCCATTCCTCTCCCTAAACCGGCTACCATTATCCCCCTCTGTGTAACTGGATCATAACCGTCAATAACTGCAATGCTCATCTCAATACCCAATTGCCTCAGTTCTCTTTGCTTGAAATCCGAACAGAGCGCAACTGCTTCATTAACCATCTCATCTTTTTCCATGAGGCTCGTAGCAAATTTTTCCGCTTTCAGAAGTATGTTCTCCGCTCTCGCTTCATCTCTCGCCTTTTTAATCTCCTGCGCCGCCTCAGCGTACTGTATAGCTGCTTCCTTTCTGGCCTGTCCTATCTCTTGCAACGCTTCGGTGTGCTGTTTTGCTGCTTCCCCTCTGGCTTGTGCTATCTCCTGCATCGCCTCAGTATGTTGTGTCGCTGCATCCTTTCTGGCCTTGTCTATTTCTTTGAGAACACTAGCATGTTTTCGGTCTATCTCTTTTTGCGTGAGAACGGTTTCAACGCCTTGCAAACTTACTCCAAAAATGGTAAAGGCTGCAATCGCCAGCCCTAAAATCGGGATCGGATATATAGCCCCTATCCCGCCCAAGAGAGCTACGAGAGTAAATACCCAGAATGATTTAGTACGGACAAGTCCTTTTACTGTATCCATTTCACCACATCCATTAACTGACGATGGTTCCTACCAATATCAACGAAAAAGAGGGTAAGTCATATAATCGTTTTTGTCCGGCATGGAGTGAGTTTTTGAGGCTAAAAAGGGAGAGTCTATTCTGCCTGTCTTTTTGTTCCGTGTCAATCGAACAAGTTGAGAAGAACAGGTTCCCATAATCATGTCGAGCGGCAGTTATATCGTAACCAAATTGCGGCAAGTTTACGCTTGGACTTGTGGAGCCTGGGGCCGATAATCCAGACAGCCTGTTGAAAAATGCCTATATTGATGACTTTGACCCATAATGTGTTCCTCATTTACGCTCAGATTTTTAGCTGAAAATGCAAATGATGAGTTTATTCAGAGTTTTTCAACAGGCTGCCAGAGTTATAGGAACGAGTTTAACCATTTCATAAGTATAGTATGAACAATGTCTCTCGCTTCTTGCAAAGACATGGTAGAGCCAAGAGCCTTGAATTTATTTGCCTGCTGTGGGATCGAAAATGGCTCGGAATGCAGGGCCTGGTCATGAGACATTTGTGGGTTGTGTAAGAAAGCCCATAACTCTTCCATTTTACTCATTGCTATTTCTGGTTCTGTCCAATTCCTCTTGTTCCAGTGGTCGAAACGAATTCTCCCTTGCTTTGTACCGGTAAATGTATCTGCCATTATCTCCTCAATGACTTTTCTTAGCTCAACTAAATCCTCTGATTTTGCATAATGATAGAGTGTTCTCGCAACTGGTACATTACGTCTCGCGATATTCCATATCTTCTTAAAGCTGGGTCTCTGCTTGTCAGCGGTTCGGAAAAATTTATCACCTGCAGCTATGACAACCCTACCCTTAAAGTCCTTAGTGCCGGATAGACTCGCTGCCCACTTGCATCAACCCCATAATCTATACCAGGCTCCCCCACTTCAGATGAAGTACTTCTAGACCGTGCCAAACCGTTATCGTCTTTATACTTGAGTTTGATAATACCGTTAAGGACGAGCAGAAATGCACGTATGCATTCCTCTACCTTCAAGGGTTTTGACAGCTTATCAAATGCAGGATTAATCAGATCAAGGACGGCTCCAAGACCATCAGTACGTTGTGATGCATTTGCGGAAGTGGGAAGAATTGGCAATTTCTCAAAGTAGGATGAACGCAAGTAAAACTTCCCCTCCTCTTCCACGATATTGCATGACCGCGCCCGGCTAAATAGGATACAAGCGAAGGATCACTACTAAAAACTTGCACATGCCGTTGTAACACTTGGTCTTACTCCATCTAATAGCCTTCATCGTCGATTACCGCCACACTGCTGTCGTCTTTACTGAGTTAAACTACAATACTCAGGTGAGTTGTTAAAGTTAATAGCTTTACCATAAAGTTCCTCTGAAAATGAAATGAAAATACCTATCCGGCACTAACCTCAACAAATATCATATTATTGTAACTGCCTCTCAACCAAATCATAACTTCCTTCACCTTCACAAATCAATGCATTTCTATGATACTAGATAAAGCTTTTGCAAAGTAATAGAGATTGAAGGCGAGGTTCCACATGCATGTATCTATCCGCTCTAAAGTGAAAATTTTCGTTTCTCTAGTAGTCATCTCATCTGCCTGTCTTGCTTTCGGCATCACAGCAAAGGCAGGAGTGCAAGCGGCAGGCACACATATCTCACTCTCTCCAAATACTAGTCATCCTTCTGCATCCATAAAGGTGATCGGAAAAACCTTTGGTGTGAGCGAAATAGTCTCTATTACTTTTGATACTACATCTGTCGGTACTGCTACAACGGATGGTACTGGTGCGTTTGTGGCGAAAATTACCATTCCTAGCTCGGCATTGCCTGGCACGCATACTGTACATGCTACAGGTAGCACAAGCGGATTTACGGCTTCAGCCTCTTTCCTAGTTCAGACAAATTGGCTTATGTTTGGGTATAATTCAAACCATAGTCACTTCAATCCCTACGAGAACGTACTAAGTTCAGCAAACGTTTCTAATCTCTTATTAGATTGGAGTTATGCTACAGGAGGTCTCATAGACTCCTCGCCGACAGTCGCTAATGGTATAGTCTATATTGGCTCACGAGATAATAAGCTCTATGCGCTCAATGCTACAACCGATGCATTCCTGTGGAACTATACCACAGGAGGTATTATCGTTACTTCTTCGCCATCGGTTTCCAATGGAGTCGTCTATATAGGGTCATTCGATGACAAGCTCTATGCGCTCAACGCTACAACTGGCGCACTCCTTTGGAGCTATACCACAGGAAATGTCATTGCCTCTTCACCAGTAGTCGCCAATGGCATCGTCTACATCAGCTCAGAAGATAATAAGCTCTATGCGCTCAACGCTACAACTGGCGCACTCCTTTGGAGCTATACCACAGGAAACCCAATGATTTCGTCACCTGCAATCATCAATGGCATTGTCTATGTCGGCTCGGAAGACGATAAGCTCTATGCGCTTAGTGCTAGTAGCGGTACCTTAATATGGAGCTATTTGACGGGTGGCGCGATTGGCTCCTCGCCAGCAGTCGTCGGTGGTGTGGTTTTTGTCGGTTCATATGATAATAAACTGTATGCACTCAATGCGAGTAAAGGTACATTCCTTTGGAGTTACACCACGAAGAGTGCCATTGACTCTTCGCCAGCAGTCGCTAATGGCACAGTCTATATTGGCTCATTTGATGACACCTTGTATGCATTGAGTACTAAAACTGGCATACTTCGATGGAGTTATACCACTGGGTGCTCCATTGTGTCCTCACCAGCGATAGCCAATGGAGTAATTTACGTTGCTTCCGGCTGTGATAATACGCTTCATGCGTTGAATGCTACATCAGGCTCAAGTCTCTGGAGCTATTCAACCAGAAATATCATTGAGTCCTCACCTGCTGTTGTTAATGGGGTAGTCTACATCGGCTCAGAAGATAATACGCTTTATGCATTCCACTTGCCTAGTGCGACCTCCATGAAAAATTAAAGGAGCCACACAAGAGAGTTAAGGCGACGTGGAGTGCGTTTTCGAGGATCACTTCGCAAATTAGAGTTTGAGCGACGTTTGGGTTTTATTAGCGTAAGTGATGGCTGGTGATATAATCGTTTGTACTACCCATAAATAAGGATCATAGAATCTTATATATCCGGAAGAAATTCGTTAATACTCAATCGTAACTCCCAAATGTCATCTTGTTGTTCAGGAGTGAGTGAATACCACCACGCCGGTGACATATAGACAAGGGCCCTTCCCAGAGCTTTAAAAATGATATCATCTATAATATCTTTCTCAGGGAGTGTTTCCCATTCAAGATCATTTATGACCCTCATTCCTCTATTATTATTTCTAAACCATGTAATAACGCAGATACTAGCATTTCGTTTTCTTTCTGGAAAAAGGGAAAATGTTATAACATCCTCTGGAGTGAGAGTTATGCTCCCATTGGCAATATTTTTAGCATCCTCTTCTCCCTCATAGGGAATAGTCGCATCCGTACAAACAAGAAAGGGGTCAACATGAATAATTCTCGATATCCAACAAAGTTCTCTAAAATCTTGTGTTGTAAGCATATTTTCAAACTTTTGCCGTGCCGCTATCATCGTCTTGATTGATAATATTCGTTCCTGCTGCAATTTAGTATCGGCATCCTTATTGGAAAGCAGGAACTCTAACATCTGTTCTAAGTTGGGGTTCCATGTTTTATAACACAAAGCACGATAAGCAAGAAGCGCGACATGCCGACGACCAAAAGAAAACCCATGATCTTCCAACTCAGCAAAAATATCGTTATCATGCTCATTGCAGAAGATTGGGTAAGTTGTTTCTTGACGAATGCCAACCCTTATCGGTTTTTCGTAAACCTGCTCCCACTTGTGACCTTGCACAACGTGCTTGACGATATCATTAGGAGATGGATTCCATGTCATAACTTTTGCTTCACTATCAGCAATTTGCTCAAGTATTGACTCTGCAATGACATGGGAACGAATAGGTTTATTTGAGCAACCAGGATAAAGACAACGGCTATTTCCTTGAAATGTTCTTAGCGTTTTAAGAAGCGGCTCAACGAACTGCTTATTTGATTTCGACTCCATCTAAAGACCTTTACTGCTTGGTAACTGCTACTCTGTAGACAAGCCTAATTTTTGCTGCTGTACCCCTGTCTGCTGGACTCGTTGCGCTTGCAAACATGGCTTCTACTCCTGGGGGCCGGGCTGCTGGCCTTGCAAATTTGACTTGAGACGATGAAGTTCTTGTTTACTCGCTTCTGCAACAGGCGGTATTATACGCAAGGATATGTCAAAGGTAGTCGCTATGAAATCAGATAGTAAGTTTGAAAATAAGTCACCTGAGGCTTTTTTCCATAGCTTATAGGTTCTGTGTTTTTCAATGTTAAAGTGCATGATCTCCCCGTAGATAATGGTGGAGAATTCTTCAAGTCTCGTGATGGGTTTTCCGTTATAGGTATAGGGAAGTTTTTGCGGCTCGGCATCCAGGGGTGTACCCATTCCATAGAATAGCTGATTGATTGCCTCGATTGCCTGATCGACTGCTTCACACCAACGAGGTTCATTCGACAATTTTCGCAGAGGTACGTCTGTTGGTTGTAGTCTTCTCTGTTTTAGTATATCTCGTTGAATTGGGTAGAGTACGATTTCTTCGCCTGGCAAAAAGAAAAGTCGAATTAAGCATATAAGACCATAGGTGAGTGTGTGAAACTTCCATTCATCTCCTTCTATGTTTGTGTTACGAGAGATGGCAAATTTCGTTATGTCAGGCATATGAAAATTTTCAGAAAAGTATCTTGATAGTACCTCTGCTCTTTCAATGAAAAACTCTAGTTTTTCTTCGGTGCTTAGTGGTTGGCTGTCCTGTTTTTTGTTGCTCATGGCTCCTTCTTCTCTATGAGATTATTGTTGAGTAAACCGTTATTTATTACCCTGTCGATAACCCTCGCTCTTGCTACCTGGCTCCTGGGTGTTGTACCCGTTGCGCTGAAAGTGAAACCATGAGGGAGAAATAAAAAGGCATCAAAGTTTATTTCCCCAGCAATAGAGCCTTTGGCAAAGAAAAATATTTATAATCATTGGACTGCCTTTTGATAATCTCCAATTCTGTTACCTTCGTATCGCCAATCACTTGAGGAGTTCTAAATTGCTTTGATCGATAGGTGTATCCTCCATAAACATTGCCAGTAGCATACTCCTCGTATTCCTCGGTAGAGATCATATATTCACCAAATTTAATAATTTTAAGCTCCTCTCCACGAAGCCAATAGAATATTTTGCCAAAGTACATTGCATGAAGATACTTCTCCCAAAGTTTCGGAGTATAACGAGGTATGTTATCTTTGTCACGTTTTTTGAACATATTGTCAGGATATGGAGGAGTCCATAGAACTGGTATGCTTTTTTGCTCATAGATACTTGTTCTGCGCGATATTTCGTTCCAATCTAGGTTACTGGCCTGGACCTCTATTGCAAACAGAGTATTGTGGCATACAAAACTGACATCTGGCCTGACTTCACCAAGATCGCGCTCTAATTGCACTTCGCTTAATTCATCATATTGAGAAAGAGCCTGGAACAATTCCATCTTTGCTTTACGATGAAGCTCAGTCTCACCTTCGCCATATATGCATGTTGTAGGCGGAATATGTGCAAAATGATGCACATTTTTTGTGCCTTTCTTCACTCGCACTTCTCCATTACATTCTGGGCAAAAGAATGGGCCATCTTTTTTAGTTACATTCCATGCAACAACTTGTAAGCTCCTTTCATTGCGGCAAGCATCATGCTCTCCTTTTGGTGAAGTGATATGCATATTATCAGGTACTAATTAACTCGTGAGGTAAATATAGCATCAAATCTATTTCTTCTGTAAAGAAGCGTTAATAGATGATCCTGCAACGTTTGCATACTCTCTGTAGTATCTTTTTAAGAATAAGAGTCGCACATAGAAGTTAAGGCGACATAAGAAATTACTTTGAGGCTAGATAATGAGTTCTCGACCTGGCTGTTTTGTCACTCCTATCATGATACCTAGTGGCCCGGATCGCGGATATGCAATGTCTAGAGAAAATTCTGTGGATTACAGATTATAGTTTATAAAAGCAATTTTCGCAGACAAAATCAAGTTCATACGCAGTCTCCCCACAAGCAGGGCATTCTATTTCTCTTCCTCGCCATTGTGGAACCGAAGCCCAAAAAAAGTCGTTGTGAAGGAGTCGGTCAAACTCTTCTATATATTGACGAAACCACTTTGTGGGTTCGGTCTGTTCCTCAAGCACACGGATCACCGGATATGTGAGATTTTCAATTCGCTTCTCGTCAAGTCTTCTTCTATTTCGATGAACTTGGTATCCGTCTACCTCAACAGCACAAGAAAATATTTCAATTGTGTCAGAACGCATACGCACGTCTGGAACAGATAAATAAATGCCAATATCATGGCGAATATTTTTCACTGGTGAACGGTACTGTGGCACAGCAATAAGACCAAATGGGCCTTGATAAGTGAGGTGTTTTTCCATATAGAGAGGGAAAAAGCAAATGCCATCTTGCCCCTTTATGGTCCTTTTAGACAACACAATGCTATAACCTGGTCTTGCATATATTTCTTCGCGCAATTTGTCGTAGTAAAAGTTTGCTATGCCTAGAATACACATGACTTCCAGGATTGAGTCGCATAAATTAAGAACCTCAAGTACTTCATCCTCATCTTCCATCTCTGGAAACCAATCAACATTCATCATGTTCTTGCATATATATCTGAGGTTATGAATATTCAAGCTAAGCATTGTTCGGGTCTATCCTTACCGATAACTAATGGTTCTCTCACTTCTTCGTCTAATTGGGATCGCTAGTGTCTTGGTTGAAACGTAGTTTCACGGCTGCGCTCTCTTGCCTGCATTATAGAAAAACTGCGCTGCTTGTTGGTTCGCAGGTGTCTGCCGGTCAATTTCATAAATGTCATAGTCGATACTTGAGAAATGGCCCTTGTTCCTCCATCCAGATTGTGAATGATAGTCGTAAATACTCGCGTGTTTTCTTCCGAATACGTCATGATAGGTGAGCGTAAAACGAGCGATGATACCTATATGGTCAACATCATCAGGAACATAGAGAGGATACCCCCCTATTGTCGTTTCGCTACTGATGTTGGTGGATTGTTCGAGTGTAATCTTGTCTCCCGATTCACCAGGAGTAAGAGCAGGGTGGTTCCAGACGACATATCGGTCTGTGGGCGGTTTGGGCGGTGTTGTGATAAGTGGCAGGCCAAAAAGGATACCATAAATATTGAACGCTGGCCCTACGCCGATATTTCGTAGTCCATCTATCACTTGATTTTGATAACCCCATTTTATATGAGGTTTCCCGGCTGATCTGTCAATTATATCCTCCAAACTCCCAACAGGATACAGTACCGGACGAAACTGGTTGAATTGCTGCTCCTGGCTTACTTTCACTTGCTCCTGGCCTTGTACTGCTCCCCTCTGACTGGACACAAAATTGGTCACAACTTTCAACTCCTCACTGAGACATGACCCGGAGCGTCTTTGCTCGTCCCCTCCCCTCCATTTTTTTCGGCTCAGCCGCTTCGGGACTGCAGTCGTCCGCCACGGCTCGCCGTCGCCTATACCACTTCCTCTTATCCAGTTCCTTTCAAGTCTACCGAAGTTCTATAGACCCCCATTTATAAAAACGATCATGCCATTCATGAATTTCTTCATTTTTTAATGGTTGGTATGTACCCCTAAAGTAACGTTTCAGCTTCTCGGCTGCATCAACAACAGCAAGCTCCTCGGATAATGAATGAGCACCAACAGAAGGAATAGGATGAGTCATAAAGAAAAGGCACCTGGCATGTCCAAGTATGGTTAAATCGTCTGTAACCTGTACCCATGCTATTGCTCTCGCGTAACCCTGGTCGTCTATCGCCGTTGCTACTCTTGGAGCCGGGTCTAGTATACGTTTTTCTTCAAATACCCTTTGAATGAAAATACGGAAAGACGCAAACGGATCATAGCCTAAAACAAGGAAGTAAAGAAAAGGCTCTTCAGATGGAACTAACCCCTTTTCCTGGGCTTCGACTCAACCTTCGTAAATAAACCAAAGCTCCGTCAACCATCCTATAATAGAGAAGTTGCCTACCCGTTTTAAATACTGGGAGTCAATTCTAAAAAGAGGCATTCCTAGTTTCTGGCAGATTTCGTTCTTCTTTTTGTCTCGCTCTGTTGTCGCTGGATCAGCGTAGTGCATCGAGCCGTCATATTCAACTGCAAAAACAGGTGATGTGTCAGTCCGTGTAACGACAAAATCAAAATGAGCTTTGAAGGCGTAACTATATTCTTCTTTCGTGAGTAAGGTTTTGCCTTTATCAATATCCAAAATATCCTTGATACCAACTTTAGAAAAGACTACTGCATTACTTCTGGCTGCCGCTTCTTTCAAGGCGGCATCTGTTTCTTCTTCATACTTATTGACCAGCACTTTTTTAAGATAGGTCATTATTGGCTCCTCGTTATCTACTGTCCCTTATTCTCTTGAGACTATTCATTATACACGACATGTTCAGATCAAATGTGGGGTTTAAGACTACCCGCTTTTAAGCTTATGGCGGTATGCTTTTCGCTGACTGCTATCCTCCAAATTTGAGAAAGCAGCGTTTTTGTGCCTATATAAGTTTAGAGAACGAGAGACAGGATTTTAGCTGCTGGGTTTACGTGTATCTTTATCTCTGAACTAACTGACAAGTACATGAGAGACAAGGGTATGTATGTACTCTTGGTCAAGTCTACCCCTTTGAATAAGTTCTTGCGCTAACATTTCTACTGCTTTCCAACAAGTATTATCTTTGAGAATTGTCCAGGCAAGAGCTTCTGCATCGTGCAATACTTTTTGTGCTTGGTCTTGAGAAAGACGACTTACTAATTCCTCAGCTTCTAGGATGTCAGCTTCTCCTATCCGTACCTCATCACTATTTACTCCACAGTGTTCACATAGTCGCTTTTCTGCGACTACCCCAGCAAACTTCATGGCGCATTTTTCTTCTATACTAAAACCGGCTCCTCCCTGAGGAATGGAAATACCAAATCTTGCATAAAGTTCGTTAGGAAACAAGTCAAGCACGAATGGGCGGATAAATATATCGTGTTCAGTACTTCCTCCCCAGTGCTCATTCTCTCCTCGATAAAGCAAAATAGGCCCTATGTATTGCCCTTGCAATCTTCCTACAATAGCATGACCTGCTTCGTTATAAGCTGCAAGCTCTTTCTCAGTAGGAGTATGTTTATTTGGTTCTAATCCTACCATGATGTCGTCACTCCCCGTTTCCTCAAACTGATCTCTTTATCGTTATTCGTATCAGTATCCATGATGAAAGGATGAGCTATACGATAGGTGACGGACAATAAATCAGCTTGTTGAAAAAGAGTAAATGTTCGATCTCATTGCATTTGCTCGCATAAGTCTGAGCGTAAAATGGGGGTTAATAGTCGGCTTGGCTCATCCATTCAAGAGTTTTTCAACAGGCTGAAATGTTGTGTGACTCATCACTTTCTACGTTCTTCTCGATTCTTGTGTATCTGTTGTATCTCTTCTTCTGTACGACCCATGTTTTTTAATTCTTCATCAGACAAGAATCGAGGCTCATCTTTGTCTACAGACCACATAACTTTGGCTCGATCTAACCTGAAATGATGGATGATCTCTTCTAAAGGATATACTTCGCTATTTAGGTTGATAATTTCCTCACCTTCTTCCCATTCCTTTTCATCACCTACCATTAAAATCAATATACAGTCATCATTTTCAGCATCCTCTTCTTCTGAGTGGTAAATCTGTAGGTAGAAAATGTCACTCAGCATTCCTGATAAGTACATTTTTCTATCAGATAAAAATGCTTGTTCTATCTCATCTAATGAGACCTCATAAGGGTATTGTGGGTATGCTGGCAACAAAGTCTCTCTTCTCCCTATTTGATAAATACATTTCTTCCAGAGTACATTATACCTGATTTCTTCTAAACATCAGAAATGTGATGAGAGTATACATATCACACAATATTCCAGCTTGTTGAAAAGCACCTATATGGATGAGCCTAATCCATTCTAAGTCCTTTACTCACGCTCAGATTCTTGCTTACAGACCCAATTTGGCCGAGCTTTTCCGCTTTTTTCAACAGGCTGAGAGTTTGTGCGATACGAGAAGTTTATATTAACCAAGTATCTATGGCTGGCTCGTTTGGACTGCTCCCACATTGATTGCATCGGGATGCTTTGTAATAATATCAAGCATCGTGAATGCTGACTCAGCAGTAAAACGCATCAATCGAAAGACAATCATATCGTAAGAAAACGTCCAGCCGCCAATTCTCTTCCACACATTCCAAACCTCTTCCCGTTGATGTTGCTCTGTGATCTCATCAATGTAAAAGAAAATAATCTCTAGCATTTGGCGGGGAGATTGAGTATACCAAGTTATTCGGGGGTCTTGTGCCCATTGTGGAGCAAGGTGTCTAATCTTATCGACCTCTTGTTCTATCTCTTCTTGACTAATCCAATTAACAGGAGATGGGCTACCAAGTCGAAAACTATCTCCATAAGTTTCCATTGCAGTGCCTCGATCCCAAGGGCTTGTTACATGTTCAATAAATATATTTCGATAATTCCTTATCTGGTAAAACAGCCATAGAATATCCGTATAATGGTTGTTCCACAAAGGTTCTAATAGTCCCTTATTCCCCTTTTTTTGTAATTGATACGTCATATTTACAAAAGTAAGCCGCTCAGGTTCCCTATCACCGGCCAAGTAGCCAATAACATGTGACCATTGATCTAGAAGCAGGTTTCCAAATATGAACAATGACTCCATATCAAGTTTCATATGCTGCTGGACTTCGCTGCGTTTTTGCCCCACTGCTTGTAGTCGTTTAGACAACGTTTGTTTATACACCTGCTTTTCAGGTCTTAAGCTGTCCTCTCTTTGGATAAGGCCTGTTAAAAATTCCCTATTTTCAGCAATCCTTGTTACTATCATTTTTACATCTTTCATGCGCTCGTATAAGTGTGCATCATGGTAAAAAAGAGCGTATGACCCAGGAGGAACAGCAGTAACTTCATGCATCTTCTCGGTAAGAATTTCATGGTTTCTAAAAGCCAAATCGATTGTTGGCATAACAGCAGCAACTTCCGAAGAGGGAGGCCAAACAACAACCATAATAAAGATATACCTCTTTTCACATATATGATGAGGCTATTCTAACATCACTCGGCAAGCATAGCCTCATGTGCCAGTATTATCATAAACAGCTCGTACATATGGCAGACTGTTGAAAAAGTCTGGGTGTTTAGGCGGCAGGAGTAAGTTATGCAGCTTCTAAGAATACCTCTTCATTGATATCAGCTTGTCGTACAATACTTCTGAGGGTTCCTACTTTGACTTCTTTATGATGAGGAACAACACACGTTTTTCGTTTCTGCTCGTTCCACCAGATTTCATGTGAGTGATCCTCCCCCAGTTTGATGGATCTTCCGCATTTTCCGTGCTCAACAATTCAAATGGCTCAGCAAGAAGCACATTGAGTGTGGCATCAAGAGATTTTGCTGCTTGAAAGTTGCCTACTACAAGCCGGAGTGCTTTCCAACGTTCTGCCAGCACCTTTTTCATATGGTTCTTCCTAATGCTGAGCACGAAATATGAGCATGATCCTGACTTTTGGGACCACTACATACAGTACATATTTAAAGGGTTTTTGTTCTCTACATTCGTTGTTTTAAACACTTTTGTTTCCCATACTTCATACAAGCTCAACGCCTACAATGCTATTCTTCCCAGGTTCCAATTTGGCAAGTTTCAACGCAAGGTAAACTTCACGAAAAGATTTACCATATCCTATAGAGCAAGTCAAACCAGATGTTTTTTTCTGATACATTTGCTGTAGTACATAAAGGGTTGGTTCATCAAACTCTGCTTTAAAAAGAATATCATCTCCGGCTGCAAATATAATTGTACTTCTTGCCAAATTAGCACTGATGTACTTACTTAATTCATTAATTGTGTTTGCTACAGAATCGCTCATTTTTTTGAACGTTACTTCATCACTAGATGATAGAAACAATTTTTCCAACATCACTCCTGTATTATCGCCATCTAGACCAAAGTATAAAGCATCCTTGAACTTTACGTCGGAAGCCAATAACTTTTTAATTTTCTTTGGAGGATCTGTATAGTTACCACTATCAAGAATCGGATATATAATATCAGTATAAAATTCTATAAAAGGAAAAGACATTTTAACAGATAGATCAGCTTTAAATCTCTCCATATCTGCCAATATCGTAGTTTTATGCGTACTGCTATTACGCAGGTAAAGCATGAAATCATTAAATTTCCTGAAAAATTCAAAATCAAAATCTGATGGTGTTTTGCCCTCTATCCTCGATTGTATTAGTCCTAACTTTTGTCCGAATGTTCTCCTCGTTTCTCTACTAGAGTTAGTTGTCAAGATAAATTTATCTATGAGAATAGTGATCAAATTCTCAACGCTAGCCGATATGGAACTGGCTGCTATTCGATAAATTGCGTTATCCTGCTTCTGATCACCTTGTAATTTAAACTGAACAGAATGGGCAAGGTTACTCTCGAAGAAATTTTTATCCGAAACTACCGCTTCTATCTGAACATATTTTTCTGTATGCTTTTGGATAATTCTCTTGTATCGTACCATTTCTGCAAGGCTAAGATAAGCAATGTTATCAAGTTGTGTAGTGTCTGGCACTGATACATAAGTTACTTGCAAAATATCTAAAGGAAGAAATCCTCTTTCCTTTGTTAGTTCAGACACCTTCACGATATCAATTAAATACTGATGTCCCAGATCTAGTATATAGGCCGCGGTTGATAGTAGATTTTTATATAAAGATGTGCTATTAGTGAGATCTACTATCAAATCTGGATTACGAGATAATACACCATTCACGATGAACTCTATATAATGCACAAATTTTTCAACCGATTCAGTTGTAGCATCAAGGTCAATTATTCTGTGCGTTAGCTTCTCGATGCTTATGTTGTTGTTTCCTAAATAACTCATCCACTCTGTTCTTTCGGTAAGCATGCTGTAGGAAGCACTAGAATGTATTACGAAAATATCCTTTAATGGCCCACCAAATAATTCGATGGCCTTGCTATTTGCTGCAACAATCGAATTTGCAAAAGTAAATTGATTTGGATTTCCTAAAACTAGCAGCGTACTCATCCATACCTCTTCTATTGATGGGAATATTGTCTGCGTACAGAGTAAACACTAAATCAAGAAGGACAACCAAATTATCTGTTCTTCGATGGTAGTTTCAACCCAACATTATCAATATATAATAAAATCTAAAATCTGAGCAAGTTATAAGATAAAATATCTATGCTGAGAAGTGTTCCTCAAAGAGGTGTAGTGCCCCCCTGGGATTGGACACCTGGAAAAGTGAAAACCAGAGTGTATACTATCGGCAAGAAGAGGGCACATGATGACACAACGACGGAAATTTACAGCGGAGTACAAAGCGCAAGTCGTCCTTGATCTGGTGAGTGGAGCCAAGAGTGCAGCGGAGTTATGCCGAGAGCATCAACTCAACCCGCAACTGCTGGCCCGCTGGAAGACCGAATTTCTGGAGAGGGCTCCCCTGCTCTTTCAATAAGAAGCGATACAGAGCCAGGAGCAAGAGCGGATCGTCGATCTGGAGCGAGTCGTGGGTCAGCTCACCATGCAACTAGAGATCGCAAAAAAAGCCTCGGCTATCTTGAGCTCACAGCCCAACAGAAACGGGTGGTGATGCAGATGTTAGCACAGGAGTATCCGATCACCCAGATTGGCGAGGTCTTGGAGGTGGCCCGCAGCGCCTATTATCATCGTCGAGCACAAACCGATGAATGGCAGGTGCGACAGGCCATTGAAGCGGTGGCAGCCGAGTATCCCAGATATGGCTATCGACGGGTCACCCACCAACTGCGCCGGCAAGGGCAGATGGTCAACCACAAGCGGGTGGAACGCATCATGCGTGAACTTGGGCTCTAAGCGCGGCGCAAATCCAAACGGAAGGTGACCACGAACAGTGCGCATTCCTTTCCTCGCTACTCGAATTTGGTGGAGCATCTGGAGATTGTACGTCCAGAACAGGTGTGGGTGTGTGATATCACGTATATTCGGCTCCTGGAGGAGTTTGTGTACCTAGCCGTGCTCATGGATGTCTTTACGCGGGCTATTCGCGGCTGGCATCTGGGGCGCAGTCTGGATCAGAGCTTAACCTTACGGGCACTGGAGCAAGCGCTGGCCCATCATACGCCCGAGATTCACCACTCGGATCAAGGGGTGCAATATGCCGCCACTGCCTATACCGCACGGTTGCAAGCAGCAGGAGTGGACATGAGCATGGCAGAGGTCGGAGCTGCGTGGCAAAATGGGTATGCCGAGCGCCTGAATGCGCACGATCAAAGAAGAGGAGGTTGACTTATCGGACTATGCGAATTATGCTGATGTCGTCAGACAAGTCGGACGGTTTCTCGATGAGGTCTACATGCACAAGCGGATTCATTCCTCTTTGGGCTATCTCACTCCCGCCGAGTTTGAAAGTCAATGGAGGAAGCAGCAAGCCAAGCAGACCAACATTCACTAAGAATCACGAAATTTGTGTCCAACCTGATGGGGGCTGTAGTAGACCCTATTCTCTTTTCTGAGAAGACAACAAGTATCACAGGAGAATGCAAGATGGACCCTGTTGAAACTTCCAGCATAATGCATATGTAAGGTATATCATAAACTCTTTGATATGGCAGGGGAGTAGTGTTTGTGACGAAGTGGTTAAGTAGACCTTCAGCTCTTTCATCCTTTAGAGTAAAAGCTTCATTGCTTTTTAATGGCATTTAAAGTGATGGCTGCCACTGATCCCTCAGGATGACCATGACAAAGATAGCTTTGCGATTGAAAAGTTCACCCGCCAACGTCGTTTCGCCTTTATATTCTACAGCAAAAATATGCCATCCCCTCTCGATGAGATCATTGGTTGACTGCTCCTAATCTGGGTAGAAGGTTTTCGATCGACACCTCTATTTATTCTTACGGGTGAAGTAGTAAGTGAACACCAGAATAACGATCACTCCGACAAAGGTGCTTTCCGCCAGGATTCCTAAATCGCGGGTTACGAGATAAACGACCATGGTAAAGAACACCAAAAGCAAGGTGCCGTAAGCTAGCACCTGACGGACTTGAGCATCGGGATCGCTTTGCGGAGGCGGATTATTGGTGGATGTTGACAGATCCTCCGTCTTTTTATAATCTTGCATAAGATATCTCCATACCAGGGAGTCAAGGTGTTTCAAACAGTGACTCCTGACGAACTAAAAGGGCTGCTGACCTCGTCCTTCGGCAGCTCTTTTCCAGTTAATAATTGGCTAGGTTCCCTTCAAGTACACTTTACCTTGAGAATTCTCCTTTTATTTTCGTGCGTTTGATATTTATCAAACTGTTTGAAAAACATGTTTATATGTGTTATCCTGATTATAGAGGTTCTGATAATGGTTTGTACAGTTATATTGTTTGATAAAGGAGAATAATAGTGGGACGTAAAAGCAAAACAACCTCGTCAGAGAACGGTAATACATCTTATCTAGGACAGATGTTGAGGCAAATCAGACAAGAAAAAAGTTTATCACTTTCCGCACTAGCAGAAATTTTAGGATACACGAAAGGTTATCTATCATCTATAGAGAATTGTAAAGTTGCACCATCTAATGAGCTACTAAAAATATATGAACTGAAGCTGGGATTTTCCTCAGGCGAACTCACAAAACATTTACGAACTGAGATACCAAACGATTTATTTAGCACTGACCCTACAAAACCACTAGCCACGATCAGAAATATTCCATTTCTTCGCAATCGTTTTTTCACTGGTCGACAAGAAATACTTAACCGATTGCGTACCACACTCACAGTGCCAAAACAAATATTACATGCTTGCATTATTAGCGGTTTAGGTGGGATAGGGAAAACGCAGATCGCACTTGAATATCTCCATCAGTATCGCAAAAGTTATAGAGCGATCTTCTGGATGAAGGCAGATTCACATCAAACATTACTATCATGTATTGTTGATAGTGCTAAAGTCGTAAATATTGTAGAAAAAAACCGCGAGCAAACTATCACGAAATTTATAAACTGGCTGAAAAACTACAATGATGAGTACCTAGTTATCATAGATGGCCTCGATAATCCTGATGATATTAACTTTACATACAATTTCATATCACAAATAAGCAGCAATAATAGTCATATAATTATTACTAGCCGTCTTTCTTCATCAATGCAGGAAATCTCTTGTATCCAAATTGAACAAATGAATATAGAAGAAAGCATACTATTCTTATTAAGAAGAATTGAACTTATCTCTTATGATTCAATAACTGAAGATGCATCAGTATCTGACCGAAATGATGCCTGCAATCTGGTGAGACAGTTAGCTGGTCTCCCACTCGCACTTGAACAAGCAGGAACCTTTATTAAGGAGACTCAATGCACAATAACTAGCTATCTCGAACTCTATAAAACACATCACATGGATCTGCTATACAGACATAATGATCCAATAGCAGAATACAATCAGTCAGTAGCTACCACTTGGTCACTCTCTTTTCAGAGGATAGAAAATGCCAATTCGGCGGCGGCTGATCTGCTAAGAGCATGTGCATTTCTCTACCACTCTATTCCAGAAGAAGTAGTAACTACGGGAGCAAGTGAATTAGGATCTAATTTTGAAGACATTGCCGCCAATCCATTTAAAATAAACATTGCTATCGGAGAATTAATAAAATATTCATTCCTACAACGTAATCCTAGTGAGAAACTACTTACTATTCATCCAATAGTGCAAACCGTTTTGAGAGATACAATGGATTGGGAAGTACAATCAATATGGATGAATAGAATTTATAAGGCTGTCAACAAAGCATTCCCTTTTTCAGAAGAAGATTATCAAATGAACAGGCCTAGATACACAACCCCATTTGCAGAGGCAACATTACTCCTATCTTTTACTATTCAAGAACAACTACAAGAAGCGGAAAACATGGATACAGCCATACGACTGAGTGATCTCGCAAATCTTTACCGCTTCCAAACCAATTATGAAAAATCAGAGGAGCTTTTTCAAAAATCACTGAAAATGCAAGAAAATTTAGTGGGTCATAGCGATCGACGTATTGCTCTGACATTTAATAGACTAGCACGCCTATATCGTGCCAAAGGCCAAAATGGCGATTCCGAACTTATGTATAAGAAAGCAATTGAAATACAAGAGAAGATACTAGAACCTACACATCCGGATTTGGCTAAAAGTCTTCAAGGATTGGCAAAGCTCTACAAGACGCTGGGAAAGTATGCCTTAGCAGAAGAACTTTTAGACAAAGCTCTCTTTATTCATAACCAAAATTTAGGCCCTGTTAATTTTGAGAGAGTACGAACTCTTTACACATTAGCAGAAATCTATGAAAGCCAAAAGATATACGATAAAGCCGAAATATTGTATAAACAATCACTAGATTTGTGTAGGAATATTATCGGCGATAGCGCATCTCATACAGGCTTAGTAATTAATAAGCTTGCTGAAATGTATTGTGCTCAGGGTAAATATTTGCAAGCAGAGCCTCTAATTTACCAATCATTAAAAATTCGCGAAGAGAACTTAGGGGAAGATCACCCATATATAGCATTTAATTTTGATATTCTGGGTATTATTAATTATGCTAAGGGGGATTATGCAAAAGCCGAAGAACTATACAAAAAGGCGCTCGATCTCCGGGAACGCAAAGATTCAAAGCACGCTCATATTACCCACAAAAACCTTGCAAAACTTTATGAAACTGTAGAGAAATATGATCTTTCCAATACGCATTATAAAACTGCTATCGAATACCTCACAAGAATTTGCGGCTTCGATCATCCCGATGTTATCACGCTTTTAGAACATCACGTTCAGTTTTTAAGAAATAGCGGTTACAAAACTGAGGCAGAGACCGCCGAACTAAAACTCATTGCTCTACAAAAGGGCACTGATTAGTTGACTATCGCCAGTCTATTATAGACTAATGAGGTGACTCCATGAAAAAAATTGCTGTAGTTGGATCTCCTGGCTCAGGAAAATCAGCTTTCGCGCGAGCACTACATAACATTACACACATTGAGCTTATTCATCTAGATGTATTATTTTGGAAGCCGGGATGGGTGGAAACACCTCGTAACCTCTGGATAAAAACGCAGGAAGAACTTATTAAAGCAGAAGAATGGATCATTGATGGCAATTATCAAAGCACTATCGACATACGTTTAAATGCTGCCGATACTATCATTTTCTTAGATATGCCTCGCTTCCTATGTATATGGAGAATTATCAAACGTCATTTCATGTACTTAGGTAAATCAAGAACAGATATGGCAAAAGATTGTCCAGAAAAAATGAGTGCTGAATATATCTGGGAAGTTTGGAATTTTCCAAATAACAAGAGAAAAGAGCTTATTCAAAAACTAAGCCTTCTTTCTAAGGACAAACAGCTTATTTGGCTATCTTCACCCCAACAAATCGCAACTTTTTTGAATGATTATAATGGTCCCATAAATTCGGGTGAGGATCAGGCTACTAGCGAGAAGGCAAAAGCAAAGGGCTTTCAGAAAACCTGGCTGGATACGACAGAGCGTATCCGCAAAGGGTTTGCTTGGATAGATCTCAAGGCGATTGCCAAATGGTTGGCCAATGATAAAGGGGCTCAATCTCTTAATGATTTCGTTGCTGCACTCCTCAAGTTGAAAGGAAAGTAAATTCGGGTTGACCCATTCGATGCATTTTCTATTGTGTGTCCAAGATTCTCATGCCAAGGAAACAAAGCATGAAGCCACTTCTAGTACCTTTACTAAAAACGAACCCGAGAAAATCTGCTCGCGGAGAAGAATTCCTGTCGAATCGGCCCGAGGATCAAAAAATTATTGGGGGCAAGCTGTTGTGTGTAACGCAGGGCGTGCTACTCTAAAATTGAACAAAAGAAGAGACCCCTTTCGCATATTGAAAAAGTGTCTACATAACTGTACGTTTACCCTTGACCTCTTACTTAGACGTGATATCCCCATACGTGAGATGATAGTGATCCATCCTCAGGCATCACATCCTCGCCTGCAACACTCATTATCTTGTCTTAATGAAGAGTTCATTGGTGATCGCTACAAATTGGATGGACGCAGCATGTCTCTTCGATCACACATATTAAAACTTGAAGACACATTACTCGATGATATTACAGACGACATCAGCGCGAATGGAGCACTGGACACCATCCACCAGCTTATTCGCGATTTGAAACAACAACAGCGCTGCATTCATTTATCTGTTACAGGCGGTCGTCGCCTGATGGCGTTAACAGCCATTTCAGCAGCCCAGATCAATTTTAAACATAATATTGACCATATCTGGCACATCTATACACCTGAAGCCATCAAGCAAGCTGCCAAAGATGGCAGAGTAATGCATATGACCTCCGAAGCTGGCATTAACCTGATTGAAATACCCTTTGTGCCATGGAGAACGTACTTCGGCGATCTTCCACAACTAGACAATCCCAGTGCACAAGCTGTTGTACGCTCCCAGGTCGCCGAGATAGATGCCCAGGAACATAGACGCCGTAAACAAGTAAAGCAAGCATTAACCAAAAGCCAGTTAAAAGTTCTGCAAGCCTTCGCGGAAGGAATGAATCCAGCACAGGTAGCCAACGCGCTCAGTATTTCCCCTAGTACAGTAAGTACCCACACAACAAAAATTTTTGTTGCATGCCGCAATGCCTGGAACATGCCAGAAGGCCAACCGCTCAACTACTACTTCTTACGAGATAAATTTGAAAAGTACTTTGACGATAATGGATAGAGTATACTCTTCTTCATCAGCTATTACATCAGAAAGAGTTATGGCTTTCTTCAGAGGTACCTCTGATGTATTGCGATGTATGAAATGCTATGCTCTAAACAGTTAAGAGGCAAAATACAGAAAGTGAGCTGACAATCATGCTCATACTCAACTTCACCCATCCACTCACATTAGAACAGCGAGCGCAGATTGAGGCGCTGGCTCATACTTCTATTGAGGAAGTTCGCACCATTGCGGTACAAATCGACCAGGCTGAGCCGCTCGAACCACAAATCACGGCCATTGTAGA
>WNFM01317616.1_pt1 | contig 23952 bp, 27 predicted proteins | sample 5400271 | NCBI WGS metagenome assembly WNFM01 (sample SAMN13153352, study PRJNA577476) | soil metagenome | isolation source: 60 cm saprolite on Douglas fir-dominated hillslope | place: USA:California | collected 2013-09-17 | reverse complement strand
GAATGTCGATTGCTTCCACTCGGACGACCCGCACGTGCTGACGGTCGTCGTCGACCTGCCGGGCGTCGATGCACGCTCAGTCCAAGTCGTCGCCGGCGAGCGCGTGCTCCTGATCTCCGGCGAGCGGAGGCGCCCGCAGGTCCAGGGACGCGTGTACCAGCAAATGGAGATCGAGCGCGGCCCGTTCCAGAGGCAGGTACGCCTCGTTGAGGACGTCGACCCGGAGCGGGCACGCGCGAGGTTCGAGAAGGGTGTCTTGACGATCGAGCTGCCGGTCGTCGAGCAGCCACACACCGGTCGCATCGTGATCGCAGTGAGCGGCTCGTGAGCGATGTGACGTTCGAGACACCGGAGCTGGAGGACCAGCAGCTCGAGTTCCCGGCGGCGCTGCCCGTGCTGCCGTTGAAGGAGACCGTCGTCTTCCCGCAATCGATGTCGCCGCTCGCGATCGGCCAGGAACGCTCGGTGCGCCTGATCGACGACGTCGTCGCAGGCGACCGCCTGCTCGCGCTCATCACCGCGAAGGACGCGTCACTCGACTCTCCCTCGTGGGAGGACATCTACGACGTCGGCACCGTCGCGCTCGTCCACAAGATGATCAAGGTGCCCGACGGGACGCTGCGGATCCTCGTCCAGGGCATCGACCGCATCAAGCTCGAGCACCGCCTCGATACCGAGCCGTACCTCCTCGGCGAGTTCAGCGCGCTCCCCGACGTGCTGATCGAGACGCCGGAGGTCGAAGCGCTCACCCGGAACGTCCAGGGACTGTTCGCCCGCATCATCGGGCTTGCGCCGTACCTGCCCGAGGAGCTGCAGCTCGCCGCCGCGAACGTCGACGATCCGAGCGCGCTGTGCCACCTCGTCGCCTCGACGCTGCGCACGATCAAGACCGAGGAGCGGCAGGAGATCCTCGAGGAGGTCAACGTCGAGCAGCGGCTGCGGCTCGTCTCGCAGATCCTGAACCGCGAGCTCGAGGTCTTCGAGCTCGGCTCGAAGATCCAGTCGCAGGTGCAGTCCGAGATGGAGAAGGGCCAGCGTGAGTACTTCCTGCGCCAGCAGCTGAAGGCGATCCAGCAGGAGCTCGGGGAGGGCGACCCGGAGCAGGCGGAGGTGAACGAGCTAAGGGAGCAGCTCGACGCGCTCAACCTCCCGGAAGACACGCGGAAGGCCGCCGACCGCGAGCTCGGCCGTCTCGAGAAGCTGCCGTCGGCTGCCGCCGAGTACGGCGTGATTCGCACGTACCTCGAGTGGATCCTCACGCTGCCGTGGCACACCTACACCGAGGACAACCTCGATCTCGAGCACGCGCGCAAGGTGCTCGACACCGATCACTTCGACCTCGAGAAGGTGAAGGACCGGATCATCGAGTACCTCGCGGTCGCGAAGCTGCGCAACGAGATCTCCGGCCAGATCCTTTGCTTCGTCGGCCCCCCCGGCGTCGGCAAGACGTCGCTCGGCCATTCGATCGCGAACGCGCTCGGCCGGAAGTTCGCGCGGCTCTCGGTCGGCGGCGTGCGCGACGAATCGGAGATCCGCGGTCACCGGCGCACCTACATCGGCTCGATGCCGGGCTCGATTATCCGCTCACTGCGCGACGCCGAGTCGTCGAACCCGCTGATGCTGATCGACGAGATCGACAAGATGGGCAACGACTGGCGCGGCGATCCAGCCAGCGCGATGCTCGAGGTGCTCGACCCGGAGCAGAACCGGACCTTCCGCGACCACTACCTCGACCTGCCGTTCGACCTCTCGAAGGTGCTGTTCATCTGCACCGCCAACACGCTCGACACGATTCCCGGGGCGCTGCTCGACCGCATGGACGTGATCTCGCTCTCGGGCTACACCGAGGACGAGAAGCTCGGGATCGCGAAGAAGTACCTTCTGCCGAAGCAACTCGGCCTGCACGGGCTGCTGCGCGCGCAACTGACGCTCTCCGACAAGGTGCTCCGCACGATCATTCGCGAGTACACGCGCGAAGCGGGGGTGCGCAATCTCGAGCGCCGGATTGCCGACGTGTGCCGCAAAGCCGCGACGCAGATCGCGAAGGGCAAGGCGCAGAAGCCTCGCGTCGACGATGCGCGCCTGCGCGAATGGCTCGGGCCGCGCCGCTTCTCCGGCGAGGTGCGCAAGCGCGTCTCCGTGCCGGGCGTCGCGACGGGGCTCGCGTACACGGCGGTCGGCGGCGACGTGCTCTTCATTGAAGCGACCGCCTACTCGGGCAAGGGGCGGCTGACGATCACCGGTCAGCTCGGTGAAGTGATGCAGGAATCGGCGCAAGCTGCGCTCTCGTGGGTGCGCTCGCACACGGAGGAGATGGGCCTCGCGGACGACTGGTTCTCGACCCACGACGTGCACATCCACGTCCCCGCCGGCGCGGTGCCGAAGGACGGTCCGTCGGCGGGCGTGACGATGGCGACCGCGATCGCCTCCCTCGTGCGCGACGAGCCGGTCGCCGCCGACGTCGGCATGACCGGCGAGATCACGCTCACCGGCCAGGTGCTGCCGATCGGCGGCCTGCGCGAGAAGTCGCTCGCGGCGCAGCGCGCGGGACTGAAGCGCGTGATCTTCCCGCGCGAGAACGAGCCCGATCTCGACGATCTGCCACCCGAGACGCGCAAGGCGCTCGAGTTCATCCCGGTCGACCGGATCCAGGAAGTGTTCGAAGCAGCGTTCACCGGTAAGCGCCGCACGCGGCCGCAGAGCGCGCAGAGCATCGAGCGTGCCGCTGCGAGCGCGGCTAGCGCCGCGCGAAGCTCGTAACCAGCTGCTTGCAGAAGTCCGTGCCGTGCGACGACTTACGGCGGCAGAGCAGCAGGTACTCGCGCTTGCCGCTGAGCACGAACGTGTACTCGTCGACCCGGCTGCCCGCTGTCACGTCGTAGACATGCGAGCGCACGCCGTCCGCGGTGACCGTTGACCCCGCGCTGAGCTTCCCGCCGGTCTGACGCGCGATCTCCTCCATCCGCGTGCGCAGCTCGGTCGCAACGCGGACGAAGAGCTTCTCGTCGTACGGCTTCGTCAGCGGAAAGGTCGAGACCTGGACGAGCCCCTTGCCACCGGTCACCGTGACGCGGCTCGGCGCACGCTCGACCGTCCAGCCGCTGGGCGCCTGGAACGTCAGGCCCGTTCCGCCCACGGTCTGCCACTGCGCGGTCGACTTGGCCGCGCCCGACCCCCCACACCCTGCGAGAATCACCGATGCAAACAGAAGCGCCTGTTTGCATCGGAGTCTCCGGGGTATCAGGCGCGCGGTAACGAAGCGAAAGGATTCGACAAGCATGGTCAAGACAAGAGACAAGGTCTACGACGCAGCAGAGAACGTCAAACCCTACGTTGAGCGGGCGATGTCCGACGAAAAGCTCCGCGATGACGTGATGAGCGCGTTCTCGACCGCGAAGGAGCTCTACAGCGAGCTCGTCGGCGGGCGCGGTGCGGTCACCCTGGCCACGCGCGTCGCAACGGACGACGAGATCCGCGACAAGCTGAAAGACGCGGTCGAGGACCTCCGCAACGCAGCCGACCGGCTACAGGGCAAGAAAACGCACAGCGGCCGGAACACGACGCTGCTGGTCGCAGGCATCGCCCTCGGCATCCTCTTCAACCCGATCACCGGGCCTGAGACCCGCAAGTGGGTCAAGGAGATGATCGGCGGCGGCGACGACGAGTTCGGCGGCGACTACTCGTCGAACAACGGCAAGTAGCGGGACCTCTAACCGCGACCGAGGTCTTTGGTCGGCGCGGGCTGCGTCGGCACGAGGGTCTGCATCAATGCTGACGGCTTCAGCGGCGTCAGCGCGCGCTCGAGCGACGCCGGGTCGAGCCCGTCGGCGGTGGAAATGTCGGTCATCCCGAGCAGGATGGCCCCGGGCTCCGGCGCTGCCGGGCCGCCCGGGATCGCCGGCGCCCACCCGGCCGCGACCGGGAACGGCAGGTCCTTCTGGTGGCTCCACGCGTCGAGGTACGGCGTCGGGTCGACCGCGCCGTCGTAGCCGAGGTAGAGGAACGACACCGGGTGCACCTCGAAGTGCAAGTGGTACGGCGTGCCTTCGGCGTCGCCGGTCCGGCCCATGAACCCGACCACCTCGCCCGCCTTGACGCGCGCGCCGTTCACCGCAGCGGTGGAGAACGCGGAGAGGTGCGCGTAATAGAACTGGTTGCCCTGCGCATCGAGCAGCCAGAGGCGGTTGCCGCCGACCTTGTTCCAGCCGACAGAGAACACGGTTCCGTCCGTGACCGCGACAAGCGGCTGGCCGAGCTGGCCGAAGATGTCATCGCCGTGGTGGTAGGTGACGTCGGACCGCGCCGCGCCGAAGGTGTCGATGAACGACGACGGCCCGTAGACGGGGAAGACGTAGTGGCCCGCCGTCAGCTTGGGGTGCACCTTGAGCGGACCGGTCGAGGCGGCAGCGTTGCCGCGCCGAACCCGGTCGCGTGGTGCGTCGCCGCTCGAGACGTCCGGTGTCGTCGTGAGCGGCAGCGTTTCGGTTGTCGTCTGGGTTGGTGCGGCGGGCGGTGCGGTCTGGGCTGCGGCGTCCGCGTAGCCGACCTGGATCTCGCTGTTCGCGGGCAGACCGCCGTGGTCGGCGGTGAGGTGCACGTCGAGCTCGGTGACGAAACCGCGGTACCCCTTCGCGCCATCGGGCGCGCTGCGATCGACCGCGGCGCTGCCGATCGTCAGCTGGCCCCAGTCGCCGAGGGTCACCTTCGTCGTCGTCGGCGCCGTCAATGAGACGGCCTGGCCGTTGACCTTGAGGTTCGCGACGCCGCTGCCATTCACGTTCCCGCCGGCGCCCGAATAGCCGGTGCCGGCAGACGCGCGTGCCGTCACAGCGTCGGCGGTGATCTCACCCTTGAACAGCGAGAGCGCCGTGACGACGCTCTCCGCGCGCGCCGAGGCGTTGCCTTGCACCTGGGTGAGCGCGCTCGCCGTTGACGAGTCGGCAGCGACGATCGACCCGTCGGAGGGATACGCGAACTTCTCGACCGCAGGCTGTCCGGTCGGCGGCGACACGACCGAGGTGGTGGCAGCCCCGCTCTGGTTGGGCACGGAGACCTTGATGCCCCACGCGGTCGCGGCGGCCCCGGGCGTGCGCGCAGGCCCTTCTGCACCGGCGGGGCCGATTGCGACCAGGGTGACGAAGACGAGCAGGGCGAGACGACGGCGCACCGTGAGCCTCATTCTGACAGGCCCGGAAGACCGCGCTGTTTTTAGCCGAGTTGCTTGCGCGCGAACTCGCGGAAGCGCTCGCGCGCCTCGTCGTCCGGGCCGATCTTCTCGTCGTCCGCGTAGCGCGGATCGGCCGCGACCTCTTCGGCGACGGCGCGCAACTCGTCCACGACCGCCTGCTCGTGCCGCGGGTCGCGCAGGAGCGCCTCGATCCACGTCTCCGTGCCGTCGTACTCGGGCACGTCGTTGTCGACCAGGAGCTGTCCGAGCAAGATCCCGACGCGGATGTAGGCGAACGTACGGAAGGCGAGGATCTTGTGTGGGGACGAGACGAGCTCGTCGATCTCGGGATGCATCGCCTGTAGCGCGCCGACGATCGAGCCGATCGGCTCGTCGACCAGCGGGATCCAGAGCTCGTCCTGGTCACTCATCTCCTGAAGTGTCCACGATCTTCCGCGAAACCGCCAGACGTAAGGTTGAGGGATGGACGCACTCGCGCGAATTGCAGCGGAACCGCGCGCGGCGGCGCTCTTCCTGGACATCGACGGCGTGCTCGCGCCGATCGTCGAGCGACCCGAGGACGCGCGCGTCCCGCCGGAGACACGCCGGGAGCTGCGGCGGCTCGGAGACCTCTACGCGCTGGTCGCGTGCGTGACGGGGCGGCCGACCGAGGTCGCGCGCGAGATCGTCGGCGTTGACGGGCTGACCTACGTCGGCGAGCACGGCCTCGAGCTCGCACCGGAGGCGAAGAAGTGGGCGGGGCCGATCCACGGCTTCGCCGTCGAGGTGCCGTGGGTCGATGTCGAGGTGAAGCCGCTCAGCGTCGCGTTCCACTACCGAACCGCGCCGGACGCCGAGCTGGCCCGGGAGGAGCTGGAGAGCGTCGCCGCGGCGGCGCTCGACCTCGGCTTTCGCGCGCGCTGGGGACGCATGGTGCTCGAGGTGCTCCCGCCCGTCGATGCGTCGAAGGGCACGGCGGTGCGCCACCTGCTCGAGACGACCGGCCTGCGTCGCGCGCTCTACGCCGGCGATGACACAACCGACCTCGACGGCTTCGCGGCCCTCGACGGCCTCGAGACGGCAGTGCGCGTCGCGGTCGTCTCACCAGAGGGCCCGGCGGAGCTCGGCGAGCGGGCCGATCTGGTCGTCGGCTCGACGGAGGTCTTCCGCGAGCTGCTCCAGCAGCTCTGACCGACGCCGACGGCTAGCCCGGCATCTACGATCCGCCCGTGCTTGGACGGCGCGGGACCCTCATCACGCTCTTCATCGTCGCCGTCGTAGTCATCGGAACAGCCATCGCCGCAGTGATCGCTTTGCAGTCTACGACCCCTTCCGGCGCGGTCACTCTCCCGGACGATGTGCTGTCGCAGTACGTGAAGTACGTCGAGCACAAGTACCCCGGAGGCGGTAAAGCCGACCCAGGCGTCTGCTTCTCAAGAAAGAAGGAACCCCGGACGTACAAGGGCTATCCGATCTTTGGCTGCACCGTTGCGCAGAAACGCGGGCCGATCGGGATGCGACTCGAGTGTGTGGCGAGTACAAACCACGGGATCAAGACGCCAGCCGACGGCAAAAGTGGTTGGCCTGCGGCATGCACCCATCTGCCGTGACGTCGAACTGGTGTCACAGCTCCGTCTCCGCTCCACCCCTAGTCCACGGCGCTGCATCGTCAAGAGCGCTGCTTCGTTTGACGATCAAGTCGACAGAGTCGTCGTTCGACCAGACCCAGACCATGTCGCTATCCGGGTAGACGACTGCACCGACGAGCGCTGAGCTCGACGAGAACATCGCGACGCGGGCCGGCGACTCGCCGTTGTTCCGCACGAGGTGCGCTCCGGCGGGGCCGGACGGAAAGAAGACGACGTCCCACGGTTCGAGCTCGGCCTCGCCGCCCGGATGGCGCAGAGTTGGCGTACCGGAGACGACCAGGAGCCACTCCTCGTCAGGATTCTCGAAGTGGTAAGGGCTCACAGCCTGGCCGGGCGGCAGCTCGTAGACGCTGAGCCCCGTGCGGGCCGCGTCGAAGAGCGACCCGACGCGGACGCTGCTCCGCCGGAAGCCGTCAGGCAGTTGCGGCCGCGGCTCGCACAGAATTGCAGCCAGGTTGGCTCGCCGTACCTGATCAGTGCCCATCGGGACTCCTTTCGTAGGAACTTTCAGAGACCAAGCCGCTCGCGCAGCTGGCGTGACTGGCGCCGTGCGACGTCGAGCTCCGTGTGCTCTGCGTCCGCGAGCTGGAGGCAGAAGCGGTCCGGCGCGGCGCGGCGCACGCCCGCGACCTTCGACAGGTTGACGAGGTACGAGCGATGAATGCGCGCGAACCGCGCAGCCGGTAGCCGCTCCTCGAGCTCGCCGAGCGAGGCGGTGCAGAGGTAGGAGCGGTCGTAGGTGTGCACACGGCTGTAGTCGCCGTCCGCCTGGACAAAGTGAACCTGGTCGTAGTCGAGCAGCTCGGTGCCGCCGCCCGAGACGACCGGCACCTTCTCGACCGGGACGACGTTCTCGACCGAACGCTCCTGCAGCCGTTCGATCACACGCACGAGCCGATCCGGGTCGACGGGCTTCAACAAGTAGTCGAACGCCTCGACCGCGAAGGCGTCGATGGCGTAGCGCTCGTGCGCAGTGACGAAGACGACGGCCGGCGGATCGTTGCGGTCGCGCACGAGCGGCGCTGCCTCGAGACCGGTGAGTCCCGGCATTTCGACGTCGAGGAAGACGACGTCGTGCGCAAGCTCGCGCGACAGGTCGAGCGCCTCCGCGGCGCTCGCCGCCTCACCGACGACGTCAATCTCAGGGTGCGACGCGAGGAGGTAGCGGAGCTCCGAGCGCGCCGGAGCTTCGTCGTCGACGAGCAGCGCTCTGATTTTCATCCCAGCGGAACCTCCAACCGCACCACCGTGCCGAACGGGAACGAGCGCAGCCTCACACCTTCGCCGTAATGCGCGGTCAACCGGAGGTTGACGTTGGCGAGCCCGAGGCCGGTGCCCTCGCCGACGCCCTGTTCCAGCACGCGCTCGATCGCGTCGCGGGCGATGCCGCGCCCGTCGTCGCGCACGGTCACGCGCAACCGGCCGCGGCGCACACGCGCGCGCACGAGCAGGTGCAGCGTCCGATCGGTCTTGCCGTGCTTGATCGCGTTCTCGACGAGCGGTTGCACGAGCAGCGGCGGCAGTCGCACGTCGAGCGCGTCCGGCGCGGCGTCGATCTTCACCTCGAGCTGTTCGCCGAAGCGCGCTTGCTCGAGCTCGAGGTAGCTGCGCACGTGGCGCAGCTCCTCCTCGAGCGTGATGAACTCGCCCGGCCGCGCGAGCCTGCTCCGCAAGTGATCAGCGAACGCGAGCACGAGCTTGCGCGCGCGCTCCGGTTCGGTGCGAATGAAGGCGGCGATCGTGTTCAGCGCGTTGAAGACGAAGTGCGGCTCCATCTGCGCCTGGAGCGCTGTCGCCGTCGCGGAGTGCAGCTCAGAAAGCTGCAATTGCGCCGACAGCTGCGTGCCGAGCATGTTGAGCGTCTCGACGGCGGTCTCGTCGAGCGGCGAGCCGGCGGTCGCGTACGCGACGATCGCGCCTGCCGGCCCGTCCGTCACCTGCAACGGCACGACCGCGGCGGCGCCGAGCGGGCACGCCGGGTGGTTGCACTCCGTGCGAATGCCGAGCGGCGCGAGCAGCGGGCCGCCGCGTGTGATCGCCTCGTACACCGGACGCATCGGCGTGTCCCCTGCGCCGTGATGATCGGCGCCAGCGCCGACGAACGCGAGCACCTCGTGCGTGTCTGTGACGGCGACCGCGCCGTAGCCGAGCTTCTCGAAGAGCTCGTAGGCGACCGTTCGCGCCGCGCTCTCGGTCAAACCACGCCGCAGCTCGGGCAGCGTCGCCTCGAGCAATTCGAGCGCGGGCGCCTGGCGCCTGGGCCGGCGGACGCGAGGCATCAGCCCTCGAGCACGTCGAGGACACCCGGGATCGAGGTGACCCGCGGGCCGTCCCAGGCATCGAGTCCCCACAGCGGATCTTCTCCCGCACGGTGGATCAGGATCGCGTCCATACCGACCCGGCGAGCACCCTCGAGCTCGTCGTTCGCGCCGTCACCGACGAACACCGCCTCGTGCGGCTCGACGCCGAGCGCCTCGCAGCACGCGAGGTAAATGCGCGGGTCTGGCTTCGAGAGACCGATGCGAGACGAGAAGATCTCGGCGTCGAACAGCCCGGCGAACTCGGTTTCCGGCCAGAGCACCTCGATGTCCTCGCTGCAGACGGTGATCAGGCCGACGAGGTAGCCGTCGGCGCGCAGCCGGCGCAACGTCTCGACCGCACCGGCCCGCGGCACGAGCGAGCCGCGGTGGTAGCGGAGCCGCAGCGCGCAGATGTCCTCGACGAGCTCTTCGGGAACGTCGGCCTCGGCGAGCGCGGTACGGATCGGCGCGACGTACCTGAGATTCGAGGAGTCCCAGCGCTCCGCGAACCCGTTGCCGACGAGCGCGTCCACCTCGTGCAGCATGCGCGCGGCCGACTCGCGGTCCCAGTCGATCAGCGTCTCCCACAGGTCGAAGATCACCGCCTTCACACGCACGCGCGAAGCACCTCCCACGAGCGGCGGATGTCTGCCTCGGTCGTCCCGGCGTTGCCGATCGCGAGCCTGATGATCGTCTGCCGGCGCAACGTCGCCGACGCAACAAAGAGCTCGCCCGTCGCGGTCGCCGCGCGTGCGATCGCGTCGTTGTCGGCTTCGATGTGACGGAAGCACACGGTCGAGAACGGATGGGGCGCGACGACCTCCCAGCCGGGCTCGGCCTCGACGAGCGCTGCGAAGAGCTGCGCGAGCCGGACGTGCTCGCGGATCAGCGCGCGCAGACCTTCGGCGCCGTACCAACGCAGCACGAACCACAACTTGAGCGCGCGGAAGCGGCGCCCGAGCGCCGGCCCGAAGTCCTTGAGGTCGACCGCTTCGCTCGTTGCTGCGAGGTAGTCGGGAACGAGCGCGAACGTCTCGTGCAGCACATCCGGACGACGCGTCCAGAGCGTCGAGCAGTCCATCGGCGTGAACAGCCACTTGTGCGGGTTCACGACGACGGAGTCGGCCCGCTCGACACCCTCCATGCTCCAGCGCAACTCATCGCAGACCCACGCCGAGCCGGCGTAGGCCGCGTCGACGTGCAGCCACACGCCTGCCTCCTCACAGCGCCGCGCCAGCTCGGGCACGGGGTCGACGGACGTCGTCCCGGTCGTGCCGACCGTCGCAACAACCGCGGTCGCATCGTCGAGCGGGAAGTCGGAACGCATACAGAAGGCGTCGTCGACCTCGACCTTGCGGAACTCGAGCCCGACGAGCCGCGCTGCCTTCTCGACGCTGAAGTTCGCCTGCTCCGACGCGTAGACGACGCCGACCGGCTTGAGCGTGCGCGCTGCGGCGAGCGCGGCCACCGTCGCCGTCGACGCGGTGTCCTCTATGTGGCCGTGCCAGCCGCGCGGCAGGCCGAGCAGCTGCGCGAGCCAGTCCAGGACCGTCACCTCGAGCTCGGTCGCGGCCGGCGAGGAGAGCCACGTCATGTTGTTGACGTTCAGCGACGCGATCAGCAGCTCGGCGAGGATCCCCGGCTCAGAGCCGGTGTTCGCGAACCACGCGAAGAAGCGCGGGTGGTTCCAGTGCGTGATCCCCGGGAGGATCACCTCATCGAGGTCGCGCAGCATCGCCTCGAACGACTCGCCCCGCTCGGGCGCCGACTCGGGCAGCCGCGCACGCACCTCGCCGGGCGCGACCTGCGCCGCGACCGGCAGCTCGCCGACGCGTCGCAGGTAGTCGTCGACCCAGTCGGCCGCCAGGTCGAGGTCGTCGCGAAACGTCACCGCTTCTTCCTCAGCTTCTCGATCTGCTTCCAGGTACGCGTGTTCACGACATCGCCCTTGGTCAGCCAGGCGCGCCGCGCCTGTCCGACGCCGAGCTCCACGTAGTCGAGCGCGGCAATCTGGTGCCCGTCCGAGTCGATCACGAGCTTCAGACCGGCTTCACGCGCGGCACGCGCGTGCACGTCGGTCAGATCGAGCCGGTCCGGCTGCGAGTTGATCTCCAGGAACGTTCCCGTCTCGAGCGCCTTCTCGATCACCCGCTCGACGTCGATCGGCGCGGGCTGCCGCGTGGCGATCCTGCGGTTCGTCGGGTGCCCGATCGCGTCGACGTAGGGGCTCTCCATCGCCGCCAGCACGCGCTCGGTCGGATTGTGGTCGAACCGAGAGTGCACCGACGCGACCACCCAGTCACGCGTTGCAAGCTCCTCGTCGGTGACATCGATCGTTCCGTCCGGCTTGATGTTCACCTCGATGCCCTTGAGGATCCGGAACGGCGCCACCAACTCGTTGAGCGCGTCGATGGCTGCTGCCTGCTGGTGCAGCAGCTCGCCGCGCAGGCGCTGCGAGTGGTCGCAGACCGCGTAGTACGCGTAGCCGCGGGCGATCGCCGCCGCGACCATGTCCTCGAGCGAGTCCTTCCCGTCGGACCACGTCGTGTGCGTGTGCAGGTCGCCGCGGAGGTCGCTCAGCTCGACGAGCACCGGCAGCTCGCCCTTCCGCGCCGCCGCCAGCTCGCCGCCGTTCTCGCGCAGCTCCGGTGGGATCCAGTCGTAGCCGAGAAAGCGATAGACGTCCTCTTCCGTCGCGAAGGTGTGCTCCGTCCCCGACTCGACCTCCGTCACCGAGTACTCGGAGACCGAGAAGCCGCGGCGCACAGCGTCCTCGCGCAACGCCACGTTGTGGTGCTTCGAGCCGGTGAAATGCTGCAGCAGGTTGCCGTAGCTCTCAGGTGGAACGACACGCAGGTCGAACCGCAACCCGTCGTGCGAGACAACCGTCGCCTTCGTCGATCCCTTCGCGGCGACATCGACGACCCACTTCAGCGAGCAGAAGTAGTCGACGAGCGCTTGAGCGTCGGTGGCCGTCGCGATGATGTCGAGGTCGCGAACCGTTTCGCGCATCCTTCGTGCTGAGCCGGCGATCGAGACTTCAACGCTTGCCGGATGCTCGCTCAGCACCTGAACGACCGCGCGCAGCTTCGGCAGCGTTGTTCCGAGCAGCGCGCGCCTCGGGCCTTCGGTTGCCTGCGGCTGCGCGAGCGCGGCGGCGATCTTCTCTTCCGTTCCCGGCCCGATCCCGGCGTGGCCGCGCAACTGCTGCGCTTCGGCCGCCGCTTTCAGGTCTGCCGCGGTCGTGATCCCGAGCTCCTGCCAGATGCGGCGCGCGGTCTTCGGACCGAGGCCCGGCAGCCGCATGAACGTCGCCACCTCGGCCGGCACCTCCGCCTTGCGCTTCGTGAGTGCATGGATCTCGCCGTCGGTGACGACCTCGACGATCTTTCCCTCGATCGTCTTCCCGATGTCCTGCAGCTGCTTCGCCTTGCCATCGAGCGCGAGCTGCGCTACCGAGGTCGGCGTCTCCCGAATGCGCGCAGCCGCCTTGCGATAGGCGGAAATGCGGAAGCCGTCGGCGCCTTCCAGCTCCATCAGGTCGCCAAGCAGCTCGAATTGCTCCGCGAGCTGGTCATTCCGCGGGAGCTCGGCCATCCCAGCGATCATAGGCGCGCCGATGCGCGCGACCGTCTGCCTTCCCACCTACAACGAGCGCGAGAATCTTCCCCACATGATCGAGGCGCTCGGCCCGGTCCTGCGGGTGGGCGACCGCGTGCTCGTGATCGACGACAGCTCCCCGGACGGGACCGGCGAGCTAGCCGACGCCCTCGCGAGCGCCCATCCCTTCGTCGACGTGCTCCACCGCGAGCGAAAAGAGGGCCTCGGCCGCGCCTACCTCGCCGGTTTCCGCCGCGCCCTCGCCGACGACGCCGAGCTCGTGCTCGAGATGGACTGCGACTTCTCGCACGACCCCGCCGACGTCCCGCGACTGATCGAGGCCGCGGAGAACGGCGCCGACCTGGTGCTCGGCTCGCGCTACGTGCCGGGCGGGAGCACGCGGAACTGGGGCCTCGTGCGACGGCTCATCTCGCGCGGCGGGTCGGCCTACACCGCCCTCTTTCTCCACATGGGCGTCAAGGACCCCACGGGCGGCTTCAAGTGCTTTCGGCGGCAGGTGCTCGAGCGCCTCGACCTGGACGCGATCACCCCTCGCGGTTATGCGTTCCAGATCGAGATGACCTACCGGGCCAAGCAGGCCGGCTTCGAGGTGGTCGAGATCCCGATCACGTTCGTCGACCGCGTGGTCGGGCAGTCGAAGATGAGCCGCTCGGTCGTGCTGGAGGCGATCTGGCGCGTGCCCTTGCTGAGGTTTGGCAGAAAGACTTGATGCGCTCGGTGACCGACGAGACGTTCGAGCGCGACGTCTTGCGGGCGGGCAAGCCAGTGGTCGTGGACTTCTGGGCGCCGTGGTGCGGCCCGTGCAAGGCGATCGAGCCCGCGCTCGACGAGCTGGCGGAGACGACCGACAAGGTCGAGTTCGTGAAGCTCGACATCGACGAGAACCCGCGCACGGCCAACGCCTACGGCGTGCTCTCGCTGCCCACCGTGATGCTCTTCGAGGGCGGAGAGCTCCGCGAGACCGTCTACGGCGCCCGGCCGAAGAAGCATTTCGAAAAGACGTTCTCTCCTTATTTCTAATCCCTAAAAAGGGGGAGGTGGCCGCCGCGGCGACGGACCACGATGAGTGGCGTACACCGACCGGGGGCGGACGGACACCGACTGTTTGGGGGATTCCGTGCCGCACCGTCTGTTCGCCACGCTCATGATCGCCGGACTCGCGCTGTGCGCGGTGACCGCGTCTGCCGCGCCGGCGGCCCCAACGCCCACCGTCGCGCTCGGTCATGCGCTCGTGATCAAGGTGAAGGCGAAGTCGGGCACCCTCTGCACGCCCGTGGTGACGTACGCAAACCACACCATGCAGAGTGGGACGACGAAGAAGGCACGCGCCGGAGGACAACTCAGCTGGTCGCTCCTCGTCCCGCGGACGGCACCGGTCGGCGCAGGCTCGTGGTACGTGCGCTGCGCCTGGTTCAACGTCGTCGCCCAGGGGAAGTTCGTCGTCGTCGCGCCGAAGACCACGACGTCGGTGGAGAACGCGCCCCGCGTGGTCGCCGACAAGCAGGGGTTCTCGCAGCGGCCGGACAAGTTCGGGACCGGGAGCACCTTCAGCTACGGCATGTTCCTGCGCAACACCTCGGGCACGCAGGACGCGATGAACGTCTACGTGCTCGTGAACATGGTTGCCGCAGACGGCGAGCTGATCGGGTCGGCGACACGCACCGTTCCGCTGATCGGCGCCGGGCAGACATATGCGCTCGGAGATTCGCTCTCCCTTCGCACCCAGGTGCCGGTCGCGAAGCTCGAGCTGACGATTCGCCTCGGCGCGCACCAGTTGAAGCAGCCTCACACGATGCCGGAGTTCGCGAACGTGCGGATCGTCCCCTCACAGGGTGACGTCGGTTGGGTCGGTGAGGTCGACGGCGAGGTGCTGAACAGCACGCCGACGATGACACTCACAAACGCGAAGCTCTCGATCGTGCTGCTCGACGCAGCGGGCACCCCGGTCGGCGGCGGCATTGGCTACACCTTCTCCGCGTTGCCGTCGGGATCGCGGATGGTCTTCCTCGCAACCTCCGGCTTCACGGCTGTGCCGCTCGACCGTGCACTGACCGCGGTCGTCTCGGCCGAGCCGACGTACGCGGCGGGGTAGGGCACCAATCGATCGGCTCGGTCGCGGCGCTACTCTGGCGCCGTGATCGGGCTGCCTGCATCGCATCGGGCGCGCGTGCGCCTGCTCCGCCGATCGATCATCACGGTCGTCGTCCTCATCGTCGCGTTCCTGATCGCGTTCGTCCGGAACACGGGCCACTCGACGGCGACGCCGATCAACGAGCACGGCCGCGCCCAGGTCTTTCACGCGCCGAAGACCGTCAAAGCGACCGCGGAGCAGAAGGCGGCCGCAATCTCGACGCTGTCGCGCTTCGTGCGCAGCGCTGTGATCCGTCGCGACCTAGCGTCCTCATGGCCGCTCGCGACGGCACACATGAGAGAGGGCACGTCGCGAGCGGACTGGTTGAGCGGCAACTTGCCGGTCGTGCCGTACCCGGCGGACGGTTTCCGCACCGTCGGCTTCACGCTCACCTACCAGTACCAGGGCATCCTCGGCTTCGACGCGCTGCTGCTCCCGAACACGACGAAGGCGGGACAGAACGCGGGCCAGCAGGTGTACGCCTGCGAGCTGCACGACATCCGCGGCAGCTGGCTCGTCGACGAGTGCTACCCACGCAAGACCCTCTAATCAGAGGCTTGATGTGGAACTGCGTGCCCGTGGGGATGGCTCCGACCAAGCAGGTCGTTCGGGTCGGGCGCAGGGCATAGCGGGGTCTACGTTCAAGCCCGACCACGTCCTTTAGAGCGCGGCGAGATGCGCCGCGCCTGAGCCACCATCCACGGGTGCGCGTGCGTTTCACATCAAGCCTCTAAAGTGCTCCCAGCCGCGGAGCGCATAGGGCGCGCCATCGCGCAACGTCACGACACCGTCGCCCTCCTCGACCTGACCGACGACTGCGAAGCCCTGCGGCTCGGCGACCGCCGCGAGCAGCTCGAAGTCCTCGCCGAACCCCACGTCCTCGAGCGTCGCGCCATTCGCGAGGGGCACGGCGTCGAGATCGATCACACAGCGCACGCCTGAGCGGCGCCCGATGTGGCCGGCGTCGACTGCGATCCCGTCGGAGATGTCAAGCAGTGCGTGCGCGGTCGCGCCGAGTAGCCGGCCCTCCTCGAGCCGCAGTGGCGGCGGCGCGTACCGCTGCGCGCGGAACGCCGCACCCGCGGCGCCGAGCGGGCCGGTGACGACGAGCAAGTCGCCGGGACGCGCGCCCGCCCGGCCGGGCACGCGCGAGCTGTGGCCGAGCGCGGTGACCGAGACGACGACGGAATCGTTCGACGTCGTGTCGCCGCCGACCACGGGGACGCCCGCTTCGGCGATGCCCTCGTAGAACGCGATCACGTCGGCGGTCAGCGTCGAGCCGGGCACCGCGAGTGTGACGAGCAGGGCCTGTGGGGTCGCGCCGGAGGCGGCGAGGTCGCTGAGGTTGACGGCGGCGGCGCGGAAGCCCAGCGCGCACCAGTCGAGCCAGTCGAGCCGGAAGTGGACGTGCTCGACGAGCGCGTCCTGCGTTACCACGAGGCTCTCGCCGATCTGTGCTGCATCGACCTGTGCAGCATCGTGCTCGACGCCTGCGATCAAGCCTCGGCGCTCGAGCTCCGCGAGCAAACCCAGCTCGCCGAGTTGTGACAACTGTGTCATCGAAATGCCATGTCAACGACCCGCCGCAGTCCGGGATCGGTCGCGGCGCGGATCACGGCGACGCCGGCTGCACCCGCGCGGATGCAGTCGCCGGCGTTCGACGCGTCGATGCCGCCGATTGCGACGACCGGGATTTCGACCGCAGCGCAGATCGCGCGCAAACCCTCGACACCGATCGCCGGATCCGCGTCGTCCTTCGACGGCGTCTCCCAGACAGGCCCGACGCCGAGGTAGTCCGCGTCGGCGGCGAGCGCCTGCTCGAGGGTCACCGCAGAGCGTCCAAGCAGGAGGCCCGCCGCGCGCGCAGCTTCAGCGCCCTCGTCGCCCTGGCCGAGGTGCACGCCATCGGCGCCGAGCGCGATCGCGGCCTCGACGTCGTCGTTCACGACGAACGTCGCACGCAGCTCGCGGAAACCGCGACCGCGCGCCACGACTTCGGCGGTCGGCGCCTTCACGCGCAGCTGCACGACCGTCGCACCGGCCTCGACCGCCTGCCGCGCCGTGTCGAGGTCGGCGACGATCGCATGCACCTTCACGAGATGTTGGCTCTCGCGTCGAGCGTGGCGGGATCGAGTGCTGCGAGCTCGTCGTAGAGCGCAACGTGAAACGAGCCTGGCCCTTTCGCGCCGGCAGCAGCATCTTCTCCGGCGACGCCGAACGCAACGAGGGCTTCGGCGGCCGCGGCAAGCGGGGCGTCGCGATTGACCGCGAGGAAGCAGCCCGTGAGCGCGCTCGACATGCAGCCCGTGCCGGTGATCGCCGCCATCAGCGGATGGCCGTTCGCGATCGCGATCACGGTCTCGCCGTCGGAGACGTGGTCGACCGGCCCGGTGACCGACGCGACGAGGCCGAGTTGCTTCGCCGCCTGACGCGCGAGGTCGGCAGGGTCGCCGCCACTCGCGATCGACTCGACGCCGCGCACCTCGGCATCGACGCCGACTAGAGTCGCAACCTCGCCGGCGTTCCCGCGCAGCACGGTCACATCGATCTCGTCGAGGATCCGCTTCGCGGTCTCCGTGCGATACGTCGTCGCGCCCGCACCGACGGGGTCGAGCACGACGGGAATGCCGCGCTCGTTCGCGACGCGGCCGGCCATCAGCATCGCCTCGACCCAGTGCGGCGAGAGCGTGCCGATGTTGAGGACGAGCGCGCCTGCGATCGCCGCCATCTCTGCCACTTCTTCTTGCGCGTGGGCCATGACGGGGAGCGCACCGAGCGCAAGCGTTGCGTTCGCGGTCTCGTTCATGACGACGTAGTTCGTGATCTGATGGACGAGCGGCTTCGTCTCGCGTAGCCGCCGCAGCGAATCTCCTGCTTTCACGTTCTTCCTTTCACGTTGAGGACGTCGACGGGACCATCGCCCGCGCCGAGCTCGGACAAGCCGTTCCGTACCGCCTCCGTCGCTGCGCGCGCAGCACCGCGCGCAGCGTCTTCGAGCGAGAGGCCGCGTGCGAGCAGCGCAGCGAGCGTCGCGGAGTGCGTGCAACCCGCGCCGTGCGTCGCAGCGACGTCGAGGCGCTCGACGGGAATCTCGACGTGGCGCGTCCCGTCGAACAGGTGGTCCACGGGGTCGCCGTGCCCCCCGGTGACGATCGCCGCGGGCGCGCCGAGCTCGACGAGACGTTCTGCGAGCACAGCTCGAGCACTTTGTGATGAGTCATCACTAAGTGCTCGGGCCTCGGCCAGGTTCGGGGTAACAACCGTGGCGAGCGGGAAGAGCCGCGCCACGAGCGCCTCGACTGCATCGTCTTCGAGCAGCTGCGCCCCCGAGGACGCGACGAGCACCGGGTCGACCACGAGCGGCACTCGGTGCTCCTGGAGGAAGTCCGCGACGGCATCGATCACGCGGTGCGAGAAGAGCATCCCGGTCTTCGCGGCATCGACGCCGAGGTCGGAGAAGACCGCCTCCAGCTGCGCCGTCACGAACTCTGGCGGCAGTTCGTGCACCGCGGTCACGCCGACCGTGTTCTGCGCCGTCAGGGCCACGATCGCCGACATCCCGTGCGCGCCCGCGGCGGCGAACGCCTTCAGATCGGCCTGAATGCCCGCGCCGCCCCCGCTGTCGGAGCCGGCGATCGTCAAAACGCGTGGAACCATGCTCTCCCTTCGCCGGTCCTAACCGGATCAGGTTCTACGGGTGTGATCTCAGCCCCAACGGGCACCCCGGTAGGCCGAGGCTAGCATCGGAGGGATGAGCGTCGACGTCCTGCGTTGGGAAGGCCTCTTGCAGGGCGAGGAAGTCGCACACCTGACAACGGAGCCCGAGCGCGACGCGCGCTTCTCGCCGCTTCCCGACGGCCTCGACCCGCGGGTGGGCGAGAACGTGATGGTCACCACGGGCACCGCCTCCGGGAAGACGCTCGCGTTCAACCTCCCCGTACTCGACGCGCTCGCGCGCCAGCCAAAGACGCGCGCGCTCTACCTCTATCCGACGAAAGCGCTCGCGCAGGACCAGTTCCGCACGCTCGCCGGCTACCGCGTGCCAAAGCTCAAGCCCGCGATCTACGACGGCGACACGCCGACCGAGCAACGCTGGCAGATCCGCAAGTGGTCGAACGTGATCCTCACGAACCCGGACATGGTGCACGTCGGGCTCCTGCCGAACCACGACCGCTGGGGCGACGTGCTCGCCAACCTGCGCTACGTCGTCGTCGACGAAGCGCACGTGTATCGCGGCGTGTTCGGCTCGCACGTCGCGAACGTCCTCCGCCGCCTGCGGCGGCTCGCACGCGTCTATGGATCCGAGCCGCAGTTCCTACTCGCGTCGGCGACGATCTCGAACCCCGGCGAGCTGGGAGCCTCGCTGCTCGGCGCACCGGTGACCGTCGTCGGCGACGACGCGGCGCCACGCGCGGAGCGCACGATCCTGCTCTGGAACCCGCCGCTGCTCGACGAGGAGCTGGGACTCCGCGGATCTGCACTCGCGGAAGCGGCCAAGCTGCAGGCGTCGTTCGTCGAGCGCGGGCTGCGCACGCTGACGTTTGCGAAGAGCCGCAAGGCGGCGGAGCTGATCCACCGGTTCACCGCGGAGCGCCTCGGTGACGACACGCACCTCTCGCCGTATCGCGCGGGCTACACCGCACAGCAGCGGCGCGAGATCGAGCGGCGCCTCTCCGAAGGCGACCTGCTCGGCGTGTCGGCGACGAACGCGCTCGAGCTCGGCATCGACGTCGGCCTGCTGGATGTCGTCATCTCGGTGGGTTTTCCCGGCACGGTCGCCTCGCTCCGCCAGCAGTGGGGGCGCGCAGGGCGCCGCGGCAGCGGCCTGGCCGTGCTGATCGCGAGCGAGGACGGTCTCGACCAGTTCTTCATGCGTGAGCCCGACAAGCTGCTCGGACGGCGGGTCGAAGCCGCGATCCTCGACCACACAAACCCCCGCGTGCTCGCAGGGCACGTGCGCTCCGCCGCCTACGAGGCGCCGCTGACGCCTGACGACGCGGAAATCCTCGGGCCGGAGGCCCTCGACGCGGCACGCCAGGATCCGGAGCTGAAGCAGACGCCGGCCGGGACCGTGTGGGCCGGCAAGGAACATCCCGCCGCGCGCATCTCGCTCCGCTCCGCCGAGCCGGAGGCGTTCAGCATCGTCGACGGCAGCACGGGAGCGGTGCTCGGCGTCGTCGAGCGTTCGCGCGCGTACTCGACCGTGCACGAAGGCGCCGTGTACCTGCACATGGGCGAGTCGTTTCTCGTGCGCGAGCTCAACCTGAACACGATGTACGCGGTCGTCGAGCCATTCAACGGCAACTGGTACACGCAGGCGAAGAAGGACACCATGACCCAGATCGTCGAGCCGCGCCGCGGCGAGTGGCGGCTCGGCATAGAGGTTGTCTTTGGCGAGATCGAGGTGACCGAGCAGGTCGTCGCCTACGAGCGCAAGACCATCTCCTCGCAGGAACGGATCGAAGTCGTGCAGCTCGAGTTGCCGCCGACGACGTTCGCTACGGAGGCGATCTGGTATCTGCCGAGCCCGCACCATCTCGCTGAGGTCGACGAGATGCCGAAGCTGCTCGGCACGCTGCATGCAGCGGAGCACGCGATGATCGCGATCCTCCCGCTCTGGGCAATGTGCGACCGCTGGGACATCGGCGGCCTCTCGACGAACATCCATCCCGAGACCGGTCGCCCAACGGTGTTCATCTACGACGGCCATCCCGGCGGTGTCGGGATCACCGAGCGCGGTTTCGACCAGTTCGAGGGCTGGGTTGCAGACACGGCGGCGATGATCCGCGGCTGCCCGTGCAGCGACGGCTGCCCCTCGTGTGTCCAGAGCCCGAAGTGCGGCAACCTGAACGACATGCTCGACAAGGCGGGTGCTTTGCTGTTCCTCTCGAGGTTGCGGTGAAGAGACTGTCGATTTCGCCGCCGCCCGTTCGTCGTAGAGGCGACCTGAACTTCTCCAAGGAGGGATCGTGAAGTACGCACTCCTCATCTATTCAAGGGACGCCGAGTGGGAGAGCCTCTCGGAGGACGATCGGAACGCGATCTACGGCGAGTACGCCGCCGTCTCGCAGACCGCCGGCATCGTCGGCGGCGAGCAGCTCAGCCCGGCGGACACCGCGACCACCGTGCGCGTGGCCGACGGAAGCACCCTGACGACGGACGGGCCGTTCGCCGAGACGAAGGAAGGGCTCGGCGGGTTCTTCCTCTTCGAGGCCGACAACCTCGACGACGCAATCGCGTTGGCGGCGCGCATCCCGGCTGCACGCATGGGCGGCGCGGTCGAGGTACGTCCAGTGGTGGAGATGTAGCACTGCTCGAGCAGGTTTTCCGCGACGAGTGGGGCCGTGTGCGACTTCGACCTCGCCGAGGAGGCCGCGCAGGAAGCGTTCGCAATCGCTGCCGAGCGGTGGCCGCGCGACGGCATCCCCGACAACCCGGGCGGTTGGCTCATCGTCACGGCGCGCAACCGCGCGATCGACCACATCCGCCGTGACCGGACGCTGGTCGCGAAGACGCAACTGCTCGAGGTGCCGGAAGCCGTGGAGGACGACCTGGACGAGACAGTGTTCCCCGACGAGCGCCTCGAGCTCGTCTTCACGTGCTGCCACCCCGCGCTCGCGACCGACGCGCAGGTCGCGCTGACGCTGCGCACGCTCGGAGGCCTGACAACGGACGAGATCGCGCGCGCCTTCCTCGTGCCCGAGCCGACGATGGCGCAGCGACTCGTGCGCGCGAAGCGCAAGATCGCGGCAGCCGGCATCCCGTTCCGCATCCCCGCCGCGCACCTGCTGCCCGACCGGCTGACAGCGGTGCTGGCAGTCGTCTACCTGATCTTCAACGAGGGCTACGGCGGGCGGGGCGCGCTCGCCACCGAGGCGATCCGGCTCGGGCGCGCGCTCGCGGAGCTCATGCCGGACGAGCCGGCGCGACGCGCGGCTGCGCAACGGTGAGCTGGTGCTGCTCGAGGATCAGGACCGCGACGCCTGGGATACCGAGCAGATCGAACAGGGGCGAGCGACGCTGGAGCGCGCGCTCGCCCTGCAAGGCCGAGGGCCGTATGTCGTGCAGGCGGCGATCGCGTCACTGCACGCCGAGGAGCTGCGTGACTGGCCCGAGATCGCGGCCCTCTACGGCGAGCTCGTGCGCCTGACGGGGTCGCCGGTGGTTGAGCTGAACCGCGCAGTGGCGGTCGCCGAGGCGGAAGGCCCGGAGCGGGGACTGGCGATCGCCGACCGGCTCGATCTCGACGGCTATCGCTATTTCCACTCGACGCGAGCGGACTTCTTGCGCCGGCTCGGCCGCGACGCGGAGGCCGTCGACGCCTACGAACGCGCCCTCTCGCTCGCGCAAGCCGAGCACGAGCGACGGTTCCTCGAGCGCCGGATCGCGTCACTCACGCCAAGATAGGCGGTCGTGATCGATCGCATCCACGCCTTCCGGGCGGCGTTGCAGGACGCCGCCGCAGAGCAACGCATCCCCGCCACCTACGGTGTCGGGCTCTTCGCACCGTCGGTGCGCGAGGTCTACGACATGAACTACGTGCGCGCGGAGCAGCCTGCGCCCGCGACCGGGCTGATCGACGACGCAGAAGCGCTGATGGAGGACTACTTCCACAAGCGCGTGATTCTCGAGCGCGCCGACGCGCACACCGCAACCGGCTTCCGAGCGCACGGTTGGACAGTCGTCCCGCATCTGATCATGGCGCACACCCGCGAACCGGACCGCCGTGTCGACACGTCGATGGTGCGTGAAGTCTCCTTCGCCGAGCTGACCGACGCACGCCGCGAGGTGACGGTGGGCGAGCCCTGGGGTGACGACGAGATCTCGTCGCTGCTGGACGACGCGAAGCGGCTGATCATGCGCGCCGTGCCGACGCGCTTCTTCGCCGCGTTCGCCGACGACGAGGTGGCGGGGTACTGCGAGGTTCGCAGCGACGGCCGCGTCGCACAGATCGAGGACGTGAACACCCTGCTGCGCTTTCGCGGCCGCGGGCTCGGGCGCGCCGTCGTCCAGGATGCGATCGACGAGTCACACGCAGCCAGCGACCTCGTCTACCTGGAGGCGCTGGCGGACGACTGGCCGCGCGAGCTCTATGCCAAGCTCGGCTTCGACGTTGTCGGCGAGCGGCACTTCAACACGCTCTTCCCGCACCCGCTGACCCGCCTGCGCGTGCGCACGCCACGACTCGAGCTGCGACTCGGGACCGACAGCGAGCTGCGCGAGCTCGGTCGCGTCGCACTGGCCGGCATCCACGATCCCGAGGTGATGCCGTTCGAGTTCCCCTGGACAGACGACGCGACCGAGCAGAGCGTGCTCGACTTCCATCGTGGCCTGCTCCGGGAATTCACGCCAGAGGACTGGGCGCTCGGGCTCGTCGTCTTCTACCGCGGGCGTCCGATCGGCATCCAGTCGCTCGACGCGAAAGACTTCGCCGCGACGAGGCGGGTGACGACCGGCTCGTGGCTTGGCAAGGAGTGGCTGCGGCCGTGCTCCAGCTCGCCTTCGGCGGGCTCGCCGCAGACGTTGCGGTGTCGGGCGCAGTCGCCGGGAACCCGCAATCGCTCGGCGTCTCCCGGAAGCTCGGATACGAGGTCGTCGGCGCACACATGATCAGCCCGCGCGGCGAGCCGCTCGAGCACACGGATCTCGAGTTGCGCCGCGAGCACTTCCGGCCACCGGTGCCGGTGGAGCTTGTCGCGCTCGCGCCGTTGCTGCCATTGTTCGGCGCAGGATGAACCTCCGCGCGTTCGGCGAGACGTTCGTGACGCTATTCGTGATCACCGACCCGATCGGGAACGCGCCTATCTTCGTCGCGATCACGCGCAACCTCACGCCGAAGCAGCGCCAACGGGCGGCTGTCCGCGCGGTGCTCGCCGCCGGCGCGTTGATCCTCGGCTTCGCGGTGTTCGGCGAAGTCGTGCTCCGCTACCTCCACGTCTCGGTCGGCTCGCTCTCGATCGCGGGCGGGCTGCTCCTGATGCTGGTGGCGCTCGAGATGCTGCGAGGGTCGGACTTCCCCGGCGGGGACGCTGCGGTGCCGGAGGACATTGCGCTCGTGCCGCTGGCGACACCGCTCGTGGCAGG
>WNFM01239218.1_pt3 | contig 23957 bp, 21 predicted proteins | sample 5400271 | NCBI WGS metagenome assembly WNFM01 (sample SAMN13153352, study PRJNA577476) | soil metagenome | isolation source: 60 cm saprolite on Douglas fir-dominated hillslope | place: USA:California | collected 2013-09-17 | reverse complement strand
TCGCTAGCGAGCCAGACGCCCGTCGCGCCGACGAGGTAGATCGTCTTTACGAGTTCCCGCACAGCCTACACGCGCTGACACCCCGGCTCCGTCACTATTTGGAAACAATCTTTGTGGCCGGCGAATGGACATCCCGTCCATTGTTTCTGCGAGGGATCTACTTCACGTCTTCCATGCGAGAGGGATCAGCCCTTGACGAGGAACTCGCCCAGGTGATGGGGTTGCCCGTCGATCAGCTGCCAACCGGCCGCGCCTGGGAAAGGGAGCACTCCTACTTCCTTCGCGATCTGTTCCTCGACAAAATCTTTCGCGAAGACGGTCTCGTCACTCGGGCGAGCAAGACCGATCAGTTGCTCCTACGGCGCAACTTGCTGCTCTTTGGGAGCGGCGTGATTGCGCTGGCTGCGTTGTTGCTGTTTGGGCTGTTGGGCTACAACTCTCTGCAGCAGCGGGTGTTGGCAGAAAGCGGTTCTTGGGTTCGCGCCACTGAAGGATGGAGCAATGGGATCTGGCATCCGATCGTAGTCGCTGATCCTGACGGCAGCTTACTATTTCATTATGAAGGGGACCAACCGGTTGGCCCGGGTCTGACCGAACAGACTCGGGATTTTCACGACGAAACATTGAGTCTGGCCTCATATCACTCCAAATTGCGCGAATTAGCAGCGGAATCTCTCGATGTCCCTTTGATCTTTCGGCTTTTCTCATACGCCGGCAGTGATCCCGATCGGGACCGTCAGCGCGCTCAACGGGTCCTCTTCGAGGATAGTGTGGTCAAACCGCTCCTGGACGCCACGCGTCGCAAGATGAGCGAGAGCAATCCGGAATCACCTACCAACGGCAAACCCGATCCTCGTCCCCCGGAACGGGTTCACGCTTTGGAAGCTAGAGCTTTGGCCGCTTTGGTTCAGATCGAAGTCGGCATTATGCGGCGGCCAGACGCAACCGGAGAGAGTAATGCTCCGGGACAAAGTTTCATCCCGCCGCTTTTGGAGTATGTGGCCGATCAGCACGACCCCGGGCAACTCGTCGAAACGATGAATTGGACCTATACCGAAAATCGTGACGGCCGGGGTAAATGGCCGCCAAAATGGGCCAGCGGCGGAACCACGTTTTCCGACAATACCGCTATCCGCTTCGGGCTGGACCGCCTGCTGGTCGATGCCCGCAACCGAATCCAAAACCGGACGAACGACCTGCAGCTGCTGGTGGACATAGCGGCAACGGTGCGAGAGTACCAGGCGAGCGAGACCGAACTCTCCACCAAGGCTAGCATTAAGGATGATCCCGCAACGAGCGACCAGGAAGTGGCGACGATGTTCGACAAGCTCCAGGCAACCAAGATTGCGCTCGAGGAAAAATTAGCGACAGCCCGGCAATCCGGCCTTTTCGAGGATGGTCCGGAAACTCTGTCCGCTGCCTATCAGAAACTAAGTGGTGGGTATCAGTCCAGGTTTGATCAGATCGCCACGATCCTTGCCGAAATTGAACGCGTCTTGCCGTCGCAGGATCCCAACACGAAAACGGTGGCAAAAGTGCTTGAATTAAAGCGCCAAGACGAAAGCAAGTATGCGCTGCTGCGGGACATCAAGGCAAAACTGTCAGAGATGACCCAACAGCTGAAAGCACAGGTAGCCAGCACCATCAGCCAACAGCAGGTGGACGAGTTCAAGACGCTGGATGAGTTGGTGCTTACTCCCGTTCCAGACAAACAGCCGAGTTATCTCTGGCGTTGGAATTTGTATCAGCAATGTAGGGCAGCGGCTCCGGAGTATCACTTCTCAGAAAAGATGGCTCTGATCGGCCAGACCTGGAAGCCACTCGAACAATTGTCAGTCGCGCTTGGCGCGATTCGTGGAAAGGTGGCTGATTATCAGGGTAAGCTGAAGGAGCAACTTAGTACGACGTGTACCTACTTGCTTCGGAGAACCGAGGATACGCAGCGCGAGACTTTCGCGCGCCAATATTTGCGGCAGGTCAGGGCCCTTCTGCGAACTCAGGTGCGTTTCCCCCTCCTCTGGCCTCCTGCGGCGGACAATCTTTCCTTGAACGTCGACCAGGTACGACAGGTCAAGGCAGTTCTTGCCACCATTCGCAAAGATCTACAATCAGACACGTTAACCAAAATGCCGGCAGTGTCTCGCCAACCGCTGGCGGACTTTGCGAAGGGTCTCAACCCGCTTTATGCAGTACTGGATGCTCTCATCAAACCTGACGGCTCGGCGTCTACAGTCAGTCTCAAACTCCTGAATGGACAGGCCCAGCGTCAACTATCCGGGCCCGACTATGCGACCCCGACACCGGCGCCAACACTGGTGCCGACCGCGACCCCCGCTAATCGTTCGCTTATCGGCAAACTGTTCACCAGTGATCAGCAGGCGGCAACCCCAGTGGAAACCCCGTTGCCAACCCTAGGTTACAATCCTCGGAACTGGAACGGCATCCAGCTCATCACGGGCGGAAAATCCCGCAGTTCATCCGGAGCTGGCGGTCTAGTGGGACTCAATGCCCAAAATGACGTCCTTCTCGGAACATTTCGAGTCAATGACGCCTTTCATTTTCGAGTTTTTCATGCTCCGACAGGTGGCAGCTCTGATACGATTGACTGTGGCGAAAACTGGTCGGCCTTACGTCTGTTAGGTCGGTTTGCCGGCAAACCGATGGATGTTGTTGGTCAGACTTGGCGCATCTCGCTGAAACCGGGTGAGCCCAATGCCGTATGGGTTCAGGTCTCTTTCGAGTCACCGCTTCCTGCTCTAGAAGCGTGGCCGACTGTCGATAGCCTGAGTCTCCGAGAGGTCGCGGGGCAATGACTCGTTTTCTCAAGGTGTTCCTTCGCGATCGGCTGGATCAACCAGTCCGACTGGCGGGGTTCGGTAAACATCCGGCCTGGGACGACCACATTGACGACATCGGACTCACTACCGAGACGCTGGTTATCACCAGGCGCATTCTGTACTCCGAGGGAATCGCCAGCCAGCTCTCTTCTGGCGCTTGGAACCGACTTGAAGAGAACGCGCAAGTTCTGGAGTTCGATCACCGCTTCGTCTGGAGCCGGGAAGCGCAATCGGTGATTGGCGGAATCTGGGCCTCAAGCGATGGCAAGGGACGAGGGCGTTTCCCAATTGTTGTTTGTCTGCAGACCGGGGTAAATGGTTGGCGAGCGATTCATCGGTTTCTGGAGCCGGTGGAAACCCTTGGCGGCCGTTGTCAGAAAGCCAAAGATCAGCAAAAATTTCGTGACGTGTTCACCGAAACGCAGCTCAGACTCAGCTCTAATGCGCTTTCGAATTTGGATTCAGAGACTAAGTCCGACGATATATCCGCACCGAGAGAAGAAGCTATCCTGAACGGAATGATCGCTCTTTCGCAAGGCGTCAGAAAATATCGAAAGCAGGATGTCCGCAGAGGGGTTAGAAGCGTGCATTTTCGCCTGCCGGCGATCTCGCCGCACCCTAAGGCGAGCCTTGAGTTCTGGGCGGGTTACCTGGAAACCCGCCTCGATCTTCGCCTTCCCTGCTTGACGATAGCGTCTGCCGGGCTAGGGCCGGTGGATATTATCGCGGGAGAACCTGAGGCCAACGATTTCTTTTGCTTGCGGGCGGCAGAGGCGCGTCTTCCGATGACACCGGCGGCGACCGGGGACAAACACCTGGCCGATGTGCAACTTGAAGCCAAAGTCTATCTACGATCATTTGGACTCGGATCGATCCACTCGTCCAATGAGCGATCTCGACGCTGGTGGCAGTTCAAATAGGCATGGGATTCAACGATTGACCCTACCTTCTTTACAGCGCTATACCATTAAACCGCTTTGTTATGTCTAAACGCGTCGGCAAGTGCACAAATTACTCGGGCTGTAAGCTAGCTTATCGGAACGAACAAATTAATGTCGTTACCAAGGAATTTCGCTGCCCAGAGTGCGGCTCCCCGTTGGAACCGGTCGGCCAAAAAAAGGATTCCTCTCTGACGACCGTTCTAATCCTGAGCGTGGCAGTAGTATTGCTGCTCGCTATCGGGGCGATCGTGTGGACTCTGATGCGCCGTCCAACCCATCCAGTGACTATCGTGCAGCTATCGGCCACACCTAGCCCTGTGCAAACTCCGATTCCAACGCCCACGCCGACTCCCACCCCACCACCGACCCCAACGGCTACGGAAACCCCGACTCCGACCCCGCCAACAACCCCAACTGCTACACCGGAGAGTTCCGGGACACCGATCAATCTGGACCTGACCGGCGAAGGACTTGAACAGGCCATGAACGCCATCATGAAGCGAATTGAACTCCAGCCAACGCTCACGCGAACTCAGAAAGATAAGATTCGCGAAGCGGTACAGAGCGCCAAATCCATGGGAAGGATTGCCGTTGTCCACTTTAACACTAGCGCATCGTCCCCGTCTCAAGACGTGGCCTCGATCGCAGCACAGTTGAACCAGCCTCAGGTTAAGAAGCTCTTGGAGGATCCAAAAATCCAACTAGCAATACTCGGTTACGCCGATCTGCAGGGTGATGATCAGAAAAATTTTACCCTTTCGGACGACCGCGCTCAAGCGGTGTTACGAATTCTGCGGGACAAGTGTGGCGTACTGAATACGATGTACGCGGTTCCGATGGGCGGAACCGATCTGTTCGACCCACGCGCTTTCGCAAGGAATCGAACCGTGGAGGTGTGGGCCGGGCAACCGTGAAAAGACTTGGAAATGCAGATCTCCATTCTCTCGGGTCTTCCATTACGCTCGGAAGTCCTTCCGGGTGAGAGTATCGTCGTCGGACGTGCTCCGGACGTAGACCTGGTTTTGAATCACCCGGAAGTGTCACGACGTCATTGTCGAATATCGCGTGAAGGTGAGACTTGGTTGGTCGAAGACCTCGCGAGCCGGCGCGGCACGGCCGTGAACGGAAACCGCATTTCCGGCCGTACCGCGCTTCGGCCCGGGGACCAGATCCATGTCGGCCCAGTCATCTTGGCCTTTGGCGTTGGTCGCAAGGAAACTCCGGCGATGTGGGACATCGCCAACCCCATCGGTGCCGTCTTGTATAAGCAAAAGCCAACGGAGACCATTCCCCTGAACACGAATCTGGTATTTGGTCGCGGCGACGAAATCGATGTCAAACTAGATGATCCTGCCGTGTCGCGCCGGCATGCGATGATCGAAGCCGGACCGAATGGCTATCGTTTACTTGATCTCAAGAGTAGAGCCGGATCGTTCGTCAATGGCCGGCGTTTTGAGGAACATGATCTCGTCATCGGCGACCAGATCCAGCTGGGACCCTTTTTTTTTGTTTACGATGGAAGAAGCCTTCATCGCGTCCGCCGATTTTCCGTGGGTCGAATCGTCGCGGTTGACTTAACCAAAGAAAGTGGCAGCGGCCCCATCCTGGTGCGAGCTAGTTTTGTCGCGGAACCAGGCCAATTCATTGGAATTCTCGGCCCCAGCGGGGCGGGAAAAACGACGCTGCTCAACGCGTTGAGCGGCCTCCGGCCGGCCGACAGCGGAAAGATTTTCATCGATCAAACCGATTTTTACAAACACATCGATCGGCTTCGCTCGCTATTTGGGTACGTTCCGCAGGATGATATCGTCCACTCAGACCTCACTGTCGCCGAGGCTTTGACGTTCGCCGCGCGCCTTAGACTGCCGGCGAGGACACCGCGATGGGAAATTGCAAAACTGGTCAACCGTACCGCCGCCAATCTGGGGCTCTCAGACCGGGCAAATCTAAAGATCGCTCGGCTATCGGGTGGTCAAAGAAAACGAGTAAGTGTTGGCGTAGAACTGCTCAGCCGGCCGCCGATATTGTTTCTCGATGAACCCACATCTGGTCTAGATCCGCTGGCCGAATTCAAAGTGATGGAGTTGTTACGCGGTCTTGCCGACAACGGCTGCACCGTTGTCTGCACGACGCACGTGATGGAAAACGTCTACTTGATGGATCAAATCGCGATCATCTCAAACGGTCGCGTCGTATTCCAAGGATCACCAGAGGAAGCATACTCCAAATTCGGTGTTTCCCGGCTGGCCTCTCTGTACGGCGCTCTCCAGGCCAGTGAGCTACAGGCGCTCCCCAGTTTTAAGTCGTCACTACCGGACGAATCTAAGCAGGAAAAGCTGGCCTTGGTGCCCCCGGACAAGACGAGAAGAGCATTTTCGCTCCCCATTTTGCTGCAACGCCAGATCGCAATCTTCCGGGCGGATATTAAGAATTTCGTCATGCTCTTAGCGCAGCCGATCATCATTGGAGCGTTGGTCGCTTGGGCGACCAAAGACGCTGCGTTGACACAGTTTTATGCCTATGTCGCAACGCTTTGGTTCGGGTCCAGTAATTCAGCCCAAGAAATCATTCGAGAATTACCGATCTATCGCCGTGAACGACTGGTTGGATTGAGTCGATCGAGCTATCTGGCCAGCAAATTTCTCTGGTTGGGCGGGCTGACCGTAATTCAGTCCCTGCTGCTGTATGCCACGATCGCCATCCTGAGACTGGGAGTTCACGGCGCCGTTCAGTGGCAAGTGATCGGGCTGATCTTATTGGCGTTCGCTTCCACGGGAATCGGGCTAACTGTTTCAGCTTTTGCCAGATCCGTCGTTCAAGCGGTGATGTTGGTCCCTTTATTTCTCATCCCACAAATTGTCTTTTCTGGATTTAGTCCCCCGGCTCACGATATGTCGACGCCGGTGCTCTGGGTGAGTGAAATCATGCCCAGTTTTGCCTCTGAACGGATTGCTGATGTCAGCTTCCTCCTCGATCAAAAGATCACAGGAGATCTCTTTAAGGACTATCCAACTCCTTACGATAACATCGACAACTGGTACCGATCGAGGACCGGGGAAACGCTCAAGACCGGCACGGTCTACATTGAGAAACGTCCGCTTTGGGTCGCTTACCTGTCACTCATCTCATGGACACTGGCTGCGTTCGCAGTCTCTTTTTGGTTACTGGCCCGGAAAGAGCGAGAGTGAACCTGGAAACGAGCGAGTTATGTTATTTCCTACCTCCTGAGCTACCGGGATCATCTATTTATTGACCCTAGACGTTGAGTGTTCCGGCGCGAGATCAGGCAAGCGCGCCAGCCCAAAAAAGCTCGCTATCAAGAAATGTGGGGGCTACGGTTCGGTAAGATGAAGCGATCGGCACAGCTGACCATCGAAGAGAAGGTCGAGGGCCAGGATCGAGTCCTCAGCCTCCGGGGTTCGGCCGATATCCTTAGCATGCCGACGATGCAAGATCTGCTTAATCGCTATCGAAAAGAGAAGATTCGACTCGTTGTGATTGATCTATCGGCGACCGAGTTCATCAACAGCCCGGTATGGGCAGTGATAACTCTCTACGCGCGGAAAAAGAGTGATGAATCCCGTCTAGCCATCGTGGGAATGTCAGAGAGAATCAAGGGGTCCTTTGAGATGATGGGGCTTCATCGAGAGCTTCAGACCTATGATTCGGCTGAACTTGCGCGAGCGGAGCTCGGTCTCCAAGCCGAAGGATGATTACCAGCAGAGTCAGTTATTTTGGGCTGGTCGCTGATTTGCTCGGATCCACCGTTGGAAGTCTAGTTCGCCCATCGACCGTTTCGTTTAGCGACGTTATTACCCAGATTCGTTCGATTGGTGTAGGTGCGATTCCGACCACAACTCTCATTGCGATTACCGCCGGCTATGTCCTCGCGCTAGTTCTGGAACTTCAGCTGAGCCAGATCGGGAAGGCGGCGCTAGTTCCGAGTATGCTGTGGATCATTCTTACCGAGCAGGTTGTGCCGGTAGGCATCGCACTGGTTTTCACCGGTCGGAGCGTTTCCGCAGTGACGGCGGAGTTAGGAGCGATGCAAGTGTCCGAGGAGATCAAGGCCCTTTTTACCATGGGAATTGATGTAGTGCCTTACCTGCTACTTCCGCGTTTCCTGGGATTTCAAATCATGCTACCGATCGTAACGTTAATTGGGATTTATGCCTCCCTCTTTGGTGGCTGGTTGTTGTGCGGGACAGTTCTGAAAATGAGCTTGGGCGACTATATCTACTACGCGTTGGATGGAGCACGTTTTTCGAGCGTGCTGCTCGCTATTGCTAAGAGCGCGCTTTTTGCCTTCCTGGTAGCAACCATCGCATTTTACAAAGGTCTGAACGTTCGGAATGGATCGCGCGAGATCAGTGAAGCCACGACACAATCAGTAGTCAGCTCGGTGATCGTCGTTACTCTGGCGAACGCGATCGTGACCACGCTTCAACTGGTTGGCAAATGAAAGGGATCGCCTTAGAGTCCGAAAAAAAGCAGCCGGATGCCTCAAAAACAGTCGAGCCCATTCTCGAGGTAATCGATTTAGTCAAAACCTACCCCAACGGTATAACTGTTCTGAATGGTATTAACTTCCAAGTCTTTCCCGAGGAAACGTTTGTGATCCTCGGCGGAAGCGGGTGCGGGAAAAGCACGCTACTCAACGTTCTGATTGGAATTCTACAGCCAACTTCGGGTCGCGTGCGCATCTTTGGACAGGATATATATCGGTTAAAGAGAGCAGACTTGAAACAGGTTCATATCCGCTGTGGGATGCTTTTCCAGTCAGGGGCGCTGCTCGAGTCACTTTCACTGCTGCAAAACATCTATCTCCCACTTCGTCAACATTATCGGCAGGTACCGGCGGAGGTTCTGTACGAGACTGCTCGCCTCAAGCTTCGGATGCTAGGGCTGGAAGAACATGGGGTTAAGCGACCATCCGGGATAAGCGGAGGAATGAAGAAGCGGGTGGCATTGGCGAGAGCGCTCGCGCTGGATCCACAACTGGTGTTTGCGGATGAACCAACCTCCGGACTCGATCCAGTGAGTACGCGGGAGATTGATGAAATGTTCATCAGATTGACACGACGAATCGGTGCAGCTGCGGTCGTTGTCACTCATGATATTGCAAGCTTTTTCCGAATTGCAGACCGTGCTATCATGCTCGGAAGCGAGGGCGACGGCGAATTACGGGGTCGCGTTATCATACAGGGACAAAAGGGGGATTTTTTGAAATCGGATCACCCTCTTGTGCGAAGATTCCTCGGTCTCGACGCCACCGATCCCTCTCCTGGGTGAAGGATAGACTCCAAACCAGCGGACACTCGGCGAATATGAATGACCACAAACCAGGAAAGGGCCGAATTGGGTTGATCGTGGGTACCGGCTTAACCCTGGTCCTGTTCGCCGGACTTTACTTCGGAATCGAAGATAGTCCGTTCCGGACACCGTATCTGACCTTTTCGATTGTGTTCGACGATGTCACCGGAATCCGCGAACGGTCCAAAGTGATGTTTCTTGGCATTCCCGCCGGTTATGTCCAGCGATTGGACTATGCTCCAGAAAAAGGGGAATCGGCAGTTAAAGTTTATGTCGTCATCACGCGAAAACTTAAAATCCCCTCAACCGTGAAAGCCGAGCTTGAACCGACTTTGCTCGGTGATGCATCGATAGCGCTTCGTCTGCCGAGCTCTGATGGAAACGTAGATCGAGGTCCAAAGGAGGATTTACTCTCTGAAGGGGCAGAAATTCGCGGACATCGTTCGACCAAGTTGGAAGCGGTGATGCCCGGGTTCGACGAGGCGATGGCCAGAGTGGAGAAGCTCGGTGCGGCGACTGAGCAACGATTGTCGAATATCGGCGAGGCTGTCGATAACGCGATGGGTGCTTTGCAGGGGATGTTCCTGGTGAAAGGGGCCAACGGTCGCACCGAGATCGAGGAACTCATTGCTACGCTGCAGGAGATTACTAACGGACCGGAGGGGAAGGAAAACGAATCAATTCGAGCTCAGCTCGAAACGATCATTAACAACTTCAAAACAAGTAGCGAAAGCATCAAGAGACTGGCCAACGTACAAGGCAGTGAACAAGGGAGCATTGGTCAGATGCTGCAACTGTTTGAAGACGCGACAAAGAAGATAACTGAGGACGCTCAGACGGCGCAGAAACTCATTAACAAGATGGGACGCTCGAGCGATGCTGTAACCAAGGCCAGCGAGCAAGTGAACCAGTTGGCTTCGAAAGCCACCGACGCGGTAGAACAATTCAACAGTCGGCCTCTCCACTACCTCACGACCACGAGAGCGCCAGCCGAGCAGAACCGCGCCCCGAAGCCCACTCCCAAACAGTAACATGGCGGAGGAATCATCGCGGAAAGAAGTCGCCTACCGATGTCTCATTGACGCTGCTAGATCTCTGAGCAGCGCAGCGGACGTCGATGAATTGGTGGGCCGCATCTTATCGTCCTCGCGAGAGGTGATGCAGTGCCGCGCATGCTCTATTTGTCTGCCGGATCCGGCAACCGACGGTTTGCTTATCCGCGCTACACAGGAAGAGCTGCGGAACATCATACTTCGGGTGCCAGCCGGGAAAGGCATCGCGGGACGGGTATTCAAGACGCGTCGAGCTGAGAATACACCCGATGTGCAGAGCGATTCTGACCATTATTCGGGAATTGGTATTGAGACAAAAACGCCTGCTCAGGCAATGTTGACGATCCCGCTGGAGGACGGAGATGTCTGCCATGGCGTCATGCAGGCCTTGAACCCGACGGGTCGCGCCAGTTTCGACACATTTGATGAGGAGGTATTCTTTGCTTTTGGTTCGCTGATTGCAGCGACGCTAACCCGGATGCGAGTGCAGGAGGCAGCGAAGGCAAAGGCGATTGAGGAGGCTTATCGGCGCGCCGAGTTGTCGATCGCAAGAAACGCACAGTTTTCGTTTATGCCTCCTGCCTTCTTTGGGGCCGAAGGTTTGGCTATCCGTGTATTCCAGGAGCAGGCCGCAGATATTGGCGGAGATTTTTACGCTTATCATGAACTCACCGACGGGTGTTTGTTGGTGGCGGTAGGCGATGCCAGCGGCAAAGGTATCCCGGCCGCCTTAGAATCTGCCCGGGTATGTACTTTGATCTCGCTGAAAGCTCGATCCTGTACAGCCGACCGGCTCTCGGAATGGTTGGCGGACCTGAACAATGTGCTTTACGAAACGGCGGAACGAGCAGCTAGTTTGACTACGCTGGCGATTCTGGTTTTCGATCGGAAACGCCGTCGGGTTTCCGCGTGCAGCTTCGGCCAAGCTCGCCCTCGGTATCTGTCCTATGCAAACCAATGGGAAGAATTAAGCTGTGAAGTTCATTCGCCGCTAGGTCTCTTGGTTAGCCAGAGCTTCGCGGCTACTTCCGTTCCGCTCGCTCTCGGAAGCCAATGGCTCCTGCTGACAGACGGCTTCGTTGAGGCACGAAATAGCTTTGGGACGCAATTCGGTGAAAAGGCCCTGGAGGAAAGCTTATCCGAGAGTGCACGCGACCAGAACAATCCCCTCACGATCCTGGAGAAGCACTGGCGCGAATTTAGCAAGAACGGTCCGGAGGCTGACGACGCAACGGCAATGCTCGTGACCGATACCTCCCCTCGACCCCCTGCCAGCTGTGAGTGTGAGATTACCCCGGAAAGTATCTCACAACTTCGATTCTTTTGCCGGCAATGGGTTGAATTTGTTGGCTTCGTCGAGGCCGAGACGTACAACATCGTCCTGGCGTGCGACGAGATATTCACCAACGTGTACAAGCACGCTTATCGTGGTAGGTCCGGTCCAGTACGTTGCGACGCTTCCGCTAATCAAAACTCTCTGACCTTTATTGTGACTCATCAAGGGCATGGATTAAATTCGGACGCGGGTTTACCGCGATCTCCAGCACCGGGCAAGACCGGAGGTTATGGGCTTCCGTTCATTCACCACGTTTTTGACGATGTTAAGTTCGAAACGGCCGGCGGATGCTCGAAAGTCACGCTGGCAAAGAGTATTCGCGGGCAGGATCTTTGAGCCGGGAGCAAGAAGCGATTCAATTTGCTTCTTCCGAGCCAGCGATCAGATCCACGTCGGCCCAGTCACCTTGGCCTTTGGCGTTAGTTCCTTCTTTTACACTTGACCGCTGCGGATCGGATTCGCATGTTCGCAGCACAGCGAAACGTGGCTCCCGGCAGTTTCACTCTGCGTTGGGTCGATCTGCGGCCATCCAGGAGTCGAGCTCAACCATGCCAACCGTTCCCCCATTGATAATCGATTGCGACGGCTGGAGTGCCGTCGCCGCGAGTACCCAATCGCTAACGAATAATCCAACCGGCATCGTCATTCATCATATGGCCAATGCTAATTCGAATGATTTTTCGTTCGCGCTCATACTGTCGGACGAAACAATGATGCCAACGGTATCGAAAACGAAGGACTTTACACAACCGAGACGCCACCATTTCGACTCTGGAACAGCCTTGTGGCTCTGTGCGCATACGTTTGCAACCAGTACGGACTAGGCACTGACAGCATCCAAGGGCATCGCACATACAATGGTACTGAATGCCCTGGTACGAATTTTTTCCATTTGTTGGGCACGCTCCGGGACGACATCGACACCGTTCGAGCCGGGGGATTTCTACCGCCACGCGGACGATGGCTTATTTCCTATCCCGGTAGCAACGAAGATAACTACTATTATGTATTCATGCCCGACAGCCAGACGGTCAAGTGGGCCCATCTAACGGAACCATCCAATTTCAGAGCGGAAGCGCCGTACACCATCCAAGGCTCCGTCTTGCGGATTCAGTGGGACGATTCACACGACGAATGGTACATGCCAATGGACGAGAACTCCTCAGGTTCAACTTTTTACAACGATGGCAGCGTTTCCTTAGTCGTCGCAAGGCGTCAGTCGTGAGCCGTGCCTGAATGAAACCCGAGTCAATCGGCCAGAGGAAGAACCGATTTCAATCTGCTTTCTCCGAGCCGGCAATGGCCAAATATTTTTTGATCAATAGGGCTCTTTCTCGGGTTAGTCGCAGGCGCCAGCAGGCACGGATCAACCGGTTTTCTTGAGAAGGTAGGGTCTCGTAGATCGAATCGATCAACGGATATTCAGCATCGCGGAACACGAGCCAGGTGCGTTGCGCTTCCACAAGTTTGGACTTCGCCGGCAGCCGGTCGGTGAGTTGCTGGTAAACTGCGTTCATGGCCTCGTCCCACCTGCTCGAAGCCTCCTCCACACATGAGGCCTGCTCGCTCGGCGTCGGGTTTTGTTCAATGCAATGATTCAGGGAATCATCGGTCGGATAATCGACCTCCGGGCTTCCAGAATTTTCCGGATCTTCCTTCTCTTTGCCCGCTAGCGGAAGACCTTGGCGAGCTTTTGGGTTGGTCAACACGGTAAAATAGCTTTTGAGCACCAAGCTCCGTTCGCGAATGGGGCGCAGATGGGAGTAAGCTTGCATCGGTGCATACATCGTGCCCTTAGTCAGTTCGTAAACTGCGTCGACCAACAGTTGGTCCGCGTCGCGATACTGTAACCACCGACGCTGTGCATCTCGTAACGACGCTTGTGTTTTTGGCGTAAGGTGATCTGCGAGCCGGCGATAGCCCTGGTTCATCTCGTCGTCCCATCGTTGCTTCGCTTGGTCGGTACATTCAATTTGACCCGCGGTTGAACCGTGGTTCGATTGGGTGAGACACTGATCTAAGAATTCATCGACCGGATAAACAACATCTGGTGCACCGGAATTTTCTGCATTTTCCTTTGGTTTATCAGTGCCGGACACAGCGGAGTTAGCCGTAAAAGCAGCTGCTGAAAGTAGCAGACCAAACAAAAGACGGGAGCTTGTTGTCCGGAATGAGGAGCGATTTCGGGTTTGCCAAGAACTCATGCGTTACCAACAGTTGGTGAGAGTCGCGAACCTGGCCATTATCTGACAATCAGCCCGCGATCAACCATCAACCGCAGCATGGCAGCAACTCCAGGCTGCTGACTCTTGGCCGCTGCACTCCAAACACGATCTCGCACGTATTTGCCGCCCCGGTACAGATTGGTATAGCTCCAAAGATACGCCGTTGGTCCGGAAGCAGCGTGGAATCTGCGAACACCCCAGCCATTATATTCTTCCGCCTTATAAAGCGCTCCGGCGACCGACCAATCACGCCATCCATGGAAACCATGCATTTTCAAAGCATCCGTAGCCGAAACCTCCCAGGTAAAAGGAGGATTGCCTTGTTTCGGACGACCTGACGGCACTTGGACAGTACGTTGAGTCAAGGGATCACCATTGTGCAAATGCGTGTGGAAGTTTAGGTCCGATTCCATCGCGTGAATAACGCCGATAATCCACCAAGGCGTGCCCAAAGGTTTGCCGACGGCTTCATAGCGCAGTCGACTCGCCAGGATGCGATCGATGAGCCCCAGGACTTTGGATCGGTGCTGGTCGAGCAACTTACACTTTGCGAAGAGACGCTCATACTCCGGTTTGAGCGTCGGGTAACAGGTTGAACCAAGAACCGGCTCGTCTTTCGACGGCGTGACGATACGACTATGTGCTCCACAGTGGAAATTGTTGTAAGCAGCGTTGGTGCGAGGTCCCCAGATGCCATCGACCGGTCCGGGGTCATAACCTGCTTGTTTAAGTTCCTGCTGAATCGAGCGGATCTTCGCGGAGCTAAGCTCACTCGGATGAATGGTGTCTGGGATCATATGTCCCCGGCTTGAACAGCTCTCACTACTTAAAAAAAGGGTGCTGAGAGAAGGTTAAGATCCCTCAACGGATTGTCAACGTCCGTGGAACCCCTGAGCCCAATGCTTCCGCATGAGATTTGTTTGATTGCCGTTTACGGAGTCTTTAGGCTTTCTCTTTCCACTTCCCTTGGGTAGAGTTTGATTTACAAACAACGGTGTCGAAGTAACTTCCTTATGCCTCCAGCCGCACGAGTCACGGACCCTGTCGTTCACCCGCTACCGCCGGTCTTGAGTCCCGGGCCAGGGAGCGTGAATGTACTAGTTGGATTCCTACCACAATGGCGAGGTGTTCCCGCCGCCGCGGCAGCAGCTCTCCAAGCGGCCAAGCAGGTTTCCGATACGGCCATACAGGTTGCTGAAGCAGCGACTCTCGCTGCCGCGGGCACACCGGGCGCCCCTGCCGCAAAGGCGGCTGAAGAGACGACCAAAGCGACCGCTGCCGCGACCATGGGTTCCACGATTACTTCCGCAGCGGGAGGAGCCGACATTCACGCCTGCATGACGCCACTACCACTTCCGCCCCACGGACCGGGAGTAGTGATTGACGCTTGCCCTACCGTCCTGATCAATAACCTCCCGGCGGCTCGTATGGGTGATACAGTTTTGGAAGCCGTCGGTCCGCCTAACAAGATCGCCATGGGATGTCCAACCGTGATGATTGGTTAACTGCCGTGCCTTCGGTGGAACAGCTTTGATCCGCCGGGTTGACTCATCCGACCAGGAATCCCTCCCTCGCCAGGGCTCGCAAAACTTCCGGAAACCGGCGTTCCACCGCATCTGAGATCAGGTCTGGATCGGTCAGAACCGCCCCGTTTTCGTAGAGTTCCACCTGACCTGACCTGATCGATGCTAGTAACGCGTCGATGATGGCTTCGTGATTGCGAGTTCCGTCGAGCAACTGTACCAGCTGCCGGCTGAGTGGATCTTCAAGTCTGACAAATTTGTGAAGTTGACTGGTCGCAAGTTCGGCACGTTTCACCTGGAATCGGGCCAGCGTGCTGCTGACTGGACGCTCGCCCGCCCTGTTTACAACCGGCCGAGGTCCTACGTGTAATTGCAAGAAACCGCTTTCGTAAGCTCTCAATAGCGCCTCCGCGAGCGCTGCAGTATCGCCATCAAACGACGTTGTTCTTGTGTTGCCAGAGACCAAGGATGTCGCGCGATCGAGAACCGCGGCAAACGGGATTGTACACGGCCATTCTGAACAGATATATTTTAAAGCTGCGACGACCAGCGGATATGCTGTTTCAATCTCTGTGCCCTCGGGCCGGCGAAAAACTGTCGTATCAGATGTCGGCTCTCCATCGGACTGGACTGGCGAAGCGTCGCACGAAACGTAGAGCTCCGTGACTCTTTCAGGTATCGGACGGGGCGATAACTGTACATCCTGATGGCACAAGAGAGTCCTCCGAAAGCCGCAGCCGCGAACAAAGTCCTTGTATTGTTCGCGGACAATCTCGCTGCTCCCTTGCAGTTCATTCAGTTTGCTCAACACTTCCGCGGTTACTTTTTCGGGGTCCACTTCGTTGGGGCTGGACTCGCCGACGAACTGCAGACCATGACGTTCAGCGTCCCTGATGAATTCGTGGAAATAGAACGACTGATTGGTTTCACTTAGGTCGTCATGAAAGAACGCTTCGTCCCTATATTTAACTGCCCGCTCCGATTCCGACCGCAAGGCTGTAATGTAAGCATCTGGGGTAAAGGTGGATTCGGCCAGGAATTTCAGGATTCCGCGGGCCTGCTGAATTTTCTCAGCCGGCCGCTTTAAATGCGCGGTGTGAAAGCGGATAATGCCGCGGGCGAGGTCACGCAGGTGATTTCCCGGGTAAGCATTGTAACTGATGTAAGCGATCCCCTGTGGAGTGAGCATCTCCCGGCAAGCAGCCAGGATGCGCTCCCGCACAACTAGCGGCACCCATGAGTAGAGGCCGTGCGCGATCATGTAATCGAAAGATCCGAATCGCTCCTGATTTGCTTTGCAAAGATCAAGCTGTTGCAGGCTGATGTTTTTCAATCCGAGTTCCGCAATCGATTCCTGACCGGCTGCCACCGGACCGTCTGCCAGATCTATGCCCAGGAAGGTACTTTGTGGGTAATTGAAGGCCATGGCGATCAGATTGCTGCCAATACCGCAGCCAAACTCCATTACACGGCAGTGGTCAACCGGCGTTGGGCGCATCCCCCGCAGTACGGCGACGGTAGCGAGCCGATCCGGGTGGGTGTGCACGTGAACCGCCTCCGGATATAACACCTCATCATACGGGTTCGTTGAACTGTCCGCGGTGTTCATAGATGCACAAGCTGGCTACCAACCCTCTGGTCCTATCTTTGCCCGTCAAGATTGCAATTCCGAGACAAATTCAAAGAAAACTAACCAACGCCGTTCAGGCAATGAGCATCGCGCCCTTGGCCAGCGTTTTGAGTGATTCTTCGACCTTACGCCTTGCGCTAGAAGTAAATTCATCCGGATCTGCGACGGACGCGCTGCCAGGAGTCTCACCGTGGGCCGCGTTGACAAATTCTGTCAATTCATGCGCGATCGTTTCCCTGTCACGAATGCCATCGAGCAAAAGCACCAACTGGCGACTCAGTGAATCGGAAAATTTCACCGGTTGATGGAGCTGATTTGCCGTGGATTCACCGACCTGTAACTGAAACCGTGCCAACCTGCTGCTGGTTGGCCGCTCGCTAACGCTATTAACAAGTCGAGGGGGCACGACGTGCAACTCCACAAAACCTGCCTTATAAGCGGTTGTTAACGCGTTAGCGAGGGAAGTGCTTTCAGGCTCGCCGGTAGACGCTCGATTGTTAACGGCGATCGCGGTTCCGACGTTTTCGAGCACCGTGTCGAACGCGACAGCGCACGGCCACTGCGTGCTGAGATATTTCAGTGCGGCGGCGATAAGCGGATGTCGGGTCTCAAGCTCCGATCCTTCATGTCTGCGGAAAAGCGCAGAGTTGCTCTCTTGCTGTTCGATCAGGATGGCGTCACAGGAAACGTAGAGCTTCGGGACCTTTTCTGGCAGAAAATCCGACGCCAACTGAAGCTCGCCGTGACAGAGGAGAGTTTCTCGAAAAGCGCGTCCGAGAAAGAAATCTTTGTACTGTTCTCGTATAAGTTCATCGCCGGCTTCGAGTTCCTTCATTTTGGTCATCACTTCAGGAGCGAAAGTTCGCGGGCCCAGTTCGTTGGGGCTAGCCTCCCCGACAAACTGCAGACCATGACGTCGAGCATCTCCTATAAATTCATGGAAGTAGAATGGTTGGTTAATCTCACTTAAGTCATCGTGGAAGAAAACCTCGTCCGTGTATTTCAACACGCGCTCGGACTCAGCCTTCAGTCCGGTGACATAAGGGTTGGGGATAGTTCTGGATTCAGCCAGGAATTTGAGGATGCCGCGCGCCTGTCGAATCTTCTCTTGTGCCTCTTCGAAGTTTGCCACGTGATATCGCATGATACCCCGGGAAAGCTCATGCAGATGGTTGCCAGGCTGCGCATTATAACTGATGTACGCTATCCCTTGCGGGTTCAGCAATTCGCGGCAGGTCGCGAGGATACGCTCTCGAACTGGTTCTGGAACCCAAGAGTACAGGCCGTGCGCAACAATGTAATCAAATTGGCCGAATCGTTCCCGGCTTATCTCAGAGACGTCGAACTGTTGCAGATGAACATTCTCCAATCCCAGTCCATCGACTAAGGCTTGACCGGAAGCGATCGGACGTTGGGCCAAGTCTAGACCGATGAATTCGCTATTGGGTAAGTTAAAAGCCATCGTGATCAGGTTATTGCCGGCGCCGCAGGCTAATTCCAACACCCGGCAGCAATCAACCGAGGCAGGAAACATCCCGCGGAGCGTGCCGATCGTGGCAAGTCTGTCCGGATGCGTCTGGGGAAAAATGCCCGATGGATACAAGACCGCTTCATACGCGCTCGTTGTCTTTCCAAGAGCATTCATCGGAGAACTCTCGGCGTTTAGATGACCTGCCACAATCCGAATCACGATTAAGTGCTCGATCAAGGCAAGGTACGGGGGTACCGCAACCGGAAATTCAACGTTTTGATTCTCCTTAACTCTTACCCATCCCAGGATCGTCTGCCTTCATGCTAACTGCACCGTTTACCCCCGGATCTGGCGAATCTGTGCCCCCGAGGTTCTAGCCACGGCTAACCTCCGGGCTTGAAAAACTTCCGGCCAAAGAGCTTCCCTGTGCCTCCAGCCGCACAAGTAACTGACCCCGTCATTCACCCGCTCCCGCCGTCATTTAGACCGCAGGCAACGTGAATGCTGATTGGATTCCTCCCGGGATGGCTGGGTGTCCCTGCGGCCGCCGTCGCATCTTCCGAGCGGCAAAGCAGTTTTCCGATACAGCCATCCATGTTACCGAAGGAGGCGCTCTCGCTGCCGCAGGCATACTGGGAGCGCCCGATTGTTTTTTGGCATCAGCCGCCGCGTTGACCGGTCACCACTTTCAGGTAAGCTTCCCGGGGGGCGGAAGAATGAATGTATTTGTCTACGACCGGCTCTTTAACTGGTTATACGCGAGCGAAGGCCCTGTGCGCTTTATGTACTTGGATAAGCTGGGCTTGGTAACGGTGGGCATCGGGTTTATGATCGACCCGATCGACAAGTATATCGGAGAATGGGGGAACTCCTTCAAGAAGAAGGACGGCACCCCAGCAAGCCCGGACGAAGTTACGGCTGAATTCAATCGGGTTAAAAGCATGCAGACGCAGAAGGGCGCTTGGAAAAACTTCGAGCCGGACGCAGAACTATTCTTACCTGCACCCGCAATGAAACCGACGGTGCTCAAGATCCTTCGTCAGAAGGAGAATGCGTTACAAACGGATTGGAGGAAACAGTTCTTCGAGAAATTCGACTCCTTCCCTCCGGATGCGCAAATGGGCGTTCTCAGTACAGCATATGGTGGGATGTATAATAGCACGCCGGCGCAAATAGCCTTTAACACGGCTTGCAAGAACCAGGAATGGGCCACAGCCGCGGAGAGCGGCCGGTGGGACGGTTTGGGAGCCGCCAAAAATCGCGGGCCACAAATTGATGTTTAGAAACGCACAAGTGGCTAAGGACACAGGTGATGACAATCCACAGCCGGCCTTCCCCGGCACACTAACCCCCGACAGTTACGAAATTGATGACACGACAAGGCCTTACGGCCAGGATATTTGGAAAGCAGGCACGGGGTGAAAAGCCTCGGTCTCTTCGGCTGTCCTAACCCAAAGCAGCCTTAGGGGCAATCCTTTACAGCGTATTGCCTAAAAAGACGCCAAATTCCGTAGCTATTTAAGTTACATATCTGATAGAATCTAGTTCCCATGATGAGAGTGCGAGATCGGCAAGCGCCGATGTGGAGCTACCGGGTCAATCTAGATAGACGGGTACGCAGCGATCATCTGTTGCGGCGGATTAATGACGTATTGGACTTGAGTTTCGTGCTGGACAGGTGACGCACACCCATGGGCCGCAATGCAACAAATCAGTGCCTTCAAAGGTCATTCTGCGTATGATGCCGTTGTTATTTTTGGACGACATCAAGAGCGAACAGGAGCAGATGCGGATCACCCCAGAGCGGCTGGATTACTTAGGGTTCCTTGGTTACGGGCTAGACGATGAGATCCTCGATCATAGTGTGTTGAGCAAAGCATGGGAGCGCTGGGGTGGAGAAGTATTTCTATCGCTCTTTAGCCGAGTCGTGCACCAATGCGCGGAGGCCGGGTCGGTCGCCAGTTGCCGACGATCCAGAGCTGGCGTCTTACGGACCTTTGTGGGGAAGATTCTCAGGATTAAGAAAGCGCCTGGTAACGGACACACTATCGCGAGCTAGACCTCTGAGCGACAGAATGTTACCGTGCACCGGTATCGTGACCGAGACCCCTAATTAGTTGGTCGACGAATATCCGAGCAAAGACACTAGGCATTAATTCATATGAGTGAACCCAATGAGGTAATGCCCGTGGGGAGGTTCTCCCCATCTCCGGGGCTGTACGTTGATCGGACCGAGAATGCGGTCGACATCAGCGGGGTGATGGAACTGTATGGTCCGGAGGCGACCGGCGTCCGTGCGGGGTCGATCCAGCACTCGATCAACACCACTTGGACCAGCGCCTTCCCAGACGGCTATTCGGTGAAGTGCAACATCACTGTGAGGTATCGCGGCCCCGGGTCCAGTGCCGACGGGAACGCGACCCAGATTGAGGCGGATAAGATTTCCGGCCCCTCGCACGTCTCACTCGGACTGCGCAGCCGCTCCATGACCTTGAACGCGAACGAGCCGAATGCCTTCACGTGGACTCCGGCGCACGAGTTCGGCCATATTATCGGCTTGAAGGATCGCTACTCCGAAGGAATTATCAGCAGTATTAAATCGACTTGGGGTGGAGAGCGCACTACCACGGTAGAGCCCGGCTATCAGGGCAACCTGATGGCAGAAGACCGCGGGACGCTCGGAAGCCAGAACATAGCGGATGTGGCTAGTGAAAATCAGCCCAGTCCGTACTGGATCAACGATGATGACCATGTGCGAGATTGGGTCAACGCGCATTCGCTCCACGATATCGGCATACTCTCGACCAGCAATAAGCTTAAGGCGATCAAGACCCTGATGGGCGGCTGGATTTCTGATGATGACGTGGCCGCTATAGCCCGGATTTGCAGCGCCGAGACATCCAGGACCGAAGCCGACGCAATCCGCCGCGGGGTGGACCTTTTGAACTTTACCAGTATTGGCCAGAGGACTGCGGTGCGAGTGGCTTTTGCCAAGATGCCGAATTAACAGCGACCACCGCTCGGCCTTATGATTGAGTCCAATGGAATGGGCGAAAGGTTTTGGAAGCGTCCAGTGGAGGTCGTATCCAAAAAATTGCCGTTTAATTCCGCTGAAAAATCAAGATTTCAAAAAGTTATGATCGGCGATTCCGTGAGGTTTAATAAGCTCGCGAGCAACAAGGATGAGTTTACCACGGTTCGATGTGCAGGGATCATTGTTCGAGAGCCTCGGAGCGATTGCGCCCGATTTATTCGCCGACAACGATAAGTACAAGCTCTTCGCCAAGAAGATCTGGCCCGTTTTGGCCAGCTGTCGAGAGCAGTTGCTAGACTGATACAATACCAAGAACGGACGACCTGGAGTAGAGCCGGCAGTCCTGTTAGAGGTACTGATCTTCCAGTTTTTGGAAAGGGTGCCCGACCGCCAAGCGGTGGAGTTAGTAAAGTATCGTTTGGATTGGAAATTGGCGTTGAACTTGAAGCTCAACGAAAAGGGGCTTTCAGACCACAACGCCGCTTAGATGCGATCCCCCTCCTTCTCACAAACACAAGACTGTCGAGAAGCAAGTGGAACAGCTCCTTGCGTGTCAGATTCTGAGGAATTCCGCTAGAAACTGCATCCGACTGGTTATCACAGTCGGAAGTGCTCGATTCATCTCGTTCCGGCCATAGACAAACCGGCGCCTCGTGCTAGCGTGAGCCAGCCGCGACGGTGAACGCCGTGCTAGCCCGACCGCGAGAAGGAGCACTCATGGCGCATTTTGTTCGAGTCCCGGAAGGAACTAAGATCGACGCCGATGCTGGCGAAGCGTTGTACGTCCCTGAGGGCGAGAGCGTTGACGTCGGAATATGGGGTCCGTATGACTCTGAGACTAAGACGGAGTATCAAGCGGCGTTTTCGGACGGATCCCAAAATGTGGCGGAGGTCAGCCGCTATGAAAATTGGCTTGATCAGATCACGAGTTTGTGGCGGGTCGATGGAAAGCAAAAGGGCGAGACCGATCTTATCATCAAGCACGGCAAATGGTATACCGAGTGCTACAGGATCAAGCTCGTCGTTATGGCGAAGCCAAGCGCGGCGCGAATCGCGATGACGTTTGACGACGGCCCGAATCCCCTCACTACCCCGAAGTTGCTCGACCTATTGGATCGACTCGACCTGAAGGTTACATTCTTTGTCCTTGGTCAACAGGTGAAGGCCAACGGGGCGATTGCAAAGAGGATCGCGGCCAAACACGAAATAGGTAATCACACGTGGGATCATAAAGGCTTTTGTGGTTTGAATGATGGGCAAATTCGTGAAGAACTCAACAAAACTCATAAGATGATTGCGGATACCGTGGGGGTAGAACCGAAATTGATGCGACCACCCTTCGGTGATATCTCCGCGCGCCAGCAATCATTGATCGCCAAGGAGTTCTCTTACGAGATTATCGGATGGAACGTCGATCCGGAGGATTGGAAGCAGAGTAATTCCCCGGACGCGATAACAAGGCACATCACGACCAAAGCGATGGATGGATTCACGATTCTGGCTCATGACATCCACGCACGCACGATCGAAGCCATGCCGGCTACCCTTGCAGCTCTCAAGTCCAAGTTTACTTTGGTCACCGTTTCTAGACTGGGTAATTTCACTCACGCCGCCCTTGCACCCGCCAAGTGCCATCCCTGACGAAGGTAACGCGATCGGGCAAATGGCTAAAAGCGAGGGGCCACTTTGCGATTTTGCTTAGCAATAGCCCAGTGCGAAGCGTAGTGCCCGTCCTCTGTGATTACGCACCTCCAGGTGATTCCGTTCAAATTAAAGGTCACATCTTGAGCGTTAGATCGGCTTATAGCACTTACCCCTGACGCGCAATTTCTGCGTCAGTCTTCGCACCTGATATGGCCAACGATTCGATTTAAATGCCAACAAGTATTCGTCTGAACGTTAGTTCATGAAATCACTCACGTATGGCAGGGCAAGAACAGTGTTTTCGTGCTTACTTATGTTTTAAGTTCAGCGCTTGCCCAGTGTCGAGGAGTGATTGCGGCCAACGGCTCGCTTGCAGGACGTGACGCGGCTTACAACCTGGATCTAAGCGGTTCCTTGGGAGATTTCAACGCCGATCAGCAACCTAGTATCGTTGAGCAATCGTATGTTAACGGAATGCCACCCGAACTTTTGGAGAAGCTTTTGAGCCCTTCGATGACTGTAAGGAGAAGTTCGATTAAGCTCCGGTTCTTGGGTTCGTTCACAGCTCAGGGCCAGAACTCGGCTCCTCGCCCTGCGCAACCCAAAGACCCAACACGTGCTTTGTTCCATCGCGTTGGTTACCCGAGGCTTAGTAAATCGTTTTGTTCCTGACTGCACCCTCTTCTCGGATTTTAGTCTTCAGCGTATCCAAGAACGCTACCGGATAAAACGGCCCCGTTGGGCGATTCTGGCATGCCACAAAGTCTTCCATCGATAAGGGGTCTCGACCGGTTCGGAGCTTGTCAGATAGCACCGCAATATCACGGGAGAGGTTCGTCCGAAGAGAAGCTAGAGCGATGATCTGCGCCTTTCGGTCAAAGAGACCAAGTCTTCGCTGGTCTCGTTCTTCCGGACTGGGGTGTCCACTTCTTAGGTCTTTTGGCCGTCGGG
>WNFM01011974.1_pt2 | contig 23965 bp, 21 predicted proteins | sample 5400271 | NCBI WGS metagenome assembly WNFM01 (sample SAMN13153352, study PRJNA577476) | soil metagenome | isolation source: 60 cm saprolite on Douglas fir-dominated hillslope | place: USA:California | collected 2013-09-17 | reverse complement strand
GTGGTTGAGATCGAACAGGGCGAGGTCGGCGCAAGCGCCTTGCTCGATCCGGCCGCATGAGTTGAGCCCCAGCAGTTTCGCGCCGCCCTGCGTCGCGAGGTTGACGATTTCGGCTGCATGCAGCCAGGCTTCGCGCGGGCCGGCGAAAACCCGTGCGCCAAAGGAAGCGAGCCGCATTGCCTGCAGCATACTGAGCGAATCCGAGGAATTGGCACCGTCCGTTGCCAAACCGACGTTGATGCCTCGCTCCAGCATCGGCCTGACATGCGCAACACCGGATCCAAGCCTGAAATTGCTGGCCGGTATGTGGGCGATGGAGCAGCTGTGTTCGGCGAGCAGATCGAGATCGTCCTCGTCGACCCACACGCAATGTGCCGCAACGAAGCCCGGCCGGAGCATTCCTACGTCTGCAAGATAGCGGACTGCAGAACGGTGATAGATCTTTCGAGCGACCACAGCCTGCAGCCGAGATTCCGCAATATGCATGTGGATTGGAAGTTCATGACGATCGGCGATATCCATGCAGTCCCGCAGGAAACGTTCGGAGCAGTGATGAGGAATCGTGGGCGCGATGGCGATCGTTACGGAATCCGGTATTTCCGTGCGCGCGGCCACGATCGCTTCGACGGCCGCAATGGTCCGATCTCCGCTTGCCAGATCGAACTTGCCGACGGCGTCGCGCAAATCCTGCGGTAGTGCGTCGGCCAATCCCGGAATCGATTGAAACAGACTTTGATCGGCGATCATCGGCGCAAGCACCGCGCGCATGCCGGCGTCGGCATAAGCTCTCGCCGCGGCCGCGAAACCTTCTTTGGTTGGCCGTGGAAATTCGTAGACGAGGTCAAAACAGGCCGTGCAGCCCTTCGACAGCATGTCGATGGCGCCGAGCAGGGTGGATAGGTAGACCGCTTCTGGATCGCGCGTCCCGGCTAGCCATGGGCCATTTGTCAGGGAGGCCTCAAGCGTCCACGCGTCGGCAACGCCCTTCACGAGATTGGCGTGGCCATGGGTGTGGGCATTGACGAGACCGGGTACGATCAGGCGATCGCGGGCGTCGTGCCGTGAGGTGGCGGCGGCTGCCAAGGTGCCGGGCGCGCCGACCGCGGCGATCTTTCCACCTTCGATCAGAAGGTCCTTGCGATCGGCCGTTCCGGATTGCGGATCGACGACAAGCCCGCCGCCAAGGAGGAGGCTCTCATTGGCCTTCATCAAGACTGCTCCGCGGGGTGGATATCCATCCAATGACGGGCAATATCCGAGCGGCTGGCGAACCAGATTCCTTCATGCTTCGCCGCGAAATCAAGAAACCTCACGACGGCCTCGAACCGGGCTGGCTGGCCGGAAATCCTGCTGTGAAGGCTGACCGTCATCATCCGCGGGTTAGTTGCGCCTTCCGCATAGAGCACTCGGAGCGCCGAGGAGAGATGATCGAAGAAATCGTTTGCCGTGCCGAGCTTGGCGGTGGCGAGCCGGTTGTCGTTGTTGGTAAAACTGTGGGGAATGACGAGATGCGGCCGCTCACCGACTTTGACCCAATAGGGCCAGTCATCAGCATAGCTATCCGAATCGTAGAGGAAGCCGCCGTGCTCGACGAGAAGCGCGCGGGTGTTTTGGCTCGCAGAGTAGCGGCTTTGCCAGCCGAGCGGGCGGCGTCCGATCGCCCGTTCGAGGTCGGCAACAGAGCGCGCAATGGCACCTCGCTCTTCTTCTTCGGTCATAAAAAAATGCCGGACGAAACGGTCGCCGTGACAACAAAGGTCGAAACCAGAATCCTTGATCGCGTCTGCTATCTGAAGATTGCGCGAAAGCGCCTGGGCGCATGCGTTGACCGTAAGCGCTATGCCGCGTTCCCTCATCAAGTTGACGATCCGCCAAAAACCTACCCGCGAACCATATTCGAACAGCGATTCGGCGACGAAATCGCGGGTGCCCGCCGGCACTTCCTCTCGAATGCCGTCGGTCAGCGCCGTTTCCGTGACATCGTCGCCGTCCGGGATCGACGGTTCTGCGCCCTCCTCGACATTGAGAACGACCACGAGCGCCAGGCGCGCGCCGTTCGGCCAGCGCGGATCCGGTGGCTTGCTGGCGTAACCGATGAAATCTCGCTCGTTATTGGCCTTCATTTTCAGAGCGATGCCGCAGGCAAGGCATTTCCGATCTTTTCAGCAAAGTCCAGCAGGAGTTGGTCTCCCCGCGGGCCGGCGATGAAGGACAGGCCGACGGGGCAGCCATCGACGATCACGGCCGGGATATTCACTTGCGGCAATCTGCACAGGCTCGCAACGCAGGTGAGGGCGAGTGTCTTTTCGCGGAATTCGACCTGCGCCGACACCGGCGCGTCGCGAAACGGCGGAAGATCGTGCGCGGTCGGAAGGATCAATACGCCGTCGTTGCCGAGCAGCGTCACCAGCCGATCGGTCAAGATTTCGCGCCTGACGACCGCGGCTGCGAACTTTGCGGGATCGACGCGTGATGACAGATCGATCCGTTCCGCCACGGCGGGGCTGAGTGTTCGCGCAGGCGTCTTGCCCCAGGCGCCGAGCGTCGACCAGAGATCATGAAGCTGCAGCGGCCTAAAAGTCTCCAGCCAGGTCTCGACGCCTTCGGTAAACAGCGTCACCTCGGTCATGTTGCCGAGCGATTTCGCGACCGGCAGCAGGGTCTCTCCGATCCGGCGCGCGGGGATATCGAACGCGTCACGCGCGAGCAGGAGCCGCGCGGGTTTGAAATTTTTGATCGGGCCAAAGTAGATTTCGCCGACGCGCTTCAGCGTAGCCGCGTCGCGCGCGAGCCAGCCGACGGTGTCGAAGCTGGGCGCCATCGCCATGATTCCAGCCACCGACAAGTGGCCGAATGTCGTGCGCAGGCCATAAAGGCCGCAAAAACTCGCGGGAACGCGGATCGATCCGCCGGTGTCGGTCCCGAGCGCGAAATCGCAGAAATTTGCGGCCACGGCGGAAGCAGAGCCGCTTGAAGATCCGCCGGGAACGCGCGCGGGAGCCTTTGGATTGATCGGCGTGCCAAAATGCGGATTCATTCCGAACATTCCGCACGCGACCTCATCGGTCTGGGTTTTTCCGACGAGATGGGCACCGGCCATCAGCGGCACCAGCGCGGCGGGTGCGGTGGCTGTCGCCGGATCGGCATCGCGCAACCGATCGGGGTTGCCCCAAGCCGACTTATATCCGGCAATGTCGATAAGGTCTTTTGCTGCAAATGACAGATCTGCGAGCGGTCCATCCTGCACCAGCCTCAGCGATCGCCGACCGTGCTCGACAAAGGCGAGACGCTTGATTTCATCCAGACTGTACATGAGTGCAACTACTCGGCCGCATCGGGAAGTTTTAGACTGGTTTCAGGCAAACCATAGGAGCTCATGAACTGCTCGACGACGCCCTTGGCGCCGTCCCAGTCGAAAAACCGGAAAGAATTTCCGCGGGTCACGAAAGGGGCGCCTGAGTAGAACATCTCATATTGCAGATGACGCGAGCCGAACTCGGAGCCGACGGCGTCCCATGCAAGCTTCATCAATTTGACGCGCTCCTCCGATGTCGCAACCGTCGAGCGTTGTGTCTTATGAATGATGGCGTTGGTTTCCGCTGTTGCAAAATCGGCGTGGGATGAAGGAACCATGATCATGCCGCCGCCGGAAAGCGAGCGAATAGCTTCCGCGATCTCCGGATAGGTCGTCTGTGCGATGACCTGGGCCGCGCAAAGCATCGCCCGGTCGGGAACGTAGAATTCCCCGAAGTTTTCTCCTTTGAGCTCCATCGCGATCACAAGCGCTTCGATGTTGCTGACTTTCGCCGCCATCAAGCCCAAGGTTTCGCGCACCTGGGGATAGTTGATGATGTTGTTGGTCTCGGCGATCTTGCGCGCCAGTCCGAGCATGAATCTCAGCTTCACCATCAGGCGAACGATGCACTGATAGTTCTGCAGAACATGGGCTCTGGTATCGTGCCACTGGGCTTGCGCCATCTTCAGGTCCTTGCAGACGAAGACCCGATCCCATTCGATCTTGACGTCGTCGAAGTGAACGACGGCGTCGTTCTCGTCGAATCTCGACGAAAGCGGATAATCGAACGCCGATGTCGCGTTTTGTTCGTAGCTGCGGCGCGACATCAGGGTCAGCCCCTTGGCGCTGAGCGGGACCACGGCGGTGAAAGCGTAGGCTTCGTCGCCGGCCTGCAATGCCTGAAAGCCCGAAACCAGCAGCTCATTCGCCATGACGCCGCTGGTGGCCAGCATTTTCGCGCCGCGAATGGTGATACACTCGCCATCCTCGTCGACGACGGAAGCCACCAGATGCGGATCGGGTTGGTTGCCTGCCGATTTGGCCTTGTCCGATTGCGGGTTGATGATGACGTAGGACAGGAAAAGGTCGTTGTCCCGCGCGTATTGAAAATAGGATTCCAGCGCAGCCGCGCGGGCCGGGTCATAGTCGCGAAAGGCCGCTAGTCCCATCCGGAAACCCGCGAGCGTCGACGCAACGTGATCCGGCGACCTGCCGATCATGCCGCACGACAGCATCGACCATCTTTCAATGGCCTGACGGCGCCTGACGAGATCGCCATAGGTCTTTGGAAGCAGCCACGAAAGGTTGACCCGATCGCCGCTGGTCGGCGATTGGAACGTCATTTGTTCGAGATTTTCCGGCGCGGCCTGAAAATCATACAGGCCGGCGGCGGTGGCGACTACGCCGCGAAAGCAACTGTCCGTTGTGACATCAGTGACCTTGCGTCCGTCGATGTAGATCGTACGGTCGTCGCGCAGACTTGAAAGATAGGCATTTCCGTCTCTGGCCATGGAGGACTCCGCAAATCGTGCCGGAATCCGACGCCAGGCACTTAACCCATTGCAGCCGGAATTATGATCAAGACTAGGGTTGACGAAGATTACCGGTCAAGCTGATCGATTGAGCAGTATGGCTGCCGGTGGAATGGGGTTTTAGGCCTAGATCGAGATCGTGTGATCAACGATTGAGCAAAGAAACTCGAAATTTGTGCAGTTGCATACCTATGGCGGCTTGTGCGTCAAGATTTCGCGGCTGTCCTTAAGCGCTCGTCATGAACGCCGCCGCCGCCCTGCCGTGCTCGTCACGCAGCCGCGCCAGATCCATTCCGACCGGCACGCCCTCGGTAACGCGCCATTCGCCGCCGATCATCACCCGGTCGGCCCGGTGCGCCCCGCAGAGCACGAGGGCGGCAATCGGATCGCCGGCTCCGGAAAACCGCAATTCGTCCAAGGTGAAGCACGCGAGGTCCGCCTGGCGTCCGACCTCGATCTTGCCGATATCCTTGCGTCCTAGACACTTGGCGGATCCGTCTGTCGCCCAGCGAAACGCGTCCAAATGGGTGATCGAGGATGCGTCGTAGGCGAGGCGTCCAAGCAGGAACGCGTGGCGAACCGACTCCATCAAATTCGAGCTGTCGTTTGAGGCGGAGCCGTCGACCCCAAGGCCAACCGCGACGCCTGCGGCCTCCAGGTCCCTGGTTCGGCAGACGCCTGATGACAGCATCATGTTCGATGTCGGGCAGTGGCAAATTCCCATTCCGTGCTTGCCCAGGCGCGCGATCTCCGCATCGTTGAAGTGAATGCCGTGCGCTAGCCAGACACGCTGGTTCAGCCAGCCTACCTGCTCCAAATAGTCGAGCGGCCGGCAGCCATAGTGATGAAGACAGTAACCGTCTTCGTCCCGGGTTTCGCCCAGATGTGTATGAAGCAGGCAATCGTGCTTCTCGGCGAGATCAGCCGTATCCACCATCAGCCGCTTGGTGACGTTGAAAGGGGCGCATGGGGCCAGGGCGACGCGCAGGAAAGAGCCCTCGCTCGGATCGTGATATTTCGACAGCACCCGTTCGCAGTCCAGGATCACCGCATCATAGTCCTGAATCAATCGCTCGTCGGCGAGGCCGCCATCGGCAAAGCCGAGATTGATGGCGCCGCGCGTCAGCGTCATGCGCATTCCCAATTTTGAAGCTTCTTCCGCCTCGATGTCGACGGCGTCGGCCATATCGTCCGCAAAGACAAACAGATGATCCGATGCGGTGGTGCAGCCCGAGATCAAGAGTTCGGTCAGCGCGACGCGCACGGCAAGACGAAAGCAATCGCGATCGAGATGTGCGCCCCAGATCGGATAAAGCTGCTGCAGCCACGGAAACAGGCCTCTGTTGATGGCCCGCGGATGGGCGCGGGTCAGTGTCTGGAAGAAGTGATGATGCGCGTTGACCAGGCCCGGGATGATGACATGCCGCCTTGCATCGAAGACCTCGTCGCAAGGTGTCGTCGGCCCTTGCTGGCCGACCAGTTCGATGATCCTGCCGCCTTCAACCACAAGCCCACGCGGGCCTCCATCGGCCAGCATTGCGATCGGGTCGCGAATCCAGGTTTTCATCGATCCCGCTCTGCTAGGTCGCCCTCTTGTGGGCGAGCCAGCGGCCGGACTCGGCTGCGAAAAACAATTCCGCCAGCGCGGCATTGAACGCGGCCGGCTCTTCGCTGGTGACGTTGTGGCCGGTGCGGGGAATTACCAGCAGAGCCGCGGTCGGCGCTGCGCGTTTCAGAAAAAAGCTGCCTTCAAGACATGGCTCGTCTTCATCCCCAACGATCACAAGCAAGGGCGGGGTGAAGTGTTTCAGGTCGGCCTCCATTTCCCAAAGCGTCGGGCGCTTGAGCTGTACGCCGAACATGGTGTTCGAATGACCCAGCGCCGAATGCTCGCTGAGCATGTGCGCGAATTCGGACCAGCCGCGGGGATCCTTGTTCTTATGCGCCTGACGCATCGGCGCGTCGGCGTATTTCGCCGCCGCCGACTTGATGCCTTCTTCGGCAAACATTCTGTCGGTCTCGGCCGCCTGCAGCTTCATGGCCTCCGCGCGCTGTGTATCCGGCAATGAACCCCAGCCGACACCGGCGGCCACCACCGAGATGCAGCGTTGCGGCGTGCGGATGCCGACATGCAGCGCCGAGTACGCGCCCATCGAATGGCCGACGATGTGCGCTTTATCGATTCCCAACCCATTAAGGAGAGCAATGACATCGTCGCGCGCAATCTCCTGACTGTAATGCGCGGGATCTTCGGGCACGTCCGACGGCGGATATCCGCGTTGACTAAAAGTGATGCATCGATGCGAGCGCGCGAAATGTCTGAGCTGCGGTTCCCAAGTCCGGTAGTCCCCGGCAAACTCGTGGACGAAAATGACGGCGCTTCCGGCCCCGACCTCCTCATAATAGAGCCGGGTGCCGTCAAGCGCTTGGATATAGGGCATACTGCCTCCGTAAGCCCGGATAAGGATTCATGGGCAAAACCGGATGCTAGTGGGCAGGTTCTCGTTCTGCAACAAATTGCATGGGGCAAGGCGATGAGCGCGAGACGCAGGTAGTTTGGTGGACTTCTGGTTTTCGATATCGGAAAGTGCACCTGCGGGGTTGCGTCGCTCGTGCGGCTATCGCCGCACAAATTTTGTCCTTCGAAGCTATTCTTGCGTGGCCAGATAGCCGATCCTGCGGGCCAGTCGCTCCTTCCAGAGGCCGATTGCCTCCGGCGGTCGCGGTGGTAAATCGAGCCTACTTTGCCGACTTGGCGCGTAGATTGCTTGTGCTCTGGGAAAGCGGCGGTTGCCGCCGCTCTCTCTACTATGGCCGAGGCCGATCGAAGACATGGACCATTCGGGATTTGCAGATCAAAAGCCGCGGTTGGTGCTTACCGGCATTACGAAACGTTACCCGAGCGTCGTGGCCAATGATGACGTCTCGTTGAGCGTCCGTCCGGGCGAGATTCACGCCGTGCTGGGTGAGAACGGTGCCGGCAAGAGCACCCTGATGAAGATTATTTACGGCGTCACGAAACCGGATGCCGGCACTATCTTATGGAACGATCAGTACGAAACCATTGTCGCCCCCGCCCAGGCGCGGCGCATGGGCATTGGCATGGTGTTCCAGCATTTTTCGTTGTTCGAGACGCTGACCGTCTGGGAAAATATCGCTCTAGCACTGGACGAGGACGTCCCGACGGCGCAGCTGGCGGCCCAGATTACCGAGGTGTCGGAGAAATACGGGCTTCCCATCGACCCGTACCGTCTCGTTCACAGCATGTCCGTCGGCGAGAGGCAGCGCGTCGAGATCGTGCGTTGTCTGCTTCAGGAGCCCAAGCTTCTGATCATGGACGAGCCCACTTCCGTGCTGACGCCGCAAGCTGTCTTGATCTTGTTCAAGACCCTTCGGCGGCTGGCGTCTGAGGGATGCAGTATCCTGTATATCAGCCACAAGCTCGACGAAATCCGCGCGCTCTGCGACACCGCGACGGTGCTGCGCGGCGGGCGCGTCAGCGGCGCCGCCATTCCTCGGAACGAAACCAACGAGAGTCTGGCTCGCTTGATGATCGGCGGCGAGCTCGCGGAGTGCCATCTCACTCCGCGCGAACCCAAGGAAGTGCGGCTCGAGGTCGAACACCTTTCGCTGGCTTCGCCAGACCCGTTCGGCACCTCGCTCAAGGACATCAGCCTGACAGTGCGCAGTGGCGAGATATTGGGGATAGCCGGCGTTTCCGGAAATGGCCAGAAGGAGCTGATGACAGCGCTCTCGGGCGAGCGTTTGAGCACTCCGGGTTCGATGATCAAGTTGTTGGGGCAACCGGTTGGCGATCTCAATCCGGCGAAGCGCCGCGCGATCGGACTGACCTTCGTTCCGGAAGAGCGGCTGGGGCGAGGGGCGGTGCCGCCGATGAGCCTGGCTTTCAACGCCCTGCTCACCGGCGCGCGAAAGGGCATGGTGCTGAAGGGGTTGATCCATCCCGCCGTGATGCGGACTTTTTCCAAGACCGTCATCGACCGCTTCAAGGTCAAATGCGGCGACGAGCAATCCGTCGCCTCGAGCCTGTCAGGCGGCAACCTGCAGAAATACATCGTCGGACGAGAGACGATGCTGCAGCCCAAAATGATGATCGTGGCCCAGCCGACCTGGGGCGTGGATGTCGGCGCGGCGCAGCTGATCCGGCAAGCCTTGATCGATCTGCGCGACCAGGGCGTGGCGCTATTAGTGATATCCGAAGAGCTCGATGAGCTTTTAAGTATCAGCGATCGGCTTGCGGTGCTGGCCGCGGGGCGACTTTCGCCGTCGGTTCGACCCGCCGAGACGTCGATCGAGCAAATCGGGACATGGATGAGCGGCAAATTCGGCGACCGGGCAAGCGAGAACTCCGTTCCCGCAAATTCGCAACTGGAGACTGCCGATGCTCCGGCTTGAGCGGCGCGCCACGCCTTCTTCCGTAATGAGCATCGCTTCGCCGGTGCTGGCGGCGGTTGGCATGCTTGTAACCGGATTCTTGCTGTTCAGCGCGCTGGGCAAAGATCCGGTGGAAGCGTTCTATCTGTTCTTTGTCAAACCATTGTCGAACAGCTATGGCATCGGCGAATTGCTGCTCAAGACGACGCCGCTATTGCTCTGCGGACTAGGCCTGGCCCTGGGCTTTCGCGCCAACGTCTGGAACATCGGCGCCGAAGGGCAGCTGACGATGGGCGCCATCGCCGGCGGCGGCGTTGCGCTCTGGTTCGGCGAAAGCGATTCCAGTTGGGCGATGCCGCTGATGCTGCTCGCCGGCGTGCTTGGCGGCATGGCCTGGGCCGCCATCCCGGCCTTCCTGCGAACGCGTTTCAACACCAACGAAATTCTTGTGACGCTGATGCTGGTGTACATATCCCAGCTGGTGTTGTCCTGGTTGGTGCACGGCCCCTGGCGCGATCCCCAAGGTCAAAACTACCCGCAATCGCAAGGTTTCGGTGACGCCGAAACCATGTCGGTTCTGATCGACGGAACGCGCGTGACCTGGGGCATCGTCTACGCGGTGGGGCTGGCGTTGGCCGCCTGGATATTCTCCCAGAAAACCTTCGCCGGCTTCCGGATGCAGGTGGCCGGGATGGCGCCCGCCGCCGCCGCCTATGCGGGCTTTTCGGAAAAGCGAAATATCTGGATTGCGTTGATGCTGTGCGGAGCTACCGCCGGCCTTGCCGGGATTTGCGAAGTCGCCGGTCCGATCGGCCGCCTGCAGCAACAAATTTCGCCGGGCTATGGTTTTGCGGCCATCATCGTCGCCTGGATCGGGCGGCTGCACCCGATCGGAGTGGTGTTCGGCGCGCTGTTGATGTCGCTGCTTTATCTCGGTGGCGAAGCGGCGCAGATGGGGATGGGTCTGCCGTCTGCGATCACCGGATTGTTTCAGGGGCTGTTGCTGTTCTACCTGCTGGCCGCGGATCTCTTCATTACGTTCCGACTGAAGCGAACGGGCGTTGCCGAGCGCCCCGTGCCGAAGGCGGCGCCCAAATTGGAGAACGCCTGATGAATCCGCTCGTTCCGATGGTTGCCTCTACTGTGGTAGCAGCCACGCCGTTGATCTATGCCGCGCTCGGCGAAACCATCGTCGAACGATCCGGCGTCCTCAATCTCGGTATTGAGGGCATGATGCTGATCGGCGCGGTGTCCGGGTTTGCCGCTACGCTTGCAAGCGGAAGCGACATCGTCGGGTTCGTCGCGGCAGCTTTCGCCGGCGTTGCGCTGTCCTTGGTGTTTGGCTTTCTCACGCTCAATCTGCAAACCAACCAGGTGGCGACCGGTCTGGCGCTGACCTTGTTCGGGATCGGTCTGTCGGCGTTCGTCGGTTACAATCTGGCCGGCTTGCCGGTCAACCGGCTGGCGCCGGTCACCATTCCCGGGCTGACCGCGATTCCAGTTCTGGGCGAGCTTTTGTTTCACTACGACATCATGGTCTATCTTTCGGTTGTGCTGTTCATCGGCGTGCAATGGTTCCTGACAAAGTCTCGTGCGGGCCTGACGCTGCGCGCGATCGGTGAATCGCCTGGCGTCGCTCACGCCATCGGAAAACCGGTATTGACCACGCGCTACCTCGCCGTGATGTTTGGGGGCGCGACCGCCGGTATCGCCGGCGCCTATCTGTCGCTGGTGCAGACCCCGATGTGGGTCGAAGGCATGTCGGCCGGCAAAGGTTGGATTGCGCTCGCGCTTGTCGTGTTCGGTACCTGGAAGCCAACGCGCGTTGTCGTCGGCGCCTATCTGTTCGGCGGCGTCACCCAGTTCCAGCTGTTCGCGCAAGGCTTCGGTCTGCCGATCCCGACCGAGTTTCTGTCGATGCTGCCATATGCGGCGACGATCATCGTTCTGGTCATCATCTGTCGCGATCCCAAGACGATTTTGCTGAACCAACCGGCCTCTCTCGGCCATAGCTTCCATTCGGCCGCGTGACAGGGGGCCTCGCGGCTTGAGCTTCCCCCAACATTCCAGCCAAACCAAAAGGTAAGCATCATGCAGTTAAGTAAAATTTCGAAATCTCTAAGTCTATGTATTGCAACGGGCTTGATGGTGACAGCACCGGTCGCGGCCTTCGCCGCCGAGCCTCTCAAGGTCGCCTTTGTGTATTTGGGCCCGCGCGGCGACGGCGGCTGGACGCAACAGCACGATGTGGCCCGACAGAAGCTGGAGGCGGCGCTTGGCTCCGCGATCAAGACCACGTTCGTGGAAAATGTCCCGGAGACCGCCGATTCAGAACGCGTGTTTCGCCAGCTTGCCGCCGATGGCAACAAGCTGATCTTCGCAACCTCGTTCGGCTACATGGAGCCGCTGCAGAAGGTTTCCAAGCTGTTCCCCGATGTCAAATTCGAGCATGTCAACGGCTTCAAAACCGCGGCGAACATTTCGGTCTACGAACCGAAATTCGAGGAAGGCTTCTATTTGATCGGCACCATCGCGGGCCAGATGACAAAATCAAACACGCTTGGCTTCATCGGGTCGTTCCCGATTCCCAGCGTCGTTCGCAACATCGACTCCATGACGCTCGGTGCACAGGCCGTAAATCCCAAAGTCAAGACCAAGGCGATCTGGGTGAACACCTGGTATGATCCGGGCAAGGAGCGCCAGGCGGCCGATACCCTGATTGCGCAAGGCGCTGATAACGTCGCGCAGAACACGGACTCGCCGGCGTCGATCCAGGCGGCTCAGGAAAAGGGCACCTACGCGTTCTCCATCGATGCCGATATGTCGAGCTTCGGCAAGAAGGCGCAGCTCTCGGGCACGACCGAAGACTGGAGCGGTTATTATATCGCCGAAACCAAGAAGGTGCTGGACGGCAGCTGGACCGGAAACCGGCACACGCGTTGGGGCCTCAAGGAAGGACTGGTGGTGATGGCACCGCTCAATCCGGATATTCCGCCGGCCGCCGTCAAGGTATTCGAAGACACCAAGGCCAAGATCATCGCCGGCACGCTGAACCCCTTCGCCGGACCGATCAAGGACAATGGCGGGAAAGAAATGGTTGCCGCAGGCAGCGTGATGCCGGACGCCACCTTCAGCTCGCTCAATTGGTACGTCGAGGGCATCGAAGGTAGCGTTCCCAAGTGAACCGCATCTGGAGTGAGCCACATTTAAGCTCAGAGCGGGAAATGTGATTACGGTGCCGGCGTCTCGAGGGCGGGACGCCGGCACCTTTGCCGTCGATATGAGAAACATACCTACCGTGGGAGGCCGCCATGGCATCCACACTCGAAGCCATCCACATCTCGAGTTCCGCGCTGCCGATCATTGATATCGGCGGCCTTTCATCCGGCTCAGTGATCGACCGGAAAGCTGTCGCCGAACGCCTGCGGGCGGCCTGCCTCGATAACGGGTTCTTCTACATCGTGAACCACGGCGTGCCCGAGCAGCTAATCACGGCTCTGTTTGAGGAGACGAGGCGCTTCTTCGACAGCCCCACCGCGGTGAAAAGCGCCGTCGATAAAAGCCTCTCCTTCTGTCAGCGCGGCTTCGAACCGATGCGGGCGCAGACGCTGGAGGCCGGCGCGCCGCCCGATCTCAAGGAGAGCTTTTATATTGGGCCCGAGCTGTCGCTCGATGATCCCCGCGTTGTGGCACGGCGTTTCAATCACGGCCCGAACCTTTGGCCGGCTGGCATGCCGAGCTTCCGGCCGGTGACCGAAGCCTATTTCAGCACCATGCTTGATCTGAGCCGGAAGCTGATGACGGGATTGGCGTTGACCCTCCATCTCGATGAGCAATATTTTGCGGCCTATTGCACCACCCCGCATGCCACGCTGCGACTCCTGCACTATCCCCCGCAGCCGGCAAATGCCGCTCCCGGCGAAAAGGGTGCCGGCGCGCACAGCGATTTCGGGGGCATTACGCTGCTGTTGCAGGATGAGGTCGGCGGCCTCCAGGTTCAAGGAAAGGCCAAAGGCGAGTGGATTCATGCAACGCCGATCCCGGGCGCCTTCGTCGTCAACCTCGGCGACCTGATCGCGCGCTGGACCAATGATCGCTTCCGCTCGACCGTGCACCGGGTCGTCAATGCTTCCGGCCGCGAGCGCTATTCCGTACCCTTTTTCTTTTCCGGCAATCCGGACCAGGTGGTGGAATGCCTGCCTTCTTGTTTGCGAAACGGCGAAGCGCCGAAATATCTACGCACGACCGTCGAAGGCCATCTCAAGGAGATGTACCGGCGGACTTACAAATAAGCCTTCATTGCTTATCAGCGCTTTTTCGCATGGCCGGTGTACATGTCTGACTTCAACCCGGTCATTCTCATTCATGGCGCCTGGCAAGGGTCGTGGGCCTGGGCGCGCTTCACGCCCTATCTTAAGGCCGCGGGTTTGGTAGCCCACGCCGTCGATCTGCCCGGCAACGGTGTCGATGGTTCGGATCCTGCCGACGTCACGTTCGAGGCCTGCCTGCAGCATGTCTACAGCTTTGTCCGCATGCTCAACCGGCCGGTCAGTCTTGTCGGTCATTCCGGCGGCGGACTTTTAGTCACGGCTTTTGCCGAGCGTTGGCCTGACTGCGTATCGCGGCTGGTGTATGTCGCCGGCATGATGCTGCCGGGCGGCGGCAGCTTCGAGGACCTCGTCAAATCAATCAGCAAGCAGCATCCCGAAGCAACCGGCATCTGGCCACACCTCGAATGGTCGGCAGATCGTCGGGTATCGAGCGTGCCGGCCAAAGCGGCCGTTACCTTTTTCCTGCAGGATTGCCGCGAATGCGATGCTGCGGCCGCCGCCGCGCGATTAACGCCGCAGGGCGAAGGCGGGCGCGCGGTGACAACGCCGGCTACAGCCGAACGTTACGGCCGAATCCCGCGCCTTTACGTCGAAACCCTCGATGACCGTTCCGTTGTTCTTCCCGTGCAGCGCGCTATGCAAGCGCTTGCGCCCGGCGCCTCGGTCGTCTCGTTACCGACCGGCCACGCCCCGCAATTTTCCGCTCCCGCGCGCCTGGCGGAAGCGATCATTCCTTTTCTCACCTCAAGCCCGTGAGCGAAGGTTGCATGCGCTGGATCAGGAAGCAGCCTCCCGCATCATCTCCTTGAGCATTTCGGCGAGGACGCTCGCGATGGCGCTGCTGCCCCGCTCGTGACCGATCAGCATCAGCGCCTGAGTATCGTGAGACAGCTCGCGGACGGGGACATAGACCAGCCGCCCGGCGCGCCGCTCGAATTCAATGTCGAATGGCGTGAGAAAAGTGATGCCGTTTTCTAGGATCGCAGCGTGCCGCATGATTTCAATGGCGTTGGTTTCGATGATCGGCTGGAGATCAAGCATGACGCGCGTGAATGCAGCGTCCAGATAGGGCCTGATCGCGGTGCTGCTATCGGCCACGACAAGCGGGTAATCCATACAGTCGCTGAGGCGAATGCCGGCACGCTTCGCAAGCGGATGGTTCGGCGCCATGACCGCACCGAGTTTGCCGACGGCGCGGGCGAGCACCTTCAGATTGCTGTCCTTGGTGAAGTCGAACCCGATGCCGAGGTCGGCCTCGCCGTTCGCCACCGCGGACTGAATTTCCTCGCCGGTCGTGAAGAGGGTCAGGATCAGCTTGACCCGCGGATTGGTGAGACGGAATTCCTTCACCGTTCCCGGAACCAGGTTCGATGCCAGCCCGCTCATCATCGCGACCGTAATCTCGCCGCGCCGCAGGCCCTTGAGCTCCTCGATCTTGGCCTGTGCGCGGGTCAATTCCTTCAGGGTCTGGCGGACATGGCCGATGAGGATCTCTCCCGCAGCCGTCAAGATCAGCTTTTTCGGCAGGCGCTGAAACAGCGGTGTTCCCAATTGTGTTTCCAGCGCCAGGATTTGACGGCTGATCGCGGACGCCGCGACATTGAGATGGGAAGCCGCCTTGCGGATCGATCCTGTCCTGGCAACTTCATCGACATAGGTTAGCAACCGGCTGTGCAGCATGTTTCGGACCGAGCATGAGAATTTTGAGTTATTCAGGATGGCTTCTTGTTGCCTAAAAGGCAACGGGTTTGCCTAATCAAAGCACTTTCAAGAGATGGTGCTTGCGTGCTCAATCAGCGCTGACGGACGAACTTTGCGAGGGACGATCGGATGCGCCCGCGCGCCGGTCACCGGAGACTATTTACGCATGGTCCTTAAGTCGCATTGGTGGTGGGATCTGACCACGCAGGATTTTTCTAACCTCGACGCGGAGCGCGTCGTGGCAATCCTCCCCGTTGGTGCGGTCGAACAGCACGGGCCTCATTTACCGGTCAGGGTCGATGCAGCGATCAATGCGGGCATCATCGAGCGTGCGGTCGAATTAATGCCGGCCGACTGCCCGGCGCTGGTGCTGCCGATGATGCCGGTCGGCAAGTCCGACGAGCACCTCGCTTTCCCAGGTACGCTGACGCTGTCCTACGAGACCCTGGGGCGGTTCTGGTTCGAACTCGGCGAAAGCGTGCATCGTGCCGGGATTCGCAAACTTCTGTTCTTCAATTCGCACGGCGGCCAGCCGCAGCTCCTGGACATCGTTTGCCGCGATTTGCGCGTCAAGCTCGGCATGTTCGCGGTATCCGTGATGTGGCCGCGTTTGATCGACATGAACGAATTATTCGAGGCCGATGAAAACAGGCATGGGATTCACGGCGGTCAGAGCGAGACCAGCGTCATGCTGCATCTCCATCCCGACCTCGTCGAGATGGACCATGCCGAAAACTTTGTGCCGCTGTCGGTGCAGGTTGAGCGCGAGTCCGAAATGCTGGGCCCGGACGGCGCCGCCCGCTTCGGCTGGCAGACCCAGGACCTCGGAATAACGGTGGAGCGTGCGGCCGCGCGGCTACTTGTGCTGATCGACCAGATCAGCCGCTATCCGTTATCGCGAATAGTGGCCCATACGGCATTCGACAAGCCGTAATGAACTGGAGATTGAAGGGAGTTTCGCATGGCATTCAGTGCCGCAAACATTGCACACGCGAAGGCGTTCCGGATTTCGCCGACGGATACCAACTACTTCGTGATGCTTTTCGACAAGGAGACTGATGCGATCGACAACATCTTTGTCATCGAGATTTTCAAGACCGGTGGCGCGACGCCGCCCAACGAACATGCGAGCGCGCACGAATTCTTTCATGTCCTGCACGGCGAGGGGCTCGCTCGCTGTGATGGCAGGACGGTGCCGATCAAGACGGGCGACTCGCTGCTGCTGCATCCTGGTTCCCTGCATGTGATCGAGAATACCGGTGCCGGCAAGCTCTACACACTCACCGTGATGACACCGAACGAGGGCTTTGCCGAACTGATCCGCGGTGGCGAGCCCGTCGAACTCGACGCCGAGGATATCCGCATCTTGCAGGGAAAGTAGTCCATGACAGATGCTTCGACCTGCAGCAAAGATGAAGGGCTCCGACCGCTAGGCTCAAGTCCGCGCAATCGCTGGTCAGTGTCGGAAACACGCGCCAATCTGGTGAGGCAGCCGGCGCCGCCACGGCCGATCACGGTGCAGGCCGAAGGCAAGCTCGTCACATTCGACCTCGCGCGCACCGCCATCATCGTCATCGATATGCAGAACGACTTTTGTCATCCGGATGGCTGGCTCGCCCATTTCGGCGTTGATGTCGCGCCGGTTCGGGCCCCGATCGCGCCGCTGCAAGTCTTGCTGCCTGCGCTGCGCGGCCATCATGTCCCCGTGATCTGGCTCAACTGGGGCAACCGGCCCGACAAGCTCAATCTTAGTCCGGCGTTGCTGCATGTCTACAAGCCCTCCGGCGCCGGCGTCGGCCTCGGCGATACGCTGCCGGAGTCCGGCGCAAAAGTCCTGGAGCGCGGCAGCTGGTCGGCGGCGATTGTCGATGAGCTCGTGCCTGATCCTTCGGATATTCACGTCGCAAAATACCGGATGTCCGGCTTTCAGGATACCGAGCTCGACAGCATCCTGCGCAATCTCGGCGTCGCCACGCTGATGTTCGCCGGCGTCAACGCCGACCAATGTGTGCTCTGCACGTTGCAGGATGCCAATTTTCGCGGTTATGACTGCTTGCTGCTTGCGGACTGTGCCGCCACCACCTCGCCCGACTATTGTCTGGCTGCGACGATTTACAACGTTCGGCAATGCTTTGGTTTTGTCATTGGATCGCAATCGATTATCTCCGAGCTTGAGGGCCGCGAGCGCAAAATGCCGGTAGCGGCCAGGCCATGAACGCTCTTTCGTCCAGCACGCTCGCTTCGCTTGTCGCCGATCTCGGCGACATTCCCACCGTGACCGATCCGAAGATCGTGCGTCGGCGCTCGCGTGATTTCTTCTGGTACAGCCCGATCTTGAACGACCAGCTCGACGGCAAGTCCGCCGATCTGATCGTCGCGCCGCGCGACGAGGCGGAAGTGGTGCGCGTGGCGGCGGCCTGCGCGCGCCACCGCGTGCCGCTCACGGTGCGGGCCGGCGGCACCGGCAATTACGGCCAGGCGGTACCGCTCGAGGGCGGAGTACTGCTCGATGTCATGGCGCTCGCGGCGGTCGAATGGACCAAGCCAGGCATGATGCGCGTCGGCGTCGGCGCGAAGATGAACGCGATCGACGTCGAGCTGCAACCCTCCGGGTGGGAGTTGCGGATGCATCCCTCCACCAAGCGGACCGCCACGATCGGCGGCTTTGTCGCCGGCGGATCCGGTGGCATCGGCTCGGTCAGTTATGGCGGTCTGCGGGAACCGGGCAACATTCTTGCCGCGCGCATCGTCACCGTCGAAGAGCAGCCGCGCATTATCGAACTGCGCGGCGATGCGGCACAAAAGATCAACCGCACCTACGGCACGACCGGGATCATTACCGCGCTCGAAATGCCGTTGTCGCCGGCCTGGACATGGATCGACGTCGTCGTTGTGTTCGATGACTTTATGCAAGCAACAGCCTTCGGCTACGAAGCCGCGCTTGCCGACGGCATTGTCAAAAAAGTGCTGGCGCCGATTACCTGGCCGCTGCCTTCGTATTTTGGCGCCCTAAAACCCTATTGTCCGGATGGAAAAAGCATCCTGATCGCGATGATTGCGGAGCCCTCGCTCGAGAGTTTCAAGTCCCTGCTCGGCGGGCGCGGCACGATCACGCTGGAGACGCCGACCGACGACGGCCCGGGCCAGGTGCCGCTCTACGAGTACACCTGGAACCATACCACCTTGCAGGTGCTCAAATCAGATCGTTCCGTCACCTATTTGCAATGCCTTTATCCGCACGACCGGCTGATGGAAAAAGTGGCCGAGATGCGGGATTTGTTTCCGGACGAAGTGCTGCAGCATCTCGAATTTATTCGCTTCAACGGCCGCGTCACTTGCAGCGGGCTGCCGGTGGTGCGCTACAAGGATCCGGATCGGCTGAACGAGATCATCCGGCTGCACGAGGAGCGCGGCGTTCATATCGCCAACCCGCACGTCTTTACCGTCGAGGACGGCAGCCGCTACAAGCGCGTCGAGGCGGATCAGCTGGGTTTCAAACACGAGGTCGATCCGTACGGCTTGCTCAATCCCGGCAAGATGCGCAGTTTTACGAGCACGAGACCTTAAGAATGCTCGTGCTGTATGTCTATTGCCATCCGCTTGACGATAGTTTTCATGCCGCCATTCGCAAAGAGGCGCTGGCCGGTCTGGAAAATGCCGGACATGCGATCGACATGCTCGATCTCTATGCCGAAGGTTTCGACCCCGTGCTGACCGCGGAGCGGCGCCGCGACTACCATGATCCCGTACGCAACCGTGCCAACAATCAGGTCTATGTGGAGAGGCTGATGGCCGCGAACGCGCTGGTCGTGCAATTTCCGACCTGGTCGTTCGGGCCGCCTGCCATGCTGAAGGGCTGGTTCGACCGGATGTTTGGCCCGGGGATTGCGCTCGATCTTTCCGATCCGGCGCAAGCGAAGCCGATGTTGCTTCACATCAAACGCATTGCCGGCATCTCGACTTATGGCCGCCCGCGCTGGCAAGCGATCGCAATGGCCGATCCGCCGCGCAAGATCATCAAGCGCTATTTGCCCTGGTTTACGGGTTCCAACGCCAGGGTGAGCTATCACGCGCTCTATCACATGAATACCGCGTCGGAGGCGAAGCGGTTGGGCTTTTTGGCAAAAGTCCGACGGGAAATGGAGCGATTTTAGCTTCGCGCGTTCAACGACCGCTCTCTGGCGCCGCCGCGACAACTTCTATTTCGACGACAAACTCCACTCGCGTGAAGCCGGATACAATCATTAACGTCGAAGCCGGTGGCGTCCCCGGAAATTGCCGGTCGCGTGACCGCATATAGCCCTGCATATGCGTGCGATCCGTCACATAGGCGTTGAGGCGGACAATGTTGGCCAGCGTCATGCCATCTTCCGCGAGAATGGCCGCGATATTCGCAAAACAGAGGTCAGCTTGCGCTTCGCAATCTGATGGAATGGTTTCGTCGGCGCTGATACCGAGCTGGCCAGAGGTAAATACCAGCCTGTGCCCCGCGGGCACCGCGATCCCATGGCTGTAACGCGCAAAGGGAGCCTTGATCGACGGTGGAGAGAGCGCACGCAAAGCGGTTATCCTCGTTGCAGCAGATGTAAAGCGGACGGCGTTCCCAGAATATTAATGCGACTTTGCCGACTTCGTCATCGCCATTTTGGAGACCTGATGCGCCCAACCGAGCGACGGCACCTTTTTTGCACGTCTGCCTCGCTCCGCGCCAGTGTCGCCGTTGCCAAAAAGGCAACGCATGGCTCGAATTAAAATGCTTTCAGATGACGGGTTGCCTGTGCATCCTCGGATGAGAGGACCCACGATGACGACGAGGTAGCCGAGATGGCCATGAAGTTTCTGCCGCGAATGATTGCATGCGCCCTGGTCGGAACCGGCGCGATGGTCGGCTCGCTTGTGCCGGCGCTTGCGGCCGACAAGGTGACCTTCCTCACCAGTTGGTTCGCCCAAGCCGAGCATGGAGGTTTCTATCAGGCCAAGGCGACCGGGCTTTATGACAAGGCTGGCCTCGACGTGACCATCAAGATGGGCGGCCCGCAGGTGAATGGCTCGCAGCTTTTGCTGGCCGGCGAGACCGATTTCATGATGGGCTACGACATTCAGGTGTTGAAGGGGCGCGAACAGAACTTGCCATTGGTGACGGTTGCCTCGTCATTCCAGTTCGACCTGCAGGGGCTGATGACCCATGATGACGTCGCCGATATCGCTGCGCTGAAGGGCAAGCCGATCCTGATCGCCGGCTCGTCGCGCATTACCTTCTGGCCCTGGTTGCGCGCCAAATATGGTTTTACCGATGATCAGATAAGGCCATACACCTTTAACCTGCAGCCGTTCTTCGCCGACAAGAACATCGCGCAGCAGGGCTATCCTTCGTCCGAGCCATACCAGGCGCAGCAGCAGAACGAGAAAGTAAAATTCTTTCTGCTGGCCGATGGCGGTTATCCGCCTTACGGCTCGACCATCGTCACGACCGAAAAGATGATCGCTGAGAAACCCGATGTGGTCACCCGCTTTGTGAAGGCCTCGCTGGAAGGCTGGCGCGACTACATCAAGAATCCGGCTCCAGCCAATGCCTTGATCAAGGCCGACAATCCCAAAATGACCGACGGTCAGATCGCCTTTGCGATCGAGAAACTCAAGGAGAACAAAGCCATCGACGGCGGGGATGCGGCGAAATTGGGCATTGGGATCATCACCGTCGAACGCTACAAGCAGATCTATGATTTCCTGGTCGCGGCCGAGCTGCTCGATCCAAAGACGGATTGGCAAAAGGGCCTCGATGTCCGTTTCGTCAAGGACCTCAAAATCGGCGTGCAATAGGAGCGGCCATGAACGCCCTGTTGCCCGGCGAGCCGCTTAGTGAAAGCACGGATCGAACGACCGCCAATGGTGACCGGCCGCCGGCGGTGGAAATCCTTTCGGCCGAGAAAGTCTTCACCAACGGCACGCGGGCGCTGGCGCCGATCGATCTGAGCATCGCCGACGGCGAGTTCTTGACTTTGATAGGGCCGTCCGGCTGCGGCAAGAGCACGCTTCTCAAATTGATCGCCAATCTCATTGAACCGTCGGACGGCAGGCTTCTGTGGTGGCGCGGCGATTTCGGACAGGTCGGCCAGGACGGGCGGCGCTTTGCCTTCGTGTTCCAGGAGCCCACCTTGATGCCGTGGGCCCGGGTCGATGCCAATGTGCGGCTGCCGCTTGAACTCGCCAACATTGTCAAAGCAAAAGCGGCTCCGATCGTGGCAGAGGCGATCGAGCGCGTCGGTCTGTCGAAATTTACGCGGCATTTTCCGCGTCAACTCTCCGGCGGCATGAAGATGCGGGTCTCCATCGCGCGGGCGCTGGTGACGAATCCTAATCTCTTGCTGATGGATGAGCCTTTCGGGGCGCTCGACGAGTTCACCCGGAACAAGCTTGACGCCGATCTGGTACGATTATGGTGGGAACGCAAACTGACCACCGTGTTCGTCACTCACTCGATTTACGAGGCCGTATTCCTGTCGACCCGGATCATCGTCATGGCCGCTAACCCCGGGCGTATTTTCCGGACCATGACGATCGACCAGCCGCAGCCGCGCGACGAAGAGTTTCGCGGCAGCGCCAAGTTCGCAGCCTACTGCCGCGAACTGTCGACTTGGCTTGCCGAAGCTTCGCTTCCTTCGGCATCGGGAGGTGTGCTGTGAAGCCGCTGTTGCAGTCGGAAACCTTTGTCCGGATCGCGGCGCCGCTTGCCGTCGGCGTCATCTTGATCGGCATCTGGGAGGTCGGCTGCCGGCTTGCGTCGATCCCGGTCTATTTGTTTCCAAAGCCGAGCGACATCTATCTCAGCATCATCAAGAACGGCCCGTCATTGCTGCGGGCGCTGATGGTGACCTTGCGGGTGACGTTGCAGGCGTTCGCGGCGGCGGTCGTTCTGGGCACGCTGATCGCATTCATGTTTGTGCAGAGCCGCGCGATCGAAGTGAGCTTGTTTCCTTACGCCGTGCTGCTGCAGGTCACGCCTGTCGTTGCGATCGGTCCGCTGATCATCATTCTGGTGAAGAATACCCAGCTCTCACTGACGATCTGCGCAACGCTGGTGGCGCTATTTCCCATCATCTCGAACACAACGCTGGGACTTAGAAGCGTCGATCCCGGGCTTGCCAATTATTTTCGGATGAATCGCGCTGGCCGTCTCAAAACTCTGATAAAACTCAAGATCCCCGGGGCGTTGCCGTATTTCTTTGGGGGCTTGCGAATTTCGAGCGGGCTTGCGCTGATTGGCGCTGTCGTGGCCGAGTTCGTCGCGGGCACCGGCGGCCGTTCCTCGGGCCTCGCCTATGAGATTTTGGATGCGGGATTTACCCTCGATATTCCCCGCATGTTCGCAGCGCTGTTCTTGATCACCTTGACGGGAGTTGGCTTGTTCGCAGCGATGGTTCTTCTGTCAAAACTCGCCTTGTCGAATTGGCACGAAAGCGAAATAGGAGCGGAGACGTGACCGCCATGCTGATTGAGAATGCGACCGGGATTTTCAGCGGACGTCCGGGCGCTGAAATGCGGACCAGCGGTGCGATCCGCATTCGCGATGGCGTGATTGTCGAAATCGGCGCGCTTCAGCCGCAGCCGAATGAACGCAGGCTCGATTGCACCGGCTGCGTTGTCTATCCCGGCCTGATATCGACCCATCATCATCTGTTCCAGAGCGTCATGAAGGGGGTGCGCTCCGGCATCAATCTGCCGCTCGCCGGCTGGCTGCGCTCGGTGCCTTACACGTTTTGGTCGAAGATCGACGAAGAGGCGCTTGTCGTGGCCGCCCGGATCGGGCTCTCCGAAATGCTGCTATCGGGCACCACGACGGTGGCCGATCACCACTACCTGTTCAGCGACAGTTTCAGGTTCGATCCCGCGCAGGTGATTTTCGAAGTCGCACGCAGTCTTGGAATCCGATTGGTGTTCTGTCGCGGCGGCGCCACCAAGGGGCGTCACTTCGATACCGACGAGTTCGTTCCGATGCCCGTCGAGACGCTCGACCACATGCTAAAATCCGTTGAAGCCTGCGCCCAGCGCTTTCACGACACTTCGCCGGGCAGCCTTTCGCAAGTGGTGCTGGCGCCGACCACGCCGACATGGTCGATCGATCCCGGCGAACTGAGGGAAGCGATCGCAGCGGCGCGCCGCATGAAGCTGCGGCTGCACAGCCATTTGTCGGAATCCTCGGAATACGTCGATTTTTGCCTATCGGTCCACGGCAAGCGGCCGGTCGAATGGCTGGCCGACCACGATTGGCTTGGACCGGATGTGTGGTTCGCGCATCTCGTTCACCTCGATCCCAACGAAGTCCGGATTCTCGCTGACACCGGAACCGGTATGGCGCACTGCCCGCAGTCCAACTGCCGGCTCGGCTCCGGCGTCGCTCCTGCGGACGCGATGGCACGCCTTGGCGGCGCGGTTTCGCTTGGCGTCGACGGTGCGGCCTCCAACGAAGCCGCCGACATGATCAGCGAGATGCACAGCTGTTGGCATACCCATCGGGCCGTCAAAGGTGCCGATGCCGTAACCGCAGAAGACGTCGTGCACTGGGCGACGGCGGGAGGCGCGCGCGTGCTGGGGCTGCCGCAGATCGGCACGTTGGCGCCGGGGCAACAGGCCGACATCGCCATCTTCAATCTGGATCAGCCGCGGCATTTCGGCATGCACGATCCCTTGATTGCGCCGGTGACCTGCGCAGG
>WNFM01359169.1_pt3 | contig 24000 bp, 18 predicted proteins | sample 5400271 | NCBI WGS metagenome assembly WNFM01 (sample SAMN13153352, study PRJNA577476) | soil metagenome | isolation source: 60 cm saprolite on Douglas fir-dominated hillslope | place: USA:California | collected 2013-09-17 | reverse complement strand
AGTTTGGCCGGGTCGAAACGATATCGCTTGTTGCACCCGCCGCACGCAACGATCACGAAACGGCCTGCAGCTGCCGGGACGACGAGGCGCCCCGCATCAGCGTCACGACATCTTTGAGGCGTCGGATGAACTCATCGATCTCCTCCGGCCCGGTTTGCGGGCCGAGACTGACCCGGATCGAGCGCCCCGCCTCATCGTGGAGACCCATCGCGGCCAGGGTCGCCGAGCGGCGGATCGTCCCGGCCGAGCAGGCTGCTCCTGCGGAGACGGCGACCCCCTCGAGGTCGAGTGCGATCACCAGTCCTTCGCCGGTGGCCCCGTCGATCGCGACGCTGCTGACACCAGGCACGCGGGGGGCGTCGGCGCCATTGACTCGGAGACCCGGTATCTCCCGCCGCATCCGCTCTTCGAGGCGATCCCTCAGGGCCGCAACGCGGGCCGCTTCCTCCGACATGCCTCGCGCTGCGGCCTCGGCCGCGGCGCCGAATCCGGCGATCGCCGCCACGTTCTCTGTTCCGGGTCGGCGGTTGAGCTCCTGGCCCCCGCCGCGAAGGTGGGGGTGGAGCCGGACCCCCTGCCGGACGTAGAGCGCACCCGCTCCCTGCGGTCCCCCGAACTTGTGGGCCGCGACAGTCATGAGATCGACTCCCAGGGTCCGCACATCGACCGGCACCTTGCCCACTGCCTGGGCCGCATCGCTGTGGAGGAGGATTCGGCGCTCGCGCAGGATTCCGGCCAGCTCACCCACCGGTTGAAGGGTGCCCACTTCATTGTTCGCCAGCATCAAGGAGACGAGACAGGTCGCCGGAGTGACCGCCTCGAGCAGGTGGGCGGATCGGACGATCCCGTCGCGCCCCGGAGCGACCCGGACCACCTCGAACCCGCGCGCCGCCAGGTCCTCCATCACGGCGAGCACCGAGGGGTGCTCGAAACCCGAGGTCACGACCTGGCGGTACCCGGGCCCCGCCGAGAGCGCTCTGCCGAAAAGCGCCAGGTTGTTCGCTTCGCTGCCGCCACCCGTAAGGACGATCTCGTCGGCGGTGGCCCCGAGAAGGCGGGCGATCCGCTCCCGGGCCGTCTCGATCGTCATCCGGGCCCGGTGTCCCGGTGCATGAATGCTGCTCGGGTTCGCCTGCGGCTCGACGAGATGGCGCAGCATCGCCTCGCGGGCTTCGACCCGAAGCGGGCTGGTGGCGCCATGATCGAGGTAAATTCGATTCATCTTCGGAAGCTAACACAGGAGCCTCATCCTTGACAACATTCCGACCCCGATGCTAAATTCCGGACTTCCCCGGTGCGGCCAAATCATTGGCCGTCAACGCGATCGAAGGATTCCGACCCGCATGGACAAGCTCGACCTCAAGTCGACTCTCAATCTCCCGCGGACCGAATTCCCGATGAAGGCGGATCTGCCGAGGCGGGAACCGCGGCTCCTCGACGCCTGGGACTCGGCCGACATCCATGCCATGATCCGGAAGGCGCGATATGGCCGCCCGCTGTTCATCATGCACGATGGGCCGCCATACGCCAATGGACATATTCATCTTGGCCAGGCGCTGAATAAGACTTTGAAGGACATCGTCGTGAAATCGCGCACCATGCTCGGCTTCGATGCCCCGTACGTCCCCGGCTGGGACTGCCATGGTCTGCCGATCGAACATCAGGTCGACAAGGATCTGGGACCGAAGAAGGGCTCCATGACGCCTCTCGAGGTGCGTGCTGCCTGCCGCGCCTACGCCGAGAAATTCATCGCGATCCAGCGTGAGGAGTTCCGCCGTCTCGGCGTCTTCGGCGAATGGAAGACGCCATACCGGACGCTCGACCCGGAGTACGAAGGGACGATCGTCGAGGAGATCGGGCGGTTCGCGGCGAACGGACATGTGTACCGGGACAAGCGGTCGGTGCATTGGTGCCCGCAGTGCGCCACGGCCCTGGCGGAGGCCGAGGTCGAGTATGAGGAGCATGTCTCCCCCGCGATCACCGTCCGCTTTCCCCTTGAATCGTCGCGGGTTGAAAAACTCGGCGTGGAGGGTCTCCGGGGCCGGCCGGTCTCGATCCTGATCTGGACCACGACCCCATGGACCCTGCCGGCCAACGTCGCGATCGCCTTTCACCCCGACTTCAGCTATCAGTTCATCGATCTGGGGAGCGAGGTGGTCGTCATCGCCGCCGATCGCGCGCTCGCGGTCCTGGGCCACGGCGCCGGCGGCGCCCTCAACGTGCTGGCGGAGCGGAAGGGGCGCGACCTCGTCGGCCTGGAGGAGGCCAAGGCGCCTTACCCGTTCGCCGCCGGCGGCGTCTCGCGCCTCGTCCTGGCCGATTACGTGACGCGCGACGCCGGGACCGGGGCGGTTCACACCGCACCGGGCCATGGCATGGATGACTTCCAGACCGGCCGGCGTTACGGCCTGCCGATCTTCTCTCCCGTCGATGAACGCGGTCGCTTCCAGAAGGAGGTGGCGCCGTTCGCCGGGATGAAGGTCTTCGACGCCAACGGTCCGATCATGGAGGACCTGAAAGCCCGCGGTCTGCTGTTTCAGGCCAGCACGATCACCCACAGCTACCCGCACTGCTGGCGTTGCAAGCAGCCGATCATCTTCCGGGCCACCGAGCAGTGGTGGATCGCGCTTGATCACAAGGAGCTCCGGCGGCGGTGCCTCGAGGCCATCGAGAGGACGCGCTGGATTCCGCCGGCAGGGTCTCTGCGCATCGGCGGGATGATCGCGACGCGCCCCGATTGGTGTATCTCGCGCCAGCGGGTCTGGGGCGTGCCGCTCCCCTTCCCTTACTGCGCCGGATGTGGACGCGAGGTGGTCGACCCCGGGTTCATCGACAGGACCGCCGCGCTGTTCCGACAGCGCGGCAGCGATGCCTGGTTCGAGCCGGAGTCGTTCGCGCGCCTGGCGCAGGGGGTCGCTTGCCCCGGGTGCGGCGGCCGGGAGCTTCAGGCGCGCCAGGAGATCGTGGATGTCTGGTTCGAGTCGGGTGTGTCCTACCTGGCGCTGATCTCCGGCCGGAAAGAGCTTCCCTGGCCGAGCGATCTCTACCTCGAGGGGAGCGATCAGCATCGAGGCTGGTTCCACTCCTCCCTGCTGGTGGCGGTGAACGGCCGGAACGCGGCGCCCTACAAGAGCGTCCTGACGCACGGGTTCACTCTCGACGGAACCGGCCGGAAGATGTCGAAATCGCTCGGGAACGTCATCGCACCCCAGGAAGTCATCGCCCAGCATGGCGGCGATGTGCTCCGCCTCTGGGTCGCCACGGTCGATTTTCTCGAAGATATGCGTCTGTCCCCGGAGATCCTGGCCCGCAACGCCGAGGCGTACCGCAAGATTCGCAACACCTGCCGGTTCATCCTGGGGAATCTGAGCGACTTCGACCCCCGCCGCGACGCGCTGCCTCTCGACCGCCTCGAGGAAATCGACCGCTGGGCCCTGCAGCAGCTGAACGATCTCGTCGCCCGGGTGCGCGCCGCCTACGAGGCGTACGAATTCCATATCGCCTCGCAGGCGTTGCACCGGTTCAGCACCGTGACGCTGAGCTCGTTCTACCTCGATGTTCTCAAGGACCGCCTGTACACCAACGCCCCCGCCGATCCGCAGAGACGATCGGCTCAGACGGCGATGCGTCTCATCCTGGAGTCCCTGACCCGGCTGATGGCGCCGATTCTCAGCTTCACCGCCGAGGAAGTCTGGCAGGCCCTGCTCGGACGCCGCGATGGCGAGACGATCCTGACGAGCGTTCACACGGAGGAATTCCCGGCGCCACTGGAGCTGCCGATCGATGCCGATCTGCTGTCCCGGTTCGAGCGCCTGCTCGAGGTCCGCGAAGAGGTGCTCAAGGCGATCGAGACGGTCCGCAACCAGGGTCTTCTCGGAAACGCGCTCGAGGCCCGGGTGACCCTGGATGCCCCCGCCGAGCTCCGGCCCCTTCTGGAGCGACACACGGGCGACCTGCCATTCCTGTTCATCGTCTCCGGGGTGGCCCTCGAACCGGTCGCCGCGCCCACGCTCGAGAGCGCCCGGATCCCGGGCCTGCGGATCGGCGTCGCCCGGCAGGCAGGCACGAAGTGCGAACGCTGTTGGAACGTCCGTCAGGATGTCGGCCTGGACCCCGCCCTGCCGACCGTCTGCGGCCGGTGCGGGCGGGCGGTGCAGGCGATCCTGGCGACGCGCGGAGCGCGGGCATGAACCGCGAGGCGGCGTGGCGGGCGGCTTACGCCCTGGTCTCCATGACGGTCCTCTCCCTCGATCAGATCACCAAGTGGAAGATCACCTCGACCATGACCCTCTATTCGTCCATCCCGGTGTTGCGGGGCTTCTTTCATCTGACCCTGGTCACGAACCGCGGAGCGCTTTTCGGCCTGTTCCATGACATGGCGGACCCCTACCGGGGCGCCCTGTTCACCTCCATCCCGATCCTGGCCATCCTCCTGATCGTCGTCTTTCAGGTGCGCACCACCGTCGCCGACACCGCGGCGCAGGCGGGGCTCGCGCTAATCCTCGGCGGCGCGCTGGGGAATCTCACCGACCGCCTGAGGCTCGGCTACGTCATTGACTTCCTCGACATCTTCGTCGGCAGCCACCACTGGCCGGCCTTCAACGTCGCCGATGCGTCGATCTGCATCGGCGTGACGTTCCTGGTGCTCGATCTGCTCGCCAAGGGTCCGGAGCATCGTCGCGCCGGAACCACGCCGGAGTCCTGACGATGCATCCGGTCCTGTTCGATCTGCAGCTCGGCCGGTACGGGCATTTCTCCATCGGCACGTACGGGCTGTTCTACGCCCTCGGCTTCCTGCTGGCGCTCCGTCTGGCCATGCGCTATGCCCGCCGGGAAGGACTCGACCCGGCTCGCATCGTCGACCTCGGCATCGTGGCGTTGCTCTCCGGCTTCATCGGCGCCAAGCTGCTCCTCTACATCATCGGCTACCGGACCTACCTGGCCGACCCGATGGCGATGCTGCGGGACCTGCGATCGGCGGGGGTGTTCTACGGCGGCTTCGGCCTGGCGACCCTCACGGTTTATCGGTACGTCCGCAAGCATCGCCTGCCGGTCGGCAGGGTGGCCGATCTGGCGGCGCCCCCTCTCGCGCTCGGCCAGGCGATCGGCCGCATCGGCTGCTTCATGGCGGGCTGCTGCTACGGCAAGGCCTGCGATCTTCCATGGGCCGTCACCTTCAGCGATGCGCGCGCCTTCGAGCTGACCGGCGTGACTCTTGGGATTCCGCTCCATCCAACGCAGCTTTACCACGCCCTGGCCGACCTTCTGATCCTCGCGATCACCGTCTGGTTCATGAACCGGCGACGCTTCGAGGGTCAGGTCTTCTGGATCTACGTCCTGTCGTATGCGCTGCTGCGCTTCATCGTGGAATTCTACCGTGGCGATTCGGTTCGCGGGCTCTTCTTCGGGGCCAGCCTCTCGACCTCGCAGCTGATCGCCCTGCCCCTCGCCGTCGGCGCCACGTTGGCCCTGATCCTGATACCGCGATGGCGTCGAGGCGCGGCGAGTTCCGCGGGCCCCGCCGCGCGCGGCTGAGGCGAGCGCATGATCGCACCCCGGCTTCCGGAACAACGGATCGCGATCGAGCTGGGCGAGGAGAGCGCCGGCGGGCGCATCGACCAGACTCTGGCCGCCCGTCTTCCGGACCTCAGCCGGGCGACGCTCCAGCGCCTGATCCGGGACGGGCTCGTCCTGGTCGGCGGCCTTCCGGTGCGGGCCTCGCAGAAGGTCCGCGGGGGCGAGAAGGTCACCGTCACGATCCCGCCCCCGCGCCCTGCCGGCCCTCTCCCCGAGGTACGCGATCTGGCGATCCTTCATGAGGACCCCGATCTGATCGGCCTCGACAAGCCGGCAGGCGTGGTGGTCCGCCCCGGTGCCGGCGCGCGCTCCGGCACCCTGGTGAACTTCCTGCTGCACCATTGCCGCGATCTTTCGGGCATCGGAGGAGAGGAACGGCCCGGCATCGTGCATCGTCTCGATAGGGACACGACCGGCGTCCTGGTGGTTGCGAAGAACGACGCCTCCCATCGCAGTCTCTCCTCCCAGTTCCAGGAGAGGCAGGTGCGGAAGACCTATGAGGCGCTGGTCTGGGGAGAGCCGCGCCGCGATCCGGGCACGATCGACGCGCCGATCGGGCGCCACCCCGGGGCCCGGGTCAAGATGGCCGTTGTCGCCTCGGGAAGAGCCGCCCGCACCACGTACCGTGTGGCCGAGCGGCTCGGTGTCGTCTCCCTCCTCGAAGTCCAGCCGGAGACGGGACGGACGCATCAGATCCGCGTCCATCTCACCTCAATCGGCCACCCCGTGGTCGGAGATCCTGTCTACGGGCCGCGTCGCGCGGAGTCTGCGGTCGATGAGCCGACCCTCGGACTGATCTCGGCATACACCGGAATGGCCCTCCATGCCCGCCGCCTCGGCTTCACGCATCCGCGCACCGGCGTCTGGATCCAGTTCGAGGCGCCGAGGCCGGAAGCGCTCGAGCGACTGATCGAGGCGCTCCTGAGACGGCGCCCGTTGATACCGGAGCCGAAGCGCCGATGAACCGCCAGCGCATGACCTTTTCGATCCTTGGGGCCGGCCGTCTCGGCCGGACGCTTGGAAGAGTCCTGATCCGCCGAGGTCTGGTGCCGCTCGGTATCTCCTGCCGGACCCTGCGTTCGGCCCGGCAGGCGGTCGCCTTCATCGGCGGCGGCCACCCCACGACTTCGAACCCGAAAGCCGCGGCGGGCGCCGGGCTGATCCTCATCGCCACCCCCGACCGGGCGATCTCCCCTCTGGCGCGGGAGCTGGCCGACGCCGGTCTGGTCCTTCGGGGAAAGATTGTCGCGCATACCAGCGGCGCCCTCGCCTCCTCGACGCTCGACCCGATCCGACAGCGAGGCGCCCTGGTGGCATCGATCCACCCTTTGGCGAGCATCGCCGATCCGCGGGAGGTCCTGAGGCGTTTCCAGGGGATCCCTTTCGCCATCGAGGGCGATCCTGGAGCGGTCCGCCAGCTCCGGAGGCTGGTCGTGTCGCTCGGCGGTCTGCCGATCACCATTCCGCGCGAATCGAAGGCGCTCTATCACCTGATCGCCTGCCTTCTTTCGAACGACCTTGTCGCACTTCTGGCGTTCGGTCTCGATGCCGCTCGAGCGCTCGGGCTCGGCCGGAGACAGGCGGCCCGCCTGTATCTGCCGCTCGTCCGGGGCACGATCGATAATGTCGTGAGGCTGGGACCGGTCAAGGCATTGACCGGCCCGATCTCGCGCGGCGATGTCACGACGCTCCGACTGCACGGGGATGCCTTGCGGTCGCTCCCCGCGGACCTTCGGCGTCTTCATCGCCTGCTGGCGATTCGATCGACCGGACTGGCCCTCGAGGCGAAGACGATCAGCCCCGACACCGCGGCACGGCTGGTCCGTCTTCTCGGAAACCTTCCATAGACTCCGCCCGCCGCGCCGCGATCCGGTCGCGGCCTGGTTTCCGCCTGACGCCTTGATCCGTCCCACTCCGGACTCTAGATTTCAGATTTGGGATCGTCGCCGGGAGGATATCCCTGAGATGCAGCCGAAGAGCGAAGGGTGGGTTTGCGCGCCAGACTCGATCGCGCCCGTGTCAGTTAGTGAGAGCCTGGTTGCAGAATCCGTCCGGGGTAGCCGGCCCATAAACTCCCGACAATCCGCGACATCTGCCATTTTCATCGGTCGCCGCCGAAACACCATAGATCTCGACGCAGCAGACACAGGGGTCCCCGTCGCAGGTGGCCGTCGTGGCCGAGGTGGTCAAGGTCTGATTCTGTGTCGCGGTCGTGAGGTTCCCCTGCTTGTCGACCACTTGAATCTTCAGCGAGACCGGTTCGTTGGTCGGGACCCCGGAGTAGGGGTACTCATGATTCTGTTTGGCGATGCAGTCCTGGAAGAACTTACCGACATCGGTCGTCGGGGGTCTCACGAAGGCAAAATTCCTGGTATAGATACCGTCGTTCGGGGTCGCGTCGCCGGAGGTCAGATCAAAGCTGGTCCTGGTACAGAGCACCCCGCCGGTGTTCGGGTCAAGGACGCAGCCCAGATCCGGAGTGGCCGTCTGCGGCCAGATCAACGCCTGGCTCCTATCGCTCTGGATCGGGCTTCCATCGTCAAAGAGGACGATCGTATTGACGTTCGTCGAATCGGGGACGACGTACGACGCGCTGACCAAAAGGATGTTGCTCTGATCGCCGGTCCCCGTGCTGTCGGGGTCGGTCACCTGGACGGTGAGCTTGAAGTTGCTGTACTGCCCGCCAATCGAGGTCGACTGCTGCATCTGTCCTTCGTAGTAAAACGTGAGAGCTTCAGTGAAATCGCAGCTGACGGACAAAGGACTGGTGTCCAAGTTGACGCTCACGATGACCGGCGGGTTCCCGAACAGTCGCGTTCCGGGGCTGGTGTCCTGCGTCTTGCTGCAGCCTCCGAACGTCGATGCGATCAGAATCAAGCCGGCGACAAGCGAACCGCGCTGGACCAAAGAGAGAGCTCCACGAGCCGTTTGCGGGGCCTTCCTCGTCGGCTCGAGACCCGCCGCCGAGGTTGCGCGAACGTTGAAAGAGGGGCGCATTCTAGAGAACTGACCTCCTGGCGTCAAGCCGGCGGGGCCGCCGTGAAACCGATCGCCGCCCCCCCCAAACCGCCTGAGAGCAACGCATTCGGGGCGCTTTTCCCCCTCTTGAGCGGGCTAAGTGTACGGGGGGGGTTGGGCTCTGTCAAGGCTGAATCCAGGCCCTCCGCGGCATGGATACAGCACTTCCGCCCGGGTTCTTCCCGGACCGCTCCCCCGGTGGAGCAGGCCGGAAAGGGACAATTGTAATGGCCCCCAAGAGCGTCCTCAGCGGGGATCTCGGCTCGTTCAGCCTGGCCGACGTCTTTACCCTGCTCGGGATCGGCAAGAAGGGGGGGGTGCTCCGACTCACGCGTGGCGCGGAGACCCGGACGCTGCACTGGGAGGCGGGCGAGATCGTCTTCGCGCGCTCCAATTCGGTGCGCGACAGCCTCGGAAATTTCCTGGTCCGCAAGGGGATCATCACCCCGGAGCAGAACGCGGTCTCCGCCTCGAAGATCGACGAGGCCACGCGCCATGGCAAGGTGCTTGTCCGCATGGGCTTTCTCACCGCCGACCAGCTGCTCTGGGCGGTGAAACAGCAGGTGATCGAAATCATCTATGCGCTCTTCCACTGGCGGAGCGGCTTCTTCGAGTTCGTCGATGGAGAGGCCGAGAGCAAGGAGAAGATCACCCTCTCGATGTCGACCACGAAGATCGTCATGGAAGGGATCCATCGCCTCGACGAATGGGGGAAGATTCGGGCCACCTTCCCGGAGGACTCCCTGGTGCTGGAACCGAGCCTCCCGTCCGGCGAAGTCGCGAGCAAACTTGATCTGAGCTCCGAAGAGAAGAGCCTCTTCCCGCTGGTCAACGGCTCGCGCACCCTTTCCGAGATCGCCAATCTCGCCCGCCTCGGCGAGTTCGAATGCTACTCTGCGCTCTTCAACCTTTATTCCGCGGGAGCTCTTCGGCTGCATGGAGCCAAGGAGACCCCCCGTCGCGCCGCCCGCTAAGCGGTCAGGAAGCACGGACGAGGGTTGCGACGCATTCGACATGATGCGTCTGGGGGAAGAGATCGACCGGGGCGACGGCGATCAGTCGGTACGCTCCACCCGCCATCACGATTTTGAGATCGCGCGCCAGAGTGGCCGGATCGCAGGAGACGTAGACCAGCCTGCCGACGCCGGCGGCGGAAATCCGCTCCGCCGTCCCGCGTGGCAGACCGGTGCGGGGCGGGTCGACGACGATCGCATCCCAGACGGTCTGCTCGAGGAGGTCGGGCAACAGCGTGGCGACATCACCGGCCAGGAACCGGGCAGTTCCGGGAGAGCCACCGGACAGGTTCACCCTGGCGGCCGCCACGGCCTCGCGCGACCCCTCCACTGCCGTGATCTCGCGCACGCGCGGCGCCAGGGAGCGGGTCAGGAACCCCACTCCGCAGAACAGCTCAAGGATCGTTTCGCTCGTCCGGGGAGCCAGCGCCGACAGGGCCATGGCGCGCAGCGTCCCGGAGAGATGAACGTTCGGCTGGAAGAAGGCTCCCGCCGGCACCATGAAACGGTCCCCTTCAACGATCTCGAAGAGATGATCCCGTCCGCTGACGATCGAGATCTCGACCTGACGCCCGCCGCGATCGATCTCGCGGCGAACGACCCCCGCCAGCCGGGGAAACTCCGCCCGCAAGTCCTCCGCCAGCTGTTTCAGGGCCTGGGGCTCTCCACGGCCGGTGTCGAGGGTCAGCAGGATTTCGCCGCTGCCTCGCGCATCCTGAATCGAGGCCCGGCGCAGGAAGCCGGTCCTCTTCTCGCGGTCCCACGCCGTCAGGCCCAGCCGTGAGGCGGCCGCGGCGAGATAGCGCGCGAATCGGTTTGCCCGCTCGCTGATCAGGTGACATCGATCGATCGGTACGATGGCGTGGGCTTGGCCGCGGCGATGCAGGCCGAGTCTCAGACCGCGGCCGGCGCGCGACCACTCGAAATCGATCCGGAAGCGATAGGCCCAGGCCTCCGCGGAGATGACGGTCTCTGCGACCGGCGGGCTGGCGATCCCTGCGATGCGGGTCAGGATCGAGCGTATCTGGTCACGCTTCGCCCGCCCCTGGCCTTCCGGAGAGAGATGCTGGAGGTCGCAGCCGCCGCACTCGCCGTAATGGTCGCACGGAGGGACGGTCCGATCGGGTGATCGGCTGAGGACTTGGAGCAGCTCCGCCTCGGCGAATCCGCTCCGCTTGCGCCGCACTCGAACCCGCACCGACTCGCCGGGGAGCGCGCCCTCGATGAAGAAAACCAGCCCCTCGTGCCGCGCCACGCCCCGACCGCCGAAGGCCAGATCCTCGATCACGAGGATCAGTTCGTCGCCTGGCTGGAGCTCCCGGGTGATGGTGTTACTCGCAGGTCCTGCCCTGGCGCGCGCTGCCCGCCGAGTCGAATCCCAGAACTCCGAGACCGGTGGTACCGGGGCAGCCGTTTCTCGCCCGGACCAGGTAATAGAAGACCTGTCCCGGCGGAGGCAGATCGGCATCGATCGCACTCGTGAGGGGTGTCCCGGCCGAGACACATGCCGCGGAGGATACGAAATCGGTCTTCAAACCGGTCCTGAGCAGATCGTAATCGACCGAGAAGGCCCCGGGAGTCGAGGGCGCCGCCCATCTGATTCCTGCTCCGTCGCTGAATGACAGGTCGCTCGCCTCGGAGGGGGTCGCCCAGGTCGTCAGGTCGGTATCATTGCAATCCGTGGCGCCGCCGGTCACATAACCGGCCGGGGCGCTGTAACCCTGAATCGCCTGGTTCGGATCGCCGATGCCGTCTCCGTCTTTGTCCAGGAAGAAGGTGGAAAGACCCGAGCCGCCGAGCGAGCTGTAGCGCCCGCCGCTCGACATCGGCGCGCCGTTGAACCCTCCCCAGAGCAGCATCTGGGTGCCGGTCCAGACGGCGGGGCCGGGAATTCGGGGCGACGGAGCGTTCTGCGTCGAGATCGCAGACCAGCTGTTCAGAGCGGGGTTATACCGTCCACCCGTGGCGACGTACGGTCCGCTCGGAAGCGTCGCACCGCCCCAGACGAGGAGCCGGTCTCCCGTCCATGCATACGCAGGGGAGAAAGCGGGGGGCGGAGCATTCTGGAGGGATGTCGGCGTCCAGGTATCGCCCGCCGGATCGTAGAGGCCGCCATCGTTGGCCGCGGAGTGATCCACGTTGCCGTTGGCATTCGTGATCCCCTGCCACCCGCCCCAGATCAGCATTTTCGAGCCGGTCCAGACCGCCGCATGCTGGGCCCGCTTCTCCGGCACTCCCGAGCCTGTCGAGATCTCCAACCAGCTATCCGTCACGGGGTTGTACCTGCTTCCGCTGTTGACCGATTCGATCGAATTACCTCCCCAGACGATCATCTCACTTCCGGTCCAGACCGCCGTGTGCAACTGTCTTGCCTGGGGAGCGCCGGTCGTCGACACGGCGGTCCAATGATCGGTCGCCGGGTTATAGCGTCCGCCATCCTGGAGGTTCGTCGGGTTGCCGCCGCCCCAGACGATCATCTCCGTCCCGGTCCAGATCGTGCTGTGCTGGAAGCGACCTGCCGGGGCGCCTGCGCCGCTGATGTTGGTCCAGCTGTCGGCGATGGGATCGTAAAGGCCGCCGGAGTTGAGGTACAGATACGGAGGGACCGACCCGGCCGCCTGCGTCGACAGACCTCCCCAGATGAGCATCCGTCCTCCATTGGTCCAGACGGCGCTGTGGGCGGAGCGCGGCGAAGGCGCTCCGGTCGTGGAGATCGCAGTCCAGGTGTCCTGGGCCGGATCGTACAAAGAGCCGCTATTGTAGTCCGACGGGATCATTCGATCGCGGCCGCCCCAGATGAGCATCCGGCTGTCGGTGGTCCAGACCGCCGAGTGGCCGGATCGTCTGGATGGAGTGCTGCCGGGGGTCGTTGAGGTCGGAGTCCACGAATTACTGGAGGGATCGTACCTCCCTCCCGTATCGAGCGATCCCCCATTCAGCAGACCGCCCCAGACAACCATCTTCGAGCCGGTCCAGATCGCCGTATGACGGAAGCGGGCCCCGGGGTTGTTGATCGAGGAGATCGGCGACCAGGCATTGCCGACCGGATCGTACGACGCGCCATCGTTCAGATAGGTCGAGGTCGGCCCATCGAATCCGCCCCAGACGATCATCCTGGACCCGGTCCAGATCGCCGAATGAAAGTACCTGCGGGACGGAGCTCCACTGGAGGCGATCGCGCTCCAGGAGTTTGTCGCCGGATCGAATTGTGCTCCATCGTTCAAAGTGGAGGCGATGGCGCCCGCGACATTACGCCCCTCGCCGCCCCAGATCAGCATGCGGCCGCCAGCCTCCGTCCAGACGGCCGTCGCGTACTGGCGTGCCGTCGGCGACCCCCACAGGCTCATCTCGGTCCAGCTGTCGGCCGCCGGATCGTAGATCCCTCCGGTGCGCAGGACATCGAGCGTCGGGAAAAATCGGGTGGTCGGGTCGAGGTATTGCGCGACTCCGTACCCGCCCCAGATGATCAATCGGTCGCCGGTCCAGACCGTCGAGCTCTGCCAGCGTGGAAGCGGCGCTCCGGTGGGGTTGATCGGGATCCAGGACGCCGCGCCGGTATCGAAGATCGCTCCATCGCCGAGGTAGACCGGCTTGATCGGATCTCCGTTCAGGACGGGCATCGTTGCCAGGCCGGCCCCACCCCAGATGATCAGCTTCCCTTTCGGGACCATCGGGTCCAGTGAAGGGACCCAGGCGGCCATATGACCGTAACGAGGGCCCGGCACGGTTCCAAAGGCGAAATCGGCGAAGTCGAACCAGAAATCGAAGTCGGGGAGGTATTCCTTCCCGTCCGCCAGCGGCTGGAAGCCGTGCTCGGTCTTCGCAGGGAAGTCCCTGGTACCGCAATCCGCGGTATCGGTCGGGTTCGGGCATCGGCCCTGGTCATTACAGAGGAGGTTTTGATCCGACTTGCAGACCTTCGCGTTCAAATGCGCACCCAGGTCGAGATTGCGGGGGAAATATCCGCCCCAGATGATCATCCCCGGATCCTCCTGTTGGGGGTCGGGCGAAGTGGCCCAGACCGCGCTGTGCAGGCCCCGGGGACCGGGCGCCCCCACCTGTGTCGTCGGGCTCCAAGTATCGAGGACCGGATCATACCTGGCGCCGCTGTTGAGATAGGCTCCGCTGTTGAAGCCGCCCCAGATGATCATGATATTCCCGGTCCAGATCACCGAATGGTTGTAACGCGGGTCGGGGGCGGAATAGAACGAGCCGTCGTTCCAGGTGTCGTCGGTGAGGGCGGCGGGTGCCGACGCCGCCGCCAGGCTGGTCGAGAGGCCCGCGATGGCGGGATCGAAGACCGGCAGGCTGCGTCCGAGCGATCGGGGCAGCCGCAGCCCTTCTTCGGCAACCGCCTTGACCGTACGGGAACCGAGACCCGGTTCAACTTCCTGCCACCAGGAATCCCAATCGCGCTTTCGCACGGCATAGCTGGCGGTCCGCACCTCGCCGGGGTGCCGCTCCAGCGTGGCGCGCACCACGAACGCCTCCCGCTCCTCTGCGATAGGGCCGATCTGTCCGGCTTTTTCCGGAAGCAGCGCATCCCAGCTGGAGAACTCTCCCGGCTGCAGCTCGATATGCGTCCTGCCCCGCGCCTCGTCGGAAAGCTCCTCGTCGCTCGGAGCCAACCGGCCCTGCTGGCCGGTATCGCTGCGCACCAGGTGGAATTCGGTGCGGTTCGGATGGTCCGTCCAGGGGTCGAGACGATGCGTCGTCAGGAGGCGATGGATCTCTTCGGAGCTTTGTCGCGCCTCGGCATGGATCGTCTTGTCGCTGGCAAAGAAGGACCGGGACATCCGATCGACCAAGGCGGGACGCGCCAGGCACTCCTGGATGACGAAGCTATCGTTGCCGAGGGCCTGATACAGCTCCTGGAGACGCTCCGGCATCCTCGTCTGGGCCGCCATCCGCTCCAGCTCCCTGCGGAGCATTTCGGAGGTCACGGGGGTCTTCCAGATCGACTCCAGGGCCGCGCTCTGGGCGAGGTAGGTGCGCACCTTGCGCGCCATCAGCTCCGGAGAATAGACCATTTCGATCGGACGACTCGACGGACCGGTCTGGTGGCTGAAATAGACCCGCTCGATCGCCGTCTGGGCCCGCACCCGCTCTTCGAACGTCAGATCGCGCGCCGCCGCGGTCTCGATCGAAGCGGCAGCGAGCAGGGCGGCGGTCAGGAAGCCGGATACGATTCTACCTGTCACAGTTTTCTCCGGAGTCATTGGGGAACGAGAGGCCATCGCCTGACGGTCAGAAGGCCCTGGAGCGGACATCTTGATGCATGGTCGCAAGAAGTTACGCCGGTCGGTAATACTTGTCAATGGCTTTCCTCTCAGGGTGTTGGCGCCGGTCGATCATCCGCCGAACAACCTCGCGCCCCCCCCGGGAATATCTCCGGGGGGCACGGCATTATAATGGCGCGAACCGTTCCTCAAACAGAGAAAAGCGCACCCGCTCTGCGGAGTGGATGCCGCAAGCGCCCCGGCCGACCCCGTGGCAGAACCGCAAAGATGGCAACCGGTTGCGACGGCCCGGGAGCGAAACTATATTGAGGCGGCGACCCGATCGTCCGGGTGCGAGGAGATCGTGCGACGAGGCAAAAGGATTTCCCAGCTCCCCGAAGAGGGCGAACCGGATCGGGCTCGTCGTCCCGATCCGCGGGCGCACGTCCGCTCCATGCGCGATGTCATCCCCAAGGACACCTGGCTCGTCTTCAAGATCATGGGGGAGTTCGTGGAGGGGTTCGAGACCCTCCGGAAGGTCGAGCCGGCGGTGTCGATCTTCGGGGGCACGCGGGTCCGCAAGGGGTCGAAGCCTTACCGTCTGGCCGTCCAGGTCTCCCAGGCCCTCGCCCGCGAGGGGTTCTCCATCATTACCGGGGGGGGGCCCGGGATCATGGAGGCGGCCAACCTGGGCGCGCGCCGGGGCGGCGGGCGCTCCGTCGGCCTGAATATCCGGCTCCCCTTCCAGACACGTCCCAACGCGCATATCGATACCCTGCTGAACTTCAACTACTTTTTCGCCCGCAAGGTGATGTTCATCAAGTACGCCTGCGCCTACGTCGTTTTCCCGGGAGGGTACGGCACGCTGGATGAGGCGTTCGAAGCTCTCACGCTGGTGCAGACGCACAAGATCGACAACTTCCCGGTGATCATGGTCGGCCGCGATTACTGGCGGGGAATGCTGCGCTGGATTCGCAAGGAGATGCTGGGGGGCGGGATGATCCAGCAGGACGATCTGAGATTGTTCACCGTGACCGACGACCCTCAGGAAGTCTGCCGCCTGGTCCGTGAGGGGTACCGCAAGCGGCTGCGCAGCAACGGCGACAGCTCTCATACCCCTTGACGCGCGGCGGCCGGGTTGTCGACGACCCCGCACCCTTTCGCCGGCCGGCCGCCCGACACCGCTCGAGTCAGTGAACCGGACCACCCGTTTCGATCTCCGAAGCGTCCAGGAGCCCTCGACTCGCCGTGCTTCCAGCAGAGAAACACGATCTCCTTGTCGTACAGGCAAGGGAAATCGACCAGTCCCGCCTCGGGACCGTTCACGAGGCAGCCGCGCGCGTGGATCCCGCCGATGATCGATCGCACCTTCTCGAAGAGCTTCGGAGCGACCCCCCGGGCCTCGAGCCGCTTCGGAAGATCGGCGCTGTGGATCGGCACTCCCGCCTCGGTGGCGGCCGCCTCGATCTCGGCCCGGATCTCCTTGAAGGTCCCGAGAAGATCTTCGATGTCCGGGCGAATCACCGACAGGGTGGCATTCGCCTCATCGATGGTGAAGAGCCGCGTGACCTGATCGGTGTCGCTCATCGATGTCTCATCTCCGCGTTGCGGTCGATCGTGCGCTCTCGAGCGTCGGGCCGGAGGGCCGGGCGACTCATCCCGCTCCGTCCGATTTCTGATCCTGCCATAGATCCCGTCGCGCGAACAGAGCCAGGCGCACCCCCGGTCGGAGATCGTAGTCCCTCCGGAGGTATTCATGCCCCAGGCGCCGGCCGATCAGATCGGCCTCGTCGCTTCGCCCGATCACCACGGGCGAGGTCATGTCGTCGACCAGGTGACCGTGATAGGAGACCTTCGTGAACCGTCGCAGATACCAGTTCAGAGGCANGATCGGCAGGTCGTGTCCTTCCGGCGCCATCGCCGCCATCATCTCGAGCCGCTCCACCAGGCGCAGAGCTTCCCGCCGGGTCTGGACATAGACCAGGGGCTCCCGCTCATCATCGAAGCGTCGCAGCGCCAGGCGCAGGGCATCATGCAGCGAGAGCGTCGCGGCGAATGCGAGCGCCAGGACGCCCGCGATCCGGCGGGCCCGAACGGTCGAATCGACCCCGGCGCCGACCAGGCGTCCTGCCAGAAGAGCGAGCGGCAGGACGAGATTGAGCGCGAGCCAGGGAGTCTTGTACGGGATCGTCGAGTAGACGACGGCCGTGATGCCGAGCCAGATCGCGAGGACCCGATCCGGGCGCGCGCCGCTCCGGACGCCGAGCGCCAGGCCGCAGAGGCCGAGCAGAAGCACCGGCGCCTCGGAGCGCGCCAGCAGGTCGCCGAAATACCACCAGGGTTTGGTGTGCCCCTCCCCTCCGAGGGCGCGCGCGCTCCACGGACGCAGGGCGCGGAAGGGGCCCGAAAGATCTTCGAGATGCCGGAAGCCGCCGCTGTAGAAGGCCGCTGCGACGATCAATGCCACGCCCGCGATCACCGCCAGCCGGTGCCTCGGGAACGCTCCGGCGCTCCGGAACCCGGCGAGCCCGCCGCAGCCGACCGCCGCCAGCGTCAAGGGAGCGGTCTCCTTGGTCGCGAGGAGACAGCCTGCGGCCGCGCCGGCGAGAAGCGGCCAGATCCAGGAAACGTCTCGCGTGGTCCGTGCCAGGGCCGCGATCAGGCCGAGCGTCAAGAAAACGAAATAGATCTCGTGGATGTTGTCGCGCGAATAGTAGATGAGCGCGGGTGACCAGGCGATGAACAGGGCCGCTCCCGCGGCGGACGGGCGGCCCAGATCGTCCCGCAGCGACCAGGCGAGCGGGGCCATCAGGGATCCGAGGACCGCCGGCACGATCCGCAGGGCGAAGGTGGTCGTTCCGATGAGGGCGAGCGCCAGCGCGCTCAGGTAAAACGGAAACGGACCATGATAATTGGACGGATCGTAACGATAGACCCCTTCGTTCAGGAGCCGCAGGATGAAAATCGCATTCGAGCCCTCGTCATGGTGCAGAGGCCGCAGATCGAGCGCCCAGAGGCGTGGCAGGCCGGCGGCCAGCAACAGCGCCCACGGCAGGACCTTCTCGAGACGATCCCGGAGCGATGCGCCGGGTCTCGCGGCGTCCGTCGGGGCGATCAACGCCTACTCCACCAGCCTGAAGAGCGACGTTCCATGCTCCTGCACCACCTCGGTCCCCAATCGCGCGAACGGGGCCGCGACCTGCGGGCCATAGCGTTTCCTCTCGAGATCTCCGACCACGACCCAGGCGACGTTGTAACGTCGCAGCAATGATCGGGACGCCGCCGATAAAGGGTCGACATAGATCGCATCGATCGCACGCTGGCGTTCCTGGATCGGGGCCCAGCTGTCGCGCCAGACCGCCTCATGGTTCCCCCAGCCAAGAACCGATGGTACGCCGCTGAACGTCGCGATCCGTCCTGACCAGCCGTAAGGCGCTCCCGTCTCTTCGAGGACAGTCTCTCCCGGACGGGCCCGCCCGGCCAAAAACGCCGCGACCATCGCATCCCCGGGCATCGACAGACGAAACAGCGCCTCGGCGTCCGCTCCGGGCGCGGCCCCGGCGCCGTACCCTTCCCGTTCGGCCCGCTCCAGCGCTGCTTCGCGGGCCCGCAGCCATGCCGCCGTGCCCGCCACCGGATAGACCGCGGCCGGTGCCAGGCAGGCTGCCAGAAGCGCCGACTGGAGGAATCGCCCGGCGCGCCCGGACGGCCGGCGCGCGCCGGCGATGAGGCTCGCCCCTCCGAGGGCCAGGCCGACCCATGCGATCCGATACAGCTTGAAGATCGTGTTCATGCGCGCCAGGTCGGTCGCCGAGAAGAGATCCTTCACGTAAACGATTTCGCAGAGGAGCGCCGCGACCAGGCCGGTCCCGGCGATCGCCCAGACGGCGCGCCCGTGGAGGGAGCCGATCGGCCTCTCCCCGGAGCGCGGGGCGAAGCGCGCGCCAACCGTGATGACCAGTCCCCAGAGGCCGAGCAGGACGAATGGACCGTATGCCATCAACCACTCGGGAATCGGGGTCCGATGGGAGACCAGCTCCACGACCCGGCGATGCCGAAGGAAACCCTCGAGGAACGGCCAGAAGAGCGCCGCGCCCGCGATCGGCATGCAGGCCGTTGCGACCAGGCGCCGCAGCCGGCCCGGCCGTGGCGCGAGGCACGCCATCCAGAGCGCCGCCAGGACGACGAACGGGAGATCCCAGGGATGCGTAGCGAGGAGCGCCCCGCAGACGATCGCGAAAAGCGCGGCTCGTACCATGCCGACCCTTCGGGACGGCAAGGGGCCCGCGCCCACTCGAACCGAAGCGAGGCAGGAATCGAGAGGCAGGACCAGGGCCGCCAGGAAGAGCGGCAGGGCCGCGACGTAAGGGTGCAGATCACCCCAGAGCAGGCTGAACCACGGGAACTCCGTGATCCCGCCGCCGATGGCCCGTGACGATGCAAACCAGTCGAAGCGCGCCAGCCCCTCGGGGGCGACCGCCTGCCGGATCCACTCGAAGTTCCCCGCGCCGAGGACCAGGATCGCCGCCAGAAGACCGCCGCCCCACCGGCCGGTCAACCCGAGACCGAGACCGAGCGCCGCCGCCCAGGTGAGCACCTGCAGCAGGGCAAGGGCGGTGCCGAAGAAGCGCGCCTCATCGGTGCCGGCGGCGCGTACCAGGAAGGCCGTCATGGCGTAGGCGAAATGGTAGTAGGGGATCGACTCGCCGGAAAACCAGGGGTCCGCGACCGGGAGTCCGGGGCTCCGCAGGGTCGCCTTGAGAAAGGCGTAGTCCATGAACCGCTCGCTGTCGGGGTCGACGGCCGGGTTGTGACGCAGAATCCACGAAAAGCCGATCAATCCGGCGAGCAGGACCAGCTCGATGCTGAAAAGGAGGCGCCTCCGTTTCTTCACAAACGCCCCGAGACGATCATCACCCCGGGTCGAGGCCGCGCCCGTGACGAGACGCCGCGCGATGACGGAGATGAAGGCGAGAATCCCGATCGCGCCCAGCGCCGCGCCCGGACCGAGCGGTCGTTTCGTGCAGGCGACCAGAAGAAAGGCGATCCAGGCGGCGGCGGCGAGCCCCAGCGCGCGCGAGACGGCATAGCCCCGATCGGGAAGCGAATCGAGAATCCGATGCAGGAGAGGAAAGATCGCCCAGCCGCAGGCGGACACGACCAGCCATCCAAGGAGGATCCCGATCACCGGGAACGGTCCCTTCCTTGACTTGCGCCGGATCGAGGGTACAAAGGGTGATGACCCGTCGGGCCGAGCATCCTGCACAACATGGGACGCCCCGTCTCTTCTCCCGGGAGACCTTGTCCTTGTCGGTCTTGTCCGCCGGCTTGGAGGCCTTCTTATCCTTGGCGGCGGGCGCGCCGGCGCCCTTGCCGCCGAACATCACCGAGATCCCGACGTTGGCGTCGAAGGCGTAATCGGCCCCCTGCGGAACCACGTCCCCCTTGCCCCGGGATCGGAGGATCGAGACATCGAGGCGCACGCCGAGGTGCGGAGAGACATGGACCCGCGCCCCTCCTCCAACCCGGAAGTATTCGCTCGTCTCGCTGGCGCTGCCGTCGTCGAAGCTGATGTTCCCGAAGCCGATGATGAACAGAGGGATGATCGTCTTCTTTCCCTTCGGCACGAAGTTGCGGACGTACATGAGACCGATCTTCTTGGTGTCGAAGCTGAGCCCGGGGGTCCTGATGGCGTCCCCCTTGGCCTTGTCCCAGGTCAGCTCGATCTCGTTCACCGCCTTGATGTGGTAGGCGGCCCGCACGCCGTATCCCTGCGAGCTCCCGATGTTGCTCGCGGAGTCCGGGATGATGTCGGAGAGGTACGCACCGACCTCCCAGGATCGATCGTTGAGGCCGGCCGGCGCATCCGCTCGGACCAGCGCAGTCCCGATCATGATCACCGCCAAAACCACGCCGACGTGGCGCATCGATCCGCGCATGATCCGCTCCTCCCTGGTTCACGCCGGCGTCCCTGGGGTCGCCGCCGCGAGCTGCCGGGCGGCCGCCCCTCCCCGCGAGGGCCCGCCACGGACGCAGGAGTATCGCTTCAACCCGGGTTGGAATCAACTCCAAACTGCCCAATCGGTCTCTTGACACGCCGCACCCCGCGGGATACAGAGACAACCCCATGACACCGGACGGCTCCCGAACCCGCTTCAGGCGATGTCACGCGGCGGCGCTGGGCTTCCTGCTGGCCTCCGCCGTTTCCCCGGTCGGCGCGGCGGAAATCGGCGTTGCGATCGCGGCGATCCGGATCGTACCGCCCCATCCCGACCGACCGTTCCGTCCCGTCTTCACCGAACAGCAGATTCGCAGTTATGTCAAGGAAACGCCCGGTCACCGCTGCGACGTCGCCGCGATCGTCGAGGCGCTGTCCCATCGGTATCGGTTCCTGGGATATGTCCCGACGATCCAGGCCGCCTGCGAGGAGGACGGACTGCACCTCACGATCCGGGAGAGCAGCCACCGGATCGATCTGATCACCTTCGATCCGGCGGAGATCTCCCGGATCGGAGTCACACAGGACAGCGAGTTCGAGGAAAAGGCGCGCCTCTACCCGGTGCCCGCGGGCGGGCCGCGGGCGCTGCTGCGGGCCCTGCTCGAGACGCGCGAAGGGGATCTCTACAATTTTCAGAGGTATCGCGACGATCGTCTCGCGCTCGCGCGCCTCGGCTATAGGATCGCGTTCATCGGCGGCGCCGCGCGGGACGCGGAGGACTACCCCCCGGGCGCGTATCTCGTCCAGAGCCTGGCCCCGCCGCCCGCCGATCGCTCCTCCCGGCGCGAAACCAACTACCTCGGCGCGACCGGCGGATATGCGCCGAACGCCGGCGGCTCGGTCGGCCTGCTCTACCAGAAGGACGCGTTGTTCGGGCGCTACGATCAGCTGACGATCACGCCGACCTACGACAGCCAGATCGGAGGGGCGATCACCTATCGGTCCCCCCTCCTCGCGCATCGGGAGGATCCGCGCCGGCTCTATGATTTCGAGATCGACCTCTTCTCCAACTTCCAGCACAATCGCGATCTGCTCGGAGTCGAAACCGACCAGCGACGCTCGGGTATCGGCGGCTCCATCGGCATCCGCCCCCTCGGCATCCGGGCGCCGAACAATCTGCGTCTTCAGATTGGCTTCAGGCACGAGCGCCTGGACCTGAGCCGGCCGCCGCCGGGTGAGGAAGAAGAAAACCTGACGCTGCTGCAGCTCGGCGCCACGCAGGAATGGCACCATACCTACCGCCGTCCGAGCCTGACGCTGCGTCTCGCCCCGAACTTCGATTTTGCGCTGAACCGCGGCGGCGGGGCGCGAAGCTTCGTGCGCCCGAGCCTCGACGCCACCCTCCACAGCCGGGTCCCGTCGGGTCTCGAGTTCGACTTTCATTTCCTCGCCGGGACGGTTGATCGCGCCGTGCCGGCGGTCGAGCAGTGGACCCTCGGAGGCCCGACGACCGTGCGCGGCTTCAGGGAGGACGCGGTCCTGGGACGGGATCTGACGGCCCTGCAGTCCGAGATCTGGATCCCGTTCGTCCGGTCGGCGGCGGCGCGGCTGCCGCCGGCGGCCGACGAGGAGGATCCGGTGCTGCCACGCTTCGAGCCGCGGGCCGCGCGCTTCATCCGGATGGCGCTGTTCGTCGATGGCGGCACGATGGCGCGCTCCGCCGCGGCCGGGTCGACCGCGCTTTACGGTGCGGGCGTCGGCCTGCGCTTCGTCGTCCCGCATCAGCCGCTCATCGTGCGGATCGACTACGGCTGGGGCCTCGGCGTTCACGGCGGCGACTCCTTCCCCTACCTGTCGCTCGCCTATCGCTTTTGAGGCATCCGCTCGCGTCGAAGGCTTCCCTTCCGTCCGCCCACCGCCCGGGGCGGGCGGATCAGCCGGCGCTCGAGGCGATCGCCATCCCGCCGAGAATCGCCCCGATGCAGAAACCCTGCCCGAGGGTGGTCCGCTCGTTGAGCACCAGGCGGGCGAATAGAACCGTGACGATCGGGTAGGCCCCGGACAGCGGCGTCGTCAGGGAGACCGGGCCGTAGCGCGTGGCGACGATGAAGCCGATGTCGCCACCGGCCAGCATGCCCATCGGCACGAAGGAACGGGTCCACTCGCGGCGATCGTGCACTCCCTGCCTGCCATGACGCAGCCCGTAGATCCCGAGAGTCAGGAACGCGCCGAGCGTGTTGAAGACCAGCATGTTGATCTCGTCGGCGCCCGGCAGCCGGTAGGCCGCCTTCACCAGCGTGGAGGAGAACCCCCAGGCGAGCAGCGCGGCGAACGAGAGCCGCGGGGGCATATGACAGACCAATGCAGCCGCCGATCACCAGGGCCACGCCCACGTACTGAAGGAGCGTCAACGCTTCCCCGAGGAAGAAGCGTGCGAAGAGGACCGTCAGCGCCGGATAGGCGGCGCTCAGCGTCCCGACGATCGCGATAGGGCCGTGGACGATCGACTGGAAGTAAAGCAGCCATCCGAGACCGTCCAGCAGGTACGCGAGGATTCCGAGCCCCGCGACCCCTCCGCCGTCGACGCCCAGGAGCGGCGCCCGGTGGTACAGTCCGTAGAGGCTGAGGTTCAGGACCCCTTTGGCGACGACGAAGTAGAGACAGAAGCGGGCCGGAGGGACTTCTGAGATATATTTCTTGACCAGACCCTGGCCGACACCGTACAGAAGAAGGCTCGCCAGAGTCGGGATCAGCCAGAGGGCCATGGTCTTCAGCTTTTCCTGGGCGGCCGTTTCAATCCCGAGCCGAGGCGGCCATGGTAAACGACCCGGCGGCGGGCCGCAATGCCGCGGATGGGGCGCGATGGACACCGATGAGGTCGGGCGGCACCGGCGCGACGAACTGCTCGCCCTGCTGAAGGAGCGACGCCGGGAGGCCGACGGGCGCTACCGGCAGGCGCTCGCCGCGCAGCTTTCCGGCGCGGCGGCCGGCGACAATGAAGGGGTGCACGGCTGGAAGGCGAGCCGCGAGGGGGGCGCCGACCTCGCCGTTCTCGAGTCGCTCGACCGGACCCTGCAACAGATCGACGCCGCGGTGGCGCGGCTGCATGCCGGGCGGTACGGCACCTGCGCCGCCTGCGGCGAGCCGATCCCGATCACCCGGCTCCAGGCGCTGCCGTTCGCCACACAGTGCGTCGCCTGTCAGGCGAAGCGCGAGACCCGCGGGGGCGGGCGTT
>WNFM01128485.1_pt1 | contig 24004 bp, 33 predicted proteins | sample 5400271 | NCBI WGS metagenome assembly WNFM01 (sample SAMN13153352, study PRJNA577476) | soil metagenome | isolation source: 60 cm saprolite on Douglas fir-dominated hillslope | place: USA:California | collected 2013-09-17 | reverse complement strand
TGACCGAGGCGAAGGTGATGAACCGCTTCCAGGGCTGGGTGAGGGCCTGGAACCTCTACAACCCAGACTCGCTGGCCCCCTTCTACATTCAAAAGGATTACCTGACGGTCGCCTGGCCGACCGGAGATCGCACCCTGGGCTGGGCCGCGGAATCGCGGTTCCAACACACCTTCCTGCCCACCGTGACGTCGACGAACCTCGTGCCGCAGAGCCCGCGCGTGTTGCTCGTGCGCAAGAATCTCGCGCTGATCACCTTCCCCTACACCTTGGACCTCGCGACCCGCGGGTCCCGCCAGATCGGTCCCGGCGAGGGGACGATGCTGTGGCAAAACGAAGGAGGGGCGTGGCGGATCTACGCCGCTCACTTCTCCTATACCAAGGCCGTCGAGGCTCAAGTGACGCCGCAGCGTCGCTAGGCCTGCAGCTCACGCAATAGGGCTGGGAGGTCGAGGGGGCGGGTGTGCATCACGATTGTGCCGTCGTCGGCGCGAGGCCATTCGCTCTCCGGGCGATCGCGATAGAGTTCCACGCCGTTGCCGTCGGGGTCGCGCAGATACACCGCCTCGCTGACACCGTGATCCGACGCGCCCTCGAGCGCGACCCCAGCTTCGAGCACCCGGCGTACCGCGGCGGCGAGCGCCGCCCGATCCGGATAGAGGATCGCGAAGTGGTACAACCCCGTCGTGCCGGGCGCCGGGTGTGGAGCTCCGCGACCCGCCCAGGTGTTCAGCCCGATGTGATGGTGGTAGCCGCCGGCCGACAGGAACACCGCATCACGCCCGTACGTCGCCGTCACGTCGAAGCCGAGGGCATCGCGGTAGAACGCGAGGGCGCGCTCGAGATTCGAGACGGTCAGGTGGACGTGACCGATCCGGGCCTTTGGCTCAATGCTCATCACTCTATCAACGTTTTCAGGTTCCACGGTTAGATTACCCGTCCATGAATACGACGCCCAAGGTCCCAACCCCCGTCAACGAGCCCGTCCTCAGTTACGCCCCCGGTACCCGTGAACGCGGCGAGCTCAAGCAGACGCTCAAGGACATGGGTGGTCGCCAGATCGAGATTCCCGTGGTCGTCGGCGGGAAGGAGATCCGCACCGGTCGTACGGTCGACGTGGTGATGCCGCATTGCCACAAGCACGTGCTGGCCAAGGTACACCAGGCGGGACCCGAAGAGGTGGCGGCGCGGCCTCGAGCCTCGCGGACCGCGCCGCGGTGTTCCTCAAGGCCGCCGATTTGTTGGCCACCCGCTGGCGTCCGGTGGTCAACGCGGCGACCATGCTGGGTCAGAGCAAGACGGCGCACCAGGCGGAGATCGACGCCGCGTGCGAGCTGATCGATTTCTGGCGTTTCAACGTGCGCTTCGCCGAGCAGATCCACGCCGACCAGCCCGTCTCGTCATCCGGCACCTGGAACGCACTCGATTACCGCGCGCTCGAGGGATTCGTCTACGCGATCACGCCGTTCAACTTCACCTCGATCGGCGGCAATCTCCCGACCGCCCCCGCGATCATGGGGTGCACCGTCGTCTGGAAGCCCGCCGCGACGGCGGCGTACTCGAACTACTTCCTTCTTAAGCTGCTCGAAGAAGCGGGGCTACCGCCCGGGGTCGTGAACTTCGTGCCCGGGCCCGCGGCGGTGATCAGCGAGCGCGTTATCGCCGACCGTCATCTGGGCGGCGTTCACTTCACGGGCTCGACGGAAGTCTTCCAGTCCCTGTGGAAACAGGTCGCGACGAACCTCACGGGGTACGCCGACTACCCTCGGCTCGTGGGAGAGACGGGCGGCAAGGACTTCATCCTCGCGCATGCGAGCGCCGACGTCGACGCGCTGGCGACCGCGCTGGTGCGGGGCGCCTACGAGTATCAGGGGCAGAAATGCAGCGCGGCCTCCCGCGCCTACATTCCCGATGCCCTCTGGCCGAAGGTGAAAGAACGCGTGCTCGGCATGCTGTCGGCCCTGAAGGTCGGTGACCCGGCGAATTTCACGAACTTCATGGGGGCCGTGATCGACCGGAAGGCGTTCACGAAGATCAAGGAGTACATCGACGGCGCCACGCGCGATCCGAAAACCACGGTGCTGTTCGGCGGCGGCTGCGACGACTCCGACGGCTACTTCGTGCAGCCCACGCTCATCCAGGTGGAAGATCCCGCGTACCGCACGATGTGCGAGGAGATCTTCGGGCCGGTGCTGTCGCTCTACGTCTATCCCGAACGCCAATGGGCCGAGACCCTGGCGCTCGTGGATCGCACGACGCCCTACGCCCTGACCGGCGCCGTGTTCGCGCAGGACCGGCGCGCCGCGGCCGAGGCCCAGGCGGCGCTACGCTACGCGGCGGGAAACTTCTACGTGAATGACAAGCCCACCGGCGCCGTCGTGGGACAACAGCCGTTCGGGGGCGCCCGGGCCAGCGGCACGAACGACAAAGCGGGTAGCCTACTCAACCTGGTGCGGTGGACGAGCGCGCGCACCGTGAAGGAGAACTTCGTCCCGCCGCGGGATCCCACGTACTCCTTCATGGCGGAGGCTTGAGCCGCCCGCCGATCCTGGTGCTCGCGCTCGCGGGCGCCTTCCTGCTCCTCGTCGCCGCCCTCGTCATCGGTTCCTTCACCAAACCGGAGTTCCCGCCATACACGGTGACGGCACCTCCCTCCCGGCTGGCGCCCGTGGGTGATTCGCTCGTCGGACCGAGCAGCTACACGCTCGACGCGTCCGCAGGGGAGAGGTGGCGCCGGTTTCACTTCGGCCGCAACGCGGTCGTGGACTCAGGGCCCTGGGACATCGCCTTCCGCCGCCACCACATCATTGCCGCGCCTGGGGCGGGGATCACCGACCTGGGCGCCGTGCCCTTCGACTCTGTCCTCGAACTACCAGCGCAGGGCTACGCGCCTACGGAGTTCGCGCGCGATACGGTGAACGCGGGCGTCGGGAAGTGGTATGCGTACAGCATGCTATCGCACCTGCTCACATCGAAGCGGCACGTGTACGCCGTGCGTACCGCCGACGGGCGTTACGCCAAGCTCGAGATCCTCGCCTACTACTGCCGAGAGGTCGGTGCGGCGTGCTACACCGTGCGCTACGAATTCCAGGGCGACGGCAGCCGACGCGTCGGGAAATGAAGCGCGCCCCCGGCGACGGCTTCGCCGGGGGCGCGTGCTATGAGGGCAGATGGGCGGTTACTTGGGCGGCGCGAGAATCTTGAACATCCCCGTCCCGCACACCGGGCACACGCCCTTCAGCGCGGGGCGGCCGTTGGCCATCTTCACCTGCTGGCCGTTCGAGATCTTCCGCTTCGCCTTACACTTCACGCAATAGCCTTCGTCCGCGGCCATCGGGGCCTTTCCCTTAGCCATTGTCGGTCGCTCCTCCAGTTCGGGGGCACGGGACGCCTTGCACCGCTGACAACATAATACGCCGCGCTTACGGCGGGGGAGCGGGGGCGTCCGTGAAACCATTCCGCTTGTGCGTTCCGTCACAAAACGGCTTCGTGGCGGAGCCGCCACATCGGCACAGGACAACGACTTCCGCCGGTCGGCCGTCCTTGCGCGGGGGGACCGGGATGTCCCGACCGTCGGGGGCCAGGATCCGAACCGGCCCCTGGACGACGAGCGGACCGTTCGGCTTCGGGGTGATGGTCGCGTCGCTCATGGCGGCAATATAACCCGCGTCGCGGCCGATCCACGGAACGGACCGCTGTCCGCCAGGGTATCTTCCCGCGCAACCCGATGCGCACCCGCCCCATTCTCTCCCTGTTCCTGCTCGGCGCATCCGCGTGCATCACCGAGCGCGGTCCGTACGAGCTACCTCGCGCGCGCCGCGCGCCAGCCGGTGAACTGGCAGCCGTGGGGTCGCGACGCGTTTGCCCTCGCCGCGAAGCTCGACCGTCCCGTCCTGCTATATGTGGGAGGCGAGGCGTGCCGCTGGTGCGCCGAGACCGACCGTGCGATCTACACCGATCCGGACATCGGCGCGCTGATCAATGCGTTGTTTGTCCCGGTGCGGGTGGACCGCGACGAGCGCCCCGACGTAGCCCAGCGCTACCAGGCGTCCGTCGCGACGATGGCCGGTCTACGCGGCTGGCCCCTCACCGTGTTCCTCACGCCCGACGGCGCCGCCTTCTTCGGCGGGACCTACTTCCCGGCCGACGATCCCGTCACGGGTCGTGGGCTGAAGCAGATCCTCCCGGAAGTCGCGAAGAGTTACCGCGACCGCCGCGCCTTCATCGTCCAGCACGCCGCGCTGGTGCGGCAGCTCGCGCTCGCCGGCGCCGGAGTGGGACGGGGCGTGCTGCAAGCCGATCGCCTCCGGCCTCAGGTCGTGGGGGCCCGCGCGGCGCTCGATGCCGCGGTACGCAGCCGCGTGGCCGTGGGGAGCGTGATGCACGCCGAGGCGGCGTCGCTGCTGATCTCGGAATTCGCGCGGTCGGGCGACTCGCTCTCGCTCGTGGTCGCCCGCCGCGCGCTCGATCTGCTCATCGACTCGGCGGCGGTGGCGAGCGGTCCGCCGCCGGGCGCGCCGGAAGATCCCCCTCGCCTGGTGCGCGCCGCGCTGCTGCGTGGCCTGGCCAAGGGATGGGTCGTGACGGGCGAGGCGCGCTACCGCGACGCCGGGCGCGCCCTCGTCAAGAGCCTGGCCCGGGAGCTCGCCGATCCCGGCGATCGCGCCGTGTTCGCGGACCAGGAAGCGTACGTCATCGAGGCCGTCATCCTCTCGGCCGCGACGCTGGGTGAGGCGCCGGCCGAACGACGGGCCCGCGGAGCGCTCGATGCGCTGCTCCAGCGGATGTACGCGCGCGGGTGGGGCGTGCGGCACGCCGTCGCCGGGCCCGCCCAGGTGGGTGGCGGCGGGCTGCTCCAGGATCAGGTGCAGGTCGCCGGCGCCTGCGTCGCCGCCTACCAGGTCGGCGGCGACGCGCACTATCTCGCGATCGCGCGCGACCTCGCCGCACTGCTCGAGACGAGCTACGCCGACCCGCTCGGCGGTTACTTCGACGCGGCTCTGGCCGACCCCACGGCACCGGCGCTGGCCGATCGCACGAAGCAGGTGTTCGACGACATCCTACCCGGCGCCAACGCCTGGACCGCGCGCGTCCTGCTGCGGCTCGCCGAAGCGACCGGCGATGCCTCGTACCGCCGCCGTGCCGAAGCGGCCCTCGAGGCGTTCGCCGGCGGTGTGGACGGTGCGGGTGTCCGCGCATCCACGTTCCTGGGCGCAGCGCGCGAAGTCTTGGCCAGCCGCGCAGCGCCCCCGCCCCCGTGACCAAACCCGCCCCGCGCGGGTCCCCCCTCGTAGTGAGCGATACCTCGTCGGATGCCGTCGTGGTCGCCCGAATCCTGGACGGCGACGGGGAAGCCTTCGGAATCATCATCCGGCGCTACGAGCCGGGACTGTTGCGCTTTGCCACGCGCATGCTCGGTAGTCCAGACGCCGCAGCCGACGCCGTGGCCGAAAGTTTGGTGCGCGCATACCGGCACCTGGCGCAGTGCCGGGACCCGGAGCACCTGAAGAGTTGGCTGTACCGCATCACCGGGAATCGCTGCCGCAGCCACATCGGCCGGCGCCACATGGGCGACGTGGCCCTCGACGATGCCCCACCGGTCGCCGATCCGGCCGACACGTGGGCCGCACTGGAACGAGGAGAGCAGGTCGCGTTGGTGGAACGTGCCCTCGCGGCACTGCAGCCCGAAAAGCGTGAGGCGTTCGTGTTGAAGCACGTGGAGGGAATGAGCTACGAGGAGATGGCGGCCGTGACCGGCGCCAGGATTCCGACGCTCAAAATGCGTGTGCACCGCGCCCGCGAAGCGCTGCTCGCAGCGCTGAAGGAGTTGGTATGACACAACAAATCGATCTGCAGCTGCAGGAGGCGCTCGACGGCGAGCGCGATCCGGCCACGCTGCCCGCCGGGCTGCGTGAAGCCTACGCACGCTTTGCGGCGGCGGCGGAGCTGCTGCAGGACCCGCCGGCCCTGAGTGTGGCCGAGCGCGTCATGACGGAGATCCGGCGCGAATCGGTCCCCGCGGTCTCGCCGGCCGGAGCCGCGCGCCGGCTCGCCGGGTGGCTCACCCGGCCCCGCGCGGTCACGCTGCGCCTCCGGCCGGCGTGGACCCTCGCGATCGCGGCGGCGCTCGCGGCGGTCGTGCTGCTGCCGATCGAGCAGTCCATCGCCCCGCGGGCACAAGAGGGCATCGCCCAGTTCGTGGGGCACTTTCCCGGTGCGCGGTCGGTCGAGGTGGTGGGCTCCTTCAACGACTGGCGGCGCGGCGCCCTGCCGCTGAGCGACGAGGGCCACGACGGCATCTGGCACGGCGCCGTGGTGCTCCCCGCCGGCCAGCACGAGTACATGTTCGTCGTGGACGGCGAGCGCTGGGTCGCGGATCCGTTGGCTGGCCGCTATGTCGACGACGGCTTCGGCGCGGGGCGGCAGAACGCGCTCCTGATCGTACGGCCATGAGGCTCCTCGTCGTCTTGGCGCTCGTGGCGGTACCACTCGCCGCGCAGAACCCCCACACGCGCCTGGAGGGCCGCGTACCCGCCGCCGCGCTGCCGGGCATCGATTCCCTCATCGAGCAGGCCGTCGCGGAAAGCCTGCCCACTGAGCCGCTCGTGCAGAAGGCGCTCGAGGGCGGGGCGAAGGGCATCCCGGTCAAGCGTCTGGTCAACGGCGTGCGGCACGGACTGGTGCAGCTGCGCAATGCCCGCGCGATCGTGTCGCGGGCCACGCCGGCGCGGGCGGCGCTCGATGGCGACGTCGCGTCCGTCGCCGCCGCGCTGGCGCGGGGACTCGATCCGGGGATCGTGGAACGCCTCCTGGCCGCCGCGCCCCCCCCGGGGGAGCCCCCCGGCCCGGTATTGCACGCGGCGGCCGACCTCGTGGCGCACGGTTTCCCGGCCGATTCGGCGGCGGACCTACTCCAGACGGCGCAGCACGAGGGTCTGCGCGGCACGCGACTCCTCGATGTCGCAGTCGCGGCGTCCCATGAGCTGCAGCGAGAAGGGGGCCGGACCCCGGCGGAGGCCTTGGCGCGCGTGCGGGCGATGCTGCCCAACGTCCCAGTGGTGACGCCCCCGCACCCCCGGACTGTGACGCGGCGGGCGGGGCGAGGGTCGTAGGGGCGATCCCTGTAGGTACGACCCCAACCGGAGGTCCCACCATGATTCGCAAGACCCTGCTCGCGCTGGTGCTCGTCGCCACGCCTGCGATCGCTCAACAGCCCGCCCAGCAGCCTGCGGCCAAGCCGGCCCAGGCAGCGACGGCGCCCGCTGACACGACCAAGGCGAAGGCACATCGCACCCGCCGGGCAGCGCGCGCCCACGCCGCCGCCAAGGCGAAGCCCGCCGCGGCGCCGCGCGATACCACCAAGCCGTAATCAGGATGTGTAGTCGGAGTTGATTCGGACGTACTCCGGCGACAGATCGCACGTCCACACCACCGCCTCCGCGCGACCGACCCCGAGGTCGAGCCGGAGGCGGATGGTTTTCTGCTGGAAAATGGCGCGCGCCCGGGCAGGATCCGGATGGGCGGTGGCGCCCGCCGTGGCGAGGGTCAGCCAATCGCCGTTCGTGGCCGCCTGGAGGCCGACGCGGTCGGGAGTGATCGGCACCCCCGCGGCCCCAGCGGCGGCGAGGACCCGCCCCCAGTTGGGATCCGCCCCGTAGATCGCGGTCTTCACGAGCGTCGAGCGCGCGATCGCCCGGCCCACCTCGCGGGCGAACGCCTCGGTCTGCGCCCCGACGACGTGGATCTCGAGCAGCTTCGTCGCCCCCTCGCCGTCCTGCACGACCGCCAGCGCCAGCGTGCGTGCCACCTCGGTCACCGCTTCCTCGAACAGCTTCCAGGTCGCGCCGTCACGCGCCGGATCGATCCCCGAAACACCGTTGGCGAGTAGAAGCACGGTGTCATTAGTGCTGGTGTCGCCGTCCACCGAGATGGCGTTGAACGTCCGGTCGGCGACGCGCTTCAGAAACGGGCCGAGCACGCTGGGCTCGGACGCGGCGTCGGTCGTAAGCACCCCCAGCAGCGTGGCCATGTCGGGATGGATCATCCCGGCGCCCTTGGCGATCCCGCCGATGGTGATTGGGCCCGCCGGAGTTTCGAGACGCACAGCGCAATGCTTCGGCCGGGTGTCGGTCGTCATGATCGCGCGGGCGGCTTCGAGGCCGCCGTCGGCCGCGAGCCGGGCCGCCGCCTGCCGCAGACCAGCCGCCACCTTCTCTACAGGCAGCGGCACGCCGATGACCCCGGTGGAGAGGACGAGCGCGGTGCGCGGTGGCAGCCCGGCGGCCTCCTCGGCGACGCGCGCCATGGCGCGGGCGGCCTCGAGGCCTTCGGGACCGGTGCACGCGTTGGCAACGCGCGCGTTCATCGCCACCGCCCGCACGCGCCCTGGGCGCTCGCCCAGCAGATCGGCATCGTAGATCACGGGCGCGGCGCGCACGGCGTTTCGGGTGAAGACGCCGGCGGTCGCGCAGCTCGTCGTGCTGACGATGAGCGCGACGTCGAGGGCGCCGTCGGCTTTCAGGCCCGCATGCGCGGCGGCGGCAGTGAACCCCGCCGGCGACGTGACCGAGCCGTCGGACAACGGGGCGATGGCGGAGGTCATCGGCGGTCAAGATAGCCGCCGCCGGTCGCTTGTGTAACCGCCCGGGGTTTCGTATCATAGCACAACCTTCCCGGAGGGTCCCGTTCGATGTCGGATCCGTTCCTCAGCTCCGACGAATACGACGAACGTGCACATCAGCTCTACAACGAAGGACAATACGACGACGCCATAGACACCCTGCGCGAAGGCCTGGGGCTGTATCCCCACGCCGTCGAGTTGTACGTGGGGATGGGGTACGCGCGGCTCGCGCGCGACGAGTTTGCCTGGGCGCGGCGCGCGTTCGAGGAGGCGCGCGGTCTCGACGCGGACCACGAAGACGCCCTCGCCGGGCTCGGCGAAGTCCTCCTGAAGTTCGGGGAGCGGGCGGCTGCCGTCGCGTGCTTCGACCACATCCTCGCCCTCGGCTTCGAGGGCGACCACGACCTGATGCTCCAAATCGGGCGGGCGCTGTTCCGCGAGGGCGTGCTGGACCAGGCGCGGCGCTTCTTCGAGGTGGCGCTCACCGCCCACCCCGACTCGGCCGAGGCGGCCGCGTGCGCCGGCTACGCCGCGCACCGCTTGGCGGACGAGGGGAGCAGCCTGCACTGGCTGCGCCGCGCTCTCGAGTTGGATCCCAGCCTCGGCGAAGCGCGCATCTACCTCGCCAACCTGCTCTACGACCGCGGCGAATACGAAGCCGCCCTGTTCCATCTCGAGCGGACCGATGCCGAGGAGCATTACGATGCGCTCGCCATCTGGCGTCTGATCGAGCTCAAGAAGAGCGTCTACCGTCTCTCTGAAGACGATCCGGAGCTCGTGCCCTGGCACGACCGGCTGAGCGAACTCACGGGTGACGCGGAGCCCGATGACCTCCTGCTCGCGGAGATCGAAGCTATGGGGCCGGACGGCCAGGTGCGGGATCCCCGGCAGCTCGAGCTGTTCGGCACGCTCCTCACGGAGCTCCAGGGGATGCGCAACCGCGGCTCGGGGCTCGCCGGTGAAGTCCATCGCGTCAGCATCCCGTCGGGCGCGACGTACGTGGGTACGTGGGAGGAGATCGTGCGGCAGATGAAGGACGACGCCGCCGAATGGGTCGGGGGGTCGCTGGAGCAGTACATGGAGGCGAGCGCCAAGCGGTGGCGCAAGCAGACGGGGCTTGCCATCCCCGCCACCGACCCGGAGACGTTTCTCCGGGCCGGGGCGGATGCGGGAGTGCTAAGAATCCTGCACTAGGAGTGTTTCTTGAAGCGCACCGCCAGGCTCAAGGGGCCGTCGCCCAGCGCGACGAGCGTCACCGAGCCGGCGAACAGCAGGGCTTCGAGTTCGAACTTTCCCCCGTTGGGTAGGATCGCGACCAAGATCGCCACGACCATGTTGAGCGCCATGGCGGCCGCCCACGCGCGCGTGAAGATGCCGAGAATCACGCAGGCTGCGCCTACCGTTTCCACGATGATCAGATAGACGGCGAACAGCGAGCTGAACGGCACGCCGAGGCTGTGTAGGAACCCAGCGACGCCGCTGACGCCCATGTGGTACTTCGCGATGCCGTGGTTCAGGAACACCAATCCGACTGCCAGCCGCATGAAGAACGCGGCATACGGCGCCAATGCGTTCATGTTCGCTCCGAGTCCAGGGTTCCAATGACGGGGCCGCGGCGCCGCGCGTCGCTTCGCACCTCGCGGGCGCCCAGCCGCTTGATGATCACGTCCAATCCTCGTTGCGGGTTCGTGCCACCTAAGCCTGCGACGTCTACGAAACACAGCCCCTCGTCGGGAGCCGCATGCAGGGTGATGTGACCCCCTTCGCACAACAGCGCCACGCTCACTCCCTTGGGACCGGCGGTGATGGCCGGCGGCGTGACGGGGTGCAGCCCGGCGGCGTTCGCCGCCGCGAGCAGCAGCCCGGCGAGGCCCTGCGGATCGCTGAGACGCTCGGGCGCGACGCCGCCCAGGTCGGCGAACGCGTGGTCGAACCTCAGCGGCACGACCGGGTGTCAGTGATCACCGGCGCGACGAACGTGCCGCGCACCGGCAGAGCCCCGAGCGGATCGTCGTACATGTCGCTGCGCTGCCCCGTGAAGCGGAACCACCCGCTGACGGCGAGACCGTGCGCCAGGCTCGCGACTTGGGTGATCGCGATCGTGCCTCCCTGACGCGACAAGCCGCGCACCGGGGGACTGCTCAGGACCGACCAGATCGCCCAGTTCCGCGCCGGGCGGCACACAAAGTCCGAGTTTGCCCCGAACGCCTCGCTGAGCGAGATCGAGTCGATCGCGGCCGTCCCCGGGGCGCCGACCGAATCCCGCAGCGTGATCACGATGTTCTCTATCGCCACGCCGTTCGAGACGACGGGCAACGAGATGCGGAACGTGGCCGTGTCCCCTTGGCGCCGGTAATTGATGGCGCGCGCGCCCGCCCGCGCCCGGCGGATCACCGTGCCGAGCACCGTGAAGGATCCCTTGCCGCCCACGGTGTCCGCGAGCACCACGACTTCCACCGTACCGCCCGCCGTCACGGTGTCGGCGTGGGCCGTGAAGGGGAGCGGCCCGCCCGCGCCGTTCGCCGTGATGCGTCCGGTGGAATCAATCGTGAACACTCCATTGCTCGCCGGTGTGAACCGCACCGGCGGCGGGCTGCCGTTCCTGTCTCGAACGGAGAAGGGGACCGTGAACGTGTCTCCCGGCATCAGATAGACCGTGTCGAGCAGCAAGGAGAGATCGAGGACGCGCGACACGACGAGGAGCGACGTCCCGCTGATCCCGTTTGCCCGCGCCGAGAGCACGGCCGCCCCGCGTCCCCTGCCGACGATCACGCCGGTCACGCTGTCCACCGTAAAGACCGCGGCGTCGGAGCTCGACCAGCGCACCGGGCCGGTGGCTTGGGAATCGCCGTTCGCGTCGAAGTAGCGGGCGACGCGTGCCGCCGCCGTGTCGCCCACGAACAGCGAGTCGAGAATCGGGGCGACCACGACGCGCGGGCTGCCGCCGGACCCGTTGTCGCCGCAGGCCGCGGCGAGCGCGAGGCCCGTCAGGGTGAGGATTCCGAAGCGAGCGCGGTGCATGGGTGGCATGAAGTGTAAAACTCCCTAGGTTAGCGCAGCCAGGGGTCGAACACCCATTGACCGATTGGGGTAAGCGAGGGGGGCTGGCGACCAGCCTAGAACATGGACATGGCGAGGAACGACCGCAGGTTGTCGTTCGTCACCCGGAGCCGCGCGGACAGGAGCCGCACGACCGACCAGAGTACCTTGTACGCGACGTCGCGGTTGAAGTCGAGCAGTAACTCGAAATCGGAGCGGGAGATCGTGATGAGCGTACAAGAGATGTTGGCGATCGCGTCGGTGGACCGCTCCGAGCGGTCGAAAATCGACATCTCTCCGAAGCACGATCCAGGCTTCAAGACGGCGAGGGCTTCTTCCCCCGATCCGGGGATGGTGCGGGAGATCCGGACCTCACCTTCCGAGATGAGGAAGAGGCGGTTGCCGGGCTCGCCCTCCTTGAAGACGTACTGACCGACGGTGAACTTTTGCTCGCGGCATACCTCGGCGACGCGAGCGAGCTCGCCTTCGTCGAGGTCTTGGAAGATGGCGGCCTGCTTCAGCAGCTTCAGGTCCACCGGGTGAAAGTACGGTTCCGGGGAGGCACGGGCAAGTGAAACCGTGGGGGACCTGGGCGGATGTCGTGACGGCGCTTCGGCTTCCGTTGGCGGTGCTGTTTCCGTTTGTGCACCGCCCAGGTATGCTGGCGCGCCGCGTCGGCTCGTCGCGCGCAGGGGCGGTGCTCGATCCCGTCGCCGACAAGGTGTTCGCGGCAGCGGCGTTCCTCACGGTGGCGAGTCGCGGCGTACTGACGTGGTACGAGCTGATCGGCGTTCTGCTGCGCGACATTCTGGCGGTGCTCGGGTTCCTCGGCACCTGGTTGCTGCGGCGTCCCGTCGCGTTGCCGGCCCGCGCCGGCGGCAAGGCCGTGACCGTCGCGCAGATACTCACACTGGTGGCCTACACGGCGGGCTCGCCGCTCGTGCGACCCCTGGCGTGGGCCACCGCCGCGATCGCGGTGTACGCAACCTGGGACTACGGACGGGCGGCCGCGCGCGTCGCGGCGCTGCATTAACTGGAGGATCGGGATGCGCGTCATTGGGGCCACACTGCTCGGAGTCATCGCCGCGGTCTGGCTGGCGCCGGTTGCGGGCGCGCAGCAGTTCTCGCCACCCAAGAGCTCGGGCGGCTCCACCGGCACGCGCATCGGGCTGTTCGGCTTCGGCGTGCGCACCGGCATCGATTTCAAGGGCGACGGGCACCTCGTACTCGGCACCACGCTCGACATGGGCGACCTGTTCACGAACCGCGTCCGGCTCCGCCCCTCGGGCGAGATCGGCGTGTTCAACGGCGAGAACACGTACGTCGCCAGCCTCGAGTCGCTGTGGCGCTTCACCACCGATGAAGAAGTCGCCACGCCGTACGTGGGGCTCGGGTTCTCGCTGGCCGGTCACGACGCCTGCGGCGCCGACCCGGACTGCCCCGACATCTGGTTGAACGTCGTGTTCGGATTGGAGCTGCACTACCGCTCGACGTTCAACTGGCTGGTCGAGTACCACGGCATGGACACGCTGCGCCGGCACCGCCTCTACATCGGCCTCACCACGCGGCGCGGGAACTGAGCGTGGCGGCGCCGACGGCGGCGGTTACTGTGCGATGGAAGGAAGGGCTGCAGTTCGAGGGGGGGACGCCGGGCCGGCCCACGATCCTCGTAGACGGCGACTCGAAGGCCGCCACATCGCCCGTCGAACTCCTGCTGCTCGCCGCGGCGACCTGCACCGCCGCCGACGTCGTCATCATCCTCCAGAAGCAACGCGTGAACCTCGTCGCGCTCGACGTGGCGATGCTCGGCACACGCCGCGAGACGCAGCCGAGGCGCTACACCGCGATCGCGTTCCACTTCACCATCCGCGGCGAGGGCGCCGACGAGGACAAGGCGCGCCGCGCCATCGACCTGTCGCTCGAGAAGTATTGCTCGGTCGTGGCATCGCTCGCGCCCGACATCAGCATCAGCTACGACGTCACCGTTGCCTAACGCGTCGCCGGTCGGCCGGGTGCTCGCCGCAGTCGCCGCCCTCGCGGCCGTCGTGGCGCCGCTCCGCGCCCAACGGCTCACCGTCGTCGAGGCCGGCGCCGGCGCCGCAGTCGCCGTGGCCCGTCACACGATGGCCGGCGCGGAGATCGGAGCCGGCTACCGGCCGGGCGGTCAGACCCGAGTGGCGCTCGCGATCGACATGGGGACGGAGAGTGGCCGTGCCGCGGCGCGCGCCCAGCTGACCGCGCAGTTCCTCGTCACGCCGTCGGCGCGGAGTGGCGCCGGACTGTACGGAGGGCTGGGGGTCGCCGTCGCCGGTCGCCGGGGAGCTCCCGGGAGCGGGTATCTGGCGCTGTTGGTGGGGCTCGAAGCCGCGCCGGGTGCAACGCGGCGCGGCGGCTGGTACGCGGAACTGGGGCTGGCCGGCGGCGCGCGAGTCGCCGCGGGGTGGCGTGGCCGGTGGGCCCGGCCTTAGGCGTCGGCGCCGACGGGCGCGGTCCGCGCGACGACCGGGCGGCAGTAGCGCTCGCCGAGGACGCGCAGCTCGCCCAACTCGACGTCGGTCAGCTCTTCGAAGCGGTCCGCGAGATACCCCATCGTATCGTCGAACCACTCTTTTTGGTGTTCGGAGGTCGCTTCGAGCACGCCGCAGCGGAGAATGTGCGAGAACAACTCGTCTCGTGCCTGCTCGAACGTCGTGGGGGTGGAGGTCTTCCGGGGCTCACTACGCTTCTTGGCCATGCGGCGGTGCTCCTCTCGGGGCGACGGGCGTTTGGTGGAACGGCGCCGCAAGATAATCGGTTGTGTGGTATAATGCCACGGCGGGGGCGCGGGGTTCCCGATGCTCCCTTGGAGGTCCCGATGACAGAAGAAGTGTACGGCCCGGATCGCGCGCAACGCCTGGTGGCGCTGCTCAGGGCCCTGGCCGAGCGGATCCAGGAGTTGGACCGCGTCGGTGGGCGCCGTCTGCTCGACGCGGCCCCTGAGCTGCAAAAGCTGCTGGGCAACGCACGCAGCGAGCTGTTTCATTACGAAGTCCGCAGCACCTACGATACGCCGGACGTCGCCGAAAGCCGGCGGATCGTGGACGAGGCGCAGCAGCGGCTCGACGAACCGAAGTTCGATGAGCCCGACGACGACGAACCTTGGAGGAGGGCCTCGCCGGAATGAAGCGGTTCTACGTGATGCTGGGGGTGCTGACGATGGCCCTTGTCGCGATGCTGGTCTACCTGCTCCAAACCAATCCTTCTGCGCCGCGCGCGGCCAGCCAGGCCCCCGCGACGGTGGTCGATGACGGCTTCCGCGGCTACACCGACGGCAGCGACAGCGCGCGCATCGAGGTAGTCGAGTACGTGGACTTCGAATGCCCGGTGTGCGCGAGCTTCGCGGTCGTCCAGATGCCGACGATCAAGGAGCAGCTCATCGCTACGGGAAGGGTGCGGTGGCGTTATCGCGACTTCCCCCTTTCTATTCACCAGTATTCACGCTACGCGGCTCACGCGGCCCAGTGCGCGGGCGAACAAGGAAAGTTCTCGGCAATGCAAGACCAGCTCTTCTTCAACCACGGCTGGGCGCAGACCGGGAAGAATCCCACGGGCTTGTTTCGCGACTTCGCGAAGGCCGCCGGCGCCGACCTGACGCGCTACGACGCGTGTATGGCCAGTGGCCGGTTCGCGTCGCGCATCCAGTTCAGCCTTCAGGAAGGGCTGCAGCGCAACGTCAACGGCACGCCGACGTTCTTCGTGAATGGGACCGAGCTGCACACCGGGAACCGCCTGCCGACGTCAGATGACTTCAAGAGGTTGGCGGACAGCTTGGCCGTCCGCCGCAAATAATGCGGCATCGCCAGACCATCGCGGTCCTCGCGCTGGTCGGTTGGTTCATCGCACTCTATTTGGGACTGCACGCGCTCGGCATCGGCGGAGAGCTGAAGTGCGGGACCGGCGGGTGCGAGACCGTGCAGACGAGTCGTTGGGCAGCGCTGCTGGGCGTTCCGGTGGCGTTCTACGGCGTGGCGGGCTACGCGGCGATCCTTGCGGTCGCGCTCGTCAGCCTGCAGCCGGCCCGGCTCGAGCGGCGCGGCCCCGTCTTGCTACTCGCCGCGCTCGCGACGGGCGGCGTGCTGTTCAGCGGCTGGCTCAGCTACCTCGAGCTGTTCGTCATCCACGCCATCTGCCGCTGGTGCGTTACCAGCGCGGTACTCATGACCGCGATCTGGCTCGTCTCACTCCACAGTCTCAGGACTCCTGCGCTTCGTACTGATCCTTGAGTCGGGCGACGACGGCGGGGTCGGCCAGCGTCGTCGTGTCCCCCAGCGTTCGGCCCTCGGCGATGTCCTTGAGCAGCCGGCGCATGATCTTTCCACTGCGCGTCTTCGGCAGGTCGGCTGAGAACAGGATGTCGTCGGGCTTCGCGAGCGCGCCGATCTTTTTCGCCACGTGCTGCTTCAGCTCTTCGCGCAGCGCGTCGGTCGCCTGGCGACCCTCTTTGAGGGTGACGAACGCCGCCAGCGCCTGACCCTTCAACTCGTGCGTCTTGCCCACCACCGCCGCCTCCGCGACGGCCGGGTGGTCCACCAGGGCGCTCTCGACTTCCATCGTGCCGATGCGGTGCCCCGCGACGTTGAGGACGTCGTCGACGCGCCCCAGGATCCAGTAATAGCCGTCGTCGCCCCGCTTGGCGCCGTCGCCGGGGAAGTAGGTGTTGGGCCAGCGGCTCCAGTACACGGAGCGATAGCGTTCGTCGTCGCCCCAGATCGTCCGCAACATCCCGGGCCAGGGACTCGTGATGGCCAGGTAGCCGCCGCCCACTTTCACTTCCTTGCCGGCGCCGTCGAGCAACACGGCCTCGATGCCGGGGAAGGGAATCGTCGCGGAGCCGGGCCGCGTCGTGGTGACGCCGGGGAGCGGCGTGATCATGATCCCGCCCGTCTCCGTCTGCCACCAGGTATCGACGATCGGGCAACGGCCGCCGCCGATGTGTTCCTGGTACCACATCCACGCCTCGGGATTGATCGGCTCACCGACGGTGCCGAGCAGGCGGAGCTTCGAGAGGTCATGCTTCGCGGGGAGCTCGACGCCCCACTTCATGAAGGTGCGGATGGCCGTCGGCGCGGTGTAGAAGACGGTGACGCCATGCTTCGCGCAAATCGCCCAGAAACGATCCTTCGTCGGATGGTCGGGCGCGCCCTCGTACATCACCTCCGTCACGCCGAGCGCGAGGGGGCCATACACGACGTACGAGTGCCCCGTCACCCAGCCGACATCGGCGGTGCACCAGAAGACGTCCGAGTCCTTGAGATCGAACACCCACTTGGTCGTCGCGTACACGTGGGTCAGGTAGCCGCCCGTGGTGTGCAGGATGCCCTTCGGCTTCCCCGTGGTGCCCGACGTATAGAGGATGTAGAGGGGGTCTTCGGCGTCCATTGCTTCGGGCGGGCAGTCCGGTTTCGCGTTGGCGATCAATTCGGCCCACCAGTGGTCGCGTCCCGCCTGCATCGGCACGCTCTGTCCGGTGCGCTTCAGCACCACGACATGCGTGATGCTCGGCGTGGCCGCGACTGCTTCATCCGAGTTCAGTTTGAGCGGTACGACGGACCCGCGGCGATGACCACCGTCCGCCGTGATGAGCACCTTGGCCTCGGCGTCGTTGATCCGGTCGCGCAGCGACTCGGCGGAGAACCCGCCGAACACTACCGTGTGCACGGCGCCGATGCGCGCGCACGCCAGCATGGCCACCGCAACCTCAGGGACCATCGGCAGGGAGATCGCGACGCGGTCGCCCTTCTTGACGCCCAGCCCTCTCAGCACGTTGCCGAACTTCTGGACTTCGGCGAGCAGCTCGGCATACGTGAGGCGCCGCACATCTCCCGGCTCGCCTTCCCAGATGAGTCCCGTACGGCCGCCGCGACCAGCGCGGACGTGGCGGTCGAGGCAATTGACCGAGGCGTTGAGCTTGCCGCCGAGGAACCACTTGGCGTGCGGCGGCTTCCACTCGAGCACGCGGTCCCAGGGCCGGATCCACTCGAGCTGCTTAGCCCAGTTGGCCCAGTACCCTTCCCGGTCGCGACGCGCCTCCTCGTAGGGCGTCTCATCGTGCACGTGGGCGGCGGATCGGAAGGCGGCCGGAGGGGGAAAGCTGCGCTGCTCGTCGAGCAACGTTTCAATGCGGTCGCTGGTGGCCATGGCCCGTGAGATATAAGGAAGAGGGAAGTCTGGCAAGATGCGCCGCGCCGCTCGGTCTGCGGCACAGCGCAGGGTGAGCGCGGTCACGCTGCCTTTGACAACCGATTGACGTAGCGCAGTTTAGCTAGGGTGGCATCGGAGTGGCATATCGGGAGCCTCGAGGAAACCTATGTCACCGATGCCCGTGGAGACCACTGTGATGTCGACGCGCCAGATGGAAAAAACACTAGCCGCTCCCGAGCGCCTCGATCTCGAGTCGCGCACGGCGTTTCGCCGCGCGGCGGGAGAGTTGCTCGATGCCCTCGAGGAGGGCGCCGGCCGCCTGGTGATCGATCTCTCCGGGACGCGCGGCGTGGACAGCGCGGGACTGGGCGCGCTGATGCTGATCCAGCGCAAGGCCGCCGAGCGTCGTCAGACGGTGTGCCTGCGGGGCGCCAACGAGGAGCTGCGGTTCCTGCTCGTGCTGACCAAGCTCGACGATCTCTTCGAGCTGGAGACCGGCGTGCCCTGACCGCCCCCGCGGCGTATATTGGACGCATCATGGCCGTCACGCCGCGGAAGGTCTTGTTTGTCGAGGACGAATCCGCGCTGCGGAACTCCTACCAGCGCTTCTTCGAAGGTCGCTACACCATGGCCTACGCGCCGAACGGCGCCGAAGCCATCCGTCAGCTCGCCGACTTCAAGCCCGACGTCCTCGTCCTCGACATGCGCCTCCCCGACACCGACGGCATCGCCCTGTTGCAGCGCATCCGCGAAACCCAACCGGCGCTTCCCGTCGTCGTCACCACCGCCTACGTGAGCATGGAGCCCCTGATGAACGTGCTGGACCTGGGGCACAGTCGCTACCTCGTGAAGCCATACGACCTGAACGAGCTGGCGGCCGCCATCGATGCTGCTGGCTGAGGGGCTGCGGCACGCATTCGGTGCCGTGCGGGCGCTCGACGACGTTTCCTTCACACTCCAGCCCGGGCAGACCCTGGCCGTGTTCGGTCCCAACGGCGCGGGGAAGACGACGCTCCTCAAGGTGCTCGCCGGGCTTATCCAGCCCCGCGCGGGCCGCGCCCGCATCGAGGGCGGACGGCGCGCCGTGGGGTGGATCGGTCACCAGCCGCAGCTCTACGCCCAGCTCACCGTGTCGGAGAACCTGCGATTCTGGGCGGCGCTGTACGACGTACCGAAGCCCGACTTTCTGCGGCGCGAAGCCGATCTGCTGTCCCGGCTCGGGCTGCAGATGTACGAGCACCGGCTCGTGCGCGAGCTGTCCCGCGGCCTGGTGCAGCGCGTCGCGATCGCGCGCGCCCTGATCCACGATCCGCGTGTGCTGCTCCTCGATGAGCCCTTCACGGGGCTCGACCGCACCGCCGCCGAAGAGTTCCGCGCCCTCCTCGCCGGCCAGGCGGCGGCAGGCCGCGTCACGGTGTTGGTCACCCACAACGTCGAAGAGGGAACGGAGCTGGCGACCGACATCGCGTTCATGCGGGAAGGCCGCTTCGTACAGATCGCACCGCGCCATGGCCGCGGCGCCGCCGAGATCGCCGACGCCTATCGCCGCGCGGTGACGGGTGGCTGACGTGTTGCGCCACGCCTGGCGCCTCGCGCGCAAGGACCTGCTCGTCGAGTTCCGCTCGCGCACGGCGATCCTGTCCGCCGTGGTGTTCACGGTGCTCGTCTTGATGATCTTCAACTTCGGACGCGATCCGACCGCCGTGGCGGCGGTGGATCTCGCGCCCAGCATTCTGTGGGTCACGTTCACCTTCGCGGCCATGCTGGCCTTGAACCGCGCCTTCCAGCTCGAGCTCGAGAACCAGGCGCTGGACGGACTGCTGCTCGCCCCCGTGAGCCGCTCGAGCATCTACCTCGGCAAGTTGCTCGCGAATTTGGCATTCGTCGCGACCGTCGAGGGGATAGGGCTGCCGCTGTTCGCGCTGTTCTTCAACGTGAGGATTGTACCGGTGCTCGGCCCGTTGCTCGCCGTCATCGCCCTGGCGACGCTGGGATTCGTAGCGGTCGGCACGCTGTTCAGCGCGATGACGGCGCGGACGCGCTTCGCCGAGCTGCTCCTGCCGGTGCTGCTCTTGCCGTTCATGATCCCACCGCTCATCTGGGCGGTGCTCGCCACCGCCGCACTGCTCGCGGGCCGTCCCTTGAGCGAGGCCGGGGGCTGGCTTAGGTTGCTGGCGGCCTTCGACATCGTGTTCGTCGCGCTCGCGTTCGTCCTCTTCCCGGCGACGGTGAACGAATGAAGCTGCTGCACACGGGGCGTTGGATCACCGCCATCGGCTTCGCCCTGCTTCCCGCCGTGTACGTTCGCGCGATCCGCTTCACTCCGGTCGAGCGCCTGCAGGGCGTGGCGCAGAAGATCTTCTACTTGCACGTCCCCGCGGCGATCTGGACCGAAACGGCGATGGTGCTGGTCGGCGTGGCGTCGATCTTCTTCCTCTTCCTGAAGGACCCACGCCTCGATCGCTTCGCCGAGGCATCCGCGGAAGTCGGCATCGTCTTCGGCAGCATCGTTCTGACGACGGGCCCGATCTGGGGCAAGCCGATCTGGGGCACGTGGTGGACGTGGGATGCGCGCCTCACGCTCACGCTGCTCCTCTTCCTTATGTACGTCGGGTACCTGCTGCTGCGCGGGGCCGTGACGGACCCCGGCCTGCGGGCCCGCTACGCGGCGGTCGTGGGGATCTGCGGCATGTGTCTCGTGCCCTTCGTGCACCTCAGCGTCTACATGTTTCCGACCCTGCATCCGCAGCCGATCGTGCTGAAGCCGAGCGCGCCGTCGCTGCCGGGGGCGATGCTCGCCACGCTGGCGTTTTCCTTCTTGGTGTTCACGGTCTTGTATGTCGGTTTCGTGACACAACGCTACGCGCTGTCGCTGCTGCGCGAGCAGGCAGAGCCGCATGCCTGAGAACACGCCGTTCATGGTCGCCGCGTACATCATCACCGCGGCCATCCTCGTCGGCTACGCCGTCCTCCTCTACCGGCGCACGCTCAAGCCTTAGTCCGCAGCTGGGCGCGCGCCTCGGGCAGTCGCTCGTGGCCATCCGGCACCTGCGTGGCCCAGAGGTTCAGCGCTTCCTCCGCCGCGCCATGATCTCCCGCCTGAAACAGGGCCTGCGCGTTGCGCCACAGCGCCTCGGCGCCGCCGCCCGCCGCGTACGCGCGGGCGAACCGTGCCGCCGCGTCCGCGTACTGGCCGGCGCGTCGGTACAGATCGCCCGCGGCTAGGGCCGCGTCGGCACGCTCCTCCAGCGCGAGGGCCTGCTCGAAGGCGCCGAGCGCTTCCGGCTGCCGGAAGACCATTTGCAGCGCCTCCCCCAACAGCATCCAGGCGTCGGGATTGTCCGGGAACCGGACGCTGGCCTCCCGCGCCGCGTCAACCGCACCCCAGCGATCTTCGCGCGCGCGGGACAGATGGACGAAGGCGACGTAGGGCTCGCCGAATGTGGGCGTGATGGTGCATCCGAGGCGCAGCCAGGCCACGGCGCGCTGCGGCGCGTGGCGCTGGCAGGCGGCGGCACGGCGCACGCAGAAGCGTGCGAGCGCGGCGCGCAGGGATCGGAGCATTGCTTGATAATGGGTGCAGCCGCGGTGAGATTGCAACGGCGCATGTCACGTGCATTGGAAGGGCGCCGCATCGTAATCACCCGCGCGCGCGAGCAGGCAGGTGATCTCTCGCGCGCCCTCGAAGCGCACGGCGCCGCCGTGGTGCTCGCGCCGGTCATCCGCATCGAGCCGCTGCCGCAGCTCGGCCCGCTGCGCGCCGCGCTCGCCGGCCTCTCCGCCTACCGCTGGGTCGTATTCACCAGTCAGAACGCCGTCCAGATCGTCTTCGACCGGCTGCTCGCCTGGGGCCTCGGCCCCCGCACCTTCGCGAACACGGCCGTGGCGGCGATCGGGTCCGCCACCGGCGACGCGCTCGCCCAGCGCGGCGTGACGCCCGCACTCGTCCCCGACGAGTTCGTCGGCGAAGCCCTGGCCGAGGCGCTGGGAGCCGGCGGCGGCCTCGCGGGGAGTCGCGTGCTGATCCCCAGCGCGCAGGACGCGCGTGACGCCCTGCCCGCCGGGCTCCGGGCGCGTGGAGCGGTCGTCGAGGTGGTGCCGGTCTATCGCACCGTGCCCGCGACCACCGACCTGAGCGCGCTTGCCGTCGAGCTGCGCGAGGGCCGGATCGACGCCGTGACGTTCACCTCTTCCTCTACGGTCCGCTCCTTTGTGGACCTCGTCGGCCGCGGCGCGGCGACCGCGGGACGCTTCGCCGCCGCCGTGATCGGGCCCGTCACGGCGGACACGGCGCGCGAGCTCGGCCTCGGCGACCTCATCGAGGCGGACCCGCATTCCGTCCCCGGGCTGGTGGACGCGCTCGTGCGGCGCTTCGCGTGAAGCTCGGCACCCGGGGGAGCCACCTCGCGCAATGGCAAGCGGAGTGGGTGCGCGATCGATTGTCAGCGCGAGGGGTCACCGCGGAAATCGTGGTCATCGCGACACGCGGTGATGCGGAGGTCGATCGGCCGCTGCACGAGCTCGAGGGGAAAGGGTTCTTCACCAAGGAAATCGAGGACGCGCTGCTCGCCGGCCGCATCGATGTCGCCGTGCATTCACTCAAGGACCTTCCCACTCAACTTCCCGACGGCCTTGCCTTGGCTGCGGTGCCCGAGCGGCACGACGCTCGGGAGGCGCTCGTTGGCGGCACGCGTCTCACGGATCTAGCGGCCGGCGCGCGGGTCGGCACGTCGAGCCTGCGCCGCATGACGCAGGTGCGCTATCTGCGACCCGATCTTCAAGTGGTGTCGCTCCGGGGGAACGTGCCGACGCGCGTGCGCAAGGCCCTCGCCGGCGACGGGTGCGACGCGGCGCTCCTGGCCCTCGCCGGGCTCGAGCGGCTGGGACTCGCCGAGCGAGCGGCGCCGCTGGACCCTCTTGAGGTGATGCCCGCTCCCGGGCAGGGAGCGCTCGGCCTCGAGATTCGGGCGAACGACGGCCCCACGCGCGACGCGCTGCGGCCGCTCGCCGACGCCGTCAGCACGCGGGCCGTCGCCGCGGAGCGGGCTCTGCTCGCGGCGCTGGGCGGCGGCTGTCAGGCTCCGGTGGCGGCGTGGGTAGATGGGCAACGCCTGTTCGGTCGCGTGACGGGCCTCGACGGCGCCGTCCAGCACACCGCTTCTGCTCCAATCGATTCTGCGCGGCCGGAGGCGGCGGGTGAAGCCGTGGCCCGCTTGCTCGAGGCCGATGGCGCGGCGAGCTTACTCGCCCGATGAGCCCCGCCTCCTTTCCCGTTCGTCGCATGCGGCGCCTCCGCCGTACGCCTGCCCTGCGCCGCCTGGTGGAGGAGACGCACCTCGTGCCTTCCCAGCTCGTGTGGCCGCTGTTCGTGACGCACGGCGACGGCGTCCGCCGGCCCGTGAATGCGATGCCGGGTGTCGCGCAGGTCTCGGTGGACGAGCTGGTGAAGGACGCCGAGCGCGCCGCGCGCCTCGGCCTGGGCGGGATCGTCTTGTTCGGCATTCCGGCGGCGAAGGACGGGACGGGTTCCGAGGCGTACGACGAGCAGGGGATTGTGCAGCAGGCGATCCGCGCGGTGAAGCGCGCCGTGCCGGACCTCCTCGTGATCGGGGATGTGTGCCTCTGTGAGTACACCGATCACGGCCATTGCGGGGTGATCCGCGATGGCGAGGTGGACAACGATTCGTCAGTGTATCTGCTCGGCAAGGTGGCGGTCACACAGGCGCGGGCGGGGGTCGATCTTGTCGCGCCGAGCGATATGATGGACGGGCGCGTGGCGGGAATCCGCAAGGCGCTCGACGCGGCGGGGTTCTCGCACGTGCCGATCATGTCGTACGCCGCGAAGCTCGCGTCGGCATTCTACGGGCCGTTCCGGGAGGCGGCGGGCTCGACGCCCCAGTTCGGCGACCGCCAGAGCTACCAGATGGCCGTGGCCAACGGCGACGAGGCGATGGAGGAGATCCGTCTCGATCTGGAGGAAGGCGCCGACATCGTGATGGTCAAGCCCGCGGGGCCGTGCCTCGACCTGATCCGCCGCGCGCACGAGGAGTTCGGTGCCCCGCTTGCGGCCTATCAGGTGAGCGGGGAGTACGCGATGATCAAAGCGGCGGCGGAGCGGGGGATGCTCGACGAGACGCGTGCGATGTGGGAATCACTGACGGCCATCCG